>JAEEGL013675162.1_pt1 | contig 11054 bp, 8 predicted proteins | sample 9134231 | NCBI WGS metagenome assembly JAEEGL01 (sample SAMN16246548, study PRJNA631951) | gut metagenome | biome: gut microbiome; feature: rumen; material: fiber-attached | host: Bos | place: Iran: Karaj | collected 2018-10
ATGCGCTTTGTAACTTCTTTTCTGTTGGCAGCATTCCCTGCCAGTGTTTCTACCGGGATCTCCGGCGCAAAGCGGCGGATCTCCTCCTGCCAGTTAAATACCAGAGATGCGGGACATACCACCAGAACAGGCGCTTTCAGACCTTCGTCGTGCCAGCTCTTAAACAGCGCTATAGCCTGCACCGTTTTTCCAAGTCCCATCTCGTCTGCCAGAATCCCGCCAAATCCTGCTTCCTGCAGTGTTTTAAGCCACTTAAAGCCGTAAGTCTGATACGGTCTTAATACTTCTGTCATAGACTCCGGCACTTCGTAATCTGCGTCCTTTACGGTCTGGAAATTTTTGATGAGAGCGCGGTATGTCCTGTCCCTGCTCGATACGATGGCATCATGCTCCTCTAAGAGCTTATCAAGATAAAGGGCGCGGTAAGACGGCAGCTCCATCTTGCCCTTTGCAAATTCTTTTATATCGATATCCATGCTCTTCGTGAGGTCCAGAAGCGAATCAAGCTGATCGTTTCCGGCGAGAGTCACGAACTCTCCGTTTCTCAAAACATGATATTTTTTGCGTTTCTCGTAGCTCATCAGAACGTCCAGCAGCTCTTCGGGGCTAACATCCTTGGACAGAAGCTCCAGATCCATGACTCCGCTGTCTATGGAAACATTGAGTTTGAACTGCGGCGAAGACTTTATCTTGAGGCGGTTAAAACTGTCCGAACCCATAACCTTGCCGTAATGGCTCAGCTCAGGCACTCCCTCCGACAGAAGTCTGTAAGCCTCGTCAGAAGTGTTCACCGTAGTATAGATCCCCGCATTTTCAAACGGTTCCGTAAAATATTTTTCAAGGCATTTTATAACACGGTTTTCCTGGGCAATGTCACGGTATCCGTCAGACTTCTGCCGTTCCTTTGCCAGTATGTACTCTGTGCCTTCGTAGCTCACCACCGTCTTGCAGGTAATGTCATCCTCAGCATCTATATAGAAGGTGAATTCCGGCTCCGGCGGCAGCATGGGCGCCACTGCCTCTGACAGATCGTCCTGAAGATCCACATAAGACTGCTCTATCAGCATGGGTACTATTCGGTAATAGAATTCCGCCAGCCTGTCTTTTCCCACCTTGAAATGTATGTTTCCCACGGAATCAGCCGCACTCTTAAAGGGTTTTAACGCCCTCTCCTCGTCTTTACTGATACGGCTTAAGGCATGATCGTCCAGAATGTAACTTTCCGTGGTACCCTTTAACATTACGGGCATCCTGCCGGAAAGCTCAACGCCTATGATATCACCGCTACTGTCGGTGATCTTTTTGGTGGCGACCGAAACATTCATGGCTTTATGTCCCACCACGATCTCATAAGAACCGCTCCTGCGTGACTTATCGCTCATCTCACAGGTTCCGCCCTCAGCAAGATCATAGAATCGATCCAGCAGTGCGCCTTCCAAAAGCTCTTTATTTTGCGCATTAACCCGGACGCTGCTGTACCAGGACCTTCTGCTCAAACGGTTGCTGGCTTTATCAGCATCATCAACCTTCTGCATGACAAAGTTAAGCCAGGGCTTGCTGGCTTCCTCAAAATCCCTCTCCGAGAAATCGATCGCAAGGTTTTTTCCCAGAGAATAAAACCGTTCTCTTTCGTACGCCTCGCTGAAATCGCCGAGTTTCTTTAACAGCAGCGGTTTCGAACCCTTCTCTCCAACTCTGAAAGACAGATATGGCTGTCCTTTCTCTATGGTGATCACGGGACTTATGAAAAGATCCGCACTCTTGGTCTTTTCATGAACTGCCGCCGGGTCCTGCACAACAGGCGCATCCTCCATGGCCTCAAAAAAGCTCATGGCCGCTCTGTCCGTGGCATCGCCGGGGTTTTCCGCATTCACATAGTCATTGATGCGGGACAGCAACACCAGCTCATGCTCGCAGAGCTGCTCCGTGCTCAGATCTCCTCTGGCAAAATAGCCATAATACACCCGTTTGGGCTCGCACTCACATTCTTTTTTCTCAACCGCATCTCTCGAGATCACGATAGAAGTCTCATGTGTACGCCCCTCTATGACCTCATCTTCCACTGCCATCTCCGCCTTGAGTCTCTGCTCTCCGTCGCTTCCGTAGATTATGGAGAATTCCGCATTGACATCCGCATTATGCGGCAGCAGCTTTTTGGCTCTGTTCACAGCATAAAGATTTGTGCGCACCGAGAAAGATGCTTTTCCGAGATCAAAAAACAGATTCTTCCCAAATCCTCCCTGCTCTGTCAAAAACTTGTTGACAGGGTAGATCCTTTCGCCCTCTATAGCCTTTTGTTTTTCCCTTTTAGCCTCTTCCTCCACACGGATCTTCTCAAGGCGCTGTCTTTCCAGCTCTTCTCTTTCTGCCCTTATCCTTGCTTCGCGCTCTTCGTCAGACTCCTCAAAGTACCATTCACCGTGTTTCTGTTCCCACAGGAATAACAGGGCAGCCGTGTGCGAGCAATGTCTGTCCTCCTCCCAGACCCCCCTGTAATAATAAGACGATCTTCCCCGGTTTGGATAAAAGTTGCCGCAGGTGCAATTGAACCAGTTTCTGCTCCACCCCATGGAATAAGCGACAGGCGCAAAAGAGATCCATGCCTTGTATCTTCCTGAACCGGACCCTATGGTGACCTCAGCCTCGTGATCTGTGCAGTAAAAATCCCCAAATTTTCCCTCTTCTGCGAACTTTTTACCCTGTGCCAGCTCTGCAGGAGTAAAAAGGTGACGCCAATCGTGAACTATGGACCTGCGCTTCTCTCCATTCAGATTTATCTGTGATTTTTCATCTGTTTTACTTTCTTCGGGCATACCCGCTCCTTCGCACTGTACGTAAGATTACTTTTCCAACTCACTCACCCGGTGCGGGTGATATGACCTTACCAACATTCCAAAGATAAGCAGCCCGTTCAGCGGCCGACTCCCTGTCCTCAGGTTTTGAATAACCCACAGTCACCGTCACTGCTCCGCACTCAAGACAGGCACAGTAAAAGCCCGCCCCTTTTTCCTCTTCCAGTATCCCTGCGCCGCCGCAATCCGGACAGTCGTAGAGTTCTGTTTTCTCAAAAATGTCTTCCATTTTATCCCTTCCCGATTTTGAATCTCTTAGATCTGAGCCAGAAGGTTCACCATCTCAATTGCCGAAAGGGCACAGTCGTAACCTTTGTTTCCGCCCTTGCTGCCCGCTCTCGATATAGCCTGCTCGATGTTCTCTGTGGTGATGACACCAAAGAGAGTTGGAACGCCGGTGGAAAGACCCACATGAGCCACGCCCTTTGAAACCTCATTGCAAACATAATCATAATGTGTCGTATCGCCACGGATAACGGCACCGACGCAGATGATAGCGTCGTACTTGCCGGAAGCGGCCATCTTCTGTGCTGCCAGCGGGATCTCGAAAGCACCGGGAACCCATACCGCTGTGATGTTGTCCTCGGAAACACCGTGTCGCACAAGACCGTCCACCGCTCCGCCCAGGAGCTTATTAACGATGATCTCATTAAAACGGGATGCCACGATACCGACCTTCATACCATCCTTTGCTACCAGTTTGCCCTCTACCAGATTGATCTCTTTCATTTTTGAATCTCCTTTTCGAATTTCTTTTTTATTCTTGTTTTTTAACCTGTTTTGAGCTTGTTTTTTGTTATATCATTATTTTACTTTTGCTCAACATTCAATGTTTATCTACTGTTTTCCAGTCAACTCTTGATGTACATATATCAATCACTTATCCTCAAGCTGATTCATGCCGTAAGTTTTGTCAGCTCTTTTTGTGGCTCTGTCATCTACAATTTTATACCGTTAAAAATATGTCCCATCTTCTTCTGCTTGGTCTGCATATAGAACAGGTCGTACTTTTGCGGTGCGATCTCTATGGGTACACGTTCCTTTATCTCTATGCCGAAATCCGACAGCCCGTAAACCTTGTCCGGGTTGTTGGTCAGAAGTCTTAAGCTCTTCACTCCCAGGTCCTTTAATATCTGGGCACCTACCCAGTACTCTCTCAGATCCGGAGCAAATCCTAATTTAACATTTGCCTCAACCGTATCAAATCCCTGTTCCTGAAGCTCATAAGCTCGGAGTTTGTTGATGAGACCGATGCCTCTGCCCTCCTGTCTCATATAGAGGACAATTCCTCTGCCTTCCTTTTCGATCATCTTCATGGCTGCCTCCAGCTGCTCGCCGCAGTCGCATCTGGCAGAACCGAAAACATCCCCTGTCAGGCACTCCGAATGAACTCTGCACAGCACGTTCTCTCCATCGCCAACATCGCCTTTTATGACTGCCACGTGATGCTCTCCTGTGATGTCGTTCACGAAGCCTGCGATCTTGAACTCACCGTATTTGGTGGGTAGAGCCGCATCGGCCATCCGGACAACATGTTTGACGTTTGTGCGGATATAATCCTGAAGGTCTTTTATGGTGATGAACTTAAGCCCCAACTCCTTAGCCAATTCTATAAGCTTTGGTGTTCGCATCATGGTGCCGTCATCATCCATGACTTCGCAGCACACGCCGCATTCCTTAAGTCCCGCCAGTTTTAAAAGATCCACCGTAGCCTCAGTGTGACCGTTTCGCACCAGCACTCCGCCCTCTCTGGCTGTCAGCGGGAAGACATGTCCGGGTCTTCTGAAATCTCCGGGCTTTGAATTCTCATCACAGCATTTGCGGATAGTGTAGGATCTCTCCTCAGCGGATATTCCCGTGGTGGTATTCACATGATCTATGGCCACTGTAAATGCAGTGGAGTGATTGTCCGTGTTTTCTGCCACCATGGGTGGAAATCCAAGCTTTGTGGCAAGAGCCGCGCTCATAGGGGTACATATCAGCCCCTTTGCCCGGCTCGCCATAAGATTGATGTTCTCCTGTGTTGCAAACTCACCTGCACAGATGAAGTCGCCCTCATTTTCCCTGTCGGGGTCGTCCGTCACCATTATGATGTGACCGGCCTTTAACTCCTCTATGGCATCCTCTATTGAATCGTACTGATATTCCATTTCTGCTCCTTATCACTACTTTCTCGTATAATATGTATCGGCACGATTGCTTTACAATCCTGCCGTACCGGTTCCCAAATCAACTCATACCGTTAATTTATCTCAACAGTTCTAACATCTCCCGGGTGACCGTGCCCGAACTCCCTGCCTGCTGCCCGCTTAGCCCCATGAGCTTTTGAACATATTTCCCTACTATGTCATTTTCCAGGTTTACTGTGTCGCCCGGCTTTTTATCTGCCAGTATCGTGATATCCAGTGTGTGGGGTATGACAGAAACACTGAAGTCATTATCCGTTACCGCCGCTACCGTAAGGCTAATGCCGTCGATGCATATGGATCCCTTCTCCACTATGAGATCCAATATCTCCGGTGCGGCCTTTATCCGTATCCATATGGCATTTTCTTCACGCCTCATGTCTGCGATGGTGCCCGTTCCGTCTATATGACCGCTCACTATATGACCGCCGAAACGACCGTCTGCAGCCATTGCCCGCTCCAGGTTTACCCTGTCTCCCGCCGAAGCCGATTTCAGAGAGGAACGTCGCACGGTTTCCGCCATGACATCCGCCGTAAAGAACTCCTGCGTCATAGATGTCACAGTAAGGCATATCCCGTTAACCGCAATGCTGTCACCCACCTTTGTCCCTTCCAGAACTTTGTCGGCTTTTATCTCGATAGTCCCGGACTTTCCTTTTATATCAAGGCGTCTGATCACGCCCGTCTCTTCCACTATTCCTGTAAACATGTGACCTCCACCAAGCCGTCAAAATCACCGCCCAAAACAGATAACATTATTTCATTTTGTTCCTCACATAGGTCAACAGCACATCGTCACCGATCCTGCGGACATCCTCCAATATGAGCTCCAGCGCATCTCCGATAGATCCGATCCCGGTGCCTTCCACAGGGCTCTTTGCATCTGTGCCGCCAAAGATCTTCGGTGCCACAAAGCATTCCACCCGATCGACTAACCCTGCTGCCCTGAGGGAATCATTCAAGGTTCCTCCGCCTTCCACGAAAACACTGTCGATACCGGATTCCCCCAGTTTCTTTATCAGTGCAGCCACATCTACCCGTCCGTCACTTGCCGGCACATTCATGAGTTCAACACCGCATTCGCTCAATGCTTTTTGTTTTAAAACATCCCCGTCTGCGAAAGCCACGATAGTACGTATATCCTGCGCAGTCCTGACAATGTTACTCTCCACGGGTATCCGAAGGTGGCTGTCGCATATCACGCGCACAGGAGATTTAAGACCTTCGATCCGGACATTCAGCATCGGATCGTCGGCGAGCACTGTTCCGATCCCCGCCATAATAGCCATATACCTGTGGCGCATCCGCTGGACCTCGGACCTGGCATCCTCCCCTGTGATCCATTTGGACTCACCTGTGGCAGTCGCGATCTTTCCGTCGGCGGTCATAGCGTATTTTAAAACCACATACGGTATCTTTTCGGAAATGTATTTAAAAAACACAGGGTTCAATGCATCGCATTCATCCCTCAAAAAATCCTCCGTCACCTCCACGCCGTGATCCCTCAGGAACGCAACTCCCTTGCCGTGAACCAGGGGATTCGGATCCCTCGAACCGATGACAACGTGTTTGATCCCCGACTCGACAATGGCTTCGGTACAGGGCGGCTGTTTTCCGGTGTGACAGCAGGGCTCCAATGTGACGTACATCGTGGCATCTTTGATAAAGCCTTCAGAAAAATTTTTAAGTGCATCCCGCTCGGCATGAAGATCACCGTATCTGTGATGATAACCGCCCGCGATCACCTTTCCGTCCTTCACTATAACTGCACCCACCATGGGATTCGGGTTCGTATACCCCTCACCCTTTCGGGCAAGCTCTATGGCAAGGCGCATGTATTTTTCACCGGTTTCCTGCCGCAAGTTCATGGAACAATCCCCTTGTATTATCTCTAATGACACGATTTGTAAATAAATCGCCTGTCGCTTTACGATCCCCGGCAGGGATTGCATCATGCCCCGTGCATGATACGTGTTACCCTATCGGTCACTTGTCAAAACATTCAAAAACAGTTCCCTGATCCGGGAATCGGGATTTGCCCCAAAAGCTTCCGCCGACGCATCCGGTAGAAATCCCCCTGCCATAAAGGAGTGACCTCCGCCGTTTCCGATACCTTTAAGAGCCTCAGCCACCAGCTTTCCCGCATCCACATCCGATGTGTTGGATCTGACCGAAAACTTGTAACCGTCCTTGCGGCGTGCGTAGAGTATCGCCACATCCACCTCATCAAGAGAAAGTATAAAATCAGCCACCGTCGCTATCCTGGCGTCCGGGCAGGCAAAGGGGATTCCCGCAAAGCCCACCGTCCCGAATATTTCTATATTCTCTATAGCCGCGCCGTATGCCTTCAGATCACTGTATTCCATGTTGTTCTGCTCGAGATCTGTTATGATATCTGCCGATGCATACCCGAAAAGATACTCATACATCACAATATCTTCCAGAGTGACGCCTCTGGTGAAATGCAGAGTATCCATCTTAAGTCCGTACAAAAGCGCCGTGGCCGTATCCGAATCCGGAGTCACGCCCAGCTTATTATAGTACTCAGCTATCAACGTAGCGCAGCTTCCCATTTTCCTGACATCAAGATATCTGAATTCCTCCCCGCTGTCTATCAGCGGATGGTGATCTATACACGCTACCTCATCACCGGGAAGATCCCTGATATTCCCTCCAAACTTTTGGGAATCAATGCATATCACAGGATCCTTCTCAGACATGGGCTGTTCCAGTTCGTCATATGACGATATGGAAATTTGGCAAAGATCCGTCATCTTCTTGGTGTTCAGGCGGTCGATCTGCCCCACAAATACAAGCTCACTTTTTATATCGAAATGCTCCAGCAGCTTTACAAGTCCGAAACCGCTGCCTATGGCATCCGGGTCCGGAAAATTATGTGTCTGGACAAACACTCTCTGTCCTCTGATAGTCTCCAAAAAGGCGAGAAACTTATCTTTTTCCATGATGTGGGTTCCTTCCGTTCTGAATTCGTATGGCGAGCTTCTGCAAAATAAAACCACAGGCTGCATACGGATAATATTCCGATGAAACTTAGTAATCTATAATAACACGCCCTGTATATTTTTGCAAACATTTACAGACACCATAAGAAAATGGCTGTGCCAATCGACACAACCATTTTTCATGAATTATCTTTTCTTTGAAACCTTTACCTTGGCTTTCGGATTGCCGGCTTTCCTGAGCTGCTTTTCAATGTTCTTCTTTTCGGCTTTTGTGGTGACTTATACAGTGTCTTTATTACTATTTTGTCACTTTCACGCTCTTTGCCGGGCTCCACTTAGAAAAATACTGTTTCCTGTTACCATCATATACAAAAGTGCGGACTCTCACGTAATAGGTCGATCCCTTTTTCAGATATGAAACATATCCCAGTTCCTCACTCATACCATTTATATCCACAGTATTACTGTTTTTCTTGAACTTTTTGTCCGTCGAATACTGAACCTGATATCCGCTCACAACCTCGCTGCGTTTCCACTTGACACATATGGTACCATCACTAACGTTCTTTGCGCTTTTTACCTTGGTCTTCGGGATTGCGGATGTTGACAGTTTTATGTCATAAATGCCACCACCATTGCTGCCCCTTGACAACACAAGGTAATATGTTCCCTTCGGGCAGAAATAACTGTAGCTGTGCTTTCCGACTGATATGCCGTTTATATCATACTTTACATCACCCATTGAGCTATAGAGCTGACCGCGCATGTCAGACATATCACTGTTCATATCAATAGTGACAAAGCAATTTGAGTTAACCTTTGTTTTGTAGATATCCGTTTCATCATTTGCAGCAAACTGTGCCTTTACTTTGTCTCCCACAGTGTAGTCGCTTGCCGTTCCAACCTCGTCATTCCTGGCAAGATAAGATTCGGAGTTTGTCTCACCGGAGGGTTCATATGCCATGGAAAATGAGTACTCCAAACCCGATCCGACATACGCATGTATGGATATAACATACTCGCCCGCCAAAAGATTTACTGTATTATTAAAGGTACCGGCGCCCACGCGCTCAAATAATATTTCGTTTCCGGCTGCGTCATGTAACTCAAAACGATTCCAGTCAACAACCGAGAATGTATAATTGAACGCAACGCGTCCCGACTTCTCGATCTCAAATGAATACACATGTACCGGAGCGTCATTTTCGGTTGTGCCGGAATATGCAGTGTCAAATTCGGCAACCCCCATGTCTCTCGCATCGGCAAAAACCTCTGTTTTCATGCCCAGCAGAAATAATACTGCTAAACACAGGGTCAATCCCCTTAAAACTATCTTTCTCATTTTCTCTCCTTTCGATAATCATGTGATTTTTAACATCAGGCAAACCGCACTAAAGTTTTTATGATGTTCCTGTTCAAAACATTCTATAGTTTAACATTTTTGCTAACCGTATTCAAGACCGACATTGCTGTTAATAGTCAGTTACTGTCACAACGTAACGATTTGACAGAAACCATGCCGGGTGATAGGATGGAGACATGAAAAAAACAGACAAAAAAACCACAGCCAAATACATACTGACTGCTGTCACCATTGCCTGGTGCATCATGATATTCGCGCTCTCTGCAGTGCGCTCGACACAGTCCAACAGCGTCACTGTCAAAGACGCCGGTATCCTGTCGTCCATATTTGTAAAAGATTACGATATGAAGACCATCAGGGAACAGATCGATATCACCGCATGGGTTCATCATCTTCTGCGTAAAGCCGCTCATTTTGCGGAATTTGCCATTTTGGGTTTTCTGCTGACTGCGGATATATATCTGTGGTTTTCACCCCGGAAGCCGCTGCTGTTCATCTCCGCTCTCGTGTCAGGTACAGTGTACGCCGCATCGGATGAGATACACCAGTATTTTGTGCCGGGCCGAAGCTGCGAATTCAAAGACGTGGTGATAGATGCGGCAGGAGTCGCCGGAGGCGTTATTTTCACCTTCATCATAATGTATATCGCCGCCCGCATTTCCGCCAAAAGGCAGAAAAAACAAACAAATGAGTGACCAGATCCCTGTAAAACAGAAAACATACATTGCCATAGATCTCAAGTCCTTCTATGCCTCCGTGGAACTCGCGGACCGCGGGCTCGACCCGCTGACCACAAATCTTGTGGTGGCAGATCCCACCCGTACGGAAAAGACCATCTGTCTCGCCGTGAGTCCGTCATTAAAGGCGCACGGCATTTCGGGGCGCGCCAGGCTTTTCGAGGCGATACAGCGCGTCAAAGAGGTAAACGCAGAGCGTTTTAAGATAGCAAAAGGACTCGGTCTCCTGACTAAGGATCCCGAAACCGGAGAATACCGTTTTCCAGCCTCATCGGCTGACGCCACTACGCTGGCAAAAGATCCGTCCCTGGAGCTCACATTTATCACCGCTCCCCCACGCATGAAGCTCTACGAAAAGATCAGCACCTCGATCTTTTCCATATACATGAAATATATCAGTTCCGAGGACATCCATGTCTATTCTATCGACGAATGTTTTATGGATGTGACGGCTTACCTGAATTTATACGGTCTCACAGCCCACGAACTTGCCATGACCATGATACGTGAAGTTCTGAAGGAGACCGGCATTACCGCCACCGCAGGCATCGGCACCAATATGTATCTGGCAAAGGTTGCCATGGACGTGGTGGCCAAGCACGTTCCTGCGGACGCCCAGGGCGTGCGCATAGCAGAGCTTGACGAGATGAGCTACCGCAGACTGCTGTGGTGCCACACACCTGTCACAGATTTCTGGAGAGTAGGCCGTGGCATTGCCAAAAGACTTGCGAGTCTCGGCTGTGTCACCATGGGGGATGTGGCCAGACTCAGCGTGTTGAACGAAGATATACTGTACAAAACCTTCGGCATAAACGCAGAGCTTTTGATAGATCACGCGTGGGGATGGGAACCCACCGAGATCTCCACCATCAAGTCCTACCGGCCGCAGACCAACAGCTTAAGTTCCGGGCAGGTACTGATGGAGCCCTACGAAGCCGCAAAAGCAAGGCTCA
>JAEEGL013852148.1_pt1 | contig 11054 bp, 8 predicted proteins | sample 9134231 | NCBI WGS metagenome assembly JAEEGL01 (sample SAMN16246548, study PRJNA631951) | gut metagenome | biome: gut microbiome; feature: rumen; material: fiber-attached | host: Bos | place: Iran: Karaj | collected 2018-10
ACTAAGATAACACCGATCATATCATCAGCACCATCCACAAATGCATCCACAAAACCATGTTCACCTTGGCGGTTGATAATAGCAATGATAATTGCACAAATCAAGAACCAAAGAGCTGCTTCATAGAACCACCAGTTCCCAAGCGATGCACCAGTTAGCCATCCTGTCCATGAATCAAAGAACGTAATTCCAAATTCACCCCATGGAATAAACCCAACGATCATTACAAGGAAAGTTATACCAAACACAATCAATGTAGCAATCTGTTTTCCAGATAGTTTTGCTTCATCATCATGCGACTTCAAATATTTACTATAAGTTTTCTCCGCCAAAGCTTGTTCACGCAAACTAAGGAACGTAGAGCCTTTATCGCGTTGGACTTTCTTTGCATATTTAATTACGAAGAACGCCGCAATCGCTAATGTAGTGAGCCACAATACTACAGCAATCAGAATCACTGTACCTTGATTAAACTCAATTCCTGCATCCTTCATCGCTGAAATCGCTACACCAGTTGCAAATGGGTTAATTGTGGACCCAAGCACACCGGCACCAGCGCCTAGCAAAATCGTAGCAACACCTACCAATGGATCTAACCCCGCCGCAAACATTGTCGCCGCAATAAGTACGTAAAACCCAACGCTTTCTTCCAAGAAACCGTAAGTTGTACCGAGTATAGAGAATATAAACATTAGTAAGAGAATCAACAAATATTCCTTACCATGTAATTTTTGTACTAATAGTTTAATGCCTGTCTCAAGGGCTTTTGTCCTAGCTACTACTGCTAACAAACCACCGAGCATCATAATAAAGATGCTAACATCAATCGCATCAGCAAACCCTAAAATCGGCGACATTAAAATTTGCCAAACTTGAGCACCTTCTACGCCAGAACCGTCTACAATAGCACAGCCATCTTCGCCGTAAACTTCTTCACAAGCTTCCAAAGTGTCAAATGTTTCTACTTCAGCCGCTTCACCGTCAGTTACTACTTCTTCGTTTAAAGTAGCCTCATTTTCAGCAGCTTCAGTTTTCTCTGATATTAACATCGCTTCATCACTACTACGATTTGACATTTCATCGTCAGCTACTGGAGCCTCTGTTAACATTCGTTCTGGCACATTTTCGCCAGTCACTTCGTCGCCCACAGCAGGTTCAAACGATTCACCGGCAGGCAATGTCAAAGCCCCGCCTTCAGCCGGAACTTCAGCCGGCGCTTCACCTTCCCATTCACCAGGACCAATTTCCTCGGACATTTCCGGTTCTTCAGGCGGAGCCATTGCATATTTTGCTTTTGGCAAGACATGAGACAAAATGCCAAGCAAAATAATCAAAATCATAATAATCGAATACGCCGAAAGCATCGCACGTGCTCGTTTTTTACTTCGATTTTTCTTCCTAAACATTTTAAATCCTTTTTACTTTAATATTTTCCCCCATCAAATCAATTCGTCGCACCTCTTTCCAATTAATTGTTCTAACTTCCCTAAAACTAATTGTCTTTCTTTCTTTCACGTCTATTGTTCTACGTGATTTTATGTTTATTTTCATTTTTCTCCTTTATTTTGTACCCCCTTCAGATTTACTCTCAACTTATAAATCTATTCTGCCTCCTCTCTGACGAGTGCCATCGTCATACAATGCGAGCCACCTCGGCCTCTCGATAATTCTGAACTTGGAATTTCTATTACCTTAATTCCGTGTCGCTTCAATGCCTGATTTGTCACAAAATTTCTATCATATGCTAAAACAACGCCTGGACGAATACAAAGTAAATTCACGCCATCGCTCCATTGTTCACGCTCAGCATCAATTCTACGACCATTACCACATTTGATTAACTCAACTTTATTCAAATGCAAATATTTCTCCAAAACTTTCGTCAAACTTTGATGGATTTCCACAATTTCAATCTCACCACCACGTCCGGCAGTAATCTCATAAATCGTTGAGATATCCATAATTGCATCTTGCACAGCAAACTTATCCACATCAACTTGCGTCATCACAGTATCAAGATGCATAAAGCTTCTTTCGTCTGGAATATCAATCGCCAACACATATTTAAATGCATTGTTCTTATCTTTAAACAAGTTTCTTGCAAAATCCGCAATTGCATCCGGTTCTGTCCTTTGCGAAATACCAATTGCAACTACTTCCGGAGATAAAACTTGAATATCGCCACCTTCAATACAATATGGTTCGGTTCTGTCATAATAAAGCTTCACATCATCATAAAATGGATGGTATTTAAACACATATTCAGCAAATATTGATTCCCTCGTCCTCGTCACCGACCACATCTTATGCAAAGTCGCACCATGACCAATAGTCGCCATTGGATCACGCTGGAACAAAATATTTGGAATTGGATCAATAATCATCCGCCCAGTATCGCGCGTGGCATAAAAACCAGACACCTTCCCGAGTTTTTTAAGCTCAGAAATATCCACACCCGCAATACATTTTTTTACCATATCACGTGTATTTTTAAATGAATTCAAATAATCAAAACAGTGTTTTGCTACTTTTGGCGATGTTACACCAGCTTCAGTAATAAACTGTTCCAAAAACTTTCTTCTTACTGTCCTACCACCAGCTTCTATTGCCTCTGCGACAAGGTCAGTAATATAAACAACTTCAATTCCCTCCGCTCTCAAAGCGTTTGCATAAGCATCATGCTCTTCCTGCGCTTGTTTCAAATACGGGATATCATCAAATAACAATCTTTCCAAAGTGTTTGGTGTTAAATTCAAAAACTCATCACCAGGGCGATGCATCAAGACTTTCTTAAGCGGTGCGATCTCGCTAAAATTTACTATACTTTTTTTCATTTTTTACTTTTCCTTTCGTTTAAAGTTAAAAACATTACCGCTTTAATTGTATGCATCCTATTTTCTGCTTGTTCAAACACCAACGATTTTTCCGAATTAAACACTTCGTCTGTGACTTCCATCTCAGAAATACCAAACTTTTCATTTACATCTCGCGCAATTGACGTATTTAAATCGTGAAAAGAAGGCAAACAATGTAAGAAAATTGCCGTATCTTTAGCCTTTGACATCATTTCTGCATTTACCTGATACGGTTTCAAAAGCTCAATTCTTTCGCCCCATTTTTCCTGTGGTTCGCCCAGCGATAACCATACATCAGTATAAATTACATCAGCCCTACCATTTAATTCAGCAATATCGGAAGTAATAGTAATAGTAGCACCATTCTTCTCTGCAATTGGTTGGCATTTATTAATAATGTCGTCAGACGGTCGCAAATGGTTTGGCCCGCAAGCAATGAAATTCACACCCATTTTAGCACTCATCGCCATTAAAGAGTTAGCCACGTTATTTCTAGTATCGCCTACGAAGGCTAAAGTTAATCCTTTCAAATAACCAAAATGCTCTTCAATTGTCATAAAATCGCCTAGTGCCTGCGTTGGATGACATTCATCGGTCAGACCATTCCATACCGGTACGTCCGAATACTTCGCCAGATCATCTACAATAGCTTGGTCAAATCCACGATATTCAATCCCGTCATAAAGACGCGATAAAACTCTCGCCGTATCCGCAATTGACTCCTTATGCCCCATTTGCGAACCAGATGGGTCCAGAAATGTTACACCCATTCCAAGGTCATACCCAGCTACTTCAAACGAACACCTCGTCCTTGTAGAAGTTTTCTCAAACAAAATCGCAATATTTTTGTTTGGAAACACTTTATGGGATTTGCCTTCTTTTTTTATTTTTTTAAAATATTCTGCGGTGTTTAGCATATAGTTGAGTTCGTCCTCACTAAAATCTAGAATCCGCAAGAAATCTTTTCCATAGAAATCCATATATGATGCCCTTATTTTATAAATTCATTATATATTATTTTTAAGTTAAGCGCAAGCAATTTATGATACAATAATAATATGAAAAAACGTTTAGTCTTAGCGCTTGGTGGCAATGCTTTGCAAAAGAATGGTGAAGTCACTGCCGAAGCCCAAAAGAAAGTTGCAAACATCGTCGGCTCTGTCGTTGCAAATCTTGCCGACAAATATGAAATTGTTGTCGCACATGGCAACGGTCCTCAAGTTGGAAATATTCTAATTCATGAAGAGCAAGGTTCTACTGATAAAGCTCCTGCTATGCCTCTAGAAACTGCCGTCGCAATGAGTCAAGGCCAAATTGGCTATTGGTTAACCCAGGCTATCCACAATGCTTTTGCCAAGAAAGACATGCATCGTAAAGTCGCAACTATTATTTCACAAGTTGTAGTTGATGTTAATGACCCCGCTTTTGATAATCCGACCAAACCCATTGGCCAATTTTACAACGAAAAACAAGCCAAAGCTCTCGCTAAAGTCAATCACTGGACCGTCAAGGAAGACGCCGGTCGTGGTTGGCGCCGAGTCGTAGCCAGCCCAAAGCCTATCGACATCGTAGAAAAACGCACAATCCGCGAGCTTATCAAAGACGGTGTCATTGTTATCGCAGCGGGTGGTGGTGGCATTCCAGTTTATCGTACTAAAGTTTTAAAACGCCTTAAGGGAATTGACGCCGTAATTGATAAAGATTTCGCTGCTGAACGCCTCGCCGAAGAAGTTAAAGCCAATATCTTTGTCTCAGTCACTGCTGTTCCAAACGCTTATATTAATTTTGGCCAACCAAACGCCCAAGCTATCCACAAAATCACCACCAAAGAACTCAAAAAATACACCGATGCAGGCTATTTCAAAGCCGGTTCTATGCTTCCAAAAATTGAAGCTACCATTAAATTCGCAAACAAACCAGGTAATATCGGCATTATCACCGATATAGACCATCTAGCCGAAGCTCTCACTGGCAAAGCCGGCACTATTATCACGAAATAATCTACAATAATTCTTGTAATTTAGCTTTGTAAGCTTCCACACCAGGCTGATCAAACGGATTTACGCCCATCATTTTTGCTGACAACGCACAAGCTAGTTCAAAAAAGTATATTAATTCCCCAAATCCTCTTTCATCGTAAGATGGCACTCCAATGTTAAGCACCGGAATTCCTCCTTCTGCATGTGCAACTCTTACAGCCGTTACTACTTTTGCGTTCATTTCATCCGTCGGGTAATCAATAATAGTTTCAAACAAATTTCGTCGCCCATCTTGTATAAATTGTCCCAAAGAATGTAAATCTGTTGAATATATCACTGAGTCCGGTAAAATTCCTCGTTTATTTTTCCCCTCCGATTCGCCAAACAACTGCTTCAGCCATTCGTTAAAATACATCGTCGCCGGCTCAAAGCTAGCAAATATTTCCGTGTCATAATGTTTACTATCTAGTGTATATCTCATCGTAGCGTATTTTGTAGCTGGTTCCACCGCTGTCTCTACCGCATCCGAAGCCCCTTCTAATAGTTTGTCTATATCTACCCCGGCCACTGCCATCGGTAATAATCCTACCGCACTAAGTACAGAATATCGTCCTCCGATATTATCCGGCACAGTAAACATCTTGTAGCCACATGCCACCGCTTCATCATGTAAAGCACCTTTTTTTGCATCAGTTGTTGCATAAATCCGCGAATACGCCTCCGTCTCACCATATTTTTCTATTAGTTTTTTCTTAAACTCGCCAAATGCTACCGCCGGCTCCAACGTTGTGCCAGATTTAGATATCACATTTACCGAAAAATCATGATCCCCTACTTTTTTAAGCGCCCAATCTAACTCCCGACGCGATAATGAATTTCCAGCATAAATAATCTTCGTATCAGACTTAGGCCTTAACGCTTCGTTTATCGCCCGGTGACCTAAATACGACCCGCCAATCCCAATACAGACTAAATATTCAGACGAATCTTGAATTTCCTTCGCCGCTTCCTTAATCCGCACAAACTCACCCATATCGGTATTTTTTGGCAAACCATACCACCCACCTAATGGGTCATGTGCTATCTCTTTTAAAAGCTTGTCTACCTTTTCCTTATCAACCTCAGGGTTAAAATTAACACTTATCATTTTACCTCCAAATCTTTAACTACATTATATCATTAAATCTTATACAGCGACTACACTTGATTATTATTAAAAATAGTGATATAAAAAGATTATTGTACCTTAAAAGGAGGTGATAGCATGTATATCATAGCCGTGAAACTATCCCTAAATGATAGTTTCAAAATGCGAAAACTGCTAAATGCAAATGGGTTTATTATCTATTTGTTAAACAGTATTAGTGGGCAACTAAATCTAGTTCAAGAAAGCTATGATATTGAAGGCAGCGAAATGTTATTATATGACACTAACAATTCATTAAGTTATTATTGTTTATACAATGAAACTTGCCTTCCCACGCAAAAAGTATTTAAAAGATTAGAAGAGGACGCCTCTGTTTTAGAATATAATATCGTAAAAAGATAACTCCAAGACGCATCGGTATCTCTCAAATCTACTACTGCTCACATTCCATATTTCATTCTATCTCCTCTTCTGTCTATCCCCCGAGTTAATCTCGGGGGATTTTCATGATATAATATGGTTTATGCCCGCGTGGCGGAACTGGTAGACGCGCTAGCTTCAGGTGCTAGTATCTTCACGGATGTGCTGGTTCAAATCCAGTCGCGGGCACCAGATCTAGATTTTTTTTACCGCTTCCTTCACCCTCTCACCATCTTTTTCTATCAACTCTACTCTCGCCCGAATTTCGTTTTCACCAATTTCAACCGCTCGTGCTACTACCAAGTCTTCTCGCATCGTTCCAAAGAAGTCTACAAATTTTTCTAGCTCTTCCCTCGTTCTAGCTAATCTCCCAATTATCGTTGGATAATCATTTAGTGATTTTTCTCCACCCATCTTCTTAACTAATTCCCAATTATCACAAACCCACTCAAACGCTTGCATTCGTGTTTTTGGATTGCGATATAAATATACAAATAAATACAACTGGTCTTGTGGTTTCACCATTTTATAATCACCCATTAAAGCCAGTAGTTTCTCAGCTTGTTTTTCATCCCGCACCGAACATGCCGCAAATAAATAATCAAATTTTACATCTGGATCCGCAATCTCTTTATATTTCACTAAAAATTCATCTACTATTTCTGGTTCCAGATACGCCTTTGCACACAGAATATCTCCCCTAATTTCTTTGTCCATCTTCATATAATCATCATCATACATTTCATCTAACAATTTTAGCCTACCTTCATCTTCTGCATAATAATCTAGCGCCAACAAATTAGCTCGCAAACGAATCATATCCTCATCATCGTCGTCTCGCGTCACTAAGCCTATCTCATCCAACTTATCATTTATTAAATTAAAGGTATATTTCTTTAGTAATTTTTCATCTTTTGATTCATCATCAAAATATATTTTTAAGTTCCCCACTAGCCCGGCAACTTTATTCCATACTGCAGGCGCAGATTCGTTTTTAAATTTCATCGCAAGTGGCGCCAAGCAATCCGCACTTACAAGTCCCGACTTCGTAATCAAATCCCGATCAATCAAAAGACGCAATTTTTCTTCTAGTCCCAACTTATCAAAATTATTTAATCTATCTTCAAATTCTTCCTCAGATAAATTCAATATATAATGCCCACTCATGTCTTCTGTAATTTTCGGCAAAGGCCAATCAGACTCTGTCATTTCACCACCGTCCAACAAAAAACGCTTTTGAGAAAACTCACGAAAATCATCGCCCTCATTTGTAATCACCGGGTAACCCGGTCTGTCGGTAAACGCATGCATTAGTTTTCTAGGTTCAAATGATGCATAAGGCTTCAAACTTTCCCATAAATCATCCCCCACAGTGTTCTTATACTTAAACTCATTAAAATAATCTACTAAACCTTTACAAAAACTATCCCATCCCATTAACCGTATTAGCATCAGCATTAACCTCGCGCCTTTTGCATACACAATCGCCGAATCAAACAACGTCGCAATTTCCTCTGGTTTTCTCACTTCTTGGTGCACGGATTGTACCCCACTATATGCATCACGATTCAAAGCCGCCTGGCAATCACCCGTAAAAAATCCTTCAAAAATATTAAACTCTGGATGTATCGCATCTACTGCATAATATTCCATTACCGACGCAAAAGATTCATTTAGCCACAAATCATCCCACCACTTCATAGTCACCAAATCACCGAACCATTGATGAGACAATTCGTGCGCTACCGTTAGAGCTACACTCTTTTTGGTTCCAAGTGTAGCATCTGCCGAAACTAGCATCATAGATTCGCGATAAGTTACAAGTCCCCAATTTTCCATCGCTCCTGCTTCAAAATCCGGTAATGCCACCTGATCTAATTTTTTCAATGGATAAGGCACACCAAAATTATCATCATAAAACTCCAGCGACCTCGCCGCAATTTCATTCGCAAAAATCACCGAATCAACATCATGTACTAACGAACAATAGGTTGTAATCTCCACACCATGTTCATTCGTTATTGTTTTCCCATGGAATTTACCAATTACCCATGCCAATAAATATGTAGACATTCTTGGTGTTGGCTCAAAAATGTATTCGCAATATTTGTCCGCAACTTTTTTACCTTCATTATCATAAAACACCACATGTTTTCCATCTGGAACTTTGGTATGTTTCTTAGTTTGAGCCACCGGCATATTTGAAATCACCACCTCATCTTCTACCTCCGGCACTGTCAGTTTTAGTTCAAAAACCGCCTTTGCCTCCGGCTCATCAATACATGGAAAAGCCTCATGCGCATAATGTGATTCAAATTGTGTAGCTACAATTCTTTCAATTTCGCCGTTATAATCATATGTAGATAAATACACCCCCTCCATATTCTCGTTTAACAATCCGTCAAAAACTATCACAAACTCAGTTTCACCCAAAGCCACATTATTAATTATCAAAGTTTCTTCCTCCGTTTCGTATTCCACTTCCTTACCATTTACAAACACCTGACGAATATTCAACTTCACCGCATGAAACTTCACAGTTTCATTTATTACCTCACCATTTACATTAACTACACCGAACGTTTTTTTATTAAATTTATTAATCCCAAAATCCAAAACATATTTTTCTGGTACAAAATAGTCCAATAATCTTTCCATGTTTTCCTCCAATTTTATTTGTGTAGTTTTGCTATCTCAGGTAGTTTTGCAGGTTTTAAAATTGGCGCAAGGTCTGCCTCTTCCAACGTTTCGTGTGCCAATAATTCTTCAGCAAGTTTATCAAGCACAGCTTTATTTGCTTTTAGTACATCCTCTGCGCGTTTCGCAGCTTCATCAGACAACTTCTTAATTTCCGCATCAATTTGTTCCGAAGTCTTTTCTGAATATGGTTTACCAGTCGTAATTGTGTAATATCCAGTATCGCCTTCAGGAAATACAAGATTTCGTAATCCATCGCCCATGCCTTCCTCGGTAATCATAGATTTTGCCAAAGTCGCAACATTTTTCAAATCCGAAGACGCGCCAGTCGTTACTGCATCTTTACCAAAAATCAACTTTTCTGCAATTCGGCCGCCCATCGCCCTTGCTAAAATATCTTTTAATTCATAAATGCTTTTATAATTCCTGTCTTCTGGCGGCAAAAACCAAGTTACACCACCCGTAGAACCACGTGGAATAATTGTTACTTTATGTACTGGATCAGAATCCGGTAAAACATGTCCCACGATTGCATGGCCAGCTTCATGGTAAGCTGTAATTTTGCGCTCTTTATCGTTCATTACTTTAGATTTACGCTCTGGACCAATCGCTACTTTTTCAAACGCCTCCGTCACGTCCTTATTAGAAATCGCCTTATGTCCTTCGCGCGCCGCAGTAATCGCTGCTTCATTTGCAATATTCGCAAGATCTGCGCCAGATGATCCAGCCGTCTTTTTTGCAAGCGACTCAAGATCTACATTCGCTTCTATTGGTTTACCTTTAAAATGCACCTTCAAAATTTCCAAACGATCTTTCCTTTCTGGTAAAGTCACATTGACATGACGGTCAAATCGTCCCGGACGAAGCAACGCTTTATCTAGCATGTCAACACGATTAGTCGCCGCCATCACAATTACACCAGAATCATTATCAAACCCATCCATTTCTACTAAAATCTGATTCAAAGTTTGCTCATCCTCGCGACCAGCCCCACCACGCGCATCACGTTTATGTGCCACTGCATCAATCTCATCAATAAAGATGATTGATGGCGCATTTTTCTTTGCCTTACTAAATAAATCCCTAACTCTACTCGCACCAACACCCACAAACATCTCAGCAAACTCAGAACCTGAAATTGAGAAAAACGGCACATTGGCTTCACCAGCTACCGCTCGTGCCATCAAAGTTTTACCTGTACCAGGATCGCCAGCCAATAACACTCCACGCGGAATTTTCGCACCTAACTTTTCGTACTTTTTAGGGTTTTTCAAAAAATCTACTATTTCAGTTAAATCTTGCTTTGCCGCTTCATTCCCAGCTACATCCTGAAAAGTTACTTTTTTCTTATCTGGACCATATAGTTTAGCTCGCGATTTTCCAAATGCTAACGATTGATTATTCGCCGAAGCCGCCTGTCGCATCATCCATGAAAAGAAAATCACAATTGCAATAATTGGTAGTACAGTAAGTGCTACATCCAGTACAATCCCCCAAGCATTTACATCTTCCTTATACTCAATTATAGGATATTGCGATTCACAGGTTTTTAATTCTTCATCCTTTAAATCTTCACAATGATTGACTAAACCTTGATCATAAAGTGTCCCCGAACCATCTTTCCGCGAAGTTTCCGTTGGTTGATCTTTATCCTTCAGGGTAATATCTAAAGTTTGCCCGGTCACAGTAATTTTCGCAATATTCCCATTTGGGTCATTTGCACGCTGAATTACTTCCGAAATTGGCACTTCAGTTTTTTGCACACCATTTGAACTCATATTCGCAATCAAAAATGCCCCAAAACAACATATCACAAAAACAAACAAAATACTTCGTATTCTATTTGATGCACTGTTATTATTTCTCTGCCCATTAACAGGCTTTTTCTGTATATTTTCCGCCACTTCTTATTTATCTCCTTATACTCTATTATTTTATCATGTTATGCCTAAATAT
>JAEEGL014001555.1_pt1 | contig 11054 bp, 10 predicted proteins | sample 9134231 | NCBI WGS metagenome assembly JAEEGL01 (sample SAMN16246548, study PRJNA631951) | gut metagenome | biome: gut microbiome; feature: rumen; material: fiber-attached | host: Bos | place: Iran: Karaj | collected 2018-10
GAGAGCCGGTTATATGAGGAACGTCTTAAGATAATAGATGAAGCATACGCAGACTCTTATCTTGACGAGGGCGAGATCGAATACTGGAAGGCTCAGGAGGAAACCCTGGAAAAGCCTTTTGTGTGGAAGGATTCCTTTATATCCTTCGGTCTTCAGAATGGGGTATCCAACACTATCATCATCATGATGCTGGTTATTTCGGTAAGTCTTTCGACATCATTTTCCGCGGAGACACAGAGAAAGACAGATCCCATGATAAGATCGAGCATAAACGGCGGAAAGGAAACATACTTTGCCAAGATCCTGGCAGGTACGACTTACAGTTTCGTGACGGCAATATTATATCTCGGTATATTTGTCGGATATGTCGCGATCAAGTGGGGGCTATCAGAGATGGACGCCCTTGAGCAGGTTATTTATCCCTGCACCCAGATGAAGCTTACCGTCGGTGAGACCACATTTATACTGATACTCCTTACGGTACTCGGATCGCTCCTTTTATCCACAGCCACGATGTTTGTATCCTGTCTGCTCAGAAACGGAATGGGAACAATGGGCATCATTGTGGGCGGATATTTCGGACTTTTTGCTCTCGGAACATCGGTTCCGATGCATATGAAGACCCTGTCCAAGATATGCTGTCTTTTACCCCCGACTCAGATATCGCCGAGACTGGTATATGAATTCAGACTCTTTAAGATCGCGGGACATTATTTCAGATCGTATCAGGTTGCGGGAATGTCATATGTTGCGGTCGCTCTTCTTCTCATCATCTTCGGATATATTCATTACAAGAGGTATGAGATAAAAAGTAATTGATACAGATTTCCAATCTGCTAAAATGGTCTTATGAAGATCATTAATCTAATCGAAAACACTGAAGGCAAGTCGGGCTGCATAGCGGCGCACGGCTTGTCTTTTTATGTTGAGACGGCACGCCACAAGCTTCTCGTAGATCTCGGCCCATCCTCCGATACTTTGGAAAACGCGAAGACGCTCGGAGTCGATCTGTCAGCGGTTGATACAGTGATCCTGAGCCACGGACATTACGATCACTCGGGCGGGATCATTCCTTTTTCCAAAGTAAATACGAAAGCTGCCATATATATGCAGAGCCTTGCAATCGGAGATTATTATGCCGATGACGGGGAGAACGCGGAAGGCGAGAGGTTCAGATATATCGGAATAGATAAGGATATTGCATCGCTTCCCGGCGTCAGATTGATCTCCGGCGACTGTGTGATAGATGATGAGCTCGAACTGTTCACGATCAAAAGAAGAACCCACGAACTACCCTTTACAAACAAAAGACTCCTGATTAAAACACCGGACGGATTTGTCCGCGATGATTTTGCACATGAGCATTTTCTCGTGGTAAGCGATGAAGGCAAAAAGGTTCTCATATCCGGATGCGCACATAACGGTATCCTTAGCATCATGGATGCTTATAAGGAAAAGTTCTGTTCCGCCCCCGATGCCGTCATAAGCGGATTCCATCTGATGAAGAAGACGGATTACCGGGAGGATCAGCTGGAAGAGATCAGGGACATAGCAAAGGAACTGACCGTATATCCCACAAAGTTCTTCACCTGTCACTGTACGGGAGTTCCCGCTTATGAAGCGATGAAGGAGATAATGGGTGACAAACTCACATATGTCCATTCGGGCGATGAAGTGATCCTATGACAAAAAGCGGTATCTTTGGGAACAAATAGTTGTTAGCATCTGCCCTGTCTAAATGCTATCTTTAGCGTACATCGTGTATTGCCGGAAACGGCGGAAAGGATAGTTCATGGATAATTTTTCTTTTTACTCACCCACATGTTTCGTATTCGGTAAGGATTCCGAGGAAAAGACCGGAAGCCTTGTAAAGAGATTCGGTGGAAGCAAGGTTCTCATTCATTACGGCGGAGGAAGCGTTGTCCGCTCGGGTCTCCTTGACAGAGTAAAGAAGTCGCTCGACGGCAAGGGCATCCCTTATGTCGAACTCGGCGGAGTCCAGCCCAATCCCAGGGACGGCCTTGTATATGAAGGAATCGATCTTTGCAAAAAGGAAAACGTGGATTTCATCCTCGCGGTCGGTGGTGGAAGTGTTATCGATTCTTCCAAGGCGATCGCAGCAGGCGTTGTATATGACGGAGACTTCTGGGATTTCTACAGGGGAAAGTGGATAGAGGATGCACTTCCCGTAGGAACCGTTCTCACCATCGCCGCAGCGGGCAGTGAGGGAAGCCCCGATTCCGTTATCACCAAGGAAGACGGAATGTTCAAGCGCGGAGCAAGCGGAGATGCGATCCGTCCCAAGTTCAGTATTCTGAATCCGGCACTTACACAGACCCTTCCCGCACACCAGAGCGCAGCAGGAATCACCGATATCATGGCTCACCTGTATGAGAGATACCTTACCAATACGGAAGAGGTTGAAGTTACCGACAGACTTATCGAGGCGCTTCTCCTTACCATGGTTCACGAAGGCCCCAGGGTCATCGCAGATCCCAATAATTACGATGCGAGGGCAAATATCATGTGGGCGGGAACAATGGCTCACACCAATGCGGTCGGCGTAGGAAGAAGCCAGGATTGGCTCAGCCACACCATCGAGCACGAGCTTTCAGCTCTTTATGACTGTGCTCACGGTGCCGGACTTGCCGTAACCATGCCTGCGGTATTTACTTATGAGATGTCACACAATGTGATGAGATTTGCCCAGGTCGCAGTCAGGGTATGGGGATGCCAGATGGATTTCGCACATCCCGAGGTTACCGCAAAAGCAGGAATCGAGGCGTTCAGGAATTTCCTGATCTCGATCGGAATGCCGAAGAATTTCGAAGAACTCGGCGCCAAGGAGGAGGATATCCCGAAGCTTGTCGATGTTCTCTGCAGGGGCGACGGAAGGAACGGAACCATTTCCGGTTTTATTACGCTTAACGAAGAAGACTGCACCAAGATCTACAAGATGATGGTATAAGTCTTAGATTCGGAATGCCGGAGGCTCATCAGGCATGAGACTTTTAAACGAATATCTCCGTGAGAGATTCGGATGCAAAGTTTATAAGATAGCGATAAATGCCGGGCTTACCTGTCCCAACAGGGACGGGAGGCTCGGTTTTCGCGGTTGCATATTCTGTTCGGCAGGCGGAAGCGGCGAGTTTGCGCAGGATCCCGCAAAAAGTATTTATGATCAGATCGAAGAGGGAAAGGGACTCGTTTCCTCCAAAATAAAGGACGGGAAATACATTGCCTACTTTCAGGCATATACCAATACCTATGCTCCCGCGGATAAGCTGCGTCCTCTTTTCACCGAGGCGGCAAACCATCCCGACATCGCCTTGGTATCCATAGCCACCAGGCCTGATTGTCTTCCCGATGAAGTGCTCGATCTTCTCGAGGAGATAAACAGGATCAAACCTGTATGGATCGAGCTCGGACTCCAGACCATCCATAAGAAGACCGCGGAGTATATCCGCCACGGTTACGAACTCGAGGTATATGACGGTGCTTTGAGCGAACTTAAGAAGCGAGGCATTGAGGTCATAACCCACGTGATACTCGGACTTCCCGGCGAAACTCCCGAAATGATGAAGGAAACCGTGAAGTATGTATGCGATAAAGGCAGCGACGGCATAAAACTCCAGCTTCTCCATGTTCTGAAGGGTACCGACCTCGAAAAGGAATACCTTGAGGGCAGGTTTGAAGTCCTGACGGAGGATGAATACATAGCCATATTAAAAGAATGCGTAAAGATCATCCCGGAAAACGTTGTGATCCACCGCCTGACCGGCGACGGGGACAAGAAGATCCTGGTCGCACCCTTATGGAGCGGGGATAAAAAGCATGTTATAAATCGTATAAGTAAAGAGGTTCTTCAGTAAAACAGCCCCGGGAATGTCCCGGGGTTTTTCATTATTGGTATTAACGTTAGTGTCTATGTGTGATAACATAAATCCAAATGGGCATTTATGCCTTGGAAAGGATGCATTTATTTAGGAAATGGATAAGTTAAAACCAAAGCTTTTTTCTGTAATGAAAAATTATACGGGAGCCCAGTTCGTTAAGGACCTGGTAGCGGGCGTCATCGTGGCGATCATCGCACTCCCTCTTTCGATAGCACTCGCGATAGCATCGGGAGTAGGCCCCGAGGCCGGAATCTATACCGCGATAGTTGCGGGATTCCTTGTCGCTTTCTTCGGCGGAAGCCGTGTCCAGATCGCGGGTCCCACCGCCGCTTTCGCAACAATAGTTGCGGGAATAGTAGCCACCTCCGGAACCGAAGGCCTTATGGTTGCGACCATCATGGCCGGTATCTTCCTGATCCTGATGGGCTTCTTCAGATTCGGAAATCTTCTTAAATATATTCCCTATACCATCACAACGGGATTTACTGCAGGTATCGCCGTTACTCTTTTCATCGGACAGATCAAGGATTTCACCGGAATTCAGTACATGAACGGTGAAAAGCCCATCGAGACCTCGGAAAAGATCATGGCTCTCGTTTCCAATATCTCCACCATTAATATTCAGGCAGTCCTTATCGGAGCGCTTGCCCTTGCGATACTTATCATCTGGCCCATGATCTTCAAAAAGATCCCCGGATCCCTTATCGCGGTTATCGTCACCGCTGCGATCGTCAAGATCTTCAACCTCGATGTAAATACGATCGGAAAGGCATTTACTGATATCCGTACCGGACTTCCTCCCATCACACTGAATTCATCAATCTTTTCGATCGGAGTTATCAGATCACAGATCTCCAATGCGATCACCATCGCGCTGCTTGCCGGGATCGAGTCCCTCCTTTCCGCGGTTGTTGCGGATTCGATGATAGGCTCGAAGCACAGATCCAATATGGAGCTCATCGCGCAGGGTATCGCAAACATCGGCTCCGCGTGCTTCGGTGGAATCCCCGCTACCGGTGCGATCGCAAGAACCGCAGCCAATATCAAGAACGGCGGACGTACTCCCATCGCAGGAATGGTCCATTCGATCTCACTCGTACTGGTTGTCCTTTTCATGATGCCCCTTGCGAAGCTGATCCCCATGCCCTGCATCGCAGCAATCCTTTTCCAGGTTGCTTACAACATGAGCGGATGGAGAAATTTCTACAAGCTCTGCAAGTCATCACCCAAGAGTGACATCCTTGTACTCGGCATCACCTTTGCCCTCACCGTGGTATTCGATCTTGTTGTTGCGATCGAAGTCGGAATCGTACTTGCCGCAATTCTGTTCATGAAGAGAATGGGTGATGTTACATCCGTTGAAGGCTGGAAGGAGATCGATGACGAGAATGATCCCGACAGCATCACACTCAGGGTGATCCCCGAGCACACCGTTGTTTACGAATTTTCCGGTCCCATGTTCTTTGCTGCAGCCGGCAAGATCCTGAACATCTCATTTAAGGAAGATACAAAAGTCCTTGTCATCAGAATGAGAAGCGTAAATGCGATCGATGCGACCGCAATGCACAATCTCGAACAGCTTTATGAGGACTGCAAAAAGAAGGAAATCACCATAGTTCTTTCCCATGTAAACGAACAGCCCATGAGCGTCTTCAAAAAAGGCGGATTCGATAAGATGATCGGGGAAGAGAATTTCCGTCCCCACATAGACGAAGCACTGAAACGTGCAGAGGAAATTACCGAGCAGTAAGAAAAGATGAGAATATCCACGCTCTGCTATATACAAAAGGAAAACAGCGTTCTCTTTTTATACAGAAATAAAAAGAAGGACGACCCCAATGCCGGAAAGTGGATCGGCATAGGCGGAAAGACCGAGCCCGGAGAGACACCGGAGAGGTGTGTTAAGCGTGAGGTTTTTGAAGAGACGGGTCTGACTCTTACCGAGTATCATTTTCACGGAGTCATTAAGTTCATATCGGAGATGTGGGAAGACGAGGATATGTATCTCTATTCCGCAACGGACTTCGAAGGTGAGCTTAAGACCGACTGCGATGAGGGTGAACTTAAGTGGATCGACAGAAGTGAAATAGAAAGCCTTCCGATGTGGGAGGGGGACAGTTATTTCCTCAAGGCTCTTCTCGAAGGACGCGACAAGATCAACATGGTCCTTACATATGAAGGCAAGGGCGACGAGGAGCACCTTGTCAGAGTGACGGATCTTGACGGAGAATAAGGCTTTAAACAGGGATTGTTTAAAGCAGGAAATATAACCGAGGTCATTATCTTGGAAGAAACAGCAAAGAAAAAAAGAAGCTTTCCGTGGGCAGAGATATTCTTTGCCGCTCTGTGTGCGGCATTCGTGATCTGCGGAAGAAGCATCTACAATTACAACACTCTTATCGATATCTATTACAGGCCCATGGAATACGGGGCACTGTTTCTTTTCGTGTTCCTTCCGCTGATATTTTTCTTTAAGCTTGTCGGAGCCGGAGTCAGAAAGTCCCTGATACCGGTCAAAGAGAAAGCAGCCGATGAAAAGCCCGGTGTCGATGATAAAGAAGAAACAGACAATAAAAAAGATATACCTGTAAGAGCCGGTATCTATAAGTTCTTCCCGGTCATCACATCACTTCTTGTGATCGCAGCAGGGCTTGTTGCGCTGTTTTCATACTTCCCCGGGATCCTCGGATATGATTCGGAGTGGCAGACACTTCAGGCTTTCGGCATCATGCCTCTTTCAAATCATCATCCGGTCCTTCATACGCTTATCTGGAATTTCTTCATTGCACTCGAATGGTTCGGAGTACCCCATCCTTACGGACTGTTCATCTACTGCATTGTTCAGATACTGATCCTTGCAGGTGTGTGCGGATATGTAACTGATGCCGAGGTAAAGGCCGGATGTAAGTGGCCCGTTCCCGTCATCACGATGCTCTACTACGCACTCTATCCCGCATTTTCCGTCTTTTCGGTCGAGATGACCAAGGATGTTCTCTTTTCCTGTGTGGTCGTAAGACTGTTCCTCCGCCTTACAACCGTCGGAACTTATAATGCGGATTCGGACGACGAAGAAAAAAATAAGAAGATCCGGAAAAAAGAAATATTTAATTTCTGCGGGATCGCATTTCTTACCGCTCTCGGATGTCTTCTCAGAAATAATTTCCTTCCCGCAGCGGGAGCTATGGTGATCGTTCTCTTTTTCATGAGAAAAAAGAACGGAATGAAGAAGACTATGCTCTCCATGCTCGGAGGTGTGGTCATTGCGGTCGGCGTCATGCAGATAGTGTATCCTTTGACCGGCGTGGAGAAGACCGAATCACACGAGATGCTGAGCGTTCCCTTAAACCAGATCTCTTCCGTATATGTAAGCAATTATCCCGAGCTTACCACCGCGGAGAAATACATAATTGATGGTTATATGGAAGCAGGAAGATACAATCCCAGGCTTGCAGATTCGGTAAAGTTCACATTCAACGATTCGCTCTATGATTCGGACAAGTCCGCGTTCTGGGATCTGTATCTGCATATGTTCAAAAAGTATCCCTATGAATTCACGGATGCCTTCCTTACACAGAATGTCCAGCTCTGGTATCCCGCAGCAAGGATCACAGACAGGTACGCCGTAAGAAAATATATCGAGACCGAAAATGTATATGTTCCCGTATATATGATCATGGGCGGTTCATGGTTCCCCGAGATGCGCGGATTCTACGATATGGTCTTCGAGGAGATCGAGCAGAGCGGCGTAGCCGGAGGACTTCCTTTCTCGCTATCGATACCTTTTTACTCGATCATCCTTGGATTCTTCATTTCGATCAGAGCTAAGCGCCCGGGATATACCGCGGGAATATTCATGACATTCTTCCTCTGGGGAACATATCTGCTCGGCCCCGTTGCGGCATTCAGATATATGTATCCTTTCTTCCTGCTCATCCCCGTGATCCTGACTCCCATTTTTTCACGCGGAACGGCCATTGCGGTCAAGGCAGAATCCGGTTCATCCGAAGACGGGAAGTCCGAAGAAGATAAAGAAGAAAAATCTGACGAAGAAAAGTCGGATGAAAAGAAAGAGGAAAAGACCGAGGACGATAAAGCCGGGGAAGAGAAAGAAGATAAACCCGGGGAAATAAAAACAGAAGAAAAAAGCGAATCCGATTCGGATGAAAAGCCTGAAGAGAATAAAGAACCTGATCCCGAAATAGTGGTTGAAGAAAAACCCGACGCTGTAAATGAAGATAAAGTGTGATCCAAAAAAAATCATATTGATACTGCTCACACTGGCAGCAGGCGTAAAGCTTGCGGCATGGGGATGGACTATTGACGAGGGATATGCCTTCGCGATGGGAAACCGCCTTGTCCAGGGCGACCGCCTGTTTACGGATATGTGGGAGCTTCACCAGACTTCCGCATATGCGGTCTTCTTTTTCCTGAAGGTATTCAGGACACTGACTTCATCCTGTGAGGGAGAGGTGCTGTTCGTACGCTTATCCGGTGCCGTTATCCAGTTCATAGTCTCGTTCATTCTGTATCTCGATCTTAAAAAGCACATGCCTTCCGACAAGGCATTTCTGCTTGCGATAGTCTATGCAAATCTTTCACCGAAGCAGATGTCCACGCCCGAGCATTCCAACATCCTCAACTGGACTTCGACTCTCGTTCTCATCTGCATCGATTCCCTGTGGTCCCTGAAAAAGGAAGACAAAAAACTCAAAGCATACGGCCTTCCGATACTTACGGGAGCACTTTTGTCGCTCTGCGTTCTTTCATATCCGCAGGCGATCATCTTCGCGGTCTTTGTATTTGTGCTGATCTTTATAAAGGGCGAAGGCAGGATTAAGAATCTTGTAACGGTCCTTTGCACCTGTGCGGTGCTTGCGCTTGCTTTTATCCTTTGCATTCTGAAGGATATTCCGGTCCCCGCACTTTTCGATACCGTAAAGAATATGATCGCGGTAGATTCCACACATGTCGGAGGAGTTGCAAAGCTTCTCGGATATATGAAAGACTGCGGGATACTGGTCCTTTTCGTGGCGGGCTTCGGTCTTCTTTCCCATATAACCTCGAAGCTATTAAAAAACGAAAAGCTGATCGTTCCTTTAGCGGTCCTGTATGTATTTATATGGAAGTTCTTCCACATAATGCTCAGGTTCGATCATTATTCGGTTGAATTCACATATGGCGGTGTTCTGATCATCATCGTCATCGCACTCATAAGCTTGCTTGTCCGAAAGCAGATGTCCGATGAAGATAAAAGGCTTCTGCTTCTTCTCGGAGGCGGCGGCGCCGCGGTTTTCCTGACGGTGCTTGTCGCATGCAACCAGAGCGTTTTTTCATCTGCAAAGTATCTGTCTTGCACCGTTGTTGCTGTACTTGCAGCAGGTTTTGACCTGTCCGGCAAAAAGGAAAAGATCATCACATTCCTGGCCGTTATATTTGTGGTCATGGTCAATATCGTTCAGCTCGGCAATCCCGAAAACAAGCTCCTGAACATTACGGATGCGGATGCAAGGGTTCCGGCCGGTCCCGAGAAGGGTCTCATCATGGAGAGGCTTTATGCCAATAAGGCACGCATTGATTTTGAAGAGCTTCCCGCAATACTCGATAATGCGGATTTTGTCATGATAACCGGAGATGCGGTAACATATCTGTACACCGATGCGAGGATCGGAAACGGCTCCACGATAATGACCGAGGATTACGGTGAGAGATTCGGCATTTACTGGGAAGTCTATCCCGAAAAGAAACCCGACATCATAGCTATCGAATGCTATGACGGACTGGTCGATTACAGGGTTGCAAGGTCCTGGCTCTACGAATATGCGACCGGCGAGTTCGGTGCCGATGAAGTTACAGATACAACGTATTACAGACTTTATATAAGAAAAAACTGATCGGAGGAAGGAAATGGCAGTAAAGATTTTTTCGGATTCTACATGTGACCTCGGAAAGGAACTGACCGAAAGATATTCGGTGACCATCATTCCTCTCTGCATCGTAATGGGCGAAAAGAGTTATTACGACGGCGAGGAGATGAGTCAGGAAGAGATCTTCAGATGGGCCGAGGAAAACAAGACGACTCCCAAGACCGCGGCGATCACCGCGGAAAGACTTGAGGCGGCCGTAAAACCCGCACTTGAAGCGGGTGATGATGTCATTCTTTTTACCATAGCATCGGGAATGAGCTCGACCTACAACCTTGCCCGGATATATTCCGAAGATAACGGAAACGGTCATATGCACGTCGTCGATTCCGCCAATCTTTCGACAGGTATCGGACTTCTTGTCATAAAGGCTGCGGAGATGGCTGCGGCAGGAGCTTCCGCGGAAGAGATCGTTAAAAAGATGGATGAGCTTATCCCTTATGTCAGGGCAAGCTTCGTAATAGATACCCTCACATATCTTGCAAGGGGCGGAAGATGTTCGTCCGCGGCGGCGCTTCTTGCCGGAACCTTAAAACTCCATCCCGAGATAGTGGTCAAGGACGGAGCAATGGGAGCTGACAAAAAATACAGGGGAAATCTTGCCGGTGCGATCGGAAAGTATACCCATGATCTCGAAGAGACTCTTAAAAATGCGGATCCCGACAGGGTATTCATAACCCACACACTTCAGGAAAAGGACAGAGCGATAGTGGATGAGACCAGGAAATATCTCGAATCCCTCGGAATCTTCAAGGAGATCCTCGAGACACGTGCGGGTGGTGTAATCTCGTCACATTGCGGCCCCGGAACGCTCGGAGTTCTCTTCATCGAGAAGGCCTGATATCGGAAAAAACGCCAAAATCCGTCATTTTTCGAGCATATTGCCCGCAAATCGGGCATTGTATACAGGGATATTTGTATAATTTTCCATTGACAGTATGCGTTCTTTCCAATTAAAATGCTTTCAAGGCCAAAGGGGGTCACACGTACCTTTGGGCTGTTTTGTTATATGTAATGTAACAGGAGGAAATATTATGAAAAAGAAACTGCTTTCACTTATCATGGTCGGAGCAATGGTTCTTTCCATGACCGCTTGCGGCCAGGGCGGCAATACCGGATCCGGTAACACCGGAAGCGGCGCAGCTACAGGAAACGGAGCTCTTCCCGGAACTCTTAAGATCGGAGTCATCGCACCCATTACCGGCGGAGCTGCCATCTAAGGAAATGCCGTAGCTAA
>JAEEGL014555463.1_pt1 | contig 11054 bp, 7 predicted proteins | sample 9134231 | NCBI WGS metagenome assembly JAEEGL01 (sample SAMN16246548, study PRJNA631951) | gut metagenome | biome: gut microbiome; feature: rumen; material: fiber-attached | host: Bos | place: Iran: Karaj | collected 2018-10
GCCTGAACACCAGATCGATGCGGGAATCCAGCATACTGTAGAAGAGATTCCAGTCGCCCTTCGCCTCAATGCCGATGCGCGGAAGGTTGATGGTGGTGAAGCTGAGATTTCCTCTGCCGCAGGTTATCTCACGGGAGCGGTCGTGGACATTGCCCATAACTCTGGTTCGGCAGCCCATGTAAGCCACTTCCGTATTGTAGTCGCCGGGCTTGTAATATTGCAGGTTGAACGGAGCGTCAAGAAAGCTGAAATTCGGGAAAAGACGCTTTGCGCTGACCTTGGAGCTGGGTCGGAAGAGGTCATAGTTTGGATCCTCTTTGTTGAAGTTGATTCCTTCCTTGACCTTGAATATCTGCACAGGGAAAATCGGGGTCTCGCCGTTGCCCAGTCCCGCGTCCGTGGCAAGCAGCAGGTTACGCATTACCATTCTTCCCTCAGGGGAAGTATCCGTGCCGTAGTTTATCGAGCTGAAAGGAACCTGAGCGCCGGCTCTGGAATGCATGGTGTTCAGATTATGAATGAGTCCCTCCATTGCCTGATAAGTCGAACGGTCAGTTTCTTTAAAAGCAGTGTCAAACGCGCTGTCGTTAAGTTTTTTGAGATCATTCTCAGAAAGACCTGAAATAATCTCAGGAAGCTTGCCTTCGGATTTCATTTCAATAAGACGGTTCTCCATACCGTCCTTATTCGATATACGAACAATATCACGCGGCATTTCCTTTTCAAGATATGCCGAAGCTTCCTCGGCTGCGCTTTCCGAAACGTCAAAGCGGTATTTCAGATAGAGGGCAAGAGCCTTGAAATATTCCTTGATAAATGTCTTGGCAACGCCGGGAGCCATTGAATAATCGAAATTAGGAACAGACTGCCCGCCATGCATTTCATTCTGGTTTGCCTGAATAGCAATGCAGGCAAGTGCGGAATAGCTCTGAATGCTCATAGGCTCGCGCAGATGACCGTGTCCTGTGGAAAAACCGTCCTCAAAGAGCTTGAGCAGGTCTATCTGGCAGCAGGTTTCTGTAAGCAGGTAGAAATCCTTGTCGTGGATATGAATATCGCCGCCGTTATGCGCGTCGGCAATGTCCTTGTCGAGAATATTGTTATCGACAAAGTATTTTGCGCTTTCAGAACCGTATTTAAGCATGGTTCCCATTGCAGTATCGGTGTCGATATTGGCATTCTCACGTTTTATGTTTGAATCCTTTGCGTCAACAAAGGTAAGGGATTTGAAAATATCCATCAAATCCTTTTCGGTCTGACGCAGTTTGCTGCGCTCGGCTCGGTACAGAATGTATGCCTTTGAGGTTCGCGGAAGATCATTGGCAATAAGCACCTCTTCCACAATATCCTGCACCTGCTCTACCGAAGGAATGGTGTGAGGCGGAATTTTTTCAAGCACCTGATTGGTAAGGGAAAGCACCTTTTCTTCTGTGATCTCTTCATCTGAAACAGCGTTTCCGGCTTTTCTTATCGCGTCGCGAATCTTGGCAGCGTTGAATTTAACTGTCTGACCGCTTCGCTTAACGATGTATTCTGGACTATCCGGCAAAACTATCAACTCCTGTAAATATCTCGTAAATGTGTGTCAACCGCAGTCTTATTTTTGTGATCTTAAAGCTGCGGAGTATATGGCTTGATTTGAGGTTCCTGCATATTATAACACAACATATATGTAATTGCAAGTGTTTTTTTACTATATATTGATTTTTTGGAATTATTATCCCTTTCATTTTGGGCGAAAAAAAGCGGCGGCACCGCATGCTGCAGCGCTGCCGCTCACTTGGAAAAATTTATAAAAATCATTGTTTTCAGTCAATTTTCAAAGAGTTCATCCTCTTTGCTGCGGACATTTGCGCGTGCTGCTTCAGCTAACTTTCCGTTCACGGTAATAACGCCTTCGCTGTCAATATCCAGCTTGTCGCCTTCGCGCAGATTTGCCGGAAGCTCTCCTTTGGGTATTGCGAACATCTTGCGATCCTTGTCCTCGCATATAGCATATATGCCGTCTATTCTGTCTACGGTAAGGTGTTTCATAAATTTACAGCTCCTTGTTATTATATATTACTGTTTTGATACTATAACCGAAATATTCCTTCCGTCCGTTTCAAAAACAATATCTCCGTCGAGATCTGTACGGAAAATCTCACAGCCCAATTTATCCAGCCTTTTCAGGACTTCGTTTTTGGGATGACCGTATTTATTGTTCTCACCGACAGAAATTGCCGCGTATCTTGGGTTAATTTCGCTCAGATATTCCTGTGAATTTCCGTCTTTGCCGCCGTGGTGAGAAACCTTGTATATGTCCGCGCTGAGATCGTAGTCGAGCGTTATAAGCTGTCTCTCAATCAGCTTTGACGCGTCGCCGCCGGTCAATACGGAAACATCCTTATACGTAAATTTAAGCACTATGGAGTAATCGTTCAGTTCTTCATATTTTGCTTTCTTTTCCGGTGACAGAACAAGCATTGTCACTCCGTCAAGATTGTATTCTGTGCCCGGAACAGGACGCGTTATTTTGAGATTCTTTTTCCTTATTGCCTTGAGAACGTCAGTATACGTTACGGTCGTGGGCGTCATGGTTTTTGGGAGTTGCGGCATCATGACATGATCTATAGACAATTCATCGCTTTTTATCACGGTGTCCATACCGCCGATGTGGTCTGAATGAGGGTGCGTCCCTATTATCCAATCCAAATGTGAAACACCGGCTCTATGGAGATAATCCAGTACAGCGTCGCCCATTCCGTTTTCACCGCAGTCTATAAGTACGTTGCTTTCCCCGCACTGAATGAGCAATGAATCGCCCTGTCCAATATCAATGACATGCATTTTCAACTTGGCTTCGCCATCTATATTGTCACCGAAAACCTCGTAATTCAGCATTCCGAATATCTCATTGAGCCACTTGTCGGTTTCCTCTTTTGAACAGCTTGTGAATAAGACCGTCGAGAATATAATCAGGACTGATATAGACAGACTTAACAGAGTGCTTATGTTGTGCTTTTTGCCTGAGAAAAATATCATTATTTTTTGCCTTTCTTTTTGTTTTTGCTTATGCTGCGGATCGGACTTTTCCTGCCGCCGCCCTTTGACTTGTTGACCGCGCTGCTGCCGGTTTTTGCGGCAGCCTGAGCCTGACGGTATTTCTGCGACGGACGTATCAGACATGACGGCGAATTCCCGATAAGGTCTGTTCGTCCCGCTTTAATAAGAGCCTGCTCCACAATATCGTGATTTTCAGGACGGAAGTATTGCAGCATAGCCCTTTGAAGCGCCTTTTCCTGCGGAGTTCTCGGAACATAGACCTCTTTCAGAGTGTATGGATCGAGTCCGGTGTAAAAAATACATGTGGAGATTGTACCCGGCGTTGGATAAAAATCCTGCACCTGTTCAGGGTGAAGGTGTTCCTTTTTGAGAAAAAGCGAAAGCTCTATTGCGTCTTTGATTGTGCTTCCCGGGTGAGAACTCATCAGATACGGTACGAGAAATTGCTTCTTCCCTATTTCATCGGTGATCCCGTAAAATTCCTTTGCGAATTTTTTATATACCTCAAAATGTGGCTTGCCCATGCGATCAAGTACCTGTGTGGAGCAATGCTCCGGCGCAACCTTCAATTGACCGCTGACATGAAATTCTATTAGCTCCCGCATTACCTGAGGATCCTTTTCCAATATCAGATAGTCAAAACGAATTCCGGAACGTACAAAGACCCTTTTGACCTTCGGCAATGCGCGAACCCTGCGAAGCATTTCCAGAAATTCGCTGTGATCCACCTGCAGTGCCGGACATGGTTCTGGCGCAAGGCATCGTTTTCCGCCGCGGCACATGCCGGCTTTGTCCTGTTTTTTGCAGGAATGAATGCGGAAATTTGCGGTAGGACCTCCGACATCGTGAATATATCCCTTGAAATTTGGCTTATGTGTAAGCATTTCAGCTTCCCTGACCACGGAATCAATGCTGCGCGTTGAAATTACGCGCCCCTGATGAAAAGCGAGAGAACAAAATGCACACGCCCCAAAGCAGCCGCGGTTGTGAATTATCGAGAATTCAACCTCCTTGATTGCCGGAACTCCTCCCATTGGTTCGTACATAGGGTGATAGGCTCTTTCATACGGCAATTCATATACCCAGTCAAAATCCTCTGTGGTTATCGGACGCATGGGCGGATTCTGAACAAGAATCAAATCTCCGTGCCGCTGAATTATTTTCCTGCCGTGAATATAATCCTGTTCGTCCTGTTCTATGCGGCAGGAAATGGCATATTCCCTCTTGGAAGCGCAAACCTGTTCGTATGAAGGGCATTCAGCCACCGATGACGGAACATATTCATCAACCGGAATCGCCACACATGTGCCGCGTATATCGGTAATTGTTGAAATATCCTCTCCGCTCGCAAGGCGCTCCGCTATCTCAGTCATGGAATATTCGCCCATTCCGTATGACAGTATATCCGCTCCGGATTCTATAAGTATCGAGGGTCTGATTTCGTTGTCCCAATAGTCGTAATTTGCGAAACGGCGAAGCGACGCTTCCAGACCTCCTATTATTATTGGTACGTCCGGATATGCCTTCCGGCAGAGTCTGCTGTAGACTATCGTAGCGCGGTCAGGTCGTCTGCCTGGTTTTCCTCCGGGAGAAAACGCGTCCTCGCTGCGCTTCTTTTTTGCCGCGGTATAATGGGCTACCATCGAATCTATATTACCGGCAGTCACAAGAAATCCCAGTCTCGGTCTTCCGAACTGCCGGAAAACCTCAATGCTGTTTATTTCCGGCTGAGGCAGAATTGCCATGCGGTATCCTCTGGCTTCCAAAACGCGGGAGATTATCGCAACGCCGAAGCTCGGGTGATCGACATACGCGTCGCCCGAAACATATACGAAATCGACGTAATCCCAGCCGAGCTTTTCCATATCGTTTTGTGAAACGGGTAAAAATGCCAAAGCCTCACCCTCACTTCCTTATAATTTCTTGATCCATGGCGACGACATTACATCATCTGAAAGATCATCGTCGTCATCGTCAAATTCTACGGCGATTTGTTTATCGTGGCGGTTGTTCATACTGAGTTGGTTTTTGTCCGGTTTTGAAAACGGTTGATAGTCGTCACTGTCATCGTAAGTCCGTGTGTCTGAATTCATTTCCGCGTTAATTGAAGTATGTGGAATGTCATCCGGCTCAAAGAACGAACGAAGCTCGTCGTCAGTATCCTGTTGAATGTCGTTTACTGTCGGCGCATAATCCTCCCACGGCGGAATGTCTTCCGGTTCGATGATTTCTTGATTATCGGCGGGTTGCAACGTTTTTGCTTCGACAGTATTTCTTTCTGAAAAGTCAAAGAAGCCGTCTATTTCATCGGGTTCGGTGTCAAAGAAAATAGAGAAATCTCTTGGCTTGGCAGACGGTTTCACTGTCGATGCGTTATTGTTAACAGGCGCGTCAGTGATTTTTTTGTTCAGGGAAACAGAATGGGTATTTTTATCTTCATTTTTTTCTTGAGAATACTTGGTATTATCATCAGCAATAAATCTCGTAAGTTCCCTTACGAAAGGAGCTGATTCTGTTTGAACCGGATTTTGGGCAGGTTCTGAATTTTCAAATTCAACGTCAATTGTTTCTTCGGATTCGTCTTCATTCTCAGAATAATCCGTTTCATTGTCGAATTCATCTCCGGAGTCGTTATTGAATGAATCGGCTTCTTCAGATTCAACGTCCCTGTCAAATTCCGGTATAGAATCGGCGTCAGTGTCCGCTTCCTCAATGTTTTCGGAATTTGCTGTGTCCTGGAAATCCGAGCTGTCGAAAAGCAAATCATCGTCTTCATCGAAGTCGTCGTCGTTTTCGGCATTGAAAAACTCAGACTGACGCGCTGTTATTTCCTCGTGACCCGAGTCAAGAGTCTGTGAGGCAAATTCGCTGTGGCTGCGTACTATCGGATCATTCTTGCCTGAATGTGTGCGGCTCATGGTCATTTCTAACCACTGTGTCCTTGTAATAAGTACAGCTCGCGGCTTGGAGCCTTCATGCGGTCCTATGATACCGTGTTCCTCAAGCTGATCTATTATCCTGCCCGCTCGTGCGTAACCTACGCCGAGCCGGCGCTGGAGCATTGATGTGGACGCCTGTCCCGCTTCTGTGACGACCTCAACGGCTTTTTCAAAGAATTCGTCCTTGCCCTCAAATTCAGCCGCGCTGTCTCCGGAATTTTCAAGTGAATTGCGCTCGATCTCATCGGCGATGCTGTCGTCGTATTCCGCAAGACCGTTCTGCTTGACAAATCTTATTACTCTGTCAACCTCAGCGTCGTCAACAAAGCAGCCCTGCACACGAATGTGCTTGCTCGAACCCATAGGGTGATAAAGCATATCGCCGTAGCCGATTAGATTTTCAGCGCCGCCCTCGTCAAGTATCGTTCTTGAGTCAACCTGAGATGAAACCGCCAAAGCGATACGGCTTGGAATATTGTTCTTGATCGTGCCTGTGATAACGTCTACGGAAGGACGCTGTGTGGCAAGAACCATGTACATTCCGGCGGCTCGTGCCATAGCTGCCAGCCGGGCGATAGCGTCCTCAACCTCCTTTGGCGAGGCGATCATGAGATCCGCCATCTCGTCTATAACGATTACAATGCGGCAGAGCTTTTCAAATTCTCCTGTCTCTTCAGCAAGACGGTTATAGCCGTCGATATTTCTTACGCCGTGTTCTTTAAGCATACTGTAGCGCTTGAGCATTTCACTGACAGCCCACTGCAACGCGCCTGCCGCCTTTTTCGGCTCGCATACCACAGGAACAAGCAAATGCGGAATTCCGTTGTACATGTCGAATTCAACGGATTTTGGATCGATAAGAACCATTCTCACCTCTTCGGGAGAATATTTGTAAAGAAGACTTATCAGCATGGAATTGACGCAGACTGATTTACCTGAACCTGTTGAACCGGCAATAAGCAAATGCGGCATTTTGCTGAGATCGCAAAGTACGATGTTGCCTTCAATATCCTTTCCAAGAACGACGATAAGCGAGCCTTTTGCCTCGACAAATTCCCTCGAACCTATAAGCTCTCTTATCCGCAACATCTGCTTGTTCTTATTTGGAATTTCAATGCCTACCGCAGCTTTGCCAGGAATTGGAGCCTCTATTCTGATCGACTGCGCCGCGAGACGCAGTGCTATATCGTTTGAAAGGTTCTTTATCTTGTTGATTTTAACCCCTGGAGCGGGATTGATTTCATATCGGGTTACTGTAGGACCGCGGCTGATATCGGCTATTGACGCCTTGACGCTGTACTCGTCAAGGGTTCTGATCAGCTTTTCAGCCGTTTCGGTAAGCTCTTTTTGCAGGTCGTCGGTTGTACCGCTGTTTTTTGGAGCTATGAGCAATCTGACAGTGGGATATTTGTATTCTTTTTTGTCGTTTTCGTCCGATGAATTGTCTCCCGATTCGACCTGTCTGGATATTTCTTCACTTTCAGCTTTAATTTGTTCGGCTTTGGTTAGCTTGCTCTTCTTTTTTTTCAGTGATACCGCTTTGACAATTTCGCTCAGGCTTCCTGCATTTTCTTCGGAACTCTGACTTTCGGGTTCAACTGATTCTTTTTCAGAGTAATCGTCAGACTCAATATTAATTTCTTCATCAGGACTCTCTTGAATAAAAATATCGTCGGTGAACAAATCGTCGGTATCCATTGAATCGTCTGTATCAAAAACGGTTTTGTATGATGTTATTTCTGCTTCGCCCTCAAAAAGATTTTTATAAAACTCAGGATCGAGCAGCATCTTGATAAATCTTTTTACCTTATTAAACAAATCTACCGGACCTGTGCGAGTAAGTACCATTATAAGAGCGGTAAGAAGTATTGAGACGATGATAGCCGCGCCTGCTTTTCCAGCAAAAGCGATAAAAAGCTCTCCTATCGCGCCACCGAGGAGTCCGCTTCCACCAATTTTGCCCCCATCGTTGAGCATTTGAATTAAAAGCGGCCAGAATGTATATGAAAGCTCATTGTAAACATTTCGGTAACCGTTGGATTGTATAAGGATATAGCTGAGAACGTCAACAAGCAGAATGATTCCTCCAACTGGACGAATAGTGTTGAGTATTTCTTCCTCGTCAACCTGCTTTGTCATGAGATAGCCGAAAAAAATTAACAGCGCCGCCCAGAGTGTAGCCTTGAAACCAAGTACGCCAAGAATTATACCGTGAATAAAATTCCAAGCGCTCTCGCCGGGGAAGAAAGTCAGCGCAAGCAAAAAAACAGAAAATGTCCAGATCACAATGGATTTTATCTGTTTTCTCCAATTAATTTCATTTTCCTCTGGAAAAGCGTTAGCCGAAAAAGAATAATCATTTTCTTCAGATTGATTGTCAGGGGGTGATGCCGCCTCTTCATTATCGGTTTTTGGAGCCGTTCTGGGTTTTTTTGTCTTTGAAACCGGAGCCTCCGATTCATCGTTTGGTGTATTCATTACTTCCTCTATCCTTATCTGCTGACCGGATGACATTTCCACGGTTCTTCCGGCAAGCCTGTTTTTCTTTTTTAAATTTACTCCGGAACCGCCTTTAGACGAAGAATCGGTATTTTGACCCTTGCTTTTTTTCGTTCCGTGCTTTTTGCCGGACGATGATGCTCCGGATGAGGTTTTCTTTGTTTTGTTGCCCGTTTTTTCTGACATGATTTATACTGTACCTCATAATTTTTGAATCGCTGTAACATATACAAAATTAAATAAAGCCTATAAATACGATCGGGAATGAACTCTTGCGGCTTCCCGATCGCTTATAGGTCAAAAAAATTATCTGCCGAAGGAAAAGGTCGTGCCGAGAACGCTTTCGATAGTTGCTACAATTATTACAACTACGCCCAGCACTAAGCAGTAATAGCCAAAATAATGGAATTTATCGTTTGAAACTATCCACTTGAGAAATTTAATAGCAAGAACGCCTACAACCGCCGAAACTACCACGCCAACTAAAATGGCAACTATTGTAGAACCGCTTACGGTTGACCAGTCTGTATCCTTGACTTCAAGGAGATTTGCAGCGAGTACCGCGGGAATTCCCATTATAAAGGAGAATTCAAGAGCCGCATTCTTTTCCGCGCCTGTGAGCATTCCCATTGTGGTAGTTGTTCCGGAGCGGCTGATACCCGGCATTGCTGCTATACACTGACCCAAGCCCATAGCGCAGGCATTTTTCATTGTTATAACTCCGTCTTTATTCTTTGGAGACTTGCCGATATGAAAATCAAACACTGTGGCAAGCAAAATGAGTATTCCTGTCAATGTGAAGAATATTCCTTCAGCCATTATACTGCTGTCATTGGAGAAATATTCCGCGAGGTCTGAAAGCTTTTTGACCGGCTCGCCGCCTGTTTCAAGTCCCAGCCAGCCGAGCAGCGGGAGAAAGAGAATAATAGCAAAAGCGGAAGCGACAACCACAAAAATAACCATTCGGCGCTCTTTGTTCATTTTATCAAGCTTCCATACGAATTTACCTGTGAATATTTCTTTGCACATGCTGAAAAATTCAAGTATCATTTTCCAGATTATATCACGGTAGACGATGAAAACCGCAAGCAAAGTGCCGAAGTGCAAAAACAGGGAAAGCGCCTGATTGCCCACGTCGTTGTTTCCGCTTGATGTTGAAGGCAGAATGTGCTGGACGAGTGAGAGATGTCCGCTGCTCGATACAGGCAGGAATTCGGTAAGTCCCTGCACAATGCCTTGGATAATGGCTTCCCAGATGTTCATAGAATATGTACCTCTCTCTATTCGGTGATTAATATATGTAAACCAAAGAAATCTGAAGGAAACGATTCATTGGTTTATTGAATTAACTAATTGTTTTTTGCTTCGATCATGGAGTAAAGGCTTGAAATTGCACTGCTAAGAGATCCGAGTTCGTCGATAAGACCTTCCTTTACCGCCTGTTCACCGTCCAAAACCGTGCCTATATCCATCACAAGTTCGCCGGTCCTGCGGGAAAGCTCATTGAATCTTGCTGCCGACATGCCGGAATTTGCTTCGACAAACCGACTGATACGTTCCTGCATTTTTTCAAAATACAGCATTGTCTGCGGAACGCCCAGTACAAGACCGCTCATTCTGACAGGGTGAATTGTCATTGTCGCTGACGGAACGATAAATGAACGCTTTGCCGACACCGCAAGCGGCACGCCTATGGAATGACCTCCGCCAAGAACAAGCGATACTGTCGGTGTTTTCATGCCTGAAATAAGCTCGGCAAGGGCAAGCCCCGCTTCAACGTCCCCTCCTACGGTATTCAGCAGGATTATAAGACCCTCGATATCCTCAGCCTCTTCTACAGCGACAAGCTGTGGCATGATATGCTCGTACTTAGTGGTCTTTGCGGGTGACGGCAGCTCCTGATGTCCCTCTATCTGACCGATTATTGACAGGCAGTGAATTATATGCTTTCCCTTGGCCGAGGTAATTGTACCCGTCTGCTCGATCTGATTCAGTTCGTCCTTTGAGAAGCCCTCACTGGCGGAAAGCTCATTTTCACCGTCTGACCCATTTATTACGCTGTAAATACCACGATAATCAGCCATAAAATCACGCGCCGTCCTTCATAAATAAAATGCATGATATGCCCGTAATATTATTTGAAGGACTTAAAAATTTATACGTTGTAATTATAACATACTATTGCAAACAATTCAATAAAAAAATGAATATTTGTTTTTTTTATAGATAAGAAAAAACAAGAACAAGTCCCATCAGCATTGATACAAATGTGAGAATGGCTATTTCGATAATATTTTCTATCAAAAAGACAGGCTTGCTTATATGAAAAAATTTAGCGCATGCAATAAGCGCGAAAATAGCAAGAGAAATTACAAGTATAACAATTCCGACTGTCAGTTTAATTGTACCCACTCATCTCACACTCCATAATTAAATAAAGATTTCCCAATTTGCCGTACTATAGTAAATCGACAAGAATGTTGTTAAATGCTTTAGATTAAGACAATTTAGGCTAAATTTGATTTCCACAGCATTACAAGATCAGCAATTCTGAAGAGATACATCGAACAA
>JAEEGL015680782.1_pt1 | contig 11054 bp, 11 predicted proteins | sample 9134231 | NCBI WGS metagenome assembly JAEEGL01 (sample SAMN16246548, study PRJNA631951) | gut metagenome | biome: gut microbiome; feature: rumen; material: fiber-attached | host: Bos | place: Iran: Karaj | collected 2018-10
CAACCGTTTGCCGTGATCTGAGCGGATATCTTGGTAGCGTCTTCATATGTGTCGAGACCATCTACTACCTTTACAAAGAGCCAGCAAGCTTCGCTGTCTTTCTTGACATGAACGGTCGGATCCTTCACATAAGTGTGGCCCGGGATAAGCTTGTACTCGTTTGCTGTTCTGCGGTCACCTGTAACCTGAACGCCGTAAAGGTCCACGGGTGCTTCGTCAAGTTCAATATCTACCTTGCCTACAGTAAAGGTGTTAGTTACGGTGCTGGTCTTGTCGGTCAGGTACGCGTAAGTACCTACGATTGCCATCGCTACGATGAGCACCATAGCGAGGGCTGCGATGATTTTTTTCTTCATTGATTTTCGCCTCATTTCTTATAGGGTTTTGGGATTCTCAGTCTTTGGTCTCTTCGCCCTTTTCCGGGCCTTCTTCGACTGCGCCCGGAAGGGCGCTCGCCTCATTCTCCGTTTCCTTCTTCCCTTCTACCTCCTTTTTGGGTTTTCCTTTCTTGTTATCGTCAAACATGTCGGGCAAGAACACCGCCAGCAGCACTATCACCGCCGCTGCGGCGGCGACGTACAGTCCCGGGGGATGCTGTATATAATTGGCGACATAGCCAAGTAAAGGTATGGTGAATACGGGCCGGCCTATCACGTTCCTGTAATGAACGAGGGACTGCGGGTTATCTATGGAGCCGTCCGGCGCGGCGTTCGCGTCTCCCTTAGTCTGGAAGCGCACGACGCTGCTGTCGTCAGCGTCCGGCACTACGGCGACGACGCGGTGCGTCGCGATAGTCGTTTCATTCAGCATGAAGGTTATGACCTGGCCTTCCTTTATGGTAAAAGGATCGACCTTCTTGACGTATATGACAGAGCCGACGTGATACGTGGGCTCCATGGATCCGGAAAGCACCGAATACACCCTGAGCCCCACCAGCCGCGCGCCGACAAGCGCCAGCGCCAGCAAAACGATGATGACTACGAGGATAGTGGAAATAACGTTCCAGACTTTGTTTTTCTTCTTGGGGGCCGCCTGCTTCTGCTGCTCCATAATGACCGCTTCCTTCCTTACTTACACGCCAGGATATCGGCACAGCAAGAACCGTACTTAATCGTTACAACTATAGTATACATTTTACATTTTTTCAATAGCTATCTGCCGTTTTCCGACGCTAAACAAGATATTATTTAAAATATTTAAGCGCGACTATAGTTAAATACTATGATTCATTAGTTTTCGTCTATTTTCAAGCCTTTCCGCGCCTTTTCCTGGCTCCGCGCAAACCGGCTCTGGGAAAATAAAAAACGCGCCTGGAAACGGCACACCGCTCCGCAGTCTGCTGCATTTCGGTAACTGGCTGCCATACCCCTTTCGGGGCTTAGGCCCTGTAGCTTTGCGCCGCCGCCTTTCGGCTGCTTTGCCTTTTCGGTTGTACGCTGTGGAGCTGCCGCCTTCCGGCGCAGTTGAGGGCACGAGGCCCCGAATCCCCTATATACCGCTTTTGCCGCCTCGCCGAACGGCGGGCAGCTGGAGCAGGATATAGTTAAAACATGTTACAATTTGGTATCGTGACTATAATACGACTTTCTCCGGTTTTGTCAAGCAAAATTGTGCATTATTTTGTTGATATTTAAGTGTTCCTGGTATTTATTGGTCGTTTGTCGCGTTTGCGTCACGCATTTGTCTCGCTTTTGCCTCGGTATAACGGTAACAAAAAGGGCGCCGCAAGCACGGCGCCCTTTCTCATAAACCTTATTCAGTTCATTCGGCCTCTACGGGAGCCTCGGGCTCGGCCGGAGCCTCGACCTCTGCGGGCTCTTCCGCCGCCGGCTCGGCCTGCGGCTCGAGCAGAGCGCGGATGCTCAGGGAGATCTTCCTCTTTTCGGTATCGATATTGACTATCTTCGCGTCTACCTCTTCGCCGACCGTGAGCACCTCGGCGGGCTTGCCGATGCGGTGATCCGCGATCTGGGAGATATGGATAAGACCGTCGACCCCCGGGAGCACTTCCGCAAAAGCGCCGAAATCCATGAGCTTTACGATCTTGACCTTCGCAACGCTGCCGACTTCATAGGTATTCAGGAAGCGGGTCCAGGGGTTATCCTCCTCGCGTCTGTAGCCGAGTGAGATCTTCTTCTTTTCCTTATCGAAGGAGATGACGTATACCTCGACCTCCTGGCCGACGGAGAGCACCTCGGCCGGATTAGAAATCCTCGTCCACGAAAGCTCGGAAACGTGGATCATGCCGTCGATACCGCCGATATCTACGAAAGCGCCGTAGGAAGTGAGCGACTTGACGACGCCGTTGTACTTTTTGCCGACCTCGATCTCGTTCCAGATCTGCTCGGCGCGGGCCCTTCTCTCCTCAAACTGGACGGCGCGGATGGAGCCGACCACTCTGTGACGGGCGCGGTTGACCTCAGTGATGCGCAGCTTTACGGTCTTCTTAAGCAGAGCCGAAGTCTCGGCGCCGCGGGGCAGGCCGGTCTGCGAGGCGGGGATGAACACGCGCACGCCCTTTACGGACGCAACGACGCCGCCCTTGTTTTCGTCGGTAATAACGCCTTCGACCGTTGTCTTCTCTTCGCAGAAGGTTTCGATATCGGCCCAGGTCTTTACCATGTCGAGCCTCTTCTTGGAAAGCTCGGCCGTGCCTTCGACATCGTTCACACGCATGACGTAGGCTTCAATCTGATCTCCGACATGGACCAGATCTTCGACTTTGGCGCCGGGCTCGTTGGTGAGCTCGTCTACGGGTATGTAGCCCGAATGCTTCGTGCCGAGATCTACGGAAATCTCAGTAGCGGTGATCGCGGCGACAGTGCCGGTAACTTTGTCGCCCGTGCGCAAAGTTTTTATTGATTTTTCCAACAGCTCCGCAAAAGATTCTCCTCCTTCCGCTGCCTGATTAGTCTCCTCGACTACGCTCTCGGGCTCGGCGGCTCCAGCGGAGATTACCTCTTCCTGCTCTGCCTGATTTTCCACGTTGAGCTCCTGGTTTTTAAACTCTTCGCACATCTTTTTGTTGACCTCCTTAATTGTCCATGCAGGAGTTGACGCTCCCGCGATGATACCGATGGTATCATGCTCATCAAAGCTCAGGTTTTCCAGCCCCGCGGCATTCTCGATAAAGCAGACCCTCGGACAACGCTCCTCGCATATCTCGGCGAGGCGCCGCGTATTGGCGCTGCTCTTATCGCCTACTACCAGCATACAGCTGCATTCGGTCGAAAGCTTCCGGGCTTCTTCCTGGCGCCTGGATGTGGCAACGCACATTGTATCAAATATTTTTACGTTTGTACACTCTTTTTTTATAATTTTAACGCAGGATTGGTAATTTTTTTCTGTAGACGTTGTCTGAAAGACCGCGCTGAGGGGCTCGGAGCGTATTTCAGGCGTCTGAGAAAGAAGGCTTTCAAGCTCCTCGGCGTTCCGCACGACCTGCGAACGCGCGCACCAGCCTCTTATTCCTTCTATCTCCGGATGGCCCGGCGTGCCGATTATCAGCACTGTCCTGCCCTCTTCGGAGGCCTGAACAGCCAATTTATGGATGCGGGAAACGTTGGGGCAGGTCGCGTCTATCACCGCGCAGCCGCGGGCCTCGAGCTTTTCATACGTCTCTCTGCCGACGCCGTGCGAGCGGATTATTACCGTACTGCCCGGAGAGATATCCTCCACCCTTTCCGCGGGCGCTACTCCCCTTTTCTCAAGAGCGCGGACAACGTCCTTATTATGGATGATATGCCCGAGAGTAAAGCATTTTCCAGATACTTCGGCGGCAGCCCTCTCCGCCATTTCCATGGTGCGGCTGACGCCGTAGCAGAAGCCGCTGTTTTCAGCTACGACTATCTTCATCCGCCCAGCTCCTCGAGCTTGCGCATGAGCTCCTGTGCGCGCAGATCGTAATAATCGGGCCCGTCATCCGCCCCGGGCTTTGGCACGGAATACGCTTCTCCTATTATAACATCCACTTTATGGAAGCACTTTTTGTTTCTCGGTATATATACCGGAACGATAGGCACGCCGGTCCTGGCAGCTATCCTGACGGCGCCTTTCTTCGCAGCTGAATAGTCAGTTTCTTCTTTGCGCGTTCCCTCCGGGAAGATCATAACTTTATCGCCTTCCTTGAGGTGCTTTATCGTAGTTTTCACTGCCGTGACGTCCGCCGCTCCGCGGTCCACGAAATACGCTCCGCACTTGTGGAGGACCGTTCCCACGAGCTTGTTCTTTGTCAGTTCCTTCTTCGCCATGAAGTGTATCTGCTTTTTCTTTCCTGCGGCCAGATAGACAAGCACGGGATCGATAAGGCTCGAATGCGGCGCACAGATTATTGCCGGGCCTTCCGGTACAAGCTCCCTGCCTCTGTAACGGAATCTGTACATCAGCCTTACGATCACGAACATAACGCAATACGCAAATTTATAGAATCTCATATCCCGAACTTTCCCGAGATCGCCGCGCAGATGATCTCGATGCTCCTGGAGAGCGTATTTCCCGTAGTGTCTATTATCACGGCGTCGTCCGCCGCCCTGAGCGGCGCCGCGGCGCGGCTGCTGTCGTTATCATCGCGGTAGCGTATATCGCGCAGCACCTCTTCAAAGCTTACGTCGAGCCCCTTGGCTTTGAGCTCGTCCATGCGCCTTCTGGCGCGCTCCTCGGGCGAGGCCGTGAGAAAGATCTTGAGCTGCGCGTCGGGCAAAACGACCGTCCCGATATCGCGCCCGTCCATTATGACGTCGTTTTTCCGGGCGATATCCCGCTGCATCTCAAGCAAAAACGCCCTTACCTCCGGCATTGCCGAAACGTCCGAAGCGTATATGGAGACCTTCGGCATGCGTATCTCCGAAGAAACGTCCTCGCCGTTGAGAAGCATGTGCTGAACGCCGTTTTCGTACTTTATATCAAGATGTATATCGCTCAGGAGCGCCTTTACTCCCTCTCTGTCCTTGGAATCCACTCCGGCTCTGAGTACGAACAGGCCTATGCTCCTGTATATGGCGCCGGTATCGACGTATACGAAGCCGAACTTTTCAGCGGCTTTTTTCGCCATCGTGCTTTTTCCGGCTCCGGAAGGGCCGTCTATCGCTATGCTTCTGAACTCTCTCATGCCTGTTCCTCCATACGTGCCGCGGCGGCAGCTGCTGCCTGCGCGCTCGACCACGCTATCTGCAGGTTGAAGCCGCCGGTATAGGCGTCCGCGTCTATTATCTCGCCCGCGAAGAAGAGCCCCTTTACGAGCTTCGACTCCATCGTCCGCGGGTCTATTTCTTTTACGTCAACTCCGCCGCTGGTAACTATGGCCTCCGCTATCGGCCTTGTGCCCGTGACCTCGATGCGGAGATCCTTCAGCAGCTCCAGCAGCCTTCTTCTATCCTCGCGAGTCACGGAATTGACCTTTGTATCCGGCGCGATGCCGGAGCGCCTCACTATCACCGGTATCATCAGCCGCGGCAAAAGCTCCGAAAGCGAATTTGAAAAATCGCGGTTTGAATACTTCGCGAAATCCCTCAGTATCCTCGCGTCGAGAGTTTTTTCGTCAAGCGCCGGCTTGAGGTCTATCGACAGTGTGTATCTTTCGTTTTTGAAATCGCGCATGTGCGCGCTCGCGCTCAGTATGAGCGGGCCGGAAACGCCGAAATGCGTGAAAAGCAGCTCGCCCTGCTCGGAATAAACCTTTTTCCCGTCTCCGGAAATAACGGTCAGATTTACGTTTTTCAGCGCCAGCCCCTGCATCCTCGCGCAGTCTTCGTCCGGAGAGACGAGCGGGACGAGCGACGGCGACGGCGGCACTACGGTATGGCCGAGAGAGCGCGCCATCGCGTAACCGGAGCCGTCCGACCCGGTCGCCGGATACGAGCAGCCGCCGGTCGCCAGGATCACGGCCCGGCAGGCCATGACTTCTCCTGCGGCCGAGACCCCGCTCACTTTTCCTTCCTCGGCGCGTATCGCCTGCGCTTTTGCCTTTATCTGCCTTACCCCGCAGCTTCTGAGCTGCTTTCTCAGAGCCTCGGCTACGTCCGCCGCTTTATCGGAGACCGGGAAGACTCTCCTACCGCGCTCGGTTTTGAGCGCGACTCCCAGGCGCTCGAAATAGCGCATGGTATCCTGCGCGGTGAAGCGGCTGAAGGCGGGATACATGAACTTCCCGTTGACCGGAGTATTGGCCACCAGCTCTTTTACGCTGCTGTCGTTCGTTACGTTGCAGCGGCCCTTGCCGGTTATGAGGAGCTTTTTGCCCGTTACGTCGTTTTTTTCGATCAGCAGCACGTCCGCGCCGAGGCGCGCGGCCTCCGCCGCTGCCATCATACCGGCGGCTCCGCCCCCTATGACGCAGATATCCGCCGCCCGCTGCTGGCTCATGTGCTGTGCTCCTCCGTTTTATCGTAAACGGAGTATTCGTCCCAAATATGCTCGAGCTTTTCGAAGGTCTTGGATATGCCGTCCGAATGCAGCGTGCCGACGGAAACGATGAGCGCGTTTATAAGGCTCAAGGGCGCCACGAGCGAATCGACGAAGGAGAGCATATCGCTTTTTGCAAAAAGAGCTATATCCACGTATTTCGTCAGCGGCGACATCTCGCCGTCCGTAATGCATATGACCTTGGCTCCCATATCCTTGCTGTAGCGCAGAGCGCGGATGGTCTGCGTTGAATAGCGCGGGAAGCTTATGCCTATCACTACGTCGCCGGGGGCGACGCGCATCATCTGCTCGAACATCTCGCTGGTGGAGACCGAAAGTATCTGCTTGACGTTATCAAAGATGAGGTTGAAGTAATAACCCATGAGCGAGCCGAGCGCCGAAGACGAGCGCAGGGCCACTATATAAATGCGCTTCGCGGCGAGTATGGAATTGACCGCGCGCTCGAAGTCTTCCCTGTTTATCCCGTCGAGAGTGGAGCGGAGCTTGTTTATATCCGCGTGAAACACCGTGGAAAGTATATCGCTGCCGGTCATGGTATCCTTGGCGACCTCTATGCGCTGCACGGACGTGAGCCGGTGCTTTATCATTTCCTGCAGCGTCTGGCGCATTTCAGGGTATCCGTCGTAACCGAGCTCGGAGGCAAAACGCACTACCGTGGATTCGCTCACGCCCACCTTTTCGCCAAGGCGGCTCGCCGTCATGAAGGCCACCTTGTCGTAATTCCGAAGTATGTAATCGGCTATGGCCTTCTGGCCTTTCGAAAAGCCCGGTCTGCCGTCTTTTATCACAGTAAGGATATCTTTCTCCATATTCTTTTCCTCCGCAGATTGAAATACGCCGGGAACACGCCCGCAAAGGGACAAGATAATAATATACTACACCCGGCGAAAATTTCAATATGCATTTTTTTATGCGTCTTCTTGCATTTTCAGGCGCATGATCTCTTCCTTCGTAAGGAGCCTCCATTTTCCCGCGGGCAGCCTGCCGAGCTGCACTCCGCCCTGCGAGACCCTTTTCAACCGCGTGACCTTCAGCTCCACGCTCTGGCACATGCGGCGTATCTGGCGGTTTCTGCCCTCGTGAATGGCGAAGCGCAGAAGGGCGTTTTGCCCGTCCACCTTGAGTATTTCTATTTCCGCCGGCGCGGTGCGCTTTCCGTCAAGCTCCACACCGGCGGCCATCTTTTCCGCCTTGGCGGCTATATCCTCGCCCTTCACGCGCACGAGGTATTCCTTCACGCAGCCCTTTGAGGGATGCATGAGCGCGTTCGCGAGCTCACCGTCGTTCGTCATTATGAGCAGGCCTTCGGAATCAAGATCCAGCCGTCCTACCGGGAAAACTCTCGCTCCGCAGTCCGCCGTGAGCTCGGCGACGGACTTGCGCCCCTGCTCGTCGCTCATTGTTGTGACGTATCCGCGCGGCTTGTTGAGCATTATGTAAACCGGCCTCTCTTTGTTTCCGAGAGGCGAGCCGTCTATCCTTATATCGTCCTTCGCCGGGTCGGCCTTATCTCCGAGGCAGGCGAGTTTTCCGTTTACTGTGACCCGCCCGAGCTCAATGAGCTCCTCGGCATGCCGGCGGGACGCGATCCCCGCCGCGGCTATGAGCTTCTGCAGTCTTTCCTGCATACAGATATCCTCCGTCAGCGTGCGCAAAGTCAGCCGTAAACGGCGTATATGCCGTAGCGCGCGCTTATTTTGTTTGAAATATACCATGCCCGCTTGAGCTTTTCCCAGAACGTGAGCTTCACGCTCTCGTCCAGCGGGACGTCCTGCGCGAATACCAGCGGCACGGTACAGACAGTCTCCCCGTTGAGCTTCACTCTGTACTCCCCCGCCATTTCTCCTTTTTTGACCGGCGCGTATACGAAATCCGGCAGAGAGCACTCGACCTCGACTTTCTCTCCCGCGGCGACGGTCACTCCGCAGCTTTGAAGCGCGCAGACTCCCGCGGCTTCGACGGTTCCCGAAAGCACCGGCACGCTCGCGCACTTTTCGCCCGCGGCGCAAACCGCCGCGCGTGTGAATTCCGAAAACGCGCGGTCGTAAAGCGCCGCGTGGTCGTTCCAGTCGTCCGGAGCGTTGAGAGTGACGCAAATAAGGCGCAGTCCGTTTTTCTCAGCGCAGGAGACGAGCGTGCGCCCCGCGTTTTTCGTATAGCCGGTCTTTAGCCCCGTAACGCCCGGATAAAGCGTTAAAAGCTTGTTGTGGTTCGTGAGAGTCCTTCCGCCTGCGGAGGCGGAGAGCGTGGCGCAGATATCCGCCAGAGTTTTGTTTTTCAGTACTTCCGCCGCTATTATCGCCATGTCGCGCGCGCAGGAATAGTGATCCGGCGCGTCGAGTCCGTGCGGGTTTTTGAAGGAGGAATCGTTCGCTCCGAGCTGTTTCGCCTTCTCGTTCATCAGTTCGGCAAAGCCCTCTATGCTCCCGGAAACGTGATACGCCAGCGCTGCCGCGGCGTCGTTTCCGGATTCGAGCAGCATGCCGTAAAGCAGCTCGAGCACCGTAAGCTGCTCGCCCTCCTTAAGGTACATGGACGAGCCCTCAACGTTCGCCGACTCGCGCGGCACCGTCACCTTTTCCGTGAGCTCACAGCGCTCGGCAACTACGAGCGCTGTGACGAGCTTGGTGACGCTGGCGATGAGCATGTGCTCGTCCTTATTGCGGCCGTACAGCACCCGGCCGCTCTCCGCGTCGGTGACTATATACGCCTGCGCAGAGATCTCCGGCTGCGCCGCGAGCGCCCGGACGGGCGTAACGCAGGCCAGGGCCAGCAGCAGACAAAGCGTTTTTTTCACAGCCATACCTCCCTCGCGGAGACAGGCACGGCTCAAAGCAAAGCACTGCCTGGTACTCCGGGCAGTGCTTATTATGGTCACTTTTCCTCGTTTTTATCCTTTTTTATGAAGGACATGACTTTTGTGTAAAGCTCCGGCACGGTCTCAACGAGCTTTTCGAGCGTGCCGTCGGAGCCCTGTGAAATGGGAAGCACCTTCGCAGTACCCTCAAAAACGGATACGAAGGCCACCGGCAGAATGGTCACGCCGGCGCCGCCGCCCCCGCCGAAGGCGGAAGCCCCGGAGTTCTTGGAGGGGATATCCGAGCCGCCCGTACCGAAGCCGACCGCGATCTTGGAAACGGGTATGAGAGTCGTGCCGTCCGGCGTAGTTATCGGATTGCCGACTACGGTGTTAACGTCGATCATCTCGCGCAGCTTCTGGATGGTGCTGTCCATAAGCTCTGTGATAGGATGTTTATCCATTGTCTTTCCGCCTTTCTTTTTTCCCGAAAATAAGTTTTTTGCCCGAATCGCTGAATACAAAGCTGAACGCGACTGCAAGCAGCTGGTATATCCTTATTGAAAGCTTTGTGCCGAACTTTACCTTCGGCTCAGTCTCAGTGAACGAAACGTTTATATCGAAGCGGCGCTTTTTGATATCGAGAGTTCTTTCCAGGGCCGGCAGAAGAGCGCCTATAACGGCGTGAGCCCGGCCGTACCTTATGGCGGCCTGCGCAGCGTCCTCCGCGGCTGCCGTATACTCTGCATCCAGATAATCCACCCGGAGCCTCCGGCGCAGTTTCCCGAGCGAGGAAAGAATATCCGGGATGAGCTCGGTTATCTTTACCGCGGGGCCTCCCTTTTTCTTCTCGTGCTCCTCTTTATGCTTTTTCTTTTTGGCTTCGCTTTTGGCGCTCTTGCCCTTTTTCTTCTCCCCCGGCAGAGATATCCTGACGGGCCCTACGCCTATTACGAGCGAAAAGCCGTCTTCATCATATCCCGCCGCAACGGACGCGCGCAGAAGGAGCAGTATTATAATGAGCAGAAGCAGCCCGCCGACTATATATAGCGCGATCACTGTTCTTTTTCCTCATCTGCCTGCTCGCTGCTCGTGAGCTCGGCAATCGCCTGCTCGAGCTTGAGCTGGCCCTGCATATCCTCCGTAATATCAGGCATTGGCGGAAGATCATCCAGAGAAGATATGCCGAAGCAGCGCAGGAAGACCTTTGTCGTTCTGAAGAGAACGGGCCTTCCGGGCACCTGAAGCCTGCCGCAGGGCTCTATGAGCCCTCTGTCTTGAAGTATACCCATTGTATAAGAGCTGTCAACCCCTCTTACCTGCTCCACGTACGCCCTTGTGACCGGCTGGAAGTACGCGACCACCGCCAGCGCCTCCATCGCCGACTGCGAAAGCTGCGGCGGCTTGCGCATCTCGAGCGCCGCGCGTATATACGGAGCAAGCTCCGGGACAGAAACGAGCTGAAGCGAGCCCTCGAGCTTTATGAGCTTTATTCCTCTGTTATCAAGGGAATAATCGTCCGCCAGGCGCTCCGCCGCGGCCGTGACCTCTGTGCTCTCTATCTGCAGGATATCGGCTATTCTCTTTACCGGCATGCTCTCGCCGGCGGCGAAAAGGATGCCCTCTATAGCTTTTTCGATCTCGTTAAGCTCCATTTTCGTCCTCCGCAAAAGTTGAGATCATGCCGTCGTCATCCAGTTCTATGCGGCACTCCCTGTAAAGCTCGAGCACCGATACGAAGACCGCCACCAGCTCGCTGCGGCTCTTTGCCTACCGGAAAAGCAGGCTGAGCGATACGCGGCCGGTTTTCCGGAGTCTCCGGATTATCTCGTCCGTC
>JAEEGL015856761.1_pt1 | contig 11054 bp, 10 predicted proteins | sample 9134231 | NCBI WGS metagenome assembly JAEEGL01 (sample SAMN16246548, study PRJNA631951) | gut metagenome | biome: gut microbiome; feature: rumen; material: fiber-attached | host: Bos | place: Iran: Karaj | collected 2018-10
CCTTGTTTTCTTGCGCTGAAACGCATCCCCCTGATGTTATGCCTCGCCGCCTGAAATTGGCGTGCCTGGAACAACAGCGGACCCCCGGCCAAAGGCCGGGGGTCCGCTGTTGTTCCGGGCGCGCCAATATCAGGCGCTGAGGCATTGTGAGCCAGCATGATTTTCAAGATAGGAAATGCAAAAAATCGACTTGCAAAGTGCAATTCTTCATATTATATTAGATGGAGAGGAGTTGCAAAGAACCGTAGAGGTGAAGAAGCGCGTCTTTCCGGAGTCTGGTTGGTTGCGTTGTAATTACCTGCGGAGGAAGTTTTTGTCATGAAAGATGTGGCGAAAGAAAAGAGTCTGGAAGAGTTGCTTGATGAGCTGTCATCCAGATGTCGTTACAATCTGATGCAGGATTGTCGCATTTGCCTTTGGCAGTGGCACACGCACAGTTTTGACATTGCGAAGCGGCTGTTGGACCTGGTAGTTGCCTCGGTCGGTTTTGTGGTATTGTTGCTTGTTCTGCCGTTTGTGGCGGTGTTGGTGAAGCGGTCGAAGGGGCCGATTTTCTACTCGCAGGTACGCGTCAGGCAGAATGGGGAGTTTTATTGGTGCCACAAGTTCCGCACGATGGTGGAAGGTGCAGAGGACCAGCAGGATGAACTGATGGAAAGCAATGGTCAGGAAGATCGTTGCCGATTCTACAAGAAACCGGACGACCCGCGCATTACGAAGGAGGGGAAGCTTCTGCGCAGCACGAGCCTGGATGAGTTCCCCCAGTTCTGGAATGTGCTGCGTGGGGACATCAGCATTGTCGGACCGCGTTCGCCCTTGCCCAAAGAGGTGAAAATGTACACGCCGGATGGTCGCAAGCGTCTGAATGTGATCGGAGGACTTACTTGCTACTGGCAAACCCACGGGCGTAGCAACGTCGAGTTCCCGGGGCATTTGAAGTATGACAAGAAATATATCCTGAAGGCGAGCATCTGGCGGGACCTCTGGATCATCTTGACGACCATTCCTGCGGTTTTGAGCAGAAAGGGGGCGTGCTGATGAAGGGTCTCCTTCTGTTGCCATCGATTCAAGAGACCGAGTGGGTGCAGTCGGTCTTTCCTGGGATGAGTCCTGCGGAATTGCCTGTCTGCGGCAAGCGGTTCATCGACTACGCATTGGAGCAGGCCTGGCTTTGGAACTTCGACATGATCGAGGTGCTGGACTGGCACTACTCCGAGGCGCTGGCAAAAGAGTTCTCGGTGATTGAAAAGCACATCATGCCCGTCTTCTATGAAAAGGGAGAAGGCCCATTCCCAGAAACCGTTGACGATTTAAAGCGCTTCTCCACACCATTGACCGAGAATATCAACCGGGACATTTCTTTGGTCTGGGGGCTGCAATTGAATCACAAACGGGTTCGTTCTCTTTCCGAATGGCATCAGGCCAGTCTGGATATGCTTGTGAAAAACCTGGGAAATGCCGAGGCCGTTTTCACCATTCCCGGCTATCACCAGAAACACCGTTTTTCGCTGGGACGCGACGTCCGCCTCGCAAAGGACTTCAAATACGCACCTCCCGTCCTTTTGATGGACGAGGTCCGTTGCGAACGCAATGTCCAAATGCGGGGACCCTGTATCATCGGGAACGGCTCCTACATCAGCGAGGGTACCCATCTGGAACGAACCGTCGTCTGCGACAATACCTACGTCGGTCCAAATCTGAATCTGACCGACAAGATTGTCTGGGGAAACCGCGTCATCGACGCCGTGACAGGCGCCTGGGTTGACATCGAGGAGCGCGGTATCGTGCGGAAGATCGTTCCGCAGTTTACCTGGCTGGACAAGATTCTGAAGCTGCTGGGCGGCACTCCCACCCTATGGAGAGCATGATTTCATGAGGCCTCACGCCTACGATTCGCCGGAAATGGACCGTCTAGTCGACGAAGTCATTTCTGGCGTCGGCACCGAGATAGAGGCTCTGCAGCTGCCGATGTTGGCGGGGGTGGTTCTGGGAGGCGGCTATGGTCGCGGCGAGGGAGGAGTGGTTCTGCGGCAAGGGGAACCGCCTGCGCTTTCCAACGACCTGGATTTCTATGTCGTCACCAAACCCGACGCCACTGGCACGGACATTGCCGCCATCGGCGACGCGCTGCGCCCAATCTCCGAGAAATGGACGCAGAAACTCGGCGTGGACGTGGATTTCTGCGAGGCAAAGACCCCGTGGCGTCTCGTGCACGACCAGGAACGCCTCATGATTCAGGAACTGGTGCACGGCTATTTTGACGTGGCGGGTCTGCCTGGCGAACAGTTGTTCCAGGAAGTCGCACGGCGTGCTCCCGAGGAGCTTCCCTACACGGAGGCATTGCGGCAGTTGATGAATCGCGGGGCGGGCTTGCTTCTGGCCTCGGAGCCAGGACGCAAGAGCGCATTCGTGGCGCGCAATCTCAACAAATGCATCCTAGGCGCGGGAGACGCGCGGCTGATTGCTTCAGGACGCTACTGCTGGGCGGCCGTGGACCGCGCAAAACGCCTGGACGACCCGCTCTATTCCAAGGCTCTGGACTGGAAATTCCGTCCGCAGCCCGAACCTGTCTGCACCTTCGCGCAAGCACGCCAGGCCTGGCTCAATGCCTTTGACGAAGTCGCCTCGCGCCCTGCCCCGCCTCGCTCCCTCTATCACGCTTTGCGATGGCTGGTGCGACGGCGCACCATCGGCCCCCTCTCCACCCTCGGACGCCCCCCAATCCTGCGAATTCTCCTGCAGATGCACCCCATTATTCGGGACAACGCTCCCTTCCCCGCCTCCCTCAAGCAGGACTGGCTCCGCTTTCAGTAACTTCCTTTGTTTCAGGATGCTCTAGCAACTTTCTTGCGAGGGAGAGTCGTTTTTCGCGGACGAAGCGTTCGAAGGCGATTTTGGCCGCCATCATCTGTTCGAGGGTGTTTTCCTGGGCACGTCGTTTTCCGAGGTATTTTCGTGCTTCGGCGGCGAGGGTTGCGATTTCCGGAAGGATGTCGGTGCGATGGAGTTCCTGGAGTTGCTCGGGAGAGAGGAGCTGCCCAAGGAAATCATCGTGGACGAGGCGCATGAGATTGCGGTAGCGGTGAGCGATTTCGACGCCGAGGAGCTGGGAGCGTCGCGAGCTTGCATAGAAAACGCCGAGGTATCGTGAGACTTTTTCGCGCTGGGAGAGAGATTCGAAGGTCTGGGTGGTCAAATCAAGTTCCTCGCAGGCAAGCTTGAAAGCGCAGCTGTCGCCAAAGGTGAGGCGCCGGATGGTGTCGACGACGGGCCGCTTTGCGTGCATGTCGAGCAGGAACATGCGGTTGACGACCTTGACGGCGAACTGGTTGATGTAACGTTCCCAGTTATCCAGCGCCTCGCCGGCGAGGCCCATGAAGGCCATGGCGAGCTGCTCTGTGCCGGAGGGGAGAGCGAGGATATGGTCGACGGCCATCATGGTGGGGACGTAGAGCTCGGAGATGCGGTGGAGTTCGGCGAGGAGGGTGGCGGTGCGCCAGTCGCGGGGGAGGTCCTCTTTTTCGAGGGACATGAATCGCTGGACGGAGCAGCCGAGGAGCGCGAGAGAACGCTTGGTCCAGTCAAGCAGTTTTTCATCTTCCCACTTTTGATTTTCCGCCATGATTCGGAGGTGGGAAAGCTGCATGCTGCGCGGCTTGTGAGTGGCGCACCAGGTGCGGATGGCGGCGCGGCAGAGCACCTTGTCCGCAAAGCGCACGACGGTGGGCCAGTACTCCAGGAGATTGGGGTCGCCGCAGAACCGTTCTACCCAGGAGATGAGTTCGGGGGAAAGCGGGGTGCGGAAGGAGAGGCAGACCGCGAGCGAATCGCGCACGATGTCAGGGTCGAGGTTGCCGCTGTGCTGCTCGAAGAAACGGACGACCCAGGCCATGGCGCGCGGACCGTCGATTCCCCAGAGGGTGCGCAAGGCGTGTTCGAAGACGGTCGGAACGACGACGTTGCGCCGCCGGAACGCATCGGCGGCCTTGACGAGCGGTTTGGGAACGGCGGAGCGATTGAGGAGCTTGCAGTAGTCAAGCGCGGTGGTTTGGCCGCGGGGGACGAGGGCGGTGGTGAAGGTGCCAGGCTGCTCCTCGGGGAGCGCCTGGAGTTCGCCGGCCTCGCGGAGAAGCCGCGCATTCTCCTCCAGCACGTGGAAATACTCCCGCATGATGTTGGCGCCTGCGCGCTTGACATCGCAGTTCATATAGGCGACCGCCAGGCGTGCGCACTGCTCCGCGACCTTCGGGAAGAAATCGGCACCGACCTGCGTGGCGAGGGAAGCGAGGCGTTCGCGTTCCTTGCTGCTGAGGTCGGGGTTGAGGTTCTCCAGGGCCTTGAGACGCTCCAGAAGTTCCTGGCGCAGACTTTCTTGAGAAGAGGAATCCATTTAGAGTGGGAGTTTGCGGAAGGTGAGACGCATGCGGATTTGCTGCGCAGTGTTCCAGTCGAAGACGGACGGGATATTGGTGAGGCAGGAGGCGCAGGAACAGGAGAGAGCCTCGGCAAACGCCTCCGCCAAACCTGCGCCCGTGGCACCTTCTGCAATTCGACGCGCGAGAATGGAGGTGGCGCAGTCGCCGCCGCCAATGGGGTTGACGACGTGCTCCAGATGCGGTACTGCGTACTCCCATGTGCCCTCGCGCGTAAAGAGGAAACCTGGACGAGGACCATCCGTGATGGCAACTGCCCCCAGTCGCGGATACTGCGAGAGCATCGACATCCCTGCCGCCAAAACATCCTTCACGCCTGTGATTTTCCGCAGCTCGGATGCGTTGATTTTCAGGACGGTCACTCCTGCGGCAAGCGCACCCTCCAGTCCGCTGACGGCGTCCAGCACAAACGGGATGCTGCGGGCGGTGCACTCCTGCGCCACTGCCGCGCAGAAGGAAGGCTCCACGCCTGGCGCAACCGACCCCGAAAATACCACGACGCCCGAAGTCGCGACCGCTTGCAGCGTAGCGTCAAGAAGCGCCTGGCACTCCTCGGTTGTGACGTATGCGGAGGGTTCGATGAGTTCCGTGATTTCCCCGTTGTCCTCGCTGATGACGGTGCAGCAGCAACGCGTCGCTCCCGCAGTTTCCTGGAGAATCGGAATCGTTCCGTTCGCGGCTAGTTCGCCGCGCAGTTTCGCACCCGTGGCACCTCCCACGAATCCCGCCAGCATGACCGGCCACCCAAACAGACGATACACTCGCGCGACGTTGATTCCCTTGCCGCCACCACATTCCCGCAGCTCCCGCGCACGATTCACCTCTCCATGCGTCAAATGCGCGAATATCAGCGTCTTCTGCCACGCGGGGTTCAGGCAGATCGCCAAGGTCGCTTTCGGTTCGTTCGTGAGGTGCATGGTAACAACGGCGTCTCGCCGTTGATGATTGTTCCAACGGCGTCTCGCCGTTGGGACATTGCGACGGCGGGACGCCGTCGCTACTTCCTCGACGGCGGGACGCCGTCGTTACTTTTTGAATTTCCCAGCCAGTTTGTCGTTGGCGGCCTTGAGTTTGGCGGCTTCCTCTTCGCTCTTCGGGATGACAGGGGCGGGAGCTTCTTCCTTGGGCTGTGCGTCCGCGAGTTTCTTGAGCTTCTCCTCGTCCACTTTTGGTTGCTCGGGTTCGGCGGGCTTTTCAGCCTGCTTGGGCTGCTCGTGATACGTGAGAGTTTCCAGAATGGCCTTGCCAGACTTGTTCTCCAAGTATTCGGGAACCTGGCCGCCAGCGTGCGCACCAGCCGTGGAGGCGTTCTGATTGCGCGCCTTGTTGACAACGTCCAGGAAGAAGTCCTCCAAATCCATCACGGGGTGGTCGATGGAGACATCCTGCTTGATTCCCTTCGCTGCGAGCCAGTCCCGCAGTTCCTTGACGGTCTGCTCGGAGAGGGTCGGCGTGACGACGCGCGTGCGGTCCTCCTCCTTGAGGATTTCACCGAGGTTGCCGCTGGCGCGGATCTGGCCGCCGTAGAGGACGACAAGGTTGTCGCAGACATCCTGGACGTCGGCGAGCAGGTGAGAGCAAAGGATGATGGTCTTGCCGCGCGAGGCGAGCAGGCGGATGACGTCCTTGACCTCGCGGCAACCGATCGGGTCAAGGCCCGAGGTCGGTTCGTCCAGAATCACCAAATCGGGGTCGTTGACGAGCGCCTGCGCCAGACCGATACGGCGCGCCATGCCTTTCGAGAACTCGCCCACGGGACGGTTGAACGCGTGCGCCAGACCCACCATCTCCAGCAGCTGCCGAGCGCGCTCCTTGCGGACGCTCACATCCTGCCCGAACAAAGCGCCGAAGAAGTCCAGCGTCTCAAACGCGGTCAGGTACTTGTAGAGATAGGTTTCCTCCGGCAGGTAGCCGATGCGGGATTTGGTCTCGACATCCTGCGGGTCCTTCCCGAAGACGCTGAGGGCGCCGCGGGTCGGATAGAGCAGCCCGAGAATCATCTTGATGGTGGTGGACTTGCCGGAGCCGTTGGGGCCGAGCAGACCGAACACCTCGCCCTGGTGCACCTGAAAATCGATGCCGTTGACCGCATTTGCCTTTGGGCGTCCCCAGAAATCGTAGAAGACTTTCGTCAGGCCTTTTGCTTCCACAACCACATTTGCATTCTCTTCCGCCATAGTGCCGTGTTCCTATCGTGTTATTTGTTCTTGTCAGGTTCCGTATTCTGCATGGATTCGCCGGAGCGCACCAGACGCGCGCTGTTGAAAATCACGAACAGCGAACTGATGGAGTGCAGCAGTGCCGCGCCCACCGGCGTGATGTGACCCAGCAGCGCCAGGTAGACGCCGACGATGATGAAGCCCAGGCCGATGGCCAGGTTCTGGTTCATCAGAACGCGCGTCTTGCGCGCCAGACCAATCAGGAACGGGATGCGACGCAAATCGTTGTTCATCAGCGCGATGGTCGCGGACTGCACGGCGATGTCACTGCCGAAGGCTCCCATCGCGATGCCGATGTCGCCCGCCGCCAGTGCCGGTGCGTCATTCACACCATCGCCGACCACTGCAACCAGCAGACCTTCGGACTTCAGCTCCCGGACGTATGCCTCCTTCTCCTCGGGCAGGCAGCCCGCCTTGATTTCCGAAACCCCAATCTGGCTGGCAACCGCCTGCGCGACGCGCTCGTTGTCACCCGTCACCATGCAGCAACGCGTCACACCAAGCTCGTTCAGCATCGAAATTGCCTCTTTCGTGACAGGACGCACCGCGTCCCGCAATCCAATCCAACCCAGAAGCTTCCCGCCACGCGCCACGCACACGACGGACATGCCCTGCTTCTCGCCGCCCGACAGACTCTCGCTGACAGACGACACGTCCACCCCCTCGCTCGCCAGCCAGGTCGCGCGTCCCACCAGGCTTTCCTGCCCGTGGAACGTCGCACGCACGCCGCGTCCTGCGACTTCCTCGTACTTGTCGGGCGTGATGAGCGTCACGCCGGCGTCCTTGGCGAGTGCTTTCATCGCCTCGGCGGTCGGGTGGTTCGAGTGGTGCTCCGCCGAAGTCGCGACCTGCAGCAGTTCCGAAAGCTCGATGCCTTCGACGGGAACCAGGTTCGCCACCTCCAGCTTGCCCTCGGTCAGCGTGCCCGTCTTGTCGAAGATGATGGCGCGAATGCGCGCCGCCAGCTCGATGTGCGAGACGTCCTTGATGAGAGTGCCCAGACGAGAGGCTGCCTCTCGTCCTTGATGAGAATGCCCAGACGAGAGGCGGCCGCGATGGCCGCGATCACCGCCGACGGCGTCGCAATCACCAGCGCCGCGGGAACGGACATCACCAGCACCGCAATCACGCGGTCGATGTTCTCCGTGATGAACCAGGACAGACCTGCGATCATCAGGATGGTCGGCGTGTAGTACCCGACATAGTTGTCGATCATCCGCATGATCGGCGTGCGCGTGCGCTCCGCGTCCGCAATCAGGTTGCGGACTTTGCCGAGCGTCGTGTCCTTGCCGATGCGCGTGACCTCGTAGTCGACGAGACCCGTCAGGTTCTGCGTACCCGCATACACCTCGGAGCCGACCGCCTTGTCCGCAGGCAGTGATTCACCTGTGATGGAGGCCTGGTTGACGGTACTGGTGCCCTTGATGATCTTGCCGTCCGCCGGGAAGTTTTCACCGGGACGGACGCGGCAGATGTCGCCGATGCGGAGGTCGTTGAGCGCGTCGATTTCCTCTTCGGAACCGTCCTTTTTGACGCGGCGTGCCTGGCGCGGAGTCAGGCGAACGACGGCCTCGATGGCGGCTTCGGCGCCGATGGCGGTGCGCTTCTCGATGGTGATGGTGATGAGCATGAAGAAGGCGACCGCGCCGGCGGTGCGGTATTCGCCGCTGGCGAACGCCGCCAGCAGCGCGAGGCCGACGAGCTCGTTCATGTGGACCTTGCCGCGGATGAGGTCGCGCACGGCCTCCCAGAAGATGGGCAGACTGAGCATGAGGGCGCCGATGAAGGCGCTCAATTCCATCGCGGTGGGGTCGATGGCTCCGCTGAACAGGACCTTGGAGAGGTAGGAGTTAAGGACAAGGATGCCGCCCAGAAGTGCGATTCCGAGGCGAATCATCTCGGGACGCATGGCCTTGGGGTCCTTCTTGCGGGCAGCCTGGATTCCCGCGGTTTCCGCGAGGTTCGGCTGTGCTAGGGTGTTCTCTGCTTCCGGCATGGTTGAAATATCCGTGATGGGGAATGAAAGGTTCGATGGCTACTTGGCCTGCGCGGCCTTCTCGGCGGCGATTTGCTCAGGCGTCTTCTTGGGGGCGGGGACCTGGCCGAGCTTCATGCGAAGTTCCTGCTTCACGTCCTGGTCCTTGTGGATGACAAACTTGTTCGGTACCTGGTTGAAAACGCTGCGCAGCGACTCCATGTACAGCGTCGTCAGCATCGTCTCGGGGTTCTTGTTGTACTGCTCCAAAACCGTCTCGAAGTACGATGCGTCCGCTTTCACGGTCTCGACGACGCGGGTCTTGTAGCTCAAAGCCTCGTTCAGCACGCGGGAAGCCTCCCCTTGCGCCGCCAGTTCGACGCCCTCGGCGTAGCTCCGGGCCTTCAGCATCTCCGAACGTCCCAGCTCCGAATTCTCGTTCACGCGCCGGAACGCATCCTGCACCGCCAGCGGCGGACGGATGTCCACCAAGTTCACGGACTGGATCTCGATTCCGAGCCCGACCTCGTCCACCATCTGCGCAAGCTTCGCCTGCACCTTGTCCTTGATGTTCTCGATTTTTCCGTCGGGCAGCGTCCGCGTCGTGCGGAGCAGGTCCTCGACCGACCACGTGCCGACTTCCGCCAGCGCCGCGTTCGAGAGCAGGTTGCGGATGATAGCGACGGTCCCGCGCTCCTTCTTGTCCTTCTTCTCCTGCTTAGCAGGGTCGCTGTCCGCGTCATCGAAGAAGTTGAGGTAGTATTTCTCGGAGTTGACGACGCGGTAGTTGACGTCCCAGCGAGCGTGGAGGATGTTGGAATCGCCCGTGAGGAGATATCCGTCCGCGCCCGGGCGGAGGAAGTTGTTGGCGGGCTGTTCGCCCTGGACGTTGGGGTTGACCCAGGGCATGAAAGTCATGTCCGTGGAGACGGTGACGGACTTCTGCGCGGGAATGACCTTCACCCAGTCCACGGGTGAGGGCCATGCCCAGTACCAGCGCCCGCTGGTGAGGATGGGGGTTTCGCCGCGCTCGGGGTCGATGACGCGGGTCTGGAGTTTGCCGAAACGGAACAGCATCGCCTCGTTCTGCTCGTCCACGCGGAACATTCCGCTGAAGAGGAGATAGACGAAGATGAGGATGATGAGGACGCGGAGGCCCTGGAACAGGATGCGCAGCATCCGAATGAGCGACTGCATGCCGCCATCGGCCTGTTCGGTCTGCGGCCCGCCTGTGTTCGGCAGGTTTTGTGGCTTGAGTTCTTCCATAGGTGGCGTGCCTCCTGCTTATTTCGTGGCTGGCTTGGCGCCGAGAGTGGCGGCGTTGGGCTTCAGGAGGGTGAAGGGCGGGGTATCAGTGTCGAGGATGAGGGTATCCTGTGCGCCGAGGCTGTTCTTGAGGGCGTCCAGGCTGCGGAGGAAGATGGCGAGATCGGGGTTCTTCTGGAAGACGGCGTAGTGCTGGGCGGCGATTTCATCGCCTTCGCCGCGGATGCGCTTGGCGTCCGCCTCGGCCTGCGAACGGATTTCGCTGGCCTTGCGGTCGGCCTCGGAACGGATTTTCTGCGCCTCGGACATGCCTTCGGCGAGCAAGCGCTGCGAGTGGTTCTCGCGCTCGGCGCGCATGCGGTCGAACACCTTCGTGGTGACCGTCTCCGGGAAGCCCAGCTGACGGAATCCAATCTTGGTGACTTCGATGCCGAAGTCGTCCATCGTCTTCTTCGAGACATCGCGCAGCATCGCGTTCTCGATTTCCGCCATCTTGCTGTCGCTCGTCTCCGTGCTCACCAGCTCCGAGAAGTTGTGCATCGGGATGATCGAGTTGCGGGAATCCCGCACCGCCGCATCCAGCTTCTCCTCGACTTCCTCGACGGACTTCAGGCGCTTCAGGAACTTGCCCGGGTCGCCGACGCGCCAGAACACATACGTGGAAACGATGATCTGGTACTGGTCCTTCGTGGTAAGCTGCTCCAGATGCCCCTTGGTGAGTTCGTAGCACTGCAGCCGCTTGTCAAACCGCCAGACGGAATCCACGAACGGGCGCTTGAAATGCAGTCCAGGCGCATAGGTGATGATCTGGCCGGCGGCGTCCACTTTCGCCTTGCCGAACGTCTTGATGACCGCATATTCGGTCTCCTTCACCTGGAAGGTCATCATCGCCACCAGGAAAATCACCACGACCAGGCAGGCGAGACCGACGATTGGCCAGTGATGCCCGATTCCATGTCCCTGTTTCTCTTCGCTCATGCTTGCTACTCCTTAGAACTTATCTGAATGTTTTTTGTTTCCGAATGGTGGTTATTGCGCGGGCGCGGCGGACGGGTTGTCGTTGCCGGCGGGCGGTTCGTCCTCGTCCAGGTTCAGGTCCAGCAGGCTGGAGCTGATTTTCCGTTCCAGGTCGAGGTTGAAGACCTCCTCGTGAGGATTGCC
>JAEEGL016084042.1_pt1 | contig 11054 bp, 5 predicted proteins | sample 9134231 | NCBI WGS metagenome assembly JAEEGL01 (sample SAMN16246548, study PRJNA631951) | gut metagenome | biome: gut microbiome; feature: rumen; material: fiber-attached | host: Bos | place: Iran: Karaj | collected 2018-10
ACAAAGGCCGTCTACGTGGCCCGTACGGCGCTTCAAAAGGTTCCCGGCGTGCTGGCCGAGCCCGCCCCGGCGGTTGCCGTGGGTTCGCTCGGCGAATCCGCCGTGATGATCAACGTGCGTCCGTGGGCGGCTTGCGCCGACTACTGGGCCGTGTTCTCCGGCGCCCAACAGGCGGTGAAGGAGGCGTTTGAACGCGAGGGCATCACGATTCCGTTCCCGCAGATCAACGTCCACATGGCGAATGCGTAATCCGCAGTTCGTAATTTTTCGCACTTCCTTGTCAGATTGATGCCGGGGAACGACCTAACTCGGTGTCAAACACAGACGGAAAGGAAGTGCGTTATGGACAAGAAGAAACTCATCGCCCTCGTCACAGGGCTCGCGCTGTGCGGCAGCATCTTCGCCGCGCCAAAGTTCGGAACGATGACGGATGTGGCCCATCACCACCACCACCACCATCATCATGGTAGGTGGGGCTGGGGTCCGCCGCCCCCGCCGCCGCCCCCGCCGTTCTACCGTGGCTGGTATGCGCCGCCGCCCCCGCCGCCCCCGCCGCCGGTTTTCCATGGTTACCACCATGTGTTCCGCTAAGGCAGCCGATTGACGGCGTCACCCCTTGTAGAAGCGCGTGAACGCCGAGGCCGCGTGCGTGCCGGCATGCTCCCCGGCGGCACGCGGCCTGAACACTTCGCCAAGCAACGCCGTGCACCGGCCGCAATGACGGCAATCGTTCGCGTCAAGGCAGCTGCGGACCTCCGGCCAAAGCGCCGACGCGCCAAGCGCCGCGTTGTCGAACGCCTTCGGGAACGGATAGGCCGGATCCATCAGCGTCGCGAGGTCGCCGTCGTAGGAGTACGTCGCGTAGGCGTTCAGCACCTCGACCGGATGTGCATGCCGCCGCGTGGCCAGTTTCACCACGTCCACATGCTCTTCGTAGAGCGGCAGGTCCTCCGGACGTATCCATGTCGCGCGGAGGAAATCCTCGTAGTGGCCGCGCTCGTAATTCGTCTTGCAGCGGAACACGGAGAACCCGAATTGCTCGCCCACCTTCGACTGGCCCATCCGGTTGTGGCCGTGAAGATTGTCGTGGAAGGTCTGGAACGGACACTGGCGGAGGCATCCCGAATTGGCCTGCATCCCGAGGATCTTCCCGTTTGCGCGCGACCAGGCGCCAAGCCGCGCCAGCCACGCGAGGTCGCGGTGGTGTTCCCGTGAGGCGTAGAACGAGTCAAACAGCTCCAGAATCGGCTCGCAGCCGGTTGTGCCGTGGATGCGCATGTTGATGCTCAGGCGGATCTTCACCGACGGAAACCGCTGGCGCAGCACGGTCGCGATGAACGGCGAGGTGGTCGTGACGGTGTCGGGAAACAGTCCCTCCGCGTCCATCTCGCCCAGCATCCGGGAGACGAAGTCCGCAAGATCCGGCGACACCGCGAGGTCCCCGTAGCAGTTGCAGTTGAAGAGCGTGTCGAGAAGGATGCCGTTCGCGCGACACCATTTCAGGTCGCCGACGAGCTGGGCGCGAACCTCCGGCGTGAATGCCGGCGCAGGACGGCAGCTCAGAACGCCCGGCCAGGCGTAGAACACCTCGCGTATCCGGCCCAGATGCGGACGGCAGGCCTCCTGAAACGGCGCATTGTAGAAATGCCCCACCGCCAATGTCTTTCTCACGTCCATCTCAAATCTCCCGCTTCGGCGTTGAGGGCACGCTCAACATGCGCCGCGCATGAACAACACGGCGCCGACCGTGCGGAAGAGAACCCACACGTCCATCCACGGCGACCAGTTGAGAACATAATACGTGTCGAGCGCCACGCGGCGCGCATAGTCCGTGTCGCTGCGGCCCAGCGCCTGCCAGAGCCCGGTCACGCCGGGGTGCACGGACGAAAAGATGTCATAGGCCGCTCCGTAGAACTTCACCTCGTCCGACACGATCGGCCGCGGTCCCACGAGCGCCATGTCGCCCGCGAACACATTGAAGAGCTGCGGGAACTCGTCGATCGACGTCTTGCGCAGGAAACGCCCGAGCGGCGTCACGCGGGGGTCGTCAGCCAACTTGAAGTTCGCCTCCCATTCGGCCTTCTTCGCGGGGTCGGAGGCGAGAATCGACGCGAGGCGCGCGTCGGCGTCCGCATACATCGAGCGGAACTTCCACACGCGGATCGGCCGCCCGCCGCGCCCAAGGCGGTTCTGCCGATAGAAGACCGGCCCGCGCGACGTCAGCTTGATCAGGATCGGGATGACGACGAAGAACGGCAGCAGCAGGACGAACGCGATGACGGCGAGCAGGCGGTCAAGGAGCCATTTCTCCACGCGGAGAGCCCGCATCCGCCGCTGGTTGACCATCTCAAGCGCGGCGAGGCCGTCAAACGCAACGGCCTGCGCCCCGAACACGGGGAACGAGGCCCCCGCCGGCACGTACGTGATATGGCGGTAGGTCCGCGTCAGCTCCGACATCTCGCACTTGAAGATGCGCATGTCCTCGCACACCACGGCCACGTCCGCCTCGAGCGTCACGCGGAATCCCGTATACGCATCCTGCGCAAGCGTCGAACCCACGAGACTCGCCGTCTCGCCCGTCCCGATCAGCACCACGGGAATCTGCGCCACGTCCAGCTTCTTCAGAATCCACCGCACGACATTCCGCACAGGCTGCACGCACATGGCCGTCAACATGCCCGAAATCAGGATCACGGCGCGCGAGTAGTGTTCCGTGGACTGGTAGGCGATCGCCAGCGCGGCGATGATGCCGACATGCGTCAGGACGGCCGATCCCACCAGCCGGCGCAGTTCCTCCACGGGATTCACCGGCGCCGCAGGGTAGAAGACGCTGCCGTGGTAAAGGCGGAACAACGCGTTCAGCGCGAGAAACGCCACGCCGGCCGGCCAAAGCGTGAAGTAGAACCCTGCGCCGAACTTGTAATGTCCAAGACCCAGCGCGCGATACCCCCACACGACGAACGCCCAAATCGCCAGAAGGCAGGCAAGGTCCGCCGCCATGAGCAGCATGACCCGCATGCCGCCGGACCAGACACGCATTCTGCGACGAGATTCCGCGTCCCTCACTCAAAAACCTCCAGATAGGCGTTGCCGACGGAACGTTCGCCGCCCGAGATCCTGGGATCGCCGTTGTCCTTGTCGAACCAGAGCCGAAGCCAGATCTGGAGCATCTTCGCCTCGGATGCCGCCCCCGCCGAGACGGGAATCGCGAACCCGGTGCTAGCGAACCCCTTCGCCACGTCGTCTTCAAACAGGAACACGGCCGAAGACGCGCTCACCGCATGCGGCCCCACCTTGCCCGCAAGCGTGGCGGAACCGTCTTCAGACACCCTGAGCGTCAGGTCGGCGTCATCGGACGAGGCGAAATGGAGTTTCCACAAGTCGTATCCGTAACTGCCGTCGTAGGCGGCCTTGAAATGCCAGTCGCCGACGATCTTGCCGGCATTCCCGGCCGCCAGCGGGTCGACATACCCGCCAGCCGCATTCCGCACAAACGGCGAACGCTGCGCCCAGACCTCGTACTCCGAACCGTACGGGGCCTTGAATGCGCCGCAGGACAGGTACGCCGCCGACAGCATGCGACCTCCCACCGTGAACGTGAGCGCGTCGGCGCCGTCAGCCGTGGCGAGGTTGGCCGTGTACGTGCCGTCGGCGTTCGCGAACCACCCCAGCCCCGAGAGCGCGTGCGTGCCCTTGGCCGTGACGATCTTGGCCGAAAGGCTGGCGTTGGACGGCGCGAACATCCGGAACGTCCCGCGGTTGTTCAGGTAAAGCGGGTCGGACACTTCCGGGTCACTCCACCCGATGAACCCGTTGAAGGTGCCGATGCAGCAATCCGGCACGCCGATCATGACGTTGAACGTCCGTGTGAGTTTCTGGCCGTTGACGGAAGTGACGGTGACCGTCACCTTGAACGTGCCTACGCGCTCCGGCGTGCCGGTGACGCATCCCGTCGCGGCGTCGTATGCCAGGCCTGCGGGCAACCCGGCGAATGCGATTGTCCGGGCCGGGCCAGCAAGGGATGCGGGTGCCAAGTTGAGGTTGAGACGCTCGCCTTCGGCGGCAACGTACCGCGCCGCGTTCTCGTCCGCGAATACGACGACGTCCTTCACCACCACGATCTTGCGCGTCTTGGTGGTGGACCCCTTCTTGTACTTGGTCGTGTACGTTCCAGCCGTCTTCGGCGTGCCCGTCCACTTGCCCGTGGAGGCATTCCACGACATGCCGGAAATCGCGCCCGACGTCTTCGTCCAGCCCTTGCAGTCCGAAATCGTGACCGTCGCCTTCACGCCCGTATAGTAGGTGCGGTACGTGGTGCGCGTCCATTTCGCGTAGAGCGTGACCACGCGGTTGGAGACGGTCGTGAGGTTCTTGACGGAAGCCTTGTTCTTGTAGGCCACCGCGTCGGTTGCGGTCTTTGCCCAGCCGGCGAACGAGTAGTCGGGGCGGATGAGCGTGTTGGCGGGCAACGCGCGCGCGACGCCGTATCGGACGTCCACGGACGCCATCTCGTTCGTCGCGCCGTTCGGCGCGAACGCAATCGAGTAGGGGACGCCGGGGCCCACGACGACCTTGCGCGTCTTGCTCGACGAACCTTTCGCATACTTGACCGCATATGTCTTGGCGACGGTCGGCTTCCCCGTCCACTTGCCCGTCGAGGAACTCCACTTCATGCCGGTGACCGAGCCGGACTGCACTGTCCAGCCCTTGCAGTCCGAAATCGTGATCGTCGCCTCCACGCCCGCGTCGTATGTGCGGTAGACCGTGCGCGTCCATTTCGCGTAGAGCGTGACGACGCCGTTGGAGACGGTCGTGAGGTTCTTCACGGACGCCTTGTCCTTGTAAGCCACGGCGTTCGTCGTCGCCGTCGCCCAGCCGGCGAACGCATAATCCGGACGCGTGAACGCGTTCGCGGGCAGCGTGAAGGCGATGCCGACTTTCGCGGCCTTGTCGGCCATGTCGCCCGTGCCGCCGTTCGGGTCGAACTTCACCGTGTAGGGCTTCACCACGGCGGGCTTGGAGAAGAACTTCGAGCACTTCGACTTGATGTACGCCGCCACTTTCGTGCCGCCCGTCTTGCCGCCCGCCTTGTCGTCCATCTTGTCGCCCACCGTCGCCACGTCCACGCCGCCAGCCGGCCAGTAGATGCGCACGAACGGATAGGCCGTGTTCGTGTTCTTGCGGCACCAGTGGAAGATCGTGCCGGCCACGGCGCCCTGCGACTCCCCGGAATGGGTGAAGAAGAACACGCAGCCGCTCGACTTCATCCATGTCTTGAAGGTGGAGGAATTGCAGGCGGATTCAAACGTGACGCAATGACCGCAGGCGTCGCCGTTCGACCACACGGCAATGAACGGCACGCCCTGGCTCGTGGCGTAGGACTTCGCCTTGGAGAAGTTGGACATCCACGCCCCCGTGGTGGCCGCATGGCTCGAGGAGAGCCGTGACTTCAGGAGTGTAGCGGTCTCGCCCGCGTCTGCAACGGCTCCCGCCAGCAGACACGCCAGAAAAGCCAATCGCCTTTTCATGGTCTCCTCCTTTCTGGTTCACGTACGACACGCTTCCGGCTCACTCCACCGCAAAGCGCATCCAGTCCTTGATGTAAATCTCCATTCCCGGAACGACCGTAACCCATTGGGGCGGATCTACGAATTCCTCTCCGTGGTATCGAGTCACGAACTCGCCGATCACATACTTGACAACCTTGCAGGCCTTCAAAAGTTCAGGCGGCAGCTCCGACGGCAGAATCGTCGGCGCAATAAAAACGAGTTCCTCGGGGATAAGCTCCGCAGGGTTGGTCCCGCCCTCGGCCATTTGGCGCAGCCAATCCAGCCAAGCGATGCCAGAAGCTCCAGAGAGCACGAGCCGTTTTATCCTTTTCCGGGGCAGGTCCTCCAGGCTTCGCACATACCCGATCGGGGCCGCAGAGGGATGTTTCGCGTAATACCGGCGGATGTCGCGGCAGGACAATGCCTCTCCAAGCGCATAGAGGTTGTCGTCGACAATCCAGATGTCGGGCGACTCTCCCTTCACCAGCACCTGCCCGTTGGCAACATGTATCGGATATCCCCGCTTCGGCTCCATCATGTTGCCGAGCAGGTAGATTCCCGACAAGACAACGGCCGCCAGAACAGCCGCGCCGCCGACAAGCAGTCCAACCGTCCGAAAGCGCCAGAAACGCCAAGGCCGACCCGCCAAGAACAGCGCCAGGGCAACAGCCGGTATGCACCGCAGGTAATGTACGAGAACCTCGTTAAACAGGCCTGCCACGGCAATGGCCACAAAAACGCCGAGGGAAACGGCGCTCTTCGTATGTACGGCGGTATATGTCAGCAAGGCGAGGAGTCCGAACCAGATGAACAAATAGACGTAGCGCCAAACCAGTGAACGGCCAACGAGAAACGAAAGGTGGTCGCTGACCAACGTGAATGGCAGCGAAATCACGGAAAGGCTGTCGTACCAGTCCATGTACGCGCGCCCCGCCATGTGCGTTTTGTCCACATGCATGCTTTCCCAGCCATTGGGCGCCTCGGCAATCATCTTCGGAGCCGTGACCAACTTTTCAAGGCGCGAGTCGTTTGACCACTTTGATTCCCCCTTGAAGCCACGGGTGAACATGCGTGATCCGTGCGTGGCGAACCAGGCGACGGACGCAATCAAGATGATTCCCACAAAAATCGCAACAGCCCTCGAATGGGCGAGTTTCCGGAAATTAAGCACAATGGCGGGGATGAGGCCGCACGCCAGGCCAAGAATCGCGCCGCGCGACTCCGTCATCACGAGCGCCGCAATCGCCGCGAGGAAAAAAAGTCCGCCGGCAATCTGGACATCACTGATAACGACAGGGATTTTCTTGTGCCCTGGATACATGGGCAAGAGAATCCGGGCACTTCTAAAGACTGGTTTCAGGTAAAACAGCAACGTCGCGAACAAAGCCAACGCCGCAAAAAGGAATCCGTTGTCATTGGGGTTCTTGAACGGCCAACGCAGGCGTCCGCTCTTTTTCCATTTCTTGTTCATCTCGCGGAGGATTTCCGCCTGCTGGGCGGGGGGTGGGGACGGGTACCCGCCCGCTGTAGGCTGCCTCGGCACTTCATAAGGGAACTTAAAAACCTTGCCGTTTTGCTCGAATTGTATAAGACGGCCGTTTTTAAAGAGGAACTGAGCCATTCCTCCCACGACGTTCGTGCTGCTCTGGATCCAGATCAATCCCTCCTTCTCCTTGAGCCCCCCCTGCCAGTCTTTCGCGTTGGGGTTCCAAAGCCTCTGTATCGGTTTCCCCGTCAGGTGGTCGAGGTTCTGGAACTCGCGGTACTCTCCGGTTGGATAACGCATCAGGTAAAAGGAGGATTCCTTCCACGGCGCGATGTAGATGGATGCCGCCCGATCCAACTGCTGCGGCAGATCGTTCGTGTTCGTGACGTCGAGATAAAAACCCAGACCTTCGGGAGGGGTCGGCTTCTTCTGCTTGGCGGCCGCGAGGGCCGCCAGCGGAAGGAGGCAGATAAGTATGCGGAACAGCACGCGCATCGGCTCGTCACCTTCTATCAGTCGTCAAATTCCTTTTCGTCCCAGTCGTACGCGTCGTCGTCGACCGTGAGGATGTTGAACGGCAACGAGGCCTTCCAAGCCTTGTTCTTGTCGGCCGCCTTCGTGCTGGTCGTGGCTGGCATGAGGAAGTAGCCCGCCGTGAGCACGTCTTCCGCGAGCGGCGAATCGGCGGAATCGTCGCGTACGAAGAGCAGCACGCCCTTGTGCGACAAGTTCGAGATTTGCTTTTGGGCCGTGGCGTAGAAGAAGTTGGCGAGATCGTTCTTGACCACCCATTCCCAGGCGTTGAACGTGCCCGAGACAAGGCCCGTCGCGCGGTTGAGCTTCACCGTCGTGTTCCACGGGTTGACGCTCGTGGAGAAGTCGGTGAGTCCCGTCGTCTTGTTCTTGACGAGCGACCGGGCGGCCACCGACAGGGCGTTGCCGTTGAAGGTCACCGCCAGGTCGTTCGGCACGGAATCCAAGTCTTTCGGCGAGGAAAGGGTCGAGAAGGAGTAGCCCTTCGCGAGCGCCTCCGCAGGAAGGTCGTCGCCCGTCTCCGCCGTCGAAACGGCGAACTTGCGGCTCTTGTAGTAGTTCTGGAGGTTGACCACCTTGTCGTACCAGCCGCCCGTCGGCGCCACGCTGATGGCGAAGGCCGTGCCGTCGTGCGAAGTCGTCTTGGCCGCGTTCTTCTCCCACACGAGCTTCTCGGAGGGAAGCACCACCGGATATTCACCGGCCGCCGGGTACGCGATCTTCACTTCTCCGCCCAACGCATACGCCGACGTTCCCGCGAAGGCGGGAATCACCAGCGTGCAGGCCGTCGGGTCGTCGAGTGTGTCGCCGACGACCTGCCCGATCGTGGAGAACGAGACCGCCGTACCGTCCGCGAGCGACCCCGCTACCTTCACGCTGCCGGTCTTTGCCACCGTGAACGTGAGATAGCCGTTGCCCGCCGGCACGCCGTCCGCAGGCGACACGCCCTCAGGCGCCAACGCCGCCGTGTAGTACCCCTCGTAGGAGGCCAGCGCCGCGGCGCCGAGTTCGGTCGCCCCGTTGTTGCGGTAGAGCGTCGCCGTGTAACCCACGTCAGGCTTCACGGCCGACTTCGCCGCGTTGAGGACATTCAGCGTAAGCTCCGCCGTACCGGCGGCTTCCGCAAGCGCCACAGCGTTCGTCAGCGCACCGTCGCCCAACGTGAGCGTGAGGTAGTTCTCCGGGTAGGTGCCCGTCACCTTCTTCTTGCTGTTGAGCGTCTTGACCGTCGCCTGCAGCTTCACCTGCACGTGGCGCGTGCAGCCGGCGGCCGTCTCGTCGCGGTCCACCAGGTCGTCGAATCCCTCCGTGCCGCTAAAGGTGTAGGCGATGCCGCCGATCGTGGCCTTCGCCGTGATCTTGCCCGCCGACGTGGTGGTAAGCGTGAGCAGGCCGAGACGGCGCGCGTCGTTCGTCAACTCGCCGTTCGTCTCCTTCAGGACGCCGCGGAACGACCCGATCATCGTGCCGGCCGGAAGGACGTTGAAGATCACGGGGAGCGTCGTGCCGTAGTCGTAGGTATATGTCGTCACGGTCTTCTTCTTGCCATTCACCGTCTTCGTCACCGACTTGGATGTCTGCTTGTAACTCTGGAGCAGGGCCGTGTACTCGCCCGGCGTCGTGGGAGTACCGGTGAGGATGCCTGTCTTGGCGTCGATCTTCACGCCCTTCGGAAGCGTACCGCCCACGAGACGGAACTTGTTCACCATATTGTTCCCATACCCGTCAGACGTGCCGTCGAGGTCAATGTTGGGCTGGACGCACTGGATCAGTTCCACGGCATCGCCGGCAGCCACGAGATCTGCAATGCTGGTGCCCGTCGCATCCACGCTTTCGCCGCTAATCGAAGTGGTCGGCGCACTGGGCGTCACGGTCGAGAACGACCATGTCGCGGGACCGGGCGTCCAGGCAAGCGCCTGGAGGTCGCTGAGAGACGGGGACGCCGCATCGGTGTAGGCGTAGTCAAGCGCCCAGTAGTAGGTCTTGCCGTCCTCGGGGATGAAATCTTCCGGTTGCGTCGCGTCATTGTGGTCCTTGTCGTACCAGCGGACCTCCGTCGGCTTCGCCGCCGTGCCGAAGCGCACGCGGCAGTAGAGGCCAGGTTCGGCCGCGAGCACGGCGGGGAGAGTCCAGGCGAGCGACTGAATCTCCGACTTCTGCACCACGGCCTTGTCCATCAGCGCGGGCATTCCCGTCTTGGACCATGCCGCAGCGGCCACGTCCGCGAACAGGCCCCAGACGTACGGCGCACCGTCCGCCTGCGGCGTGAACTTCACGTACGCGCCGCCCGTCACGCCGCTCAGCGTGAACTTCACGGTGGTGGTGCCGGCGGGGATGATCCGCACGAGGCGGCTGGAGAAATCCGTGACCGTCTCGTTCCACGTCACCTTGTTGTTGGCCTTGGTGGTGAACTGGCAGGTGAGCGTGGCCGCATCCTCTGGAGCGGACGTCACGACCGTCGGCGTGCAGGCGAAGAGGCCGGGGCCGGTGAGCGTATAAGTGAGCGTGCCGTTCACGGCGCCGCTGCGGAGCGCGCCGTCGTAGTCGTTGAACCACGAGCCCGTCGACGCGAGTTTGAGGCCCGTCGCGGCGGCGATCGTCTTCGCGTATGCGGCGGCGGTCTCCGCCACCGTGTCGTTCAGGATCGTCAGCGTGGCCGTCTTGGCGGCGAGCGTCGGTACCGTGCCGTCCGTCTTGACGACGGCAATGTTGAAGATGAACTTCTTCGACGCCGCGTAATTCGCGCTCGGCAGGAGGTTCACCGTCACGGTCTTCGCGTCGTCCTCGCCGTCCGCCCATTCGAGCGTCTCGGCAAACGCGTCATAGTCCGTGCCGACGAGCGCCGTGTCCTTGTTGGTCTTGGCCTGCGCCGCCGTGGGCGAGGACACCTTGACGGAGACAGGGCCGTCCGTGCCGCCCGTGCGCGTGAAGGTGAGCTTGAGCTGTTTGCCGGCGGTGCCGGTCACCGCAGGCGCCTTCACGTTGGCAACCGCCACGTCATCGTCGCCGTACGTCGCAAGCGACACCGTGCCGGGCAGTTTCTTGGAAGCTTCCGTGATCGTCACGGTCGCTGTGTCGCCGGCGATGAGCGACGGGTATTCGCCGTCCGCAAGGTCGAACTCGTCCACGGGATAGAGCCGCACCGTGAAGACCTTGTTGGACGCCTCCCACTGGTCCAGCGCGTCGGGGATGAGGTTGATCTTGACGGTCTTCACCGCCTTGTTGCCGGCGGGCCACGAGAGCTCGCCGTCCGTCACGGGATAGTAGTTCGTGCCGGGAACAGCCGTGCCGACCTGCGTCGCGTACCTCACGCGCATCGCGCCCTCGGTACCCGTGCGCTGCACGTACAGCGTGGCGGAGGCGGTGCCCTCCTTCACGGTGTACGACGAGACGGCAGCGGTTCCCTTCGCGTTCGTGAAGCGCACGACGCCGCCCGCCGCCTTGCTGAAGGTGAGCGCGTAGGCGGAATCCGCCTTCTCGCCCGT
>JAEEGL016128367.1_pt1 | contig 11054 bp, 10 predicted proteins | sample 9134231 | NCBI WGS metagenome assembly JAEEGL01 (sample SAMN16246548, study PRJNA631951) | gut metagenome | biome: gut microbiome; feature: rumen; material: fiber-attached | host: Bos | place: Iran: Karaj | collected 2018-10
CAGGAATCCCGTGATGTCGTCCTTGTCGTCCGGATAGCGGAGGATGAAGCCGTATTCCCAGCAGTGGTTAACCATCCAGGCGTACTGGGCCGTATCCCCAAAGTCCGCCCCCTCCACGTTCAGGTCGAAGGCCAGACCGGTGTGGTGTTCGCTGGTGCCGGGATCGGCCACATAGGCCCTGGCGGCACTGACGGCCTGGGCGTGGGTGCGGCCTTCGTTCTCATACTCGGCGATGCGGTTCTGCAGGATGCGCTTCTGCTCCTGAAAAGTGCGGTAGCACTCCCGGATCTTCCAGGGATAGATGCCCTGGGCGTGAGCCGCGGCCAGCATCTCCTTGAGGGCCCGTGCCGCCTCATCCACAGCCCTCAGGGACTGGCTGTTCAGGGTGATATAGTCCTCATCGAACACGTCCTTGAGATCCACCAGCCCCTTGGGCACGAAGGACTCGTCAACCGGATGGGTCTTGTTCACCAGGAGGGGCCATTCCCCCGCCAGGGTATCCACGGTGGTCAGGCTGTGAGCTTCCAGGGAATGGAGCATCTCCCATGTGAGCGGGCCCACCACGCCGTCGTTCCCCAGGCCGTGCTGGGCCTGGAAGGAGCGGACAGCCGACTGAGTGCCGGGCCCGAACTGACCGTCCACCTCGCCTGAGTAAAATCCCAGATCCTTGAGGATCCGCTGGACCTCACGCACCGTGTCCCCGGAAGCGCCGTTCGCGATATTCGCAAAGGGCGTCGCGGTCGGTTCCGGCGTGATGAGAGCGGGATCCCGCGTCACGGACATACCGTGGACCGTCGGGGTCAGGATGGGCGTTATCTGCGCCTCCGCCCGGATGATCTCCTCCTGCCGGGAGGATTCCCCGTTAAAATACACCATCGCGAAAACACTCCCCACTATGATGATCATGATAACGGCCAGCGCCGCGCGGCCGCCTCCGGCCCGGTCCTTCGCCATGACAGGTCCTCCTTCACAGAACTGACCGTATTATACCATGTTCCGTCCCGGTCAACAATACGCTACCAGACGAGCGATGCCAGATAAGCGACAGCGGGGATCGTGACAAGAGAAAACAGCGTGGAGATCACCACCGTCTCCACGGCATAGGCGTGATCCTTGCCGTGGAGCTGGGCGTACACCGCCACATTGGATCCCACCGGGCAGGAGACGGCCAGAAGCAGCACCATTTTCATATCGTGCCACCCCGCCGGCAGCAGGGAGAGCAGTGCCAGAGCGATGAGCGGTACCAGTACGAGCCTGATCCCCGATACAGCATACAGCGACCGGCGGGTGAACATGCGCTTTATATCCGTCTGCGCCAGATAGATGCCCACGGTGAACATGGCCAGGGGCGTGTTGAGCGCCGTGACCGTCGACAGGGTATCCGTCACGATCGCGGGCATCCTGATCCCAACGGCGAACAGGATCAGGCCGATAAGCACCGCGATCACGAAGGGGGCCCTGATCAGTTTCCCGGGCTTGAGACCCTCCCGGATGGGCTGGCCGTTCATGATGGAGACGCCGTAGGTCCACTGGCCGATGTTCAGGAACGCGATGAACCCAGCGGCGTAAAAAACAGCCCCCTGCCCGAGAGAGGCGAGGATCAGCGGGATACCGAAAAAGCCCGGGTTCGAAAACGCCCGGATTTGAGAATGCCCCGGCAAAGGCCGCTATCGCGTCCTTCCTGAAAAAAGCCCGGGACACCAGGATGGACATGATAAGCAGCGCCGCGGCGGTCAAAGCGCTGTAAAGAAGGCCCATCACGTGTTCGGGCGTCCTGTCCACCAGGAAACCGTTGATGATCACGGCCGGCAGCACCAGGTAGATCAGGATGTTTCCCAGGGCCTTGCTCCCCTCCCGGGAGATCTTCCCGCCTTTGAACAGCAGATATCCGATCCCCGCCAGGATGAACATCCTGACGATCTGCCGGGCCAGGATCAGCATGGTCTCCATTCCTCAGGACCTCCTCAGAAACGATAGATCTCTTTTACAGTTCCTTATACATCAGGACCTCGTCCCGCAGGAAACCGTCATCCGTCTTCAGGGCGTGATGCCGCCTGCCGCTTTCGATAAAGCCGCATTTTTCATACAGCGCTCTCGCCCGCTCATTGTCCGCGACCGCTTCCAGATCGATCTGGCTGTAGCCCATCCGGACCGCCAGTTCCGACAAATACCCGATCATGGCCCTGCCGATGCCCAGCCCCCAGTATCCCCTGTACAGGGCGATGCCCAGAGAGCACCGGTGACGGATCTTGCGCTTGTCCCCGGCCGGGCTCAGGGAACTGTTCCCGGCGACCGACCCATCCACCTCCGCGGCCATCATCACCGTGCCCGGAGCCTCAAGGATCCGGCCCAGGATCTCCCTTTCCTCCTCAAGAGTGTAGCGCACCTCGTCGGGATTCCGCAGAAGGAACGGCGTCTCCCCCGCGATGGTCCTCATAAACCGGAGCAGTTCCTCCGCGTCCTCCGGCACCGCCGGGCGCAGCACACAGGTCCGGCCGTCTTTCATGGTCACTGTTCTTTCATCAAACTTCAATCCGCCCACCTCCTTCAGTTCCCCGACGGAAAGGCGTTGTAAAAAGCGCGCTCCCCGAAGGCTTTCTTTTTCGGCGCCTTTTTTTCATCCTGTGCGATGCCCACGGGCAGGAAGCATACGAGCTCGTACCCTTCCGGCACGCCCAGGACCGCGGCCATTTTTTCGCCGATCCGGTCCTCATCGGTGATATGCCCCTCATACCAGCAGCTCGAATATCCCAGCGCCTCCGCGGCCAGGAGCATATTCTCGATGGCGGCGGAATAATCCTGGACCGCGAAGCACCGGTCCCGATACGCGTTGATCCTCCGGGTGAGCACACATATGACGGCGGGCGCCGTCTCCCCCACGGGAGGATCGATCACCTGCCGCAGCCGGGCGAGCACGGCCGGGTCATCCACGGCGATGAGGCTCGTGGTCTGTTTATTGCAGCCGGAGGGAGCCGCGAGCCCCGCTTCCATGATGGCGGTCAGATGCTCCACGGGCACCGGATCCGCCTTGAAGCGGCCGCGGTAGCTGCGCCGGGAACTGATGGCATCCAGCACCCGCCGCCCGTCCTGCAGGGCCATGACATAGATCTGGCAGGGATTTTCGGGGCCCCACAGCTCCGGCAGGACCTCGAACTCCCGGAACCCCAGGCTGAGGTAAAAGCGGTTCGTGCGGTCATAGTCCTCGTACATGCACATCCGGACCGTCTTGACCTGAAGAAATCCATAACCGGCCGCGGCGGCCCGATCCCTGGCCGCGGCGAACAGTTTCCTGCCGATCCCCTGCCGGTGATGCTCCTGAAGGACCCCCATCACCGCCAGTTCGGCCGTATCCCGGCCCGTTTCCTTCAGGCACAGGAAACCCACGGGCACACCCGCGCGCTCCGCTTTGAAAAAGATCTGATCCGCGCTCTCCCGGATATATCTCTCCCGGGACTCCTCCACGCCGAACCAGTCCGGCAGCGCTTCAAGGATCCGCCGGGCGACAGCGCGTTTTTCCTCCGCGCCGATGACCTCGCTGACCATGGACCGGCCCATGGGCTCTTCAAGCATGGCTCATCCCTCCTTCACACATAAAAAACGTCTTTGAGTATACCCTGTGCCCCGGGAAGCGTCAAGCTCTCCGACAGGGGCGACGGCTGCGCGGAATGTTGATTTCTGGAAATCACGAACACGAAAAAGGATAAACGCGTTGCGCGCAGAATCAATTAACAAAACAATGAACCCGATCGGACGAAAAGGAGGCAGCGATGACCGGATACTTCGGAAAAGACGTGCCCAAGCTGGGTTTCGGGCTGATGCGCCTGCCCAGGAAGGGCTTATTTACGGACGTGGGCCAGGTCAGTGACATGGTGGATATGTTCCTGGAAGCCGGTTTCACCTATTTCGACACCGCCTTCGTGTATCCCGGATCGGAAGCGGCGACGAAAAAAGCCCTGGTGGACCGCTATCCGCGGGAGAGGTACACCATCGCCACCAAGCTGAACGCGGCGATCCCGGCGCTCACTGAAAACGCGGCGAAGAAGCAGTTCACCACCAGCCTGGAGCGTACCGGCGCGGGCTATTTCGATTATTACCTGCTCCACGCCCTGATGGAAAGCAACTACTCCAAATACGACCGGTTCCGCCTCTGGGATTTCGTCCTGGAGCAGAAAGAAAAGGGGCTGATCAAGCATGTGGGCTTCTCCTTCCACGCGGGACCGGAGCTCCTGGATCGGCTGTTGACCGACCATCCCGAGGCGGAGTTCGTGCAGCTGCAGATCAACTACGCCGACTGGGAGAACCCTTCCGTGACCTCCCTGGCCAACTATGAGGTGGCAAGAAAGCACAATGTGTCCGTCACCGTGATGGAGCCGGTCAAGGGCGGCAGGCTCGCCGATCCCCCGGAAGAAGTCAAAAAACTGTTCAGGGGATATCATCCCGACATGAGCTTCGCCTCCTGGGCCATCCGCTTCGCGGCCTCCCTGGACGGGATCATCACCGTACTGTCCGGCATGTCCAACATGGAGCAGATGCGGGACAACCTGTCCTATATGAAAGCATTCGAGCCGCTCAACGAGGAGGAGCAAAAGATCATCCGGGAGGCCCAGCGCATCCTGGGGCATTCTTCCGTCATTCCCTGCACCGCCTGCCGCTACTGCACGGAGGGCTGCCCGAAAAAGATCCCCATCCCCGATATCTTCGCCGCCATGAACAAACACCTGGGCAGCGGACAGCTCGATGAAGCGAAAGCCGCGTACGAATCAGCGGCCCTTCCCGGGCACCGGGCATCGGACTGCGTCGCCTGCGGGCAGTGCGAGAGGGCCTGCCCCCAGCACCTGAAGATCATAGACAGCCTTAAGGCCGGCGCGAAGATGCTGGAAGGATAAAGACCATCTGTCGGCCATACCCAAAACAGGAGGCAGACCATGCCGCACTCATCTGACGGACCCGCCGTGACGGGAACATCTCCCGCCGGCACACCGGTCACGTGCCCCGCCGCCCGGATCCCCGGGGTGCCCATCCCCGTATCCCGCGTCTTCCTGGGCACAGCCATGGAGCCCTTCATGAAGGGGCAGGACATGTCCGGTCTTCTTGACAGCGTTTTCGCCCTGGGCATCAATGCCTTCGACTGCGCCCGCGGGTACGGCCTGGCGGAAAGGTCCCTCGGGGACTGGATCCGCCGCCGGAATATGCGGGACCGCGTGGTGATCCTTTCAAAATGTGGCAACGTGGACCTGTTCAGGCGCGTCAGGGTGGACCGCAGAGTCATTGAAAAAGAACTGGACAAGAGCCTCAGGGCCCTGGACGTGGACACGATCGATATCTATCTTCTCCATCGGGATGACCCGAAGACCCCTCTCAGGGAGATCATGGAGTGCCTCAACGAAAAGCAGAGCGAGGGAAAGATCCGCGTCTTCGGCGCATCCAACTGGACCGCGGAACGCATCGCGGAGGCCAACGCCTGCGCCGCGGCCCACGGGCTCAACGGTTTCAGCGTCTCGAGCCCCAATTACGGCCTGGCGGTCCAGGCGGCCGACCCATGGGGCGGCAGATGTGTGACCGTCTCCGGGGATGAGGACCGTTCCTCCCGTGACTGGTACGCCGGACAGGGAATGCCGGTCGTGGCCTATTCCGCCCTGGGCAGGGGCTTTTTCAGCGGCCGATTCCGCAGCGGCGACTATGAAAAAGCCAAAGAGGCCCTGGACAGCGCCGCCCGGAAAGCTTTCCTTTATCCTGTCAATATGGAGCGCCTGGCCCGCTGCGAGGAGCTGGCGGAAAAGCACGGCTGCACCGTAGCGGAGATCGCCCTGAGGTATATCTTTTCAGGCCCCATGAACGTTTTCGCGGTGGTGAGCTCCCTGAACGAAAAGCGCATGGCGCAAAACGCGGCGGCGGCCCGGATGCCCCTATCCCCCGGCGAAGTGAGATACCTTGAGACCGGCAGCACGGCTCTTGAAACACTTTAGATACATGAAAGGAGAATGACCATGCCCAATACCGGAGATTCCAACCGGATCACAAGAGAATACATCGATTCCCTGCGCCTGGAGACCCGCTACCTGGACGCCGTGGTGCCCGACACGTCCTATTCGCTCTACGGCCGTGAATTCCCGTTCCCGATCATGACCGCCGCCCTCTCCCATCTGGACAGCTTCATGTTCCCGGGCGCGGCGGACGCGCTGGCCGCGGGTGCCCGGGACGCCGGGACGGTATTATGGTACGGCATGGCGGAAGACTTTGAGATCGAGCGTCTCTTCAACATCTGTCCCCACATGATCGAGATCATCAAGCCCTATAAAGACCGGGATATGATCTTTCGCAGGATCGCCCACGCGGAAAAACTGGGCCTTCTGGCGGTGGGCATCGACATCGACCATGCCTTCGGCCCGGACGGTTCGCATGACATCGTGCACGATATCGAAATGGCGCCCCTGACCACCGGGGAGCTCCGGGATATCTGCGCCTCCACGTCCCTGCCGGTGATCGTCAAGGGCGTGCTGAGCACGCGGGACGCCGAAAAATGCCTTGCGGCCGGGGCCAGGGGCATGGTGATCTCCCACCACAACAACCGCCTGGCGTACGCCGTGCCTCCGATGGCTCTGCTGCCGGATATCGCTGCCCTGGCAGGCAGGGAGGTGCCCCTTTTCGTGGACTGCGAGATCCGGACAGGCATGGACGCCTACAAAGCTCTGGCCCTGGGCGCTTCCGGCGTATGCATCGGCAGGGCTCTGATGGCGGCGATCAAAAAGGACGGCGCGGCGGGGGTCAGGGATCACCTTGTGAGTGCCGGAGCGGAGCTGAGAAAAGCCATGGCCTTCACCGGCTGCGCGGACCTGAACAGGATGGACCCGTCCGTGATCCGGAGACTGTGACAGGCGTCTCCATCCATGGAAAAGGCCCGGAGAAGACACCTCCGGGCCTTTAGCGTACAGCCGGCTCATTTCCGGCCTTCAGCGCCAGATCCCGCCCCGGGGAACGGCGCAGCCGTTTTCTTTCCATATAATAAGACAGGTACCTCGCGGCGCGGCCCACACGTTCATAGGTGACGCACCGGCACAGCCGGTCCGTGAAACGCCCGTATTTCCGGTAGAAAAGGTTGAACAACCAGTAGCTCATCCTCTGCCGGCGATCTTCGGGCCGGCGGCGGAGGATGTTCTTCAGGCTGTAGACCTGTCGGTACATCCACAGATATCCCTCATACAGCTCATCCGGCGTCATGCCCTTTGGGCGGAACACCACATGGGCCGTATTGTATTTCGACAGGTCATCCGTCAGGATGCGGCCCTCCGAACGCATCCGGTCATACAGGACCGTACCGGGATAGGGCGTCAGGATATGGCTCGTCACAGTCTCGATCCTGTTACGCACGATCCAGTCCAGGGTGGCCCTGAAGGTCCCGGGCGTATCCCCGTCCAGCCCGAAAACGAAACTGGCGTTGATCATGATCCCGCGGCCGTGGATCTCACGGACGGCCCGCTCATAATCATCGATATGGTTCTGCCTCTTATGCACACCGGCGATCGACGCCGGGCTGATGCTCTCAAAACCTATGAAGAGGCTGCGGCAGCCGCTGTCCCGCATCAGGTCCATCAGTTCCGGATCAAAGGCCGCGTCGATGGACACAGCCGCGTTCCATATAAGGCCCATGGGCTGTATCCGCTTCAAAAAGGTCATCGTCCAGGCCCGGTCACCGGTGAAATTGTCATCGATGAACAGGATGTGCCGCTGCCCTGTCGCCCGGATATCCGCGAGCACATCCTCGACGCGGCGGTTGACATACCGGTGTTCCCGGCCGGAGTTATAGCAGAAATCGCACCGGAAGGGGCAGCCCCGGCTGGTGTGCACCACATTGCAGTACAGGTAGAGCGAGGACGCGATCAGCTCATAAGCCGGGGAAACGATGTCTTCCGCCCGCAGCGGGCCTTTGCAGCGGTACAGCTTTTTGAGCGTCCCGCGCTTGAGATCCTCCATGATATCGGGCCAGGTGCCCTCGGCGGCACCGACGCACAGGGCGTCAAAGGCATCCCCGGGGATCGTATCCGCGGCGGTGGTCACATGGATGCCCCCCGCCACGACGGGGATCCCGCGGGAATGGTACTGTTTCGCGATCTCCATCGCCCGCGGCAGCACGTCCACCGTGACGGAAAGGCCGACGATGTCCGGCGTGTCCGTAAGATCCACCGGGGAAACGTTCTCGTTTTCCACCGTGACCTCATGCGCGGGCAGAAGCACCGCGGCCACCGTGAGCAGCCCCAGGGGCGGCGCCATGTGCAGCTTCAGATCCGTATCCATGGGCCGTTTGATCATCCGGGGCTGGATCAGCTTGACGATCATTTATCCCCCGGTCCCCGGTATTCCAGCAGGTCCCCCGGCTGGCAGTCCAGCGCCTCGCACAGGGCGGCCAGGGTGCTGATGCGGACAGCCCTGGCCTTGCCGGTCTTTAAGATGGACATATTGGCCGGGGTGATGCCCACCCTCTGGGCCAGTTCCGTCAGGCTCATCTTGCGTTTGGCCAGCATCACGTCGATGTTGAAAACGATCTCACCTTCCATGTCCCTGCCTCCTCACACCGTCAGGTCGCTCTCAGCCTGCAGTTCCGCTGCCTTCAGCACCAGATGGGACAGGCACACAGCGGCCACCGTCACAGCCGCTCCGGCAAAGCATACCAGCAGGGACAATAGCAGCACCGACGGATGGTTCATGTCAAGGAGCAGCAGCGTCAGATTCCCCAGGAAGAAGAACAGGGTATCCCACGCGGCCAGATCAGCCACCCGCTTGAGCAGCAGCGCGTTTTGAGTACAGAAAGACCGGTCCAGGCCGATATTGGCCGCGATCTTCCAGCCCATGAACAAGACGGCATAGCAGGGAACGGCCGTCAGCCACAGGAAGATCAGCCACGGCCAGAAGGCCCCGGCGGCATCGGGATAGGCCCCGGCGATATTGAGCCCCACGATGGGCAGCACGGCGAAGTATACGATCAGGCCGCATATTCCCACCCCGATGATGATAGCCTTAAGAGACGCCGAAAGCTTTTTCTGATCCATTCTTGATCCCTCCCCGTTCATGATACTGCACACACAGAGTACACCCTGTCAATTCGATTGTCAATATATTTTTATCGAATTTCGATAATTTTTTATCGATCATAGAAAAGATCCGCATGACATCGGAGTCATGCGGACCGATATGGAAGCTCCGGATATCATCCGGCGGCTCCGTTTACTTTCCCGGCCGGATCAGGCCCCGGAAGGGAACAGATCCGGGTGTTCGTGGACGAGAGCCGCATAGAGCGTAGCGGTCCATCCGTAGTCCCGGATGGTCTGTGTGATCCGTCTCGAGCCGATATAGGGGCTGATCGGCGCGCCTTTCCGGCGGAGCCTGGGGGGCGAGATCAGGCACCGGCTGTCGTAATACTCGTAGAACACCCCATCGTTCATGAAGACCCGGGCGATCCCCCTGACAGTGTCCCGGACGATCTCATCCGCCAGTTCCTTCTCCCCGCATCGGTAGAGGCCTTCCGCGATCAGGTAAACATAGTTGATCCAGACAGGGCCGCACCACATATCCGTACCGAAGGACTTTTCGGAGGCAGATATCGACGGGATCGGAAAAGCCGCCTTGAATTCCTTCGGATCTCTCAGGGACGCGGTCAGATCGTCTATTTGGCTTTCGGAGCAGACGCCGGCGAACAGGGGCATGAAGGAGCAGATGGACCTGAAGCGGTGCAGTGCCTGCGTTTTCACCTCAAAGTCATAGTACATCCGGTCCGTTTCGTCCCACAGGCGCTCGTTGATCAGTCGTTTGAGTTCCGAAGCGTACGCGGCCCATTTTTCCGCATCGGCATCCTTATGGAGCAAACCCGCCAGGAAACTCATGGCATCCGCTTCCCGCTTCATGAAGCAGGAAAAATCGATGCACTCCATCTCCTCCACATCGTCAAAGCGGGAGCAGTTGTCCATGCCGGACTCGTCGCACCGGTTGTTGGCCATATCCCTGTTGATGTGCCAGAAGAACAGGCCGGAGGGGGTCCTGCGGTGGTCCATGTCCCATTGCAGGTATTTTTCCAGCCCGTCATAGCATTGGGCGGCGAAAGCCGTGTCCCCCGTCCGCCTGACGATCTTCTCCACGCTCCAGGCGATCAGGGGCGGCTGAGTGATCGCGGAATGCCAGTCCACCGACGAGGCGTGAGGGATCATGCCGTCCGGCATCTGGACATCGAGCAGGGACAGGATCGTGTCTTTGGCCAGGTCATCGCTGATCACATGATTGCCGAGGCTGTGAAAGCAGGAGTCCCACAGCCACAGTTTTCCGTGAGGATACCGGTCGGGCGTCGTCCAGTAATGCCCCAGGATCCCCTGGGGCGCATAGACCTGGGACTTCATGACGGACAGGGCGTGCAGATACGTCTTCCCCACATTTTCCTCCAGATCCGATATGTCGAACCGGTCAAAAAAGGCGGAGCGCTTCAGGATGAGGGCTTCCACTTCCTCCGGATCACACCCCGCATCCCCCTCCAGGGACAGGCAGAAGAAGCAATCTTCGCCGGCCCGGGATGTGGTCAGCGTCACGTTATCATCCGCTGTTCCCTGATCGAACACGAGCCTGAGCCGCCCCTCGGGGCACAGGCCCACCAGCGTCGCGTTCGACTTGAAGGCGACGCAGAACCTTTTCCGCTCATCCCCGATGAGAGCCTTCCCAAGGATGATATCGGAAGCGACGATCTCCCAGGTGAGATCCGAGACACCGGTGGTGTCCATGCTGATCTCGAACCGGGCCGGGGTGATGAAGCGGATCCCCGGCCGGTCGCCCGACAGAAAACCGATGAGCTGACTGAAGTAGTCCGTTTTCCCCTCCAGGCCGGAAAAAGTGAAGATCGCGCCCTGGCCCCAAACATCCATCCTGTCCATATGCCGCACTCCTTTTCAAAAATCATGTCTTTACTGACTGATATCGGGAAATGATCCTGTTGCCCAAACGGGCTTATCATGTCATAATAAGACAGATATGAGCTCAAATCCCACAGGGAGATGATATACATGCGCGTGTCTTACCGA
>JAEEGL016240425.1_pt1 | contig 11054 bp, 6 predicted proteins | sample 9134231 | NCBI WGS metagenome assembly JAEEGL01 (sample SAMN16246548, study PRJNA631951) | gut metagenome | biome: gut microbiome; feature: rumen; material: fiber-attached | host: Bos | place: Iran: Karaj | collected 2018-10
ACTCCGTTTTTCATTGGTTTTGTGCGAAACGCAAAATCGCAACTCCCTGATAATCAATCACCATTAAATGAGCAAAAATACTCAAACAACGCTCATTGATTCATCCTAGCCCCTGTAACAGCATACTCCGTTTTTTCCAATTCAAGAACCATGTCGCTCTCTTAACTCGCTCTTAGAAGATTTTGAGGATATGCCAGCAACAACTAGCACAACTGATGAGAATGTCATTGGCAAGTTTGCCAATTGGTCATTCACTAATTGCGGCGTGCGTGCTCCAGGCTCTGGCAATGCTACTGGCAGCCACAGTGTGATGATGAAATTGCCCAGTTTGTTTTATACAACCACGCCTGTTCATTTGAATGTCAGTGGAGTTCAATTCATAGTGTACAATCCTTCATCTTATGCTGCTAAGTATCGATTAGAGTACTCGGTGAAAGATGGTGTTTGGGTGACGGCATTGAGCGATGATGGAGAAGAGTCTGTTACGGCAGCTGCTTATACTACGACTTACTGTCATTGGACCCTTGACTTAAAGAGTTCTCAGTCGGCATATTTCCGCATTTACAAGATTAGTGGCAATAAGAATGCGGTGACCTATGTTGATGATTTCCAGATTGAGTACGCTGAAGAAGATCCCATCACTTTTACTGTCAACGGCGTATCGTTCACGATGATACCTGTTCAAGGAGGATCGTTTATGATGGGGAGTAATAGAAATAGTAATGAAAGACCTGTTCATGAAGTGATACTGTCAGATTTTAGCATAGGTGAAACTGAAGTGACTCAAAGTCTTTGGAAGGCTGTGATGGGGACAAACCCAAGTCATTCTTCTGACGATTTAAATAAACCTGTAGAATGTGTTTCTTATGGGAATTGTCAATCATTTATTGTTAAATTAAATGCTCTTACTGGTAAACAATTTCGCTTACCGACTGAGGCTGAGTGGGAGTATGCTGCACGAGGAGGCAATAAAAGTCAAGGGTATATTTATGCCGGCAGTAACGATATTAATGAGGTCGCCTGGTATGGAGGGAATGCAAATAATAAAACACACCCAGTTGCTTCAAAAAAATCGAATGAGTTGGGTTTATATGATATGAGTGGAAATGTAATGGAATGGTGTTACGATTGGTATGGGGACTATAATGATGAAGTCACTATAAATCCTGCAGGTCCTTCAACTGGCACGTTTCGTGTTATGAGAGGTGGCTGTTTTTTTGGACACTATACTCCTGCTCAATGCACTGTATCATATCGCTCAAATGCTGCTCCGAGGTTTGGTGAGAGTCATTTTGGGTTTCGCCTTGCTATGTCATTGGAATCGCCTATCACACCTGAATTGACAAATGCTTACGCTGTTGTTGATGGTAGTGCACTTACATTCTATTACGATGATCAACAGGAATCTAGGACTGGAACAGTTTATCCTATTACGAGCGCATTTACTCAGTGCCCGTGGACGAGCATAACAAAAGCCACTTTTGATTTGTCGTTTTCTGAGTATTATCCAACCAGTACTGCTCATTGGTTTGATGGATGCTACAACTTAACTGAAATTGCTGGGATTGAGAACCTGAAGACCAGTCAAGTGACTGACATGAGCTTTATGTTTTCTTCGTGTTCACGGCTTACAACACTTGATGTCAGCGATTTTGTTACCGAGAATGTGACAAACATGAGTGCCATGTTTGTAGGTGTTGGAGCGAATGAATTGGATGTGAGTTGCTTTGACACACGGAATGTAACGGACATGAGTAATATGTTCAATAACGCTTGGGCTCATACGCTGGATGTGAGTGGATTTGACATCAGCAAAGTGACCAATATGGATTGGATGTTCGCTGAAATGCCTGAATTGACTACCATCTATTGCGATAATGATTGGTCAAATTGCAGCGCCACCTCCAGAGAAATGTTTGGCGGGTGTTATAATCTGGTCGGAGGCAATGGGACTATGGCGCGCAATGTCAATGTTACGGACAAGTCCTACGCTCGTCCTGACAGGGACGGTAGCCCGGGCTATTTTACAGCATATTATACGGCCCCTGTTGATAATGGGCAGCTGCAGGCTTACACGGTGTTGAACAATGGTGTGTTGACGTTCTATTATGATGACCAGATGAGTCATCGTGTAGGTAAAAAGTTTGGTATAGCTGCCCACGTGGGTTTGACGATGCCTAATTGGTTCGGCTCCCGTCGATCCATTACTCGAGCACAATTTGATGTTTCATTTGCGAACTATCGCCCAACAAGTACAGCTTGTTGGTTTTATGACTGTCCCAATCTGATCAGCATTGATAGCATCCACAATTTGAACACCTCTGAGGTGACTAGTATGTTAGGCATGTTCCGTTTTTGCCGCAAGCTCACGTCCATCGATGTGACTGGTTTCAATACGGAGAAAGTCACCGATATGTCCTATATGTTCTGCTATTGTGAAGGCTTGACGGACCTTGACGTGAGCAACTTTGTGACGGATAATGTGGTCAATATGCTGCATATGTTCCACACTTGTCCCTTGCCAAGTCTTGACCTGACTAATTTCAATACCGCAAAGGTTACTCAAATGAACACGATGTTTACCTCCTGCAAGAGAATAGTGTCTATCTATGTGAGTGACTTATGGACGACGGACAATGTTAGGGATGGAGGCTCTGGTATGTTCAGCGGTTGTAATGTGATTGTCGGCAGTATGGGGACGACCTACAACAAAAATCATATAGGGGTCGAGTATGCCCATATTGACGGCGGCATCGAAAATCCAGGCTATCTATCGGGTCCCATTAACCTGGGTGATCCTGAACCCTACGCCGTCCTTGCCGATAGCATCCTCACATTCTACTACGATCCCTACAAGAAATGGAGAAAAGGTGCCAAGTATGAGATTGAGGATAGGGATTCGGTGACCCTAGCGCCATTGTGGTGTGGGGACGGTTATAGTAAGGCAGTATTTGATTCGACGTTTGTTGATTATGAGCCGACGAACACTTCCAGATGGTTCTATAAATCCTCCTCAATGAGAACCATAGAAGGAATGGAGTTCCTTAACACTCATCATGTGACGGACATGAATCGCATGTTCTATTATTGCTCGGCATTGACTGAGATTGACCTCAGCGGGTTCAATACCGACCTGGTTGAAGACATGAGTGGCATGTTTTATAGATGTACAACACTGCAATCAATTGATGTCAGTCCATTCAATACTGAAAATGTGACAGATATGGCTGCCATGTTCGGTTACTGCTCATCATTGCAGTCTCTTGATTTAAGCGTCTTTAATACTGGAAGGGTCACGAACATGAGAGAAATGTTTAACTATTGTTCCAAGTTGGAGAGTCTTGATATCAGTAACTTTAATACATCCAATGTGCTTGATATGCAAGCAATGTTCTGGTATTGTCAATCTCTTACTTCATTAGATGTCAGTGGCTTTAATACATCTAGAGTAACAAATATGGGTCTTATGTTTTCTGGCTGTAGGTCTCTTTCGGCTTTGAATGTTCGACATTTCAATACTTCATCTGTAACAGATATGGGCGAAATGTTTTCCAATTGTTACAAATTATTGAACCTTGATGTGACAGGTTTTAATACCTCAAGGGTTACAAATATGCATGGCATGTTTGCTTCTTGTTCGTCTTTGACAAATCTAGATGTGACAGGTTTTAATACGGCATCGGTTACTGATATGGGTGTAATGTTTGCTTATTGCAGTTCATTATCTACAATTGATGTGACTGGATTTAATACTTCAAATGTTACGAATATGGGTGATGGAGGATATTTCATAAATATTTTTAGTGGAAACCTGGTATCACATTGGTGGGCTGGAGGAATGTTTTCGCATTGCACCTCTTTGACGAGTCTTGACTTGAGTCATTTCGATACCTCAAAAGTCACTAATATGAGATATATGTTCGCAGATCACGAAAGCTTAGAAAGTCTTGATTTGAGCTCATTTGACACAAGAAATGTCAAGGATATGTATGCCATGTTTATGGCTTTTGGCGGCAACTCATTGAAATCAATTGATGTTAGCAGCTTTAACACAAGCAATTGTACAGATATGGGTAATATGTTTTGTAACTGTCATAGATTGAGCAGCCTTGATGTGAAGAATTTCAATACCTCTAAAGTCACCAATATGGGTGCAATGTTTTCTTATTGTACTTCATTGTGCGCCCTGGATTTGACAAACTTCGATACTTCTCAAGTGACTGATATGCGTTCTATGTTTAGTGGTTGTTCTTCATTATCTTCTATAGATCTAACTAACTTCAATACCACATTAGTAACTGACATAAGCGATATGTTTTATGAATGTTCATCATTGAAACTTCTTGATTTGAGCAGTTTTGATGTTAGCAATGTGACAAAGATTTACGGAATGTTTGAGTATTGCGATTCAATTGAAACAATATTTGTGAACAATAAATGGTCATTAGGGTGTGTCACATCAGGAAGCAGTGTGTTCTATCGATGTAAATCGCTTGTTGGTGGTGCTGGCACAGTCTATAACTCTTCACATACTGATTATACTTATGCGCATGTCGATGGAGGTGTGAGCAACCCTGGTTATTTCACCCTCAAGACCTTAGATGGCGATGTTGACTGTGATGGTAAGGTAAACATCAATGACGTGACAGTTTTGATTAATCTTCTGCTTTCAGGTAATCAAGTGGACATCAATGGCGAACCCGATGTGGATGGAGACGGTAGGGTCTCAATTAGCGATGTGACTACATTGATTAATATGCTGTTGGCTGGTTCTCATCCTTGACCTAAAGTGCAGTGGCTCTGAAGATATTGGTATAAAATAGCTTTGATTTTGCTTGATTTTATTATCTTTGCAGGTTCAACTCATCATTGAGCCATTAAGATTATAGTATATAATGATGACGTTTGTATTTCGTAATCAGACGGTTGAGCCATTTTTGGGCTATGACGGCATGACCTATTCGGGTTATGACGACATCAGTGTGGTGCCTGCCGATGTGGACCGTTACATCTGGTTCTATCAGGTGCCTGTCAATGCCGACAGTGGACAACTGGCAGACGAGGTGCAGTCCTATATCGACAAGTTGGACCTCGTGTTGGCTTCTGCCGACACGGGCAAGCCATTTATCATCTTCTCTCTGGTAAACTTGTTTCCGTTGAGGCTCACGGGCGACGAAACGGTACTAAGCTCAGCCGTCGCCGACTTTAATCGCTATGCCTCGCGCCTTTCAGTCGAGCGGCCTAACGTCAAGTGGGTGGACTTCAGCGAGTTCACTTCAAGATATGATGCGGCAATGCTGGTCAACTGGAAGTACTATTTCATGTCACAGACGTTGCTCAATCCTAAGCTGGCTCATGATTTTGAGCAGTGGTGGAGTCGTGTTGAGGAGGAGATGTCCTCTGTACGCAAGAAATGTCTTGTCCTGGACCTGGACAACACCCTGTGGGGTGGGGTGCTTGGCGAGGACGGCATTGATGGTATTCGTCTGGGCGGTGATTATCCTGGCAAGGCATTTACTTATTGGCAACAGGCATTGTTGCAGTTGGCTGGATCCGGTGTGATTCTGGCCGTGTGCAGCAAGAATAACGAGAGTGACGTGCAAGAGGCGTGGGACAAAAACCCGCACATGGTCTTGAAACGTGAGCATTTCAGCGCCCTGCGCATTAATTGGCAGGACAAGGCGACCAACCTGCGGGAACTGGCTCGTGAGCTTAACATCGGTCTGGATAGCATGGTCTTTGTGGACGATAACCCCACCGAACGCGAATTGGTCAAACAAATGCTGCCCGAGGTCACGGTGCCAGATTTCCCCGAGAAGCCCTATCAGCTTATGACGTTCTATAAAATGCTGGTAGATAATTACTTCCGCATCTATAAGGTAACCGAAGAAGATCGTCACAAGACAGAGCAATACCGTGCTAATGCCATGCGTCAAGCCGAGCAGGCCCGTTTCACCGATATGGAAAGCTACCTCTATAGCCTTGACCTGCAGTTGGATATCATCCCTGCCGACGAGCACAACTTGCCGCGTATCGCCCAGATGACGCAGAAGACCAACCAGTTCAATCTCACGACTCGCCGCTATACCGAGGCCGATGTGCAGCAATACCTCGACCAGGGTTGGCGCATTTATTGCATGAGTGTGAGGGACAGGTTTGGTGACAATGGAATTACAGGTACCATTTTCCTCAAGCCGATGGATGACGACCGTCTCTCAATCGACACATTGCTGTTGAGCTGCCGCATCCTGGGCAAGGGCATCGAGGAGGCCTTTGTCAAAACGGTATTCAACCTGATGCGTCTGGACGGATACCGACATGTGGAAGCCGATTATCTGCCCACGGCAAGAAATGGTCAGACAGCCGACTTCTATGAACGCATGGGAATGACTTGCACTGGCATGGGTGATGGTGGCAGCAAGCACTATGAGATGGCACTGAGCCAAGTATTTGAAATACATAATTACTATAATATCAGAGTATTATGAACCTCAAGGAACAGGTAAAGGAGATTATGCGTGAGGTGTTTGAGGTGAATGAGATCACCGAGGATATCTCCCAGAAGAATTGTGAGCGTTGGGACTCGTTGCGTCACCTCACGTTGGCGTCTGAGCTGGAAGAAGCTTTAGACATTGAGCTGGAGCCCGAGGAGATTGCCGAGATGACCGACTTTGCCCGCGTCATCGCCATGCTCGAGTCCAAGCTTTGATGTAGGCAGAACGAACATGTGGAGCAGTGGAGAAGAAGCGCATTCCCTATATTGACTTCATGAAGTGTTTGTGCATCATGCTCATCGTGATGTACCACATCGACCATAGTTTCTTCAACTATCTGGCTCCTCACTTGAACGACGCATTGCAGGCCTTCCGCCTGCCGATGTATTACTTCATATCTGGCATTTTTTTCAAGCTGTATAGCGGCTATGCCGATTTCACGCGGCGCAAGGTGAATAATATCCTTGTGCCGTTCGTTTTTTTCGTGGTTTTCGCTTTTGTCGTGCGCTCGCTGGAGTACGCACTGCGCGAGTTGGTAGGAGCTGACCCCATTGAGTTGAGCCTCACGCAGCTCGTTGAGCCCTTCTACCTGCGCTATTGGGCCAATACCACCCCGTTGTGGTTCTTGCTCAGTCTGTTCTGGGTCAACATCATTTTTTATGCCATGCAACGGTGGATCAAGCCGTTGTGGGGAATCCTGTTGGTAACGGCGGTGCTCTCGGTCATCGGTTATGAGTTGGGCATTCACAAGGTGGAACTGCCGCTCATGTTCGACACCTCGCTGGTGGCATTGCCCTACTTCGTGTTGGGGTGGGGGGTTAAACGCTTGGGCGCTGTGCCGCCGTCGCGATGGGACAAATGGGGCATCCTGGCCCTGATAGCTGTGGCCATGCCGGTCTATTGGCTCAACGAGTTCATGAACCTGCATTTCCAGGTCTATCCGGCCTACTGGAGGTTGTATCTTATACCGTTCGTAGCCATTCTGGCGCTATTCTGGGCTTGCAAACCATTGCCGCGTGTTCCCGTAATGTGCCATTATGGACGTTATTCGTTGATTATCCTGGGCACTCATCCACTCATCTTGCAACCCATCCGATTCCTGCTTCTGCGTCAGGGCATGGAATATGGTATCGGGTTGACGCTCATCGTCTTTGCCTTGACGATGTTGCTGGAATGGCCGTTGATATGGCTGTTGAAGACCTATTTCCCGCGTTTTACTGCCCAGAAGCCGTTCTTCACCGACGGTTGGAAACTTCGATAGTACAATAATGAAACATATCTTTCGTTTTTTTTCAATCCTTATAGCCTTTGCGCTGCTGTTTTCTGCCTATGGCGGCAGGGTGGATCCGTCGATATGGATCTTGCCCTCGTTGGCAACGTTGGCATTGCCCATCGTAGCGCTGGTAGCTGTCGTTTTCATGGTTTTGCTCGCCATCTTCAAGCAGTGGCGGGCAGCGGTTATCATTGCGGCAGCCATGCTGCTCTCGTGGCCCACGCTGCGCTTGATATCGCCTTTTACCGTGATTCACCCCTCGGCCGAAGAGGGCAAGACTCAGCTGTCGGTCCTGACAATGAATGTGACCGAGTTCAACTGGTTTGACTCCAATGCAGGCCCTAGCAAGTCATTGCGCTATATTCTTGACCAGAATGCCGATATCGTCATGATTCAGGAGGGTCTAGTCTATTTTGCCTATGACCAGCTTGAATCGGTCAAGCCGATGCTCAAGGAATTGTATGAGAAATACCCATATCGTAAGAAACCATTCTTTGACGTGGGTATCCTGTCCAAGTATCCCTTTACCGAAGTCAAGCCACCGGTTCTCGCACAGGACACGTTGGGTTATTTTATTAAGGTATGGGATGTGGAAGCCCCGGGTGGAGACCTACGGGTGGTGAATATGCACCTGAGTTCATTGCGCTTTACCCAAAACGACAGCAAGGTCATCGAGTCGATGAATGTTCCATCCGACCGCAAGGGGCGCATCAAGTCGGTGACGAAGAAGTTGGATAATGGCTTCCGTGCCCATTCGCGGCAAGCCAAGGCTATCCGTCAAGTGCTGGATGATAGTCCCGAAGATGTGATCGTGATGGGTGACATGAACGACACCCCTGGGTCATTTACCTATCGCACCGTGTGTGGAGATGACTTGCATGATGCTTGGGCGGATACGGGATTTGGGCCGACCTACACTTTCCATGCCCATCATCTGTATGTGAAGATAGACCATATCCTGTATCGGGGTAACATGAAGGCGCTGTCCTGCAAGCGTGACAAGGCGGGCGACAGCGACCACTATCCTCTGGTGGCGGTCTTTGAGCGGTAAAGTGAGGAACACGATACACTAAACGGTTGCTTTTTTCGTTCTTTTATATAAAAGCATACTGATTTTTACAATGACGAATATCAAACATTTCCTGTGGCTGGCTGTGGGCCTGATGATACTCATGGGGCTATCAACTTCATGTATTGAGGACGGATTCACCACGTCGACCAGTGATGTCCTGGCGTTTAACCGGGACACGATAGCCTTTGACACGGTCATTACGCTGCAGGGTACTGCCACCAAGCAGATGGTGGTCTATAACAAAAGCAAGAAACAGATCAACATTTCGTCCATTAAGGTGGCTGGCCTGGCTTCAAAGGGGCATTTCCACCTCAATGTGGACGGCATCCGCGGCAACGAGTTCCAGAATGTGGAAATCCGTGGCAACGACTCGATTTACATCTTTATCGAGGCTAAGCTTGACGAGATGGAGCAGGACGAGCCCACCTATCTTGAGGACCGTCTGGAGTTTGTGACCAACGGTGTACTGCAGACAGTGCTGCTGAGTGCTTGGGGACAGGACGTGGTGCGCATCAAGGGTGATACCATATCCCGCGACACCCGTTTCTATGCCAACAAACCCTATCTGATCTATGACACGATGTTTGTCGCGCCCAATGTGACGCTGACGTTGGATCCCGGCACGACTTTTTTGTTCCATGACAAGGCTGCGATACGCTGTGCTGGAACCATGCTAGCCAACGGTACCGCCGAGGGACCTATCACCTTCCGTGGAGACCGTTTGGACCATATTGTTGGCGAGACGAGCTTTGACATCATGTCGGGGCAATGGGGTGGCGTCATTTTTACCCCGCCCACCAAGGATAATGTCTTGAAACATGTGGTGATGAGGGGCAGCACCATCGGCATGCACTGCAGCAGTAACGATAGAAACGATACCACGCGATGTGCGCTCAAGCTCGTCAACTGTGTCCTCACTAATTCGGCAACGACCTGTCTGGCTACACAGGGATGCTATGTGCAGGCTATTGGTACCGAGTTCAGCGACGCGGCCGAGGAAGTGGTCTATCTCGTTGGAGGCAAGGTGATGATGAGTCAATGCACGTTCGCCAATAACTACCTCTTTTCGGTGCCCAGATTGCCTATTGTCCAACTCTTTAATGTCGAGTATGGCTCTGGCTACAACGACAAGATCAGGGCCTATTTTGACAATTGCATCCTTCACGGCCTCAGTGACGAGATCAGTGCCGGAAGACTGATTGCCCCTGACTCCATCCCCGAGAACAACGTGCTCAATCTTGACGGGTTTAACGTATACATGCGCTATTGCCTGTTCAAGAGTGTGGGCGTCGACGATGCTCACTTCATCAATTGTATATGGGAGGGTGAACCCGCTTTCCTCACCGTGCGTGATGACTACTTGTTCGACTACCGCCTGGGTAATGAGAGTGATGCCATCGGCAAGGGCAATCGCAACTATTGTCCTGAGGAGGCACGCTATGATCGCTTCGGCTATGACCGCTTTGCTTCTGGAGCCATCGACCTGGGTGCCTACGTTTGGGTCTATGTCCCAGAAGATGAGGAATAATTACTGGTAATCCTTAATGATTCTATAGTCCTTAAAGTCCCCAAAGACCTTAAGGACTCTTATTTATTATAATGATTATGATTAACCTGTTAAAGATGAAAGTATATATGAAAAGACTATTATTCTTGTCATTGTTGGTATCGGTGCTGGCAAGTTGTGTTACAGCACAGAATGATCCTGCTGTGGCGCGTCTGCCCAAGCACGAGTTCCGTGGTGCTTGGATGCATATCATCGGGCAGAAACAGTATGCCGAGATGACGCCCGATCAGACACGGGAATACCTCATCAAGCAATTGGACCTGCTGCAGCGCGCCAACTGCAACGCCATCATCTGGCAAATACGCCCTCAGGCCGACGCCGCCTACAAGAGCGAGCTGGAGCCTTGGACCCGATGGCTCACTGGCGAGCAGGGCAAAGCGCCCAATCCCGTGTGGGACCCCTTGCAGTTCATGATTGAGCAATCCCATAAGCGGGGCATGGAACTGCACGCCTGGATTAACCCTTACCGCGTGACTAGCAGCGAAGAAGATAAGCCTGCTCCCGGACACATCTACTATGAGCATCCCGAGTGGTTCCTCAAGTATGCTGACGGCAAGTTGTATTTCGATCCGGGTCTTCCCGAGTGCCGTGATTTCATCGATACCGTGGTCAGGGACATCCTCGTGCGTTATGACATTGACGCGCTGC
>JAEEGL016678655.1_pt1 | contig 11054 bp, 8 predicted proteins | sample 9134231 | NCBI WGS metagenome assembly JAEEGL01 (sample SAMN16246548, study PRJNA631951) | gut metagenome | biome: gut microbiome; feature: rumen; material: fiber-attached | host: Bos | place: Iran: Karaj | collected 2018-10
GCAACGACCTGTACTACAATCTTCTCCGCTTCATCCGCTCGGAAGCGCCGACCATGCCGGCGGGCTTCATCCACATCCCGCCGTCCGAAAGAGACGTCCCGTTCCTGCGGGAGGGGATCCCCACGGTCCCGACCGCCGTCGTCGTCGACGCGCTGAAGATCGTCATCTCCACAATCAGCGCAGGCAGCGTCCTGCAGTGACCGCGGCAGACAGCATTCAATCCACTTCAAATCTGAGAATACCGGAGGAAAAGAACATGGCAGACCTGTTTCCGAGGACCGTAGTCGGCGGCGTGTCCGTCTCCCGCATGATCATCGGCACGAACTGGATCGCGGGATACAGCCACCGAGGTCCCGCGGCGGACAAACATATCAAGTCGATGCACAGCGACAACGACGTGACCACCGAGCTGATCACCGCCGCGCTGCAGAACGGTGTGGACACCTTCATGGCGCCTTTCTCGAACCACCCGAACCTCCTGACCGCCGCGAAGCGGGCGGAAGACCGCGTAGGCAGAGGATTCATCCTCGTCGATACGCCCGGGATGAACGTGGACGACAACCCCACCGCGCGTGCGGAAGCAAAAGCCGTCATTGAAAAGAGCCGTCAGAACGGCGCGACCTTCTGTCTCATCCATCATGCGAGCGCCGAGCAGCTCGTCAACAAGAACAAGCGCACCATGGACCGCCTCGACGACTATACCGCCATGATCCGCGACGCCGGGATGATCCCGGGGCTTTCCGCGCATATGCCGGAGCTGATCACCTATTCGGACGCGAACGGCTACGACGTGGAAACATACATCCAGATCTACAACTGCATGGGCTTCCTCATGCAGGTCGAGATCGAAGGCGTCAGCCGCATCATCCACCGGGCGAAAAAGCCGGTCATGACCATCAAGCCGATGGCTGCCGGCCGCACGACTCCTTACGTCGGACTGAACTTCAGCTGGGCGACGATCCGCGATTGCGATATGGTCACGGTCGGGTGCCTGACGGCGGACGAGATGCTCGAGGACATCGAGATCTCCCGCGCCGCGCTGGAACACCGCTACCCGGAACTCGGCACCCGCGCGACTCCGGTCCCGCAGGCCGTCCTGAAGTGACCGTCTCCGGAAAAACGACCGGGAGAGGTATACCTCTCCCGGTTTTTCGTTGTCTCCGCAGCGCGCGGGAAGCGTATTTCAATAACCATCCACAACTTGCCGAATATTTGTCAATTATTTCCAACCCGTATCCGCCGTACCCGATTGTCTCGTGAAGGACAGAAACGGAAGAAGGTGTCATCCGCGGCGGAGCGATTGTGCACAACGCACAAATCTGCCAGTTCAAAAAAGAATGATTTGTTTCGTATCACCTTCTGCCTGCGATCCCGAGTTCTTTGCGGATATGCAGAAAATACACGAATTCCGCGGCCGCGGTCAGCATCCAAGAAAAGACGTACAGCAGGTAAAGCACCGTGATCGTGTGGAATGCCGCAAAGACGGTATAGATCCAAAGGATGCGGAACACGCACGAGCCCATGATGACGCAGATCATGGAAACAGCAGTCTTTCCGAGCGCGCGGTTCGCCGCTATAGTCGAATCCATGAATGACGAGGTGCAGTAGGAAAAGCCCATCACGCGCAGGCGATCCATTCCCGCGGCGATCACGGCGGCGTCCGTCGTGAAGAGCGCGAGGAATCCCTCGCCCCGCCACAGCAATCCGAGTCCGATCGCGAGTCCGATCGCGAACGAATAGACGATGGGCCAGACGTACGCCTCCGTCACGCGGCGGTACTTCCCCGCCCCGTATGCCTGACTGATGAAGCTCGTCCCGGCAGTGTAAAACGCCGCCATGGCGTCGTACACGAGCCCGTCCGCGTTGGAAGCCGCGGCGTTCCCCTCGACGATCACGGCGTCAAAGGAATTGACGCCCGCCTGGATACAGGAGTTCGCGATATAGAAGATCGAATGCTGGAAGCCGGCGGGGATACCGATCCCGAGCAAAGCTTTCATCCGCTGCGGTGAGAGCCGGAGCGCGCGGAGATCCACGCGGAGGCAGTCCGAACGGCGCGAGAGCAGGAAGACCGTCGAGATCGCCGCCGTGTACTGTGACACCGCGCTTGCCGCCGCCACGCCCGCGACGTCCCAGCGGCAGGCGATCACGAAGACGAGATTCAGCACGAGATTCAGCGCGCCCGCGGATGAGAGGCAAATGAGCGGCAGCCGGGTATTTCCCATCGCGCTGTACACCGCCGCGGCAAAATTGTACATAGCCAGCGCGGGCAGGCCGAGGAAGTAGATGCGCAGATAAAGCACCGCTTTATCAAGCAGGACGTCCTTCGTGTTCATCAGCACGAGGATCGGGCGAACCGTCACCTCGCCAACGAGCAGGATGAGGAGTCCGCCGAGCAGATACAGCAGCGCAGCTGTGTGCACCGTTTCGCGCACGGCTTTTTCATCCTTCGCGCCGAGATACCGCGCCACGAGAACGTTTGCGCCGGTCGATAGGCCGATCAGGAAACCGGTGAAAAGATTCACCAGCGCCGCCGTGCACCCGACCGCACCGAGCGATTCCGCTCCGGCAAAGCGTCCGGCGACCGCGATGTCCGCCATATTGAACAGGACCTGCAGCAGATTGGAGAAGATCAGGGGCACGCTGAACAGGAGCATTTGCAGAGGAAGTCTGCCTTCTGTCAGAGAAGCGTTCGTCTTTGTCATAAAGTATTCACCAAAGTTAAGAAAAATCAGCGCAAATAACCCTTTTTTTTTTGAAGTCTATATGGTATAATAGGATGAATTATTGTGCTCCGGCATATAACCGGAGGAACGAAAGGACATTCGAAATGAACATTCTGATTCTGTCCGTAACGGCAGGCGAGGGACATAATTCTACTGCCAAAGCCATGCAGGCGTATTTCCGGGGCCACGGCGCCGACTGTGTCATGCTGGATACCTTCGGGTATATCTCCCCGACGATGGCCAAGCTGTTCAACGACGGCTATCTGTTCGTCCTCGAAAAAGCGAAGAACGCGTACAAGATCGGGTACGGCATCGCGGAAAAGTTCGACGGAAAAAAGCCCGAAGGGGTCCTTGTGGAGCTTGCCAACGCGCCGTTCCTGCGTGAGATCGGCGACTACGTCCAGAACGACAAGCCGGACGCCGTCGTGTTCACACACCCGTTTGCGGGCGTCATCTGCGGACTGCTGAAGCGCGACGGCAGGATCAGGGTCCCGACCGTGGGAATCCTCACGGATTTCGTGTTCCACCCGTTCTGGGAAAACTGCCGCGAGAACGACTTCGTCATCCTGCCGACGAAGCAGCTCAAATATCAGGCATACCGCAAGGGATTCACGGACAAACAGATCCGCTCGTTCGGCATACCGATCCACCCGAAATTCTCCGTTGCCATTCCTAAGGAGGAGGCACAGCGCAAGGTCGGGCTGAAGCCCGGCGTCGCGACCGTCCTGCTGATGGGCGGCAGCATGGGTTACGGCAATCTCGACGACACCGTTGCCGAGCTTGACGCGATGGAGCTGGGCAGAGACTTCCAGATCGCCGTCGTCTGCGGGAACAACGCGGAAGCGAAAGAAAAGATCGAGGCGCGGACCTTCACGCACAACGTGCTCGCGCTCGGCTTCGTCGATTACGTGGACGTACTGATGGACGCCTCGGACTGCATCGTCACGAAGCCCGGCGGACTGACCACTTCGGAAGCGCTCGCCAAAGGGCTCCCGATGGTCATCGTCAACCCGATCCCCGGGCAGGAAACACGCAATACGGAATTCCTGCTCAACAGCGGCGCGGCGGTCTTCACGAATGATTTCGCCGACCCGGCGGAGCTCGTCTGCGACCTGATGTCCTCGCCGGATCGCCTCGCCGCCATGCGTACCTGCATCGCGGAGATCGCGCACCCGAATTCCACCGTGGACACGTGCGAGTTCATCATGCACATCGCAAGCGTACCGAAATACGCCGCTCCGCAGGTCTGATCAGCCGCGGATAAGATCCGCGGTCTGTGCGCCGAGGAAGGCGATGAGCCGCTCCGCGTTGACCTTCAGCATCCTGCCGCGCTGACCGGCGCTGACCGTGATCTCGTCGTACAGGATACAGGTCTCATCGATGAAGGTGGGGTATTTCTTCTTCATCCCGACCGGGGAGCACCCGCCGCGGATGTAGCCGGTCACGGCGAGCATCTCCTTCACGTGGATCATCTCCACGCTCTTTTCCCCCGCAGCGGCGGCGCATTTCTTCAGGTCCAGCTCCTCCGCGACGGGGATGCAGAACACGAAAAATCCGCCCTTCGCGCCGCGGGTGACGAGCGTTTTGAACATGCATCCCGGATCGCTCATCCCGAGCAGCTCCGCGGCGTGGACACCGCTCAGGTCGTCTTCGTCCACGGGGTACGAAAGGACTTCGAACGGCACGCCCGCTTCTTCGAGCAGCCGCATCGCATTGGTCTTGTTTTCAGCCATTGATCCGTCGCCTCCTGCGGTCAGGGTTATCAACGTCCCATATTATACTCTTTCGTACGAAAAAAAGCAAGTGGCGGGACGGGAACAAAACGAAGGCGGCATCCGTCTTTTATCCGATATCATCCTCCAGAGGTAAGAATATGCGCGACCAACTCACACGAATGGAAAGGCACGAGAGACGCGCCACGAGCGTCTTCCTGATCCCCAGCATGCTGGGCGTGCTGACCTTCTACATCGCGCCCTTCGCGCTGGTCATCTACTATTCCCTTACGGACAGCGGCGGGGACTTCGCGGGCATCGAAAATTTCGTCATGCTCCTGCGGAACATGGCGTTCAGGAACGCCGCCAAGAACACGGCGATCTTTTCGGCGATCGCGGTACCTCTCGCGGTGCTGATCCCGCTGCTTCTCGCGCTGCTGCTGATGCAGAAGCTGCCGCTGAAGAGCGCATTCCGTACGGTGCTGATCTCACCGCTGATGGTCCCGGTCGCTTCGATCGTGCTGATCTGGGAGGTCCTCTTCCACAACAACGGCGTGGCGAACTCCATCATCGAGGCGCTCGGCGGGACGGGCATCGACTGGTTCAAGAGCGACTTCAACCAGATCACGATCGTGCTGCTCTACCTGTGGAAGAACATCGGTTACAATATGATCCTCTTCATGGCAGCGCTTGGCGGGATCCCGCCGGCATCGCTGGAAGCGGCGTCGCTGGACGGCGCTTCGGGAGTGCGGACGTTCTTCTCCATCAAGCTCCCGTATCTCTCGTCCACGATCCTGTTCGTGACGATCCTCTCGATCATCAACAGCTTTAAGGTCTTCCGCGAGGTGTATCTGCTGACAGGCGCATATCCATACGATTCTCTGTATATGCTGCAGCATTTCATGAACAACACGTTCTCGGCGCTCGATTACCAGAAGCTCTCCTGCGCCGCGCTCGTCATGGGCCTTGTGATGATCATCCTGATCGGACTTCTCTTCCGCATCGACGCGGCGCTCGGAAAGGATATCGATGAATAACACAGTAACGCGGGAGATCCGCGAACCGGCAGAGCTGCCTCTGCCGCGGGTGAAGAAGAAGAAACGCATGCCTCTCTACCGCGTGATCGCGCTGGCGGCAACGGTCATCTTCCTCTTCGCGGTCTCGCTCCTGTTCGTCGCACCTATCGTGCTGACCATGACGAACTCCCTGATGAGCAAGAGCGAGATCGCCGCCAACTATGGCAAGATCTTCTCCGGCGTGACCGACGCGGGGACCTACGTCTCGAGCAGAGTCACGATGAAGCTGATCCCGGACAAGGTCAGCTTCTCGCAGTACTATAACGTCCTGTTCCGCTCGCCGGAATATCTGCTGAAATTCTGGAACTCGGTCATCCTCGTCGTGCCGATCGTTGTGTTCCAGATCGTCGTCGCCCTGCTGGCTGCATACGGATTCTCACGCTGTCCGACGAAATGGCGCTCGACCGTCTTCTTCGCCTACGTCATCCTCATGCTGATGCCGTACCAGGTCACGCTCGTGCCGAACTATCTCGTCTCCGGCGCTCTGCACATACTGGATACGCGGTGGGCGGTCATCCTGCCCGGCATCTTCTCCCCCTTCGCCGTGTTCATACTCACGAAATTCATGAACCGCATCCCTGCGGCGATGATCGAAGCGGCGAAGCTGGACGGATGCAACGAATGGCAGATCTTCACGAAGATCTGCGCGCCGATGTCGAAGTCCATCGTCGCCTCCGTGGCGATCCTCATCTATATCGACTACTGGAACATGGTCGAGCAGCCGCTCGTCCTGATGACGCACGAGGCGGTGGAAATGCATCCGCTGTCCGTGTTCCTTTCCGAAATCAATTCCGGCGACGCCGGGCTCGCCTTCGCCGTCGCAACGATCTATATGCTGATCCCGCTCCTGCTGTTCCTGTACTGCGAGGATTACCTCGTAGAGGGCGTTGCGTATTCGGGCGGCATCAAAGGATGAATAGCAAGGGAGAACGCAGATGAACGAATCAACAACAAAACGTAGGATCTGGATCAGGAACATCATCATCATCCTGCTCATTGTTCTTTTGATCCTGACGCTCTTTTCCAATACGATCATGGAAAGCTCGCTGCCCGAGGTTTCCGTCATGTACCCGCAGTACGCCAACATCAGCTCACGAATCCGCGCGACCGCGAACGTGACCGCGAAGGAAAACTACAGCGTCGGCGTCACCCAGACGAGAAAGGTCAGCGCCGTCTCTGTCCGTATCGGCTCGCGGGTCAGCAAAGGCGATACGCTCATGACTCTCGCCCCGGGTGATTCGGGCGAGGTGACGAAAGCGCTGGAGGAACTGACCAATCTCCGCATCCAGCTCATCCAGAAGAAGAAAGCCGATCCCGCGCTGCAGACCTCCTCTTCGTCCGCGACGGGAAAGAGTCTGGAGACACAGCTGAAGAGCGCGAAAACGGACCTTTCCAACGCTTATTCCGACCTTTCGGATATGCGCAGCGATCTCGCGGATCTGAAATCGGAGCTGGAAGAACTGCAGCAGGAGCTCGCAAAGCTCCAGGACGACCTTGCCTCGCTCCCGACCTCGAACGACGTTTACGCCGCGGAGCAGATCATCGCGCTGGCGAAGCAGTCGATCGAAGCATATGACAACGAGATCGGCCGTCTGCAGCTCAAGCAGCAGGCGATCGGCAAAAACGGCTACTATACCATCGACGAACTTGCCGACCTCCGTCAGGACGCGCTCTATGAGCTCGATCAGGCGGAAAAGGCGTACACCGCCGCCATGGCGGCGCGCGACAACGCGAAGATCACGGTCAAGCTGTGGGAGGATCGCGTGAAGCTGGCCGAGCAGGCATACGACCGCGCGAGCGAGACGCTTGCCGACTACACCTCCACCATCAAGAACAACGGCGTCACCGAAGCATCGCTCATCAGTGAGCAGCAGAAGCTTGCGGATTCGCAGAAGGCGATCCAGCAGGCGCAGCAGTATTTCAGCATGAACGAATACAACACCGCGCGGCAGGAATACATCGCCGCGAGGAACGCCTATGAAGCGAGCTTCGCCAACACCAAGCTCACGGACGAGGAACGTCAGCAGCTGAAGAAGAATCTGGACGCGGCGCAGGCAGTCTTCCAGCCGCTCGATTCGAAGTATCAGAACATCGTGAATCTCCAGCAACAGTACGCGCAGGCGCAGCAGAACTACCAGCAGCATTATCAGCAGTACTACCAGTCCCTGCAGGAGAACGCGCTCCTGAAGCAGCTCACGGACGCCCAGAAGACCGCCAAAGCCGACCGCGACTCCATGAAGGAGTCTCTCGAGGCGGCGAAAGAGGATCAGGCCGCAAAGGAAACCGCCTACCAGGAAGCCGTCAAGAAATATGACGAAGCGAAGGCGAAGGTCAAGGAGTACGACAGCTATCAGGACTACAACACGATCCGCGACGAGATCAAGGAACTGACCGCCCTGAAGGAAGCGGAGAACGAAAAGATCAAGGAAGCGCAGAAGACGATCGACGAATCGAAGGACGACAACCGCAAGGCAGTCAGGGACAAGATCACCGCGAAGGAAAAAGAGATCACCTCCAAGAACAAGAGCATCACGTCCAAGAACAAGGAGATCTCGAACCAGACGAACAAGATCACCCAGTACAACGACAATATCGCCTCCATCCAGGCACAGATCGACGAGGAGGCATCGAAGAACGAAGCCAAAGCGGTCAGCGGCTCGCTGGACGAAGAGCAGTATCGCCTCGAGCTCTCCAAGATCGAGGAATCCATCGCTAAAAAGGAAGCCGAGGTCGAAAAGCTGAAGGCGCTCGACGAAGAACTTGTCGTCACCGCACCGGTCAACGGCATCGTCGAATCGATCTCCGCCACGGAGGGCAAGGACGTTCAGGCGAACTCCACCGTGTGCGTGATCTCGATGTCCGAGAACGGCTACACCATGCAGACGACAGTCACTGCGCAGCAGGCCTCCCGCATCTCTGTCGGCGACGTCGGTGAACTGCAGTGGTATTCCCGCGGTCAGGCGCCCGAGATTCGTGTGACCTCGATCACCATGGATCCGCAAAGTCAGGGCAAGAACCGCATCGTCACCCTCTCCGTGGAGGGTGAGAACATCCAGTCGGGTCAGTCTCTCACCTTCACGCTGGGCAGCAAGGGGCAGTCGTATGACTGCGTCGTGCCGAACAGCGCCGTGCGCGAGGATTCGAACGGCAAGTTCGTGCTGATCGTGACCGCCAAGAGCACCCCGCTCGGGAACCGCTACACGACGAAGCGCGTGGACGTGGACGTGATCGCTTCGGACGATACGAAGTCCGCGGTCTCCTCCTCCGTGCAGGGCGAATACGTCGTCACGAACTCCACCACGCCGATCTCCGCCGGCATGCAGGTACGGCTGAGCGACAACAACTCATGACGGGGGACGGACGTCCGTAACCGACATGAAGATGAATATTACAAAAAAGCGCTTCTTCCTCCCGCTCGTGATCAGCGCCGGAGCGGTGGCTCTGCTGCTTCTCGGGTCGCTGATCCCGGCGCTGTGGAGCGCTTCGATCGCGCGGTCCTTCACGGATCATCAGGCGGCGAAGCGCTGGAATCCGGAGGGCTACGCGCAGGTCAGCGCGTTCGTGAGGAACGGACGCGAGATCAGCTTCGACGAGGCGTATTCCTACAACCAGACCATCGACCGGAAACTCCGCGACGCCTCCTTCTCCCCCAGTGAGAACGGGCGGCTGTGGTATTCCGCGTACAGCGGAGAGTCGTCTCTGTACGCGGTCACGACGCGTGATACCGCGCAGGTGACCGTCACCGTCTACGGCGGGGATTTCTTCCTGATCCACACGCCGGAGCTCATCAGCGGCTCCTATCCCGGCACGGACGGCACGAGCGCCGGCTTCATCCTGCTCGACGACAACACGGCGTGGAAGCTTTTCGGGGCGCTGTCCATCGAAGGTCTTTCGCTGACGATCAACGGTCACGATTACATCGTCTGCGGCGTCGTGAAGGCGCTGAAGGGTTCCATGTGGGACGAAGCGTACGGCAGCGGCTACCGCGCGTGGATGTACTGCGAATCTCAGGACGCCGGCGCGGCAAGAGTCAACTGCTATGAAGCGGTACTTCCGAATCCGCTGGAAAACTACGCCGCGCATCTCCTCGAGGAACTGATCCCGGAATCGAAGGTGGTCGAATACTCCTCCCGCTTCGAGACGGCGAACCTGATCGAATCTCTGCGCAGCCGCAGCAAGGCCGCCGCGCGGACGAAAGCATACGTGTACCCGTGGTGGGAAAATCTCGCGCTCGCGGCGGAATACCGCTGTGCTTCCCTGCTGAACGCCGAGCTCGTGCTGTTCGTCCTCGCGGGACTGATCGTGCTCGTGTGGATCGGCATCGCGTGGATGCCTGCCTCGCGTGCCATTGCGCGTGTTGCACGCGCCGTGTGGGAAGGAATCCCCGACAGAATCAACACGTATCGCTGGAACAAAACCCATAATCCTTCGTCCGAAAAGGTGAAATCCGGGCGCGGGATGAAAAAAACGGAGGCAGGATCGGAAGAAAAGCCGTCATCCGACGTGCCCGGGACAAAGGAATGACAATACGTCAACCGAAATAAAAAGAGGCACTTATGAAAAGAATCATTTCCGCACTCCTTGCCGCCATACTCTTAGCCGGCTGCGCCGCAGCGTTCACGTCCTGCGGCTCAAAGAAGCCCGTAAAGGTGAAAGCGGATCACGTCTACCGCGTTACGACGATACCGGTCGGCGACAACAACTGGATCAACCGCCTGTTCACACAGAACGGGAAGATCTACGTCACCGTCAGCGAGACCGATCCGGAAACTTACGAGACCGCCAACAATACCTACGAGGTCTCCCCTGCCGACAAAACGCTCAAGCCCGCCGACCTCGGCCGGAATGACGCCGGTTCCTCCGGCAAAAACGCCGGCGGCAACAAGTTCCTGATGACCTCCGCGTATTGCGAAAGCGGCGCCTCGTGGCATTTCTACAACTCCTACACGATGGACGAAAAGACGCAGGAGTACTCCGAGAAGAACACGATCCTGTTCGCCGACAAGAACGGCAAGACCGTTTTTGAGAAAGACCTGAAAGAGTTCTCGGACGCGGAATACGTCTACGTCCAGTATGCCGCCGCCAACGGGGACAACATCGTCTTCACGGATCCCTCCGGCATTCTCTACTACGTCGACAGCACCGGCAAGCTCATCCGGAAGGTGACGATGAAGGCACCGGGCGAGGACAACTATCTCGACGTCGCGCGCATGGACTGCGCAAACGATACCGTCAAGATGCTCACGCGTGATTACAGCAATTCCCGGCAGAGCACGAGCTATATGACCGTCGACCTGAAGTCCGGCAAGACCGAGACGACCGAACTGCCCGCAGAAACCTTCCGCAGCGTCTGGAATTTCTTCCTCGGGCCGGACTATTCTTTCTACTACTCTGATGAAGGTGCTCTGTACGGGTACGACGTCGCTTCGCAGAAGTCCGTCATGCTGATGGATTTCCTGAACTCCGACATCACCGCCTCCATGATCAACAACGTGCTCATCCTCTCGCCCGAACGGTTCGTTTCGTACGGCTACGACGAGAGC
>JAEEGL016715878.1_pt1 | contig 11054 bp, 7 predicted proteins | sample 9134231 | NCBI WGS metagenome assembly JAEEGL01 (sample SAMN16246548, study PRJNA631951) | gut metagenome | biome: gut microbiome; feature: rumen; material: fiber-attached | host: Bos | place: Iran: Karaj | collected 2018-10
AAGGAAGAAATAAAGGTTGAGAAAGTCGTCCGGGTTGTCATTCCGGACCGTAAAACGGAGTTTGGAATATGGGCGCAGATCCCATTTCCCCTTCAGGGAGAAGCCGGCCTCCACCTGAGTGGCGGTGACGCCGATCTTACGGGAAGACACCTCGAGGGACGACTCTTTCAATGCATCTACCTTGAATGCGGGATCGTCAAAAGAGACGTTCACCCTGCCGCAAGAACTTAAAAGCAGGGCGGCGAGGGTGAGCGCTATGCCGAATTTACGCATAAACTAACGGATATCGTAGAATTCGAAGCCCATCATCTCGGCGAAGTCGCGGAGTTCGGCGCGGTAGTCGCCGTCCACGATGGCGTAATGCTGGGTGGCGCCGATGCGGAGCACCTGCTCCCAGAGTTCCTTTACCGGCACGACCGGCTTGAAGATGGTGTGGCTGTAGGTAGCCAGAAGGTGCTTCTTGGCGCTCTGCGGCGTGTCCTTTTCCGAGAGGCTCTCGGCCATAAAGGTAATGAGTTTGTACGTGCCGCCCTCCTCATAGAGACCTGCAACGGTCTTCATACCCGGGCTGAAACGATACCAGGCGAAGGGGGCGCCAGCATACTTCCAGGAGGTCTTGGCAAAGCGGACGTCACGGGAAATGATGACGTTGTCCTGCCACTTCGGATCGTTGTGGTCGTTCGGGCCCGCATGGCCGCCCGCAAAGGTACCGAAGTCATCCTCGATGTGGAACGGCTCGATGAAATTGACATTCTTGCCGCTCAGGAGCTTGAGGATGTAAGTGATGAGCCCAGCGCCGATGTCGGCTTCGGGAACGAGGACGCTCACGTTCTCGTTGAACCACTGCGGATAGAAGCCTGCGCGGCAGCCGGCCGTGCGGAAAGTCGCCTGATCGATGTCATTGTAGACGTAGCAGTCAATGTCGTTCTTCTCGGCCATTTTCTTGATGGCAAGGGTGGCCTTGACGCAGCCGATGAATTTGTCGTACTCGACGTCATCCATCATCTTGTACTTGGAAGTAAGTTCATCGGCGTAGGCTTTAACTTCCTCGTCGGTGAGATTCTCGATTTCGGTACCGTAATCGCTGTACGGGAGATAATGAATCTCGGGACCAATCTTGGTGAACAGGTCGTAATTGTCGATGTAGGTGGACCACATCGCCTCATTCATATTGGCCATCAGGCCCACATTGGAATGACGCAGGATGGCACGTGTACGGGCCGCATCGGCGAAGACACGCACTTTTTCGGAGATCTCGTCGCGGGTCCCCATAACGGTCTTGACATTCCAGCGGGGTACGCGGGCGATGCTGCCGGAACCCTCCAGCGAGCCAACCAGCGTGCCGGCGCAGAGGTAATCCACGAAGTCATCCTCGTCGAGGGTGGTCTCGAAGGTCATCTTCGGCTTGGCGACATTGCAGAAGATCATCGGGATCTCGGGGCAGTCGCGGAGGAAGCGGATCCACGCGAAATCCTCGCTCCAGGAGAGGAATTCAGCATAGATAAAGTCGACTTTCTCATTATAGAAGAGGTCCATCGCCCGTTCGGCGTCCTCCCTCTCGTAGACGATGCCGGGATCGACGAGGTCGAGGAAGCCCATCGTGGCCTTGATTTCCTTCACGGCGATGTCCTTGCGCTCGCCGTAAGTCCCCCGCTTGGGACCGGAGAGATTCTTGAAGCGCGGCGAGGCGATCAGCAGCAGGCCCGCTTTCGGTTTTCTGGATTTTAACGCTTTTTGCATAATTATAAGGTTTTAAATGATATCAACTGTGGTGCACTGTGGTACAAATATACATATAAAAAAACTTTTCTCCAAGAAGAGTCCCGGAGAAAAGTTTCAGGTATTGATGCCTACTCCTGAATCTGGAGCTCGACGCGGCGGTTGCGCTGACGGCCTTCATCGGTCTCGTTGGTCGCAATCGGACGGCTTTCGCCGTAACCCTTGTAGCTGAGACGGGAAGCTGATACGCCGTGGCTCACGAAGTAGTCGTACACGGCCTTGGCGCGGTTCTCGGAGAGCTTCTGGTTGTAGGCGTCTGAGCCCCTCGAATCGGTATGGCCGCCGATCTCGACATTAAGTTCAGGATTGTCCTTGAGCCACTCCGTCACCTCGTCCAGCATCCTGCGGGCATCCTCGTTGAGGTCGAACTTGTCGAACGCGAAGAGAGCGTCGGAGAGTTCCATCATCGTCTTCTGAATCTTCGGAGGTACTTTCTCCGGCTTCGGCTTGGGCTGCTTCGGCTCCTTCGGCGGCCGGACCTTCTTCTCCGGCTTCTCCAGCGCGAAGGCCAGGCGGACCTTGATACCGGCCTGCATATTGTTCAGAAACTTGACGTAAGGCTTGTCCGTATACTCATAATACCTTACACCATTCCCAGAAAGGCCGACTGGACTCGTATAAGACTCATCTGCGTTGTAATAGTGATAATCCGGGGCGGCCGCCGTAGCGAGGCTCGAATGCGTAGCTCCCTTCCATTCGGCATACGCTCCATAACCGGAATTCCCGCTATTATGAACGCAAGAAGGATCAAACTCCACCAGCTTTTGGGCGATAGCCGGGTCATATTTGATCGGACGGATCAGGCCGAAGTCGCAGTAAAGGCCGGTATAGAGACCGATCTTTTCGGTAAGCCGCCAGCGAAAACCGGTATCCAGCGAAAGCAGTACGTCCACGGGGCAGGTCTCTTCATTATGCATAAAAGAATAACTCCAGTCCTCAGCGTCGACATTTCCTTTATCAATGCCGTACTTGCCGTACTCTTTCTCAGGTTTCGGCCAGTTCGCCACAGAGTGACCATAATACTGCATAACAATAGCATCATAAACACCCGGGGAGCCCGACTGGAACCAGATATCAGGCGTGCAGTGAATGCCAAACTTGGCACCGGCGGCCAGATAATACTGGTGCGCGCTCAACGGCTTGATCGGCGTCATATACTTGAACATCACCGGAATCTGCACGGACACCATCAGGTGCTCTTCCACGAAATTCTGCAACTGGCAATAGACCCAGGTCTCCAGTCTTCCCGTGCTGATATCCTGGCCCGCCTTGGTGAACGGCCGGGGAGGAGCATTCATAACAATCGCCTCGTCATACGGGTAGCTTGACGAACTGAGGACGTCTGAGCCGAGGAAAGCCGTCATATAGGCCGCGCCCTCCACACCGGTGATGAGGCCCAGGTGATCCGTGAAGTTGAAATCGGCATAGACGCCGAAGTGGCCGCCCAGGCTGGGGACCCATTTCGGAGCTGAAAAGTACTTTCCGAAATAGGGATCGCCTTTCCGGAAAGCGGATTTGTCCATAATGCCCATTCCGCTCATACCCACGGCAGGGCCGAAGGAAATCTCATACTTAGGAACGGAACGGTTCTCCGTCTGGGCCGATGCCGCGGCCGGAAGCGCCAGAATTGCCAACGCCACGAGAAGAATTCTGAAGGATGTTTTCATACGAGATTGGTTTAATACGCCTTCAAATTTACAAAAAAAAAAGTATTTTTGTAGAAAATTCATTCAAACCCTATGATTTTTTTTCCCTTTTCCGTTATGAAAGTTGCCCTTTTTGTACCCTGCTATGTCAGGGCAGTCGCGCCGCAGGTGATGGATGCCTGCCGGAAGTTGCTGCAGCATTTCGGGATCGAGGCGGAGACGCCGCCCGGGCAGACCTGCTGCGGGCAGCCGATGGGGAATGCCGGCTATGAGGCCAATGCGGAACATTTGAAACAGCGCTTCACCCGGATTTTCGAGCACTACGACACCATCGTGGCTCCCTCGTCAAGTTGCGTCACCTTCGTCCGTGACCGCTACGGCGACACTTTCAAGGGACGGATTTACGAATTCTGTGAATTCCTCCACGACGTCGTGAAACCGGCCTCCCTGCCGGGAGAATTCCCCCACAAGGTATCCCTCCACAACAGTTGCCACGGCACGCGACTCCTTTCCCTCGCCTCCCCTTCCGAGCAGAATATTCCTTATTTCAACAAACTCCGCGACCTGCTCTCGCTCAAGGCGGGGGTCGAGGTCGTCGAGTGTGAGCGTCCGGACGAATGCTGCGGCTTCGGCGGGCTGTTCTCGGTCGAGGAAAGCCAAATTTCCATCAAAATGGGGCAGGACAAGGTCCGTCGGCACCTCGCGACCGGGGCCGAATTCATCACGGCCGCCGATTCTTCCTGCCTGATGCACCAGCAGGGCATCATCGACAGGCAGAAACTCCCCATCCGGACCATCCATATCCTTGAAATTCTTGCCGCCGGACTATGAAAAAGATCGATTACGCAAAAGTAGACTGGCAGGACGAGACCCTCTGGCTCGTCCGCGGCAAACGGGACCGTCTCGCCAAAGCCCTTCCCGAATGGGAAGCGCTCCGGGATGCCGCCTCCCGCATCAAGCTATACAGCAACAGCCATCTTCCCGAACTGCTGGAGCAGTTTGAAACCCGCGCCATCGCTAACGGTGCCGTCGTGCACTGGGCCAAAGATGCCGCCGAGTACCGTCAGATTATCGGGGACCTTCTCACAAGCCACGGCGTCCGGCACTTCGTCAAGAGCAAGTCGATGCTCTCCGAAGAATGCAGCCTCCGCCCTTACCTCGAGAGCCTCGGCATCGAGACCGTCGAGACCGACCTCGGCGAGCGGATTATCCAGCTCCTGGGCAGCCGCCCCAGCCACATCGTCCTTCCGGCCATTCATGTTAAACGGGAGGAAGTCGGCGCGCTCTTCGAGAAGGAGATGGGGACGGAGCCGGGGAATTCCGACCCGACCTACCTGACCCACGCCGCCCGTCGCAACCTGCGGGAGCACTTCCTCCACGCCGATGCCGCGATGACGGGCGCGAATTTCGCTGTGGCCTCCACCGGCGAGATCGTGGTCTGCACCAACGAGGGCAACGCCGATATGGGCACCTCCATTCCCCCGCTGCAGATTGCCGCCTTCGGGATCGACAAAATCGTCCCCGACCGCGAAAGCCTCGGGGTCTTCACCCGCCTCCTGGCCCGGACGGCGACCGGCCAGCCCATTACAACCTATACGACTCACTACAGCGCCCCCCGGAAGGGGTCAGAGTTCCACATTGTCATCGTCGACAACGGACGGAGCAGCATTCTCGCCGACCGCGAGCACTTCCGCCTGCTGAACTGTCTGCGCTGCGGCGGCTGTATGAATACCTGCCCCGTCTATCGGCGCATCGGCGGATATGCCTATTCGTACTTCATTCCGGGGCCGGTCGGCATCAATCTCGGGATGCAGGCGGACCCGCAGAAGCACAAGGGCAACCTATCGGCCTGCACGCTGTGTCACTCCTGCAGTGCACTATGTCCGGCGAAGGTCGACCTTGCCGACCAGATTTACCGCTCCCGGCAGCATTATGCCACGTCTGCACGGAAGAAACTGATTTCCAAGGGGATGACCTTCGTGATGAATGAACCCTGGCGGCTGAATGCGGCCCTTGGCGTGGCACCGCTGGGAATGCGTGTCCTGAAAGGCCTCGGCTTCTCCTGGGGCAAAGGCCGGGCATTCCCCGATATCCCCTCCCCTAAAAAAACAAAGCGATGACCAGCAAGGAATCCATCTTCGAGGCGTTGCGAAGCGCGAAGCCCGAAATCTTCGAAAAACCCGATCTTTCCGCCCTCAAACGGGATTCTCTCCGCTATGACAACCTGCAGGAGCAGTTCTGCAAGGCCTTGGAGGGAAGCGGCGGGAAGGCGCACGTGCTGGAGCCCGGTGAGGACGTAGCGGCTGCCGCCCGGGCTCTCTTCCCGGACGCGGAGGAGATTTCCGTCGTCGAGGGTTTATTCGGCGTTGCCGAGAACGGATGCGTCTATCTGGAAGAACCCCGGGACGTGCCCCGGGTCACTTATTTCATCTCTGACGTGCTGGTGATGGTCATCCCCGCCGCGGCCCTCGTCGCCAATATGCACGACGCATACGACCGCCTGGGCGAGGAAGCCAGGGGGTACGGAATCTTTATCTCGGGACCTTCCAAGACAGCCGATATCGAGCAGGCCCTGGTCTTCGGGGCGCACGGAGCCCGCTCTGTGGGCGTGCTACTGCGGCCGTAGCGAAAGCAGGACGACGCCGTGGCCCGGGACAGTGGTCTCCCACCGCTGCTTGGTGTCCAGCGTGCCGAGATCCTTCTGCCGCCACAGGTCGCGGAGAATATGCGACCCTTCCACGCCGAGCGAGCGCGGGACAAATCCCAACTTGACGGGCGATGTCGTCAGATTGAACAGACCCACTGCCACGGAGCCGTCTTCCATCGGCTTCAGATAGACGGCGTGCTCCGAGTCGGATTCGACCGCAACGCCCTGGACGCCGAGCGGATCCTGATTGACGTCCAGCACTTCCGTATTGGAGAGCAGCGCCACCGTAAAATCATCCATATTGGCCATATCGCAGCCGATCAGCAGCGGCGAGGCCAGCAGGGCCCACAGCGAAATGTGGGTGTACTGCTCGTCGGCGGTCAGCCGTGTCGGGCGTACGTTCGGCCCCCAGCCGACCCTGCCGACCACCAGCATATCCGCATCCGGCCAGTGACCGGGGCCGCAATAACTGGCCCAGGCCGCCGATTTACGGAAGCCGATGGTGCTCATACTTACCCAGTTGTCCCGAATATCGTCGGTCGTCCGCCATGCCTGGCTCAGGGCCGCCCAGGAGCCCGCCTCAGCGAAGGGCGCCGTATTTGAGAGGCTCAGGACGATGTCGCGGCCGGTCGCCTTTAGTGCCTCGGCCATTTCGCGCGTATGGGGAACGTCGTTGGGGAACCAGTCGTATTTAAGATAGTCAACCCCCCATTCCGCCCACTGCCGGGCATCGGCCGCCGCGAAGGAATACGGCCCGAAATACCGTACGCTGGAACGATCGGCACGAGAGCGATCGAGCCGGTAATTCTCATCCACGAGGCCTTTCTTAATGAGGTCGTATGTACCGTCGGCATAGTCGGCCGAGGAGCCGATATGGCCGGCATACGTACCCACCCACGGACCGGAATAAATCCCGAACTTGAGTCCCATCGCGTGGATCTCATCGGAAAGGGCCTTCATGTCGGGGAATTTCTTGTTGGGCTGGATGGCGTTGTATTTTCCACCCCGGATGCCCTGCCAGCCGTCGTCGATGTTGATGTAGGTCCAGCCGCAATCGGCCAGGCCGCTGGAGACCATCGCCCGGGCTGAGGCAAGCACTTTCTCCTGCGAGACGGAATTTCCCCACACGTTCCAGGAGTTCCACCCGAGCGGGGGCGTCAGGCAGATATTGTCGCCGATAACGATACGGAGTTCCCTTTCGGATTTTCCGAGGGAGTTCTCGGCTCGGAGCGTCACCTTCCAGGTGCCCGCCTTTTTGACAGAGCCGGTAATGATACCCGTCTCCGGATCGAGCTTCAGTCCTTTGGGAAGCCCCTCTGCCGAGAAACGCATCGGGCGCTCGCCCGTCGCGGGAATGCGGTACTGGAACGGCGCACCGGGATGGGCACCGTACACCTTGGCACCATTGACCTTCGGAGTCTTCGGGGCCGGCGGGGTTAGGATGTAGTATTCGCCTGACGGCGCGGCATCCTGCGCCTTGTCGAGCACGCCCATCAGCACTTCTTCCATCACCTTGTAGCCGGCGAGGTTCGGGTGCACGGCGTCCTTTCGGTACTCTTCTTTCATCGCACCCTCTTTATCCTTCATTGCGGTATGGTAATCCACCACGGGAATCCCCTCTTTCGCAGCATAGTCCCGAATCATCGTGTTGAGCGAATCAATGGACGGACGCGGATCGCCGAGCTGCTTGCGCCAGCCGATCTCGTGGGCGGGCAGGAGGGTGCAGAGCACCGGCTTGATGCCGTGTGCCTGCGCCAGCTCGACCATCGAGATGATGTTCTTGTGAACGTTGGTGAGCCGGATGAATCCGTTGTTGCGGGCAATGTCGTTGATACCGGCCAGAATGACGACATACTCCGGATTGAGTTCGATGACGTCGGCACGGAAGCGGACCAGCATCTGTGCGGTGGTCTGGCCGCTGATGCCGCGGCCGACCAGCTGGCGGTGCCAGAGCCACGCGCCGTCCTGCTTGGCCCAGCTGTCGGTGATCGAATCACCCATCAGGACGGCGACGGGCCGTTTTTTCATCGGACCGTTCTGGGTCTCGTACCGGTAAAACTTCGCCCAGTCCTTGTCCTCGGGCTTCTGCTGGGCCCAAAGGGCTCCAACCGTGAGCAGAAGCATCGCTGCAATAAGAATTCTTCGCATACCGTGTGATATTTTCTGTAAATATACTCAATTTTTCCGACACTGGAATGGTATAATTCTTGCGACGATAATCTTGTTATGCAAAAATTCATCGAACGCCTTAAAACCCTCGGACTCGGGGTCGCGCGCAGTTTCCGGGATTACCCGGTCGAAGCGCTGCTGGGATTGACCTACTTCATTCTTTTCATCCTCAATGACCACGACGTAACCATCGCCGGGAGAGAGATCGGGGAAATCCCCTTCATCTTTTTCCTGCCGCTGATGATCTTCACATTCTGCCTGCACCGGTTTGCACGGGAGAGTGTGCGGGGACAAGGGAGCGAGAAGGAAGTCGACGGGAAAGGCGGGCGGAAGGTCGGCCGAATGATTTGGACGGCGCTCTACATCGCATCCGGCGTATTCTGGATCCCGATTTGGCTTTTTGTTCCCGATTCGGCCGGCACAGAGACGATCATCACCTACCTCCTCTCGTTCATCCTGCTCTTCGCCGGATGCCACAGACAGGATAATGAGACCTACGCCCGCACCCTTCTCCATACCCTCATCAAAGGCATTGCGGCCTGCATTGTCGCAGGAATTTTGGCCGGACTGATCTCCGGTATCATCGGCTCGATTGACTTCCTGTTCGTTAAAGGGGATATTCCGAAGGACGTTTATACCTATCCGTCCGCGCTGATCGGCTTCGTCCTCACCCCGCTTCTGTGCTGCCTCTTCATTTCCGAGGACCTGATGGACCTCAAGGGCAAGCGGTTCATCAGCGTTCTGGTGGATTATCTGCTGACGCCGGCCCTATTGATCTATACGCTGATCCTGTATCTGTATATCCTCCGCATCCTGTTCCAATGGCAACTTCCCGACGGAGGCGTGGCCTATTTGGTCGGTTCCTTCATCACCGTGGCCCTGGCCTGCCGTCTGCTGCAGGAACTGCTGGAGGTGCGGCATTTCGACTGGTTCTACAAGTACTTCCCGTACATCGCCCTGGCGCCGCTCGCCCTGCTTTGGGCCGGAGTGCTGCGCCGTGTATGTGAATACGGGCTCACCGAGTCCCGCTGTTTCCTGATCGCCGGCTCTCTCCTTCTGACCGCTTTCACGCTGATGCTCCTCTTCCCGAAGGCCCGCTCCTTCCGCACGATGAGTTTCATCCTCGGCGGATGTGCCGCCCTGCTGACATTTATCCCCGGGGTGAGGGCAAAGGATTTCGGAATCCGGAATCAGCAGGCCCGCCTGGAAAAGGTGTTGCCGCAGTTGCTGGTGGATGGCCGCCTCCCGGAGAATCTGCCCTATCGCGAGATTGCCGCCTCGCCGGAATTGGAGGAATCCTGGGAATGCGCCGACGGCGCCTGGAGCTACCTGCAAAGGGAAATGGGAATTAAAGCCTTTGAATCCCGCTACGGACAATACGGCAACCTGTCTTTCTCCCCCTGGGAAGTGGAGCAGGCCCGCGAACGGATTGCCTCCGGCACCCCTGAGCCGGAAGAGAGTCTCTCTGAAACCACGTACGAGTTGAAGGCCCCCGTCGACCTCGGCGCTTACACCCAGCTCCTGTCCCCGGAAAACTACTGGTGCTACGAAGACACCCAGGAAGTCGTCTTCTACGCCGACATCGCCCGCAAACAGGAACTCCTTCGTTGCAAGATCACGGAGCGTCTCGACTCCTGTTCACAGGCTGCCGTCACGACACCCAACGCCCTAGTCTACACCAACGACCGCTATATGGCCGTATTCGAGCGCATCGTCGACTACCGGAACACCTCCGGCCACAGCGCCTCCTTCATCACTGGCCGCAAAATGCTCTTCGCCAAACCTTAGCCGCGCAGCCCTCACCTCCCTTCTCCTTGGCCTCTCTCTCCTCTCACACCTCTCACGCCCCTCACGCCCCTCATCCCAACCCTTCGCTCTCCCTTTCCCCTCTTTACTGCGCCCAATCGTGCAAGCGGATGCACGATTAGGCGCAGCTCCGCAGCTGAAAGGGGGAGAGGAAGGGGAAGCAAGGGAAGAAAGTAAGCCGCTCCGGCGCCACAAGTACCTACTCCGACAGCACCGGGAAAACGGTGAGGCGGAGGGTGGTCTCGCCGTAAGGAACGAGGTCGATGTACTGCTCAGGACCCGTTGGGGCCGGGCAGGCGGGGAGGTCTGGGGTCAGGAGCTCGCCGGCAGGGCCCTTGTCGAAGTCCCAGGCGATGGGGCAGACCGGAATCCGCAGACAAGATGCCCGAGTGCTGCCGGGCGCAGGGGTGGGCGGGATGGCCGCTGAGTCTGTCACGGCGCCAGCCACGACGGTCGCCGCGGCGTCGGCTGCAACGGCGAAGTTCCAGGGGCCGGAGGGGCGGATGTCCCAGCAGGGGAAGGCCTCGTCGTCGGCAGGGTACTTGCCGTTCATATTGGCATAGCGTGTTGTATCTCTCTGATACTGGGCCGGAATGGCGTAACTGTAGACTAGCGGGCCACGCTCGAACCAGACGCCGCCGCCATAAGCCGTCTGCCGAACGACGGGCATCGGGAGGCGGAGGACGACCTTGTCGCCGTCACGCCATTTCCGGTTCAGGGAAACGAACGTCCCGGCGGGAAGGGCGATCCGGGCGTCCTTCCCGTTGACGGTAAGGGATGCCCCGGAACACCACTCGGGAATGCGGAGCCGCAGTTTCAGGGGATGCTTTCCTTTCGATGCCTCAACCCGCAGAACGATTTCCTCGCCATACGGATACGCCGTCTCTTCAACGAAGGTCAAATCATCGCTGTAGCGGAACCGGGACGGGCCATAGAGCGCGGCCACGGCCTCACCTTCCCCGCGAAGCCACATCCGTGCCGCATAGTTGGGCAGGAGCCGGTGTATG
>JAEEGL016887268.1_pt1 | contig 11054 bp, 8 predicted proteins | sample 9134231 | NCBI WGS metagenome assembly JAEEGL01 (sample SAMN16246548, study PRJNA631951) | gut metagenome | biome: gut microbiome; feature: rumen; material: fiber-attached | host: Bos | place: Iran: Karaj | collected 2018-10
GACATCGTGTAGCCGTTCACCGCGCTCGTGTCGTGGTGGTTTACGCCGTGGAATTTCACCAGCCGGCCGTTCACCTTGAAATGCGTCCCCTCGATCCGGATGTCACGGAAGCCGACGCGCAGCTTCACCGCTGAGGTCTCCGTCTCGATGAAGAGATCGTAGAGGGTCGGCGCCTCCGCGTTCCACTCGGCGACATCAAGGTCGGAAAATGAAAACACAACCCGGTTATCGGAAACCACGCCTTCGGCCGACTCATCGAGGGAGCCGCCGGAAAGAGACGCTCTGACCTTCGTTCCGTCCGCTGCATTATAGAAGCTCACGGCGGCGGTCAGCGTATAGCCGGTATCCTTCTTCTCGGTCTTCGTCTCGATCTCCCAGGGATCCGTGCTCTCGGTCTCGAAAAGAAGCACGTCACGGAAAAGTCCGTTGTTGCGGAACATATCCTGGGCCTCTAAGTAGGTGCCCGTGCACCAGCGGCGGACAACCACGAGAATTTCATTTTCTCCCTGCCGCACGAAAGGCGTGATGTCAAACTCCGCGATATTGTGGGAGCCCTCCGAGTAGCCCGCATACTCCCCGTTCACATAGAGGTCCAGGCAGGAAGCCGCCCCGAAGAACGAGAGCACCTTGCGGGTGTTCTCCGCCTTCACCTCGATGATCTTCCGGTAGACGCCGGCGGAGTTGTACTCGCCGACCGCCTTGTCCCGGCGGGGTCCGATCCCCTTGTCGGCGCCCATCCAGGAGAATACCTTCCCGACCGGCTCCTCCGTCGGGATCACCGGCGGATTGTAGGGGAACTGGTAGCGTGTGTTTACATAAAACGGCTTCATGTACCCGCGGAACTGCCAGCAGGAGGGCACGTCGATCACGTCGAAGGCGATGCTGTCGGTGTCCAGAATATCCGGGAGCATCCCGGGATCATGGTAAAACTTGAAGTCCCAGTCCCCGTTCAGGCAGGTGACCTTCGGCGAGGAATAGCGCTTGTCGCGAAGACTCACCGCGTCGGCCGCCGCGCGGTCCGGGTACGGAATAAAATAGCTTCTCGGCTTCAGCCGGTTTACCTCGTAAATGTTGAAGTCATGGAAATTCGTCTTGTTGATCGTGTATTGCATAAGTCTCACCTCCGTAACTTTATGAAGAACAGCCGCTTCTCATCTCCGCGACCTGATCGCACACTTTCATGGTCGACTTCCTGTGCGTCACCAGAAGCACCGTCCGCTCGCCGGCCTCCTCCCGCAGAGCCTTCAGGATGATCCCCTCGTTCAGGGAATCCAGATTGGATGTCGGCTCATCGAGAAGCATGAACGGTGCGTTGTGAAGAAATGCCCGTGCGAGCCCGATTCTCTGCCGCTCACCGCCGGAGAGCGCGTCGCCGAGCTCACCGACCTTCGTGTCGTAGCCTTTCGGCAGCGTCCGCACGAAATCGTCCAGAGAGGCCTTTTTCGCGGCCCGGATGATCTCGACCCGGGAGGCATCCACTTTCCCGATCGCGATATTTTCCGCAATTGTATCGTTGAAAAGCTGCGTCGCCTGGGTCACATAGCTCTCCGCGTCGCGGAGGCGGTTGGTCGGAATCCGGCGGATGTCCTCCCCGGACACCAGAATATCCCCGCTGTCCGCGTCATAAAACCGCATGAGAAGCTTGAGCAGCGTCGATTTGCCGGAGCCGCTTGGGCCGTGTATGCCGATGATCCGCCCTTTCTGCACTGTCAGGGACACATCAGAGAGCACCTTCTCATCCCCGTAGGAGAAGAACACATGGGACACTCTGGCTCCCTCGAAATGATAGTAGCCCTCCCAGCTGTCCTGCCGGTCGTAGGCGGTGATCTCCTTTATGACCGGCTCCTCCGCAAGGATCGAAAGCACCCGGTCGCCCGCCCCGAGCGTAAGGCTCAGGCTGCTCGAGAGCGCCGAGAGCGCCGTGACCGGCCCGAAGGATCCGGACATGGCAAGGACCGCCGGCAGCACCTTCGCGGGCTCCATCTCTCCCCTTGCGGCGAGATAGGATGCAAGGAACGCCATCCCGAAGGAAAATGCAAGGATCACGAATGTCGTGACCGCACTCTGGACGCCCGCAAGACCCGCGAGCTCCTCCGTATCCTTCGCCACGCTCTCCGCCTTCTCCGCCATGTTCTTCCTGCGCGTCTCACCATAGCCGAACCCGAGCGTCACGTCGAGTCCGCGGAGCGAGTCAAGGACATAGCCGGAAAGGCCGCCCATATCCTCACGGTTCTTTATGCCGACCCCGCGCGTCCGTTTTCCGTTCCACAGCGGAACGAGGACGCCCACCGTCAGGTAGGCGAACAGCGCGAGGGCCCCCGTGAGGGGATGAATTCCGAACATAAAGCCCGTCATGATCCCCGACACCAGGATCGCGATCGCGATCGGGGAGATCGTGTGGGCGTAAAACACTTCGAGAAGTTCGATATCCGCCGTGAGGACCGAGATGAGGCTGCCCTTATCCCGCCCTTCCATTTTGGCCGGCGCAAGACGCCTCAGCGCCTCGAACACCTTGTGGCGGATGAGCGCCAGCAGACGGAATGCGATGTAGTGGTTGCAGTACTGCTCCGCATAGTGGAGAAGCCCGCGGAGTACCGCCGCGGCGATCATCAGGATAAAGAGAACCTTCACAGGATCATTTCCGAGAAGCTTCGGCGCCGCTAAAAGCCCGGCGGCATGAAGGAGCGCCTCCCCGGCAAAGATCGTGATAAAGATCGCACAGAGGAAACCGGCGGTGCCCAGTATGATTGCCAGCAGCATGACCGGCATGAGCGGTGCCGAGAGTGTAAGGAGCTTCCTCATGACGGCAAAACCGCTCAGGGAAGGCTTCTCCGCGGGTTCCTCCTTTTTCATGACGTCTTCGCTGACTTCGTCCGCCCCCAGCATCGCCTTGGGGACATCCGCCCCGCTCGGCGCACTGACATGGTTCTCATTCAGGGCGGCGTGGATCTCCGCCTCGGGGACCCTCTCCGCCTCCTCGCGGGCAAGCCTCCTGGTGATCGTGTGCTTCTTGGCTTTCACACCGGAGGTATCGTCGGCATATTTCTCAAGAAGACGCTGGATCTTCTTCAGTTTTACGAAGTCGTCGCCCGGATCGTCCTCCTCGTCCCGGGCATTCTCTTCCTCCCCGGCCGTAAGGAAGATCCTCTCAGCCTCGTGCCCGTCCGCATAGGTCTCAAGCTCCCGCTGGGCTCTGTAGAGCGCCGCGTAGGCGCCGCCCATGTCCGCAAGCTCCTCATGGGTCCCGGACTCGACGATCCGTCCGTCTCTCATCATGAAGATGACGTCCGCCGCCGCACAGTTGTGGAGCCTGTGAGAGATCATGATGATCGTCTTTTTGCCGGCCAGCGACCGGATCACGTCCATGATCATCTCCTCGGACTCGGCGTCGATATTGGAAGATGCCTCATCGAAAATGAAAACATCCGCCGAAGAAAGCAGCGCGCGCGCAATCGCAAGCCTCTGGGCCTGCCCGCCGGAAAGGTTTGAGCCTCCGGCCAGGAGCTCCGTCTTAAGCCCCTTCTCCCCGTCGAGATGATCAAGGAGCCTCACTTCATGGAGGACCCGCCGCATCTCATCGACCGAGGCGTTCGGCTTCGCCATCTTAAGGTTCTCCTCCACGGTTCCGGCAAAGAGGTAGCTCGAGGACTCCACCAGAGCAACATGGGAGAGAAGGTCCGCCTCGCGGACCGCGGCAAGTTCCTTATCGCCGATGCGTATATCCCCGGCGTAGACGTGAAGTCTTCCGGCAAGGAGCTTTGCGATCGTGCTCTTGCCGCAGCCGGATTCCCCGGCGATGGCCGCAAAGGCGCCCGCCGGAACCGTAAAGTCGACACCGCTAAGGATCTCCCGGTCCGCCTCATAGGAGAAATGAACCCCGGCGAACCTCACCGCCTGGGGTCCGTTTGCGAGGGTTTCATTTCCCTCCTCCCTCTCCGGGAGATCGAGAAGGGCAAACATGCGGTCCGAAGCCGCCATCCCGTTCATCGCGACGTGGAAGAAAGAGCCGAGCTTACGAAGCGGCAGGAAATACTCCGCCGCAAGGAACATCACCGCAGCAGCTCCGGCGAAGCTGACACGGCCCGCCATGTACTCCGCGACTGCGGCGATCATGCCGGCTGCCGCGCCTCCGTAAGCCATGATATCCATGACGGAGGTCGAGTTCAGCTGCATCATGAGCACCTTCATGGTGATCTTCCGGAAATGCTCCGCCTCCCGGTCCATCTCGAGGGCCTTCCTGCCGTCCGCCTGGTAGATTTTAAGGGTCGTAAGGCCCTCAAGGTTCTCGAGGAAGCTGTCGCCGAGGCCCGCATAGATGCTCCAGTAGCCGGAAAGCAGCCGTTTGGCGATCTTCTTCACGACCACGATGGAGAGCGGAATCAAGGGCACGAAAATAAAAAGCATGCCCGCCGTCCTCGCGCTGATCCTCACGGCGGTCACCGCAAAGAGGGTGAGCGGCGCGAGCATGCTGTAGAAGAACTGGGGCAGATATTTCCCGTAGTAGGTCTCAAGCTGCTCCACGCCCTCGGAAGAGAGCTGCACGATCTCCGCCGTCCCAACATGCTCCCGGTAGCCGGCCCCGAGGCGCAGTACCTTCCCGTAGATCGCGTCGCGGAGCACCTTCTTCACATTGGCCCCGGCCTTGTAGGACGCGGAGGCCGCGAGCTTCTCCGCCGCGGTTCTTACGATAATGCTCACCGCCGCGGCGATGAGGAGACGCAGGGCGCCCTCCCGGTCAGCAGTTCCGAAAACGGCCGCAGCAAGAAAATCCGCAAGGAAAAAAACCGCGATGATCCGGACGATGAGCGCGGTCCACTGAATGAGGACGTTATGGATGATATATTTTTTTTCATTTCCCAGAAGCTCAAAAAGCCTGGTTCTGATCATGGAAAGGCCCTTCTCTTGCAGAAAGCTGTCTTATGTATGCCGGAAATAAAGAGCGGCATCAATGATATTATAAGTAATATACGGCCCATTTATCAATCAGTTTTTACGGAATAATTAAAAAAAGAGTGCAAAACGCCGAATTCTATGGTAGATTAGATATAAGATATTGGAAGTTAGGAGGTTCTACCATGAATTACAATGAGTCCTCTGAAGATTACCTCGAGGCGATCCTCATGCTCCGGGAACAGCTCGGCAAGGTCCGTTCCATCGACATCGTCTACAAGCTCGGCTATTCAAAGCCCAGCATCAGCATCGCGATGAAGAAGCTCCGTGAGAAGGGTCTTATCTCCATGGACAATGACGGCTACATCACGCTGACCGACGAAGGCCAGAAAATCGCCCGCCACACATATACGCGCCACAAAGTCCTGACCACCTTCTTTGAGAGCCTCGGCGTGAACCCCAAGACCGCGGAAGCCGATGCCTGCAAGATCGAGCATGACATCAGCGAGGAAACCTTCAAGCGTCTCCGCCAGTTTATGACGCTCCATCCGGACATCCACAGGGAGATGCTGGATGCGGTGAACGCACAGCCATCCGAAGAGGCGTAAACACCTTGAAAGCACAGGGCGGCAGCGGGCCGCCCTTTTCAAGGCTCATGGGTAAGCTACGGCTAACTATGCTAAAGGAGTTTTATGACTAAGGAAGAACACATCAGATCATTGTTTGGCGGCAGCGCAAGGATCCTCAGGGAGGACGAGGACACCATGACCCTGGAGATCAGCCTGAGCTCCCCCGGGACCGGCGGCGCTTTAAACCGGCCCTCGCTCCCGCCTGCCCAGGTGCGCCTGGCCGAGGAGATCAGCGCATACCTCTCCGCCCATATGGACCGGCACACCACCATTAAGGAGCTCGGCGAGATTTTCCACGTCTCCCCCACGCGGGTCAAAACCTGCATTAAAAATGTCTACGGGATGTCCGTCTATGCCTTTGCGAGAAACCGCAAAATGCACGCTGCCGCCCGTCTTCTCCGCCATTCCGACGCCACCGTGCTCGAGATCGCGGGATACTTCGGCTACGACAACGGGAGCAAATTCGCTAAGGCGTTCAGGGACGTGATCGGCATGACTCCCGCGGAATACAGAAACGTCGAAAGTCACGACTAACCGTTTTTATTTTCATCCCAGCTGTCTGTTTGGAGCCTTCTTCTGTCTCTTTGGAGCGGAAAACGCCCGTATTCACCTGTAATATCAGGGTAAATGAAGCGCAGTTTTAAGCGCTTTTCATTTTCAAGAGCGGTTAGCGGTAGCTAATTTACAATCAAAACTTACGGAGGATTTGTACATGAGTGTTGTGATACTCGGCGGCAACGAATGCATGGAGCGCCAGTACAAAGAGATCTGCAAAGAATACAACTGCAAGGCAAAAGTGTTTGCGAGGCCCATCGGGAGCCTTAAGAACAAGCTCGGGAGTCCGGATCTGATGATCTTCTTCACGAGCACCATGTCCCACAAGATGGTCAAAAGCGCGATGAGCGAGCTTAAGGGAACGGATACCCGCATCGCCCGGGTCTCCTCCAGCTCCGTCTCCTCTCTGCGCAGCTGTCTCGAGACATATGCAAACGCCTGAGGGAGGCCGTCATGTCAGACGAGATGTTCATTGACCACTGCGCCCCGACTCTTGCGGGTCTCAAAACAGGAAACATGTTCACCTGCGCCTTCGATTCCGCAGCGGAACTTCGAAGCGATATCCGCAGACTGAACGATATGCTGCGCCCCAAAGGCCTTCTTGTCCTGCCGCTCCGCATTGCAAAGGGCAAGGTCCTGATCTACCTCTTCCGTCCCGCGATGCTCGACGCGGACCTCAGGGACACCGAAGCTGCCCGTATCCTCACCGAGGAGGGCTATACCCGCATCGAGCGGAACCGCTGCCTGACCGAGCTAATCCGCCGAATGAGTGATGACGGGGAGTTTCCTCATGAGATCGGCCTCTTCCTCTCCTACCCGCCGGAGGACGTCCGGGGCTTTATCAAGAACCGCCGGTCCGGCTGCAAGCTGGTCGGCACCTGGAAGGTTTACGGCGACGAGGAAAATGCAAAGCACAAGTTTGCTCTCTACAAAAAATGCACCGATACTTACCGCAGACAATGGGCCGACGGCAAAACGCTCTCAGAGCTCGCCGTGCCCTGTTGTTAAATACATTTATCATCAGAAAGGAAGAAAAAAATGAGCAAAGCAGCAGTTATTTACTGGAGCCAGACAGGCAACACCGAGGCAATGGCCAATTTCGTAGCGGACGGCGCAAGAGCAGCCGGCGCCGAGGTCGATGTGATCGCGGCCGACGGATCCGAGGTTGATGTATCCGCTTACGACGGCGTCGCGTTCGGCTGCCCGGCCATGGGCGCCGAGGAGCTCGAGGATGCCGAGTTCGCGCCGACCTGGGAGGCTGCAAAAGGCGCTCTCGCAGGCAAGAAGGTCGCTCTCTTCGGTTCCTACGGCTGGGGCGACGGCGAGTGGATGCGCACATGGGAGGCAGACGCGAAGGATGCCGGCCTGACCCTCGCCTGCGACTGCGTGATCGCGAATGAGGCTCCGGACGACGAGGCCGAGGCGGCCTGCAAGGCACTCGGCGCGGCGCTGGTATAAAAGGCAAAACGAAAGAGGCGTGCCGCAAATAGCAGCACGCCTCTTTTTATGCATCTCTCTGTCTGTCCGATATCCTCCTCAGCATAAAGAGCACCGTCACCGGCATCACATACACCACCGGGAACATGTACCGGGGATGCAGCTGGATCACCGGCCCCAGGACCACGAAGACGACCGAGAACCAGGAGAAAGCCAGCAGGACAAAGTCATCCGCCCTGAAGACAAGGGAGAGAACCGTGGCAAACATGAGGATGTAGAACCAGAAGGAGACATTGCCGAGATACCTTATGAGCGGGATCCTGTGGATGAGTTCAAATTCCTTTACGATCCATTTTTTCAGCGTCACGAGCTTGTCCACCCGGCCGAACAGTCCGGTCAGCGAGGCAAACCGCTGTCCGTAGGCCTCAACCTCAAGATCGGTGTAGAGCGTGACGTTGTCCGCCTCCGGCATAAAGAGATAATGATTCTGGTCCCAGGTCGCGGAGACATACGTGAGAGGATGCTTCTTAAGCTGGGCAAGCCACACCTTAAAGTAGGGTCCGAGCTTCGAACTGTCCCCCCTGTACTTTCCTTTGACCGGATCCGAGATCCTGGGATCGTAGGCCTCCGCCAGCTCATCGTACGGAAGCACCGCGTCGATGGCCTCCCGCTCCTCCTCCGTCACTTCATTTCCGTGATATTTCACATAGCGGGCCGTCTGCTGGAACGGGAGCGAGAGCGCTTCCGCAACGCTCCCCTTCTCCGCATGGAAGAAGGCACCCAGAGAGCTGTAGAGGACCGCGGACACGATAAGGGCCGCAAGGAGCACCAGAACAGGTCGCTTTGAGAGCCTCTTTCGGAAACTCCTTATCACAAGAAGCACCGCCGTGGCCAGGAGGATGTAGGACCCGTTCTTGCGGATCAGCCAGATATTGACGACCGAGACAAACATGACCGCAAGCTTCACGGGACTTTTCGCGAACGCCTCATGGTCCAGAAACAGTTCAACCATGCACAGGAAAAAGAGCACGATAAAAGCCGTATAGAGCTCGTCCTTGATGATCACGCCGACATACCCGGAGATGTAGGGGTTCAGGAGGTACATGAGAAGGACCGCCCGCTGAATGCTCCGCCTCACTCCCATCTTCCGAAGGATCCCGACAGACCACCCGAGTGCTGCGACGAGGACTGCATAGTGAATCACGGAAAATGCAAACATCCCATAGTTCGGATGTCCGAAGACCTCGCCCAGCTCGACGAGCTTTCCCATGATGAGCGTGTAATAAACCGAGTGATGCTCGCTGAAAAGGCCTTTTCGGTACTGTTCCACCATCGCGAGCGTATCCCAGCACACGGCCGCAGGATACTTGATGAGAAGAAGCGGAAGCCAGCCGCCGGCCAGCACAAGATAAGGCTCCCACGGTTTTCCTTCTTTCTCATTTCCGGATCCAAAGAGAAGCTGCGTTGTGCTCCGGCTGCGGAGGATCCTGTGAAGAAGCGCAAACATCCCCAGAAAGAGAACGAAGTAGATCGGGAACCGGAGGATGAGAAATACCGTCTCAAGGCGTCCCGAGAGCGTGATTCTTGCGCCCTCGTAAAACTTCACGCTTCCCGCGCGGCCCGCCGCCATAAGAAAAGACGCGGCAGAATACCATATGAGGTTTCTGCCGCGAAAATCATTCAGTGCCTTCATCAGTTAACTTCCTCCTGCCTTCCCTCGCTGTCCTTGCGCCTTTTCTCATCCATGGCCCGATACAGCTCGATTTCAAACTCCTGCCGGTCCTTGCGGTGCAGATTGTTCAGGATCATGCCCGCGAAGAAGGCCTGGATCGCCGCAATCGCGAGGAACCCGCAGGCGATCAGAGTCGGAAATCTCGGAACGAGACCGGTCTCAATGTACTCTGCGAGCACCGGAACAAAAAAGGCTGCCGCGACTGCCATAAGCACACCTGCAATGATTCCGAAATACCGGAGCGGCCTGTAGGTCGCAAACAGTCTCCCGATCGTCCGCAGGACCTTGAAGCCGTCCGAGTAGGTGTCGAGCTTCGAGACACTGCCCTCCGGGCGGTCCCGGTACTCGATGATGACATTCTCCACCTGAAGGTTCTTGTCCACCGCGTGGATGCTCATCTCCGTCTCGATCTCAAAGCCGCGGGACAGAACCGGAAACGTCCTGACAAACCGGTAGGAGAAGGCTCTGTACCCTGTCATGATGTCCTTGATATTGTTCTCAAACAGAAGATTGATGCTCTTTTTGACCAGTGTGTTCCCGAAATTGTGGAAGGGTCTTTTATTTTCCTCGAAATAGGTCGAGGAGAGCCGGTCGCCCACGACCATGTCGGCCTGATGAAACAGCACCAGATTCGCCATCTCCCGCGCGCTCTCCGCCGGGTAGGTGTCGTCGCCGTCCACCATGATGTAGCACTTCGCGTCAATCTCTCCGAACATGCGGCGGATCACGCTGCCCTTGCCCTGCATGTACTCATGGCGGACGACGGCGCCCGCGGCTTCCGCGATGTCGGCCGTATTATCCGATGAGTTGTTGTCGTAGACATAGATGACCGCGTCCGGAAGCACGGTGCGAAAATCAGACACAACTTTTTCTATCGTTTTCGATTCGTTGTAACACGGTATCAGGACCGCGATCTTGTCCATATACATGCCTCTATCTTTTCATTCAGTCAGTAAGCTGACATACATTTCCGCCGGCTTTTCAAAACACAAATCTTTTCTGTATCCGATAACTGATCAGGAAAAGCACCGTATCCACGACAATCTTGACCAGACTCTCCGGAATCTTGATGATTCCGTAGAAGAAGCTGACCAGAAGCGCGGACAGAATCATCTGGACCACGCAGAGGACAAAATATCTGACCCCGGAGGAGGCTACCGTACTCTTACTTTTGAATACCAGCTTTCTGTTGACCGTATAGTTATAGACGGCGGAGATCACCCTGGCCCCAACCGTAGAGGCAAAGATATAGTTTCCCGTCACAGGTTTTAACAGCATGACAAGAAGCTGGAACATACCGATGTCGATCAGGAATGAGCTCAACGACGAGAGGGTATATCGAAAGAAGGTCCCAAGAAGGAGTCTGTAGATCTTGAATGAGTCGACGAGCGGATTAAAATGAGAAGACTTGTTGCCTTCCAGATAGATTGTCTCAATCGTCACACTCTTAATGGGGATCTTTTTCTCCGAGCACCGTATGAGCATATTCATCTCATATTCATAGCGTTCCCCGTCCAGTTCCGTAAATTCATCGATCACTTCGTTCGGCAGTCCTCGAAGGCCTGTCTGCGTGTCCCTGAGCTTTATATGATAGAGAGCCCGGAACAGGACCGCCGTGATGGAATTGCCGAACTTTGAGCGGAACGGCACATTCTTTCCGAACTCCCTCTCTCCGAGCACCAGTACCCTGCCCCCATCATGAGATGCTGCATCCATAGCCCTGGATACTTTCTCGACATCCTCCGCTGTGTGCTGGCCGTCCGCATCCGCCGTGATGACGCCGTTGAACGATCTGTCATATCCGGCTTTCC
>JAEEGL010452142.1_pt1 | contig 11053 bp, 8 predicted proteins | sample 9134231 | NCBI WGS metagenome assembly JAEEGL01 (sample SAMN16246548, study PRJNA631951) | gut metagenome | biome: gut microbiome; feature: rumen; material: fiber-attached | host: Bos | place: Iran: Karaj | collected 2018-10
CATTTTCCATTTCAAACATTCCTATTTCATTTGTTGAACCAAATCTATTCTTTACTGTTCTTAAAATTCTATATGAAAAATATCTTTCTCCCTCTAAATATAAAACTGTATCCACCATATGTTCTAATACTCTTGGACCAGCTATATTTCCGTCTTTTGTAACATGTCCTATTATTATCGTTGTTATTTGTTTTTGCTTACTTATTTTCATTACTCTTGCTGTTATTTCTCTTACTTGGCTTATACTTCCTGCTGTTGATGTTATTTCATCAGTATACATTGTTTGAATTGAATCTATTATTACAAATTCTGGTTCTTCTTTATCTATTACATTTTCAATATTATCAATATCTGTTTCTGCCAAGAATAATAAATTATCTTTTTTTATTTTTAGCCTATCTGCTCTTAGTTTTACTTGCTCTGCAGATTCTTCTCCTGAAACATAAAGGATCTTTCCCTCTATTTTTAGATGATTACATATTTGAAGTATTAATGTTGATTTTCCTATTCCTGGTTCTCCTCCAAGAAGAGTTAATGATGCTTTTACAAATCCTCCTCCTAATACTCTATCTAATTCCTCTATTCCAGTTTTTATTCTTGCTTTTTTTATTTCTTGTATTTCATTTAATTTTATAGGTTTTGATGTTTCTTTTATTTTTTCTTTTGTACTACTTTTTATTTGAACTTTTTCTTCGAAAAAGCTATTCCATTCATTGCATGCTGGACATTTTCCCATCCATTTTGATGATTCATATCCACAATTATTACATACAAATACAGTAGTATTTTTTTTCACTATTATTCTCCTTATTATTATTTTTCGGGTCGGTCAAGACCGACCCCCCACAAAACTATATTAATCCTAATTTTTTTAGTCTTTCTAGTGTTGTTATAAACATTGCATGACTCCATGTTAGGCCTATTACCCATTCTGGTTGCATTGTTTGATTATTTACTTGCTCTCCTAATAGTCCTTTTTCATTTGCCGTTTGTATTACAAATTTAAAATTATTTAATGCTTCTTTATTTTTTCCAGCATCTAAGCAATAATTTGCCATCCATAAATTTGCTATTGGCCATGGGTTATATCCACCCATATAATTATCATTTTCAAATCTTATATAGCCACCTGTATATGTTCTTAATGTCATGTTTATTGTTTCAATAGTATTTTCTATATATTTTTCTTTTGGGCTGAACATCTTAAATGGTGTTACTGCGCCTAGTATACTAATATCTATTTTTCTGTCTTCTTTATTTCTTACAAATGATTTTTTTTCTTCATCATAAAAGTTTTTAATTGCATATTCTTTTAATTTTACATTTACTTTTTCTATACTTAATAATTCTTTTCTAATTGTTTCTAGTTTTAATCTGTTATTTTCATATAAGCTTTTTACTTTTTCTAGTATTACTTTCATTGCATTAAAAGCACCGAATATACTAGCTATTGAATACAATGATACACCTTCATGCATTTCCCATAAATCGTAACTTGGATGCATTGGAAGATCTTCTAATAAATTATTTACATATTTCTCTAAATATTTTAATGCATTTTCACACATTTTCAAATTGTCTTTTAAAAACTTCTTTTCTTTACATCTTTCAAAGTGTTCATAAACTCCAAATATTACACTTGCTGTTTCATCTATTTGATACCCCCAACTTGGTGCAAATCTTCCATCTGTGTAAAATCTTTGTTCCCACATTCCTGATTTACTTTGTGTTTTTTTACAAAATACTTTATAAAACTTTTCCGTTTCAAGGTTCATTCCAATACTGTCAAACGCTTTTGTTATAAACACACTATCTCTTGGCCAACAATACGAATATCTTCCACATTTTTCTTTTTCTTCATCTATTTCAACTCCTGCAGATATTCCACCTGTTTCATTATTCATTAATAAATTAAATAATAAAATACTTCTAATATATATTTGCTTTATTTTTAAATCTAATTTTGATTCTTGAATATTTAAAATATCATGAGAATCTACATATTTTCTCCAATATTTTTTTGTGTCATTATAAAGCTTTACCATATCTATTTTTCTTATTCTCTCTATTTCATTATCTAATTCATTAAGTACACTTATTTCTGAATTATTATTTATATAAATATAAATATTTATTTCTTTTTCTTCACCAGGCTTTAATGTATCTATGTCATACGCAATTGCTGAATCCGAAGATAATCCTATATAGTCTTTTCCACCTATTATTCCTGTATTAAAACTTTCTTTTGCACCATTTACTTGGTAAGATTTTAATTTGTTTTTTGAAAAAATGCATACTGAATAATCATGATTATATTGAATTAAACAATCATTTTTTACATACCCACATGTATCATTATTTATATTTGATAGTATTTTTGAATGTATTAAGAAATCTACTTTTAAATCTATACTTCCTTGGTTTATAAATTTATAGTTTTTCACTAATATATTTTCTTTTATTGGTACAAAATCAGTTTGTTCTATATTTAGATTAAAATATGTATTTAATATTTCTGTTTTTAATATATTTGTATTTTCCACATATTTTTGACTATATGCATTATTTATATCATCATGCAAATATATTGCTGATGAATCATTGATTTTTACTGCAACATGTAATTGTTCTACAAATTGTTTATAATCTGTTGTTGGATAAAATAATCTTAATAATTCTCCTTTTTTTGAGTAACTTGCTGTTATTGTTTGGTTTCCTATTATTGCATCATTATGATATTTTTGTTTCACTTTTTTCTCCTTTTTTACTATTGTTTTTTCTTATTTTTTGCTCCCGGCAGAATCTATATTGTTATTCCTTTTTATAAAATATTTTTTTATATACTATATTTTCCATAGTCTTGCTGTCAATTTTTCCATTTTTATTTTTTCGCTCCCGGCAGAATCTATATTGTTCCTCTTCTTGGCTTCCCCACTGGTGCTGTAACAGCATTTTATGCTTAACAGCACTCAGCGGTCCCCACACCGCCTTCGATATCGGAACATATAGAAACCCGCCTCGCGCTTATTAAATAAAATATTCAACACTTCTAATTGTTCTCAAAAATATTAGTCTTTTTCTATTAGTTTGCTTATTTGTTCTTCTATGTTTTCTAATCTTAAGCTTAACACTCTTATATCTTTGTTTTCTGTTATTTTTTCTGATTTAACTTCGTTTTCTATTGCATCTATATTATCACGTAATTTTTGTATATTATCCATTAATTCCATTTTTAATCTATCTGTTATTGATACTCTTTCTACTTCTTCTGGATTTAATAGTATTGGATTATTTCCTGATATATCATAATAAGATCCATATTCTGGAATTGATACTGGAATTTTTGCAGTTTCTTCTATTTTTTCTTTTAATACAATTTGTCCTTCTTCTTCTCCATGAACTAAAAATATATGTTTTGGAGGATTATGGAATGAGTATACAAAATTTAATAACCATTCCTGGTCTGCATGTCCAGAATATCCTTCTATGTATTCAATTCTTGCATTTACAGCTATTTCCTCCCCAAATATTTTTACAGATTTTGCTCCATCTATTATTGTTCTTCCTAACGTTCCAGGTGCTTGATATCCAACAAACAAGATTGTGCTTTTTGGGTTCCATAAATTATGTTTTAAATGATGTTTTATTCTACCAACATCACACATTCCGCTCGCTGAAATAATTATGCATGGTTCTGTTGATTCATTTAACGCTCTTGATTCTTCAACAGTTTGAGTGAATTTCAGTCCTGGAAATTCTAATGGGTTATCTCCTCTTTTCATTCTTTCTTGTATTTCTTCTTCAAACAAGTCTGTATGTTTATTAAATATTTATGTTGCAGAAGTAGCACGTGGACTATCCACATACACTGAAAATGACATTAATCTTTCATATTTTTTTAAGAATTCTTCATCATTTGCATGTTCCTCTTTTAATCTATTTATTTCATAAAGAATTTCCTGAGTTCTTCCAACTGCAAATGATGGTATTACAACTTTCCCCTCATTTTCTAATGTTTCTGTTACAATATCTAAAAACATTTGAGCTTTTTCATCATTCCTAACATGCAATCTATTTCCATAAGTAGATTCCATTATTAAAAAGTCTGTATTACTTATCATTGTTGGCGCATCTAAAAGTGGTAAATCATTATTTCCTAAATCACCAGTAAATACTGCTTTTGTTGTTTTTCCATCTTCTGTTGCCCATATTTCTATAATACTAGATCCAAGCATGTGTCCAGCATCATTAAATCTTATTCTCAAATCCTCAGAAATTTCAACTATTTCATCATAGTCAACACCTTGAAAAAGTTCTAAACTTTTTAATGCATCTTCAGCAGAGTAAAGTGGTGGCAATATTGGTTTTGCCTCCCTTTTTCTTCTTCTGTTTTTCCATTCAACTTCAACTTCTTGAATATGTCCACTATCTGGAAGCATTATACTACACAAATCACAAGTTGCCTTTGTTGCATATATTGGATTTCTAAATCCTTCATTATAAAGTTTTGGAATTCTTCCAGAATGATCTATATGGGCATGTGTTAAAAGCATAAAATCTATACTATTTACGTCAAATAAAAAAGGATCTGCATTATCAAATTCCTTCTCTATTTTTCCTTGATACATACCACAATCTACTAAAAATTTTCTTCCCGCTGCTTCTACTAAATAATTTGATCCTGTAACTGTTTTAGTTGCACCAAAAAATGATATTTTCATATTTTTAAATCCTTTCTTTTAAGTCATTTTATTGTATTATACAAATAGTTTAACAAACTTGTTTTTCTTTATTTCTAAATCTTCTTTTCCACCACTATAAGTAATTTCAAATTCTTTTTCAAAAACTTCCTTATCGTACACTTGAGCAATTAATTTTTCTTTATTAGCATTTATTTTTACTTTTATTTGTTCTAATTCTATTATTTTTGTATCTAATATTTTGCTTATAATTTCATAGTTTAAATTAATATCCATACTAAATATTCTAAGTATTGAATTTTTACAAGCAACAGTAATTATTTTTTTCTCCAAATTTTTAATTTTTGTTTTCAACTCTGGGTAATCTAAAATCTGTTTTTCATCATCTATAAAAATATTCTTATAATATCTTAATTGGTAAATCAAATCTATTAAATCATCATTTGTTGTTATTTTATTTACTCTATTTTTCATTATTTTTATAAATTCTTTTTGCAATTCTATTATAGACTCATTTAAACCTTTATCTTCTATAACTAGTCTTCTGTACAGTTCAAGCTCTTCTTTTATTTTTAAAAAATTGTCTGGAATTAAAACAGTAGACATTTGTTTAACTTTTGACATAAATTGCCTTCTATCTTTTTCTAATAAGATTTTAAAATAATTAATATTCTTTATTCTTTTATTTTTATCAAGAGATTTATTTTTCTTTATAAATTCTTCTTTAAGTAATTTTTCATCATTAAGAATTTGATCAATCTTTTCTACTGCCTTTGTAAGTTTCATTTTATTTTTTTTGGCATCTTCTAAATATTTCTTTTTGTTTGCCATTTTATTATATTCTTCAACTTTTAAATTTACTCTTTTAATAAAAGATTCATTGTTTTTCTCAAGTAGAAATATTACTCTACATAGCCAATAATAAAAATCTGTTCCTGATGTTTTTTTTCTAATATTGCTAATAAAATTTATATCTGATGAATTATAGTTCATCCATTGATCCATAAATTTTATTCCTAATATCATAAGCAAATTTTGATAAATAATATTATAAATATAATTTTTTTCTTTATTTTCAATGTCCCAAGACCATCCATTAAAATCTGTTAATATTTCTAAATTATTTTGATTATATCCATATACCAACATCTTTTGCATACCATTTTTAAAAGGTATATCACTACCTATATAAAAATATTTTGGTTTTATATCTGATATTGCATAAAGCAATGCTATTTCAGTTGGATATGATAAAATATTACCATTTTTTTCATTAGTTACTGCAAGCACATTATTCTTCTTAAGTATTTCTGCTTTTTCTCCATTTGGTTCAGCTAATTTTACATAGTCAACATATTCTTCAACAGTTTCGTTAATTTCTAAAATAAATTCTTCTTTTTCTTTTCTAATTCTTTTAACTTCACGATAATCATTATAAGAATTTTCTATTTTATAAACCATACTTAAAACTAAGTTTTTGGCATTAGATGAAAAGTACTTATTTTCAAGTATTTTTTCTAATTGGATATTGTATTCATTTACTTTAGAAAAAAAACCCATTTTATTCTCCTTTTTAAATTTGCAATTTTGCGGGTAGCCCAGGAGTGCGACCCTACAGTGTTTGCAATGTGTTTATATACAGATTGTCCCAAATATAGACACCTATAAGGCGACCGATGGTTGCCCCTACATAATTATTCTTCTTCCATGTTTTCTGGTGGAGTAGCCATATTTAATTCTGCCCATCTTTCTTTAGTCATTAATACTTTTCTAGGCTTACTTCCTTCATAGCCAGATATAATACCTCTTGCTTCCATTTGATCAATTATTCTACCTGCTCTTGCATAACCAACTTTAAATCTTCTTTGAATAAATGAAGTTGAAGCCTGTCCAATTTCTATAACACATTCTATTGCATCATTTAAAAATGGATCACTGTCATCTCCATCATCATCTTCCAAATCTTTTTGCTGATCAGATTTATTTGCATTTTCAATAGACTCAATAATATCTTCATTATATTTTACTTCACCATTTGATTTTAAGAAGTCAACAATTTTTTCCACTTCTTTATCTGAAACAAAAGCTCCTTGAATTCTAAGCGGTTTTGTTGCACCAATTGGATAAAATAGCATATCTCCTTTACCCAAAAGTTTTTCAGCTCCAGCCATATCTAATATTGTTCTAGAATCAACTTGTGATGAAACTGCAAACGAAATCCTTGATGGAACATTTGCTTTTATAATACCTGTAATTACATCAACAGATGGTCTTTGTGTTGCAATAACTAAATGCATTCCAGCTGCTCTTGCTTTTTGAGCTAATCTGCAAATAGCATCTTCAACATCTTTTTGAGCAACCATCATTAAATCTGCAAGCTCATCTATTATAATTACAATTTGTGGCATTTTGCCTTCTAGTTCTTCTTGCTCTAAAGTTTCATTATATCCTTTTAAATCTCTAACACCCTTTTCAGCAAATCTTTGATATCTATTCTCCATTTCTTGAACAGCCCATGCAAGAGCTCCAGCCGCTTTTCTTGGATCAGTAACTACTGGAATTAATAAATGTGGGATTCCATTATATACAGATAATTCAACTACTTTTGGATCTATCATTACCATTTTAACTTCACTAGGTTTTGACTTATATATAATACTTGTAATTAAAGTATTAATACATACAGATTTTCCAGATCCAGTAGATCCTGCAATTAAAACATGAGGCATTTTAGCAATATCTGCTATAACAATTTCTCCTGCAACATCTCTACCTAATCCCATAGATAGTTTTGATTTTGCATCATTAAACTCAGGTGATTCCAATATTTCTCTTAGGTGAACCACTTCTTTTTCCTTGTTTGGTATTTCAATTCCTACTGCCATTTTTCCTGGAATAGGCGCTTCTATTCTAATACTTTCTGCAGCAAGATTTAAAGCAATATCATCAGCCAATTTTGAAATTTTACTAACTCTAACACCCTCTGCAGGTTTTAATTCATATCTTGTAATAGCAGGTCCTACTGAAAAGTTTTCAACTTTTGCTGAAACTCCAAAACTATATACAGTTTTTTGAAGCTTTGTTGCAGTATCTGCAAGCATTTTGTTTCTTCCCTTATTCAATTTTGTTTTTGTTTGTTGTAATAGTTCTACAGGAGGGAATTCATACGCCTCGTCTTCTACCATAATAGTATTATGATCTAATTGTAAAACCTCTTTAATTTTACTTTCTTTCTTTTCTTCTTCTTGTTTAAATAAATTATTCTCTAATTCATTAGGATTCATTTCTTCAGGAGAATTTGAATCTTTTTTTCTTCCAAAAATAGATTTAATACCACCTTCTGAAGTATTTTTAATTTCCTCAGGAGTATTATTTAAATTTATAGTAATTTGATCTTCTGTTATTGGGTCTGGTTCATTATTTAAAGCTCTTTTACCTTTTGAAATATCTCCTCCAGCTGCTTTTATTCTATTATTTCTTCTTTCTTCTCTCCTTAATCTTAATTCCTCTAATTCTTCTTCTCTTTCTTCTTTCATCTCATCAATTTTATCAGATAAATTAAGGAATATTTCTGATGGACTAATACCAAAAGTAAACACTAACAGTGCTGCCGCTATTCCTCCTGCTAAAATTGCAGCTCCAAACATACCTAATAGCTTTATTAGAGGAAACGCAATAAAAGCACCTACTGTTCCACCACCAATAGATGTTTCTCCTAATTTATATGCAGTTTCAAGTGTATCAGTAAAAGAAACATTTTGAATATTTATTGTTCCTTTTGAAATTTGATAAATAGTTAATATAGATGCTATACATCCCAAAAAAATTATGTATTGGAATAATTTAGAAGTAAAATAGCTTTTCTTTTGTCTTGCAATAGAAACAGCCATTGCTGCAAATCCAAAAGGTATAACATATTTTATTGGGCCAATTATTCCACCTAAAACAGGACTTATTATTCTTCCAATGCTTCCTTTTTGTCCATATATTAAAATAAATAATAATATACACATTACAACAGATACAATAATTGAAAGCTCTGTGTCTGCACTTTTCTTTCTAGTTGTTGTGCTTTTTCTAGTTTTTCTTCTTCCCAAATTTTCCTCCTATTAAAAAAATATCCAATATTAGACGGATTGTAGAACTGTTTTTCCTTTAATTAAAAGTTCTAGATCTCATTCAAAATAGGATACTTTTCAATGATTATTTTAATTCTTTTCTATTGTTTTGTATTGTTTCTAAAGCATTTTGTATAGAAGCTTCAACATCGGAAACCGTCTTACTTAAATCCATTATTGTTTTTTCCATATTTTCTAAAATTCCGTCAGCATAATTTGAAGTATCTCTAGATACTTCTCTATATATTTCATTTGCTGTTGCAATAATTTCCGTCTTCTTTTCATAAGCTTTTTTAGTTATTTCATGTTCATCTATCATAGAAATAATTCTATTTTCTGCCTCTTTAACGATATCATCTGCATCTTTTTGAGCTTCAGCAATAATTCTTTCTCTTTCTTCTTTTATCCATTTAGCTTGTTTTAATTCGTCAGGCAATTTAAGTCTAATTTCTTTTATAATGTCTAATATTTCATTTTTATTAATAATTACTTTCTCTGTAAATGGCAATGATTTACTCTTTTCTAAAATATCCTCTAAGGTTTCTAATAATGTAAAGATTTCCATCTTCAGTTCATTCCTTTCTGAAAGTTCAACTCAATTTAAACTTCACTGCTTAATTTTTAAGAAAATTAGATTAATTCTCCCATATTTTCGAACATCATTTATTTCAACATAATCTATTTTAAGCTGTTCAATTATTTCTTCTTTTCTATCTGTTTCAGCAACTATAATGCCATCAGATTTTAAAATCTTGTTTTTAGTAATTAGTTCTAATGACTCTTTAATATAATCTGATTCATATGGAGGGTCTATAAAAATAATATCAAACTTACTATTTGAATTTGCTAAATAGTCAATTGCTTTTTTAAAATCATTTTTAATAATAGTAGTAGTTTCTTGCATATTAGTTTTTTCAATATTTTGTTTTATAACGCTAATTGCCTTAAATGAATTATCAACTAACACACTATGTTTAGCACCCCTGCTAATTGCTTCTAATGCTAAAGCTCCACTTCCAGAAAACAAATCCAACACTTCAGCATTTTCTAAAAATGGCATTAAAATGCTAAATAATGGTTCTTTTACTCTATCTAGTGTAGGTCTAGTTATTTCATTTCCTTCTAATGTATAAAGTTTTGTGCCCTTGTTTTTTCCTGCTATTATTCTCATATAGACAGTCCTCTTATTATTTCATATATATATTTTATTCCAAATATCCAATAAGTCAATAAGATTAACCTAAATGTAATACATACTTAATTTTTTTGTAATAAAAAAAATCGTAAAAAAATACCAGATTTAGAATACCTAAATCTGGTCCTTTTTTTGAATATTAAACTTCGTCATCATTAACATCCTTTAATAATTCTAACTGAGCAATTAGTAAAGATTCCATTCTTGCTTTATAGGCATCAAATTTCTTTTTAGCATCCTCTAATTTAATTCTTAATTCAAATTCTTGTTTTGAAAGATCATCAACAGATCCTCTAACTCTTCCTTCAGCATCCTTAACAATTTGTTCAGCCTTTTGCTCAGCCATCTTTTTTATATCTTCTGAGGCTTTTTGTGCCATAACTAAAGTATCTTGAATAGAGTGTTCTACATCTCTATAACGGTCTAGTTCAGCTTTATCACTTTCTATTTTTTCCTTTAGTTCAGCATTTTCTTTATACAATTTTTCATAATCAGCACCTAATTGATCTAAAAAATCGTCTACTTCATCTACATTATATCCTTTTAATGCTTTTTGAAATCTTATATTCTCAATATCTAATGGTGTTAACATATTTATTCCTCCAAAATAACTACTTTATCCAAGAAGCAGAAAATTTGCTTTCGATTTTTTCCTTTGTTATTTCATTTACTATATCATAATTGAATGGTGCAACTACAAATATAGAGTTTGATACTTTTTCCATATGTCCATCTATAGCTTTTGTAGCACCGCTAACAACATCTACTATTCTTCTAGCAACATCTTTGCTAACATATTCTAAATTAATAACAACTGCATTTTTTTGTTTTAATTCAACTATAATTTCGTCAACCTGATCAAAATTTGTAGGTTTAGAAATTTTCATCTTAATTTGATGTTGTTGCATAGGTACAACTTTAGCTTTTCTTTTGAATATTCCGAAAGTTTCTCCTGGACTTTCTGGCTGTTCATCATTATCTTCATAATCTACTTGATTATACTCTTCATTATTAACTTAAACTTCGCTTTCTTCTTTTTC
>JAEEGL010891128.1_pt1 | contig 11053 bp, 6 predicted proteins | sample 9134231 | NCBI WGS metagenome assembly JAEEGL01 (sample SAMN16246548, study PRJNA631951) | gut metagenome | biome: gut microbiome; feature: rumen; material: fiber-attached | host: Bos | place: Iran: Karaj | collected 2018-10
AGTTCTGCGTGGACAAGGCCACTTATATCGATTACAAGGCCACCGCGAAGCTTCGCCGCTTCCTGTCCGAGCGCGGCAAGATCCTGCCCCGCCGTACCACCGGTACCTGCGCCATGCATCAGCGCGAGCTGACCGAGGCGATCAAGCGTTCCCGCCAGGTGGCGCTCCTGCCCTACGTGCTCGATTAAGTCTGCAAAACAAGCTCCCGCATCCGAACGGATGCGGGAGCTTTGTTATCCTCGTTTCCCCCTCGCCCAGTCTGTGAGCGCGGGGCGGTTCGGGGGCATGATCGCATCCGGCAGCTCCGCCGCGGACACGAAGCGCAGCTCCTCCACCTCGCCCTGCCGGGGGCAGAGCGTCCCGCTCCAGTCGCGGCAGAGATAAACCACGTCCACATTGGAGACCTCGTCCCCGTTGGGATAGACGTAATGCAGCTCTTTTCCGGAGTACACCCCGAAGAGCTCCAGCGCGTGCGCCTTGATCCCCGTCTCCTCAAGCAGCTCCCGCGCCGCGGCCGCCCCGACTTCCTCATCCAGTTCCACCGAGCCGCCCGGATAGCCCCAGCAGCCGTTGTCGCTGCGCCGCTGCAGCAGGATGCGCCCCTGCCCGTCCTCAACAATGACGCTCGCCCCCACCTGCAGAAGCGGCCGGCATCCCAGCTCCCTGCGCAGGTCCATGATATATCCGGACATGGCTTCCTCCCCTTCCGGTCGTCATGATAAGGCCGGGGGATGCGGCAGAGGCCGCATTCCCCGGATTTGTATTACTCTTGGGAAGCCTTCTTTTCGGCTTCTCTCTTCTTCGCCCCGGCAAAGGCCACAGGGACCGAGATGAGCACGACCAGCGCGGCAGCGCCGGCCAGCACCCAGGGAAGGACCTGCCAGCGCAGGCTGTCCCGCTCGGCCACGGCGAAGATCACGCTGTCCTCCCCGGCGGGGAAGGTGACGTAGCTGCCGCTGCGTCCAAGCTCCTGGCGCACCCATTCGTCTCCGCTGAGGCGGTACACGTCCAGCGTCTTGCCCTTCTCCGCCTGCGGCATCAGGAAGCGCACGGTATAGCCCTCGCCGTCGGGATTGGTATAGCCGTCCATGCTCAGCTCCCAGGCCTCCAGCGCAAGGAGCTCCTCGGGCAGCGCGCCCTCGTAGGGCTTCATCGCTATGCGGATCTCCTCCTGGAAATCGCCCTCCACCAGCAGGATGGACATGGGCGAGCCGTCGCGGGTGGTTTCCACGGCAATGGTGCCGCGGTGCAGCACGTACTCGGCCTCGACCGTGGTGTTGAAGCGGAGGTTTTCGCTCTCGAACGCCTTCCAGCTTCCGGCGTAGCCCTGCTTCTCGGGGACGGCGGGGATCTGGGAGGCCTTGAGCGAACCGCCGTAGGGCAGTCTCACGTTCTTGACCAGCTCGCCGTCGGCCAGGAAGCTGACCGTGATGTACTGGAACTCCTCGGGCACGTTCTCACGGGCGATAAGCTCCTCATAGCTGACGGGCGCGGCCTTCTCCGCGTAGCTGATCCCGTCCACGGCGCCGAGGCTGTCATGCACATAGACGTTGCGCTCGACGGCCTCCTCGACGTTCACGTCCGCCCAGCCGGCGATGGCGCCCGCACATACGTTGGAGGAGCTGAGCTCCACCAGCGTCGCGCAGTCGGTGATGGTGTTGCCGAAGCCCGCGACGCCGCCGACGTACTTGCTGCCGGTAAGGCTGCACATGGCGAACGATTCGCGGATGGCGGTGCTGGAATAGCCGGCCACGCCGCCGACGTAGCTGCCGTCGCTGCTGTCGACGCTGCCGTAGCCCTCGCACTTGATCACAAGGCCGGTCTCGGAGCTGCCGACCACGCCGCCGATGCGGTCCTTACGGCCGGCCACGCTGCCGTAGTTGATGTTGTCGGAGCTGACGCACTTGGTCTCGTACGTCTTGTTGACGATGCCGTTGACGCCGATCGTCTCGACCAGCTTGTCCTCCATGTCGAACTCGTACTCGATGCCCATCGCGCCGATGACGCCGCCGACGTTGCTGTCGCCTTCGATGCGGCCGTGGTTGCGGTTCTCGGAGACGCGGCCCTCGGTGTCCTCCTGGCCGAGCTGCTCGGAGATGTCGTCGAGCACCTGCTTGTTGGCCGAGCCGCCGATGGCGTCGGACATCATGAGCAGGACCTTGGAGAACTGGTTGTTGGCGTTGCCCAGATCCACGGACAGCATGCCGGAGGTGTCGCTCATGACCCCGTAGGCGTCGCCCAGGCGGTCGGAGATGCCGTGATAGTTTTCCGAGGCATTGGAGCCGGTGTTGTAGCTGACGCCGTCCTCGCCGGCGATGCTGCCGCCGCTGCTGCTGCCGGAGACGCCGGAGATCGTCCCGCCGCTTTCGGAAGCGGAGATGCTGCCGTTGTTCGCGTCCTCCAGAAGGGAGCCGCCGTCCGCCTCCGCATCCTCGCGCAGGGAGTTCATCTCCGCGCTCATAGCGGCCAGATCGCCGGACGCCGCGTTCAGGTACTGGTTGAGCGCCACGATCTCATCGGCCAGGCTCGCCTCGGAGATCAGGTTCAGGAAGGGCTCCATCTGGCCGACGATGCCGGCCACGTCCTTGCGGCCGAGCACGGTGCCGAAATTCTCGCAGCCGCTCAGAAAGCCCGCCTGACGGCCCGCGATGCCGCCCAGGTTATAGCCGAAATGCTGGTAGCCGACATCGCCGCGGTTGACGCAGTCGAGCAGCGCGCCGCTGGAATAGCCCGCGATGCCGCCGCTGTCGGAGACGACGCTCTCGTCCTCGGCGTTCAGGAGCTCAAGGCTGTTGGTGGTCACGGCGGCCAGATCGTCCAAGCTGAGCATCTCTTCGGTCACGGTGGTGTTCACCGGCCCGTGGTTCTCGCAGTTTCGGATCAGGCCCTCGCTGTAACCCACAATGCCGCCGGTGAAGCGCTTGCCGTTGACCTCCGCGTCGGCCCGGCAGCCGAGGATCGAGCCGAAGCTCTGGCCCACGAGGCCGCCCACATAGTTGCGGCCGCTGACCGTGCCCTCAAAGCTGCAGTTTTCGATGCTGCCGCCGCTGCTGCCTGCGAGCGCGCCGATCTTGTCGCTGCCGTTGCTCGGCGCGACCGTCCCCTTGAGCTTCAGATCGCGGATCACGCCCGTGCTCTGCACGTAGCGGAACAGCCCCAGGTTCGAGCCGCCCGACAGGTACATGCCGCTGATGCTGTGTCCGCCGCCTTCAAAGACGCCGCTGAAAATGGGGATCGAGACGCCGGGCGCGGCGCTGAGATCCAGGTCCGCGTCCAGAATCACCGTCAGGCCGACGGAATAGGTGTCCAGCGCGCAGTTCGCCGCGAGGCGGCGGAAGTCCTCCACGCTCGCCACGTGCTCCGTTCTGGCCTCGACAGGAGCGGCCTCTGCCGCCGCCGTTGAGGCTGCCGCCGGCGCCGAAATCGTCCCGCCCGCGGGCGCGGCTTCCTGCTGCGCAGGCTCCGCCTCCTGGCTTGCGGGAGGCGCGGGCGTCTCCCCGTCGGCGGGGGCGATGGTGCCCGCGGAAGCCGTCGTACTCGTTCCTCCGCCCAGCGCGGGCAGGATCGTTCCCGCGGCGGAGGCCGCGGGGCAGCCCAGCGAAGCCAGCAACAGCAGCGTCATCGCAAGGGCAAGCATCCGTTTTCCTCTCATAGTCTGTTCACTCCGTCTTCGGTCGGTTGCGCCCCGCTCTCGTCCAGCCCGGGCGTTTCCATTTCTTCTACGTTGTTGATGTCCACAATGGCGCTCATGGTGCCCCGGAAGACGCCGTGCACCTCGGCGTCGAAATAGCCGTTCATCGTCCCGCGCACACGCCCGTCGATGCGCATCATGCCCTGCCTGCTGGCGACCTTGATGGCGGGCGAGAGCTCGAAGCTGGTACGGGAGATGAGAAGATCGCCCAGCAGCAGGATCTGGGGCAGCACGCACATGACCAGGAAAATCGAGATCAGCGTGCCGGTGCCCAGGTAGACGCCGATGGCCGAGATCGTTTCATTGGAGGTCATCAGGCCGATGGCCATGCCGGCCGAGGCCAGGATCGTGCCGGAGGTGATGATGGTGGGGAAGGCCTGATTCAGGGTCTCCACCATGGCCTCCTTCAGCGGCAGCTCCTTCTTCAGCGCGAGATAGCGGCTGGAAATGACGATGGCGTAGTCGATGTTCGCGCCCATCTGGATGGCGCTGATGATGAGGTAGGTCAGGAAGTAGAGGTTTCGTCCGTTCAGGAACGGGGGCGAGAAATTGCACCAGATACTGCCCTGGATGATCACGATCAGCAGCACCGGCAGCCCGACCGAGCGGAAGGTGAAGATCAGCACCGCGACGACGAAGAACACCGTGAGGATGCTGATGAGCAGATTGTCGTGCTCAAAGGAGCTGCGCAGGTCGTAGCAGCTCGTGGTGTCGCCCACGAGAAAGTGCTCGGAGTAGAAGCGGGCGGCGATACCGCGCAGGATGTTGAGGTACTCGTAGCTCTCCTCGGCTTCCGTCGGCAGATCGACCTCCACCACAATGCGGCTCCAGTTCTCGCTCTGGAGCTGGAGCCTTGCGTCGTCCAGCTCCTCCTTCAGATCGTCCAGCTTCTCCTCCGTCTCGTCCGGCAGGTTGATGGTGACCGAGTCGCGCTGGTTGTTGAGATAGGTGAAGAGGTCGATCAGGGAGATGCGGTAGTTGTCGATGTTGGTGGCGGCCTGGCCGTAATCGTCCTGCTCCATGGCGTAGCCGGTGTAGAGCACCCGGGCCACCTCGTAGTCCAGATCGGTCATCTCCGCGAACTGGCGCGGCGTCAGCGCCGAGGTGATGAGATAGTCGTCGTTGGCCTCAATGCCCGCAAGCCCCGTCACCGAGACGGTCTGCGGGAGCTGGCGGATCTCCGTGATCAGCTCCGCTTCCTTTTCGTAGTCCCCGGCGGGGACGAGGAGGGCGATCTGGTTGTTGGCGCCGAAGGTCTCGATGATCTGCTCGCGCGCGATCTGGGTATCGTTCTGGCGGATGGAGCGCACCGAGTACAAATCGTACACATAGTGGGCGTTGTGGGAGCAGAAATACGCGCCCGCAAGCACCGCGGCAAACAGGATCGGCACTACGAAACGGGTGGCGTAGGCATAGCGGCCGAGGAAGGAGATCTTCGGCACGAAGCTCTTGTGGTGCGTCCTGTCGATGGCCCCGGCGAAAGCCACGAGCAGCCCCGGCATCAGCAGGAAGACCGCGCAGAGGCTCAGCAGGATCGCTTTGATGAGCACGACGCCCATATCGAAGCCCAGCCGGAACTGCATGAAGGTCAGCGCAAGCAGGCCGGACACCGTGGTCAGGCTGCTGGCGGAGATCTCCGGGATGGCCTTGCTCAGCGCGGCGATGGCGGCCTCCCTGGGCGGCTTGTCCACGTGCTCCTCCATATAGCGGTGGCAGAGGATGATGGCGTAGTCGATGGCCAGTGCGAGTTGGAGCACGATGGCGATGGCGTTGGTAACGAAGGAGATCTCGCCCATCAGGTAGTTGGTGCCCATGTTCAGCAGCGCCGCCGCGCCGAAGGTGATGAGCAGCACGGGGATCTCCGCGTAGGTGCGTGAGGTGAAGAGCAGCACGAGCACGATGATGACCACCGCGATCAGATCGACCACCAGCATCTCCCGGTTGATGATGGCCTTGAGGGGGTTGCCAACCTGGCTGTTCACGTACAGGTCGTAGCTCGAAAGCTTCTGCTCCACCTCGGCGAGGGCGCGGATGCTCGCCTCGTCGTCGTTGGTGCCGTCAAAGGTGACCGTGAAGAGGGCGGATGAGGAGGCGTAATGCTCCGGCGTCTCGTCGAACAGGACGGACTTGACGCCCTCGATCCCCTCGATCTGCGGCAGCAGCGCATCGGCCTGGTCGTAGCTGATGTTCTGCACCATGATCTGGGCGACGGCGTAGGTCGTAAACTCCCGCTCCATCAGCTCCAGGCCGCGGCGGGTCTCCGTCTCCTCGCCCAGATAGTCGGTCAGCCGGTCGTTGACCTGCACCCAGTTGCGCGAAAAGGCGCAGAAAACGCACAGCCCGAGAAAAACCGCGAAGAACAGTTTTCTCTTATCCACGATAAACCCGGCAAAGCGGGTCATGAAATTGCTTTTCCTGTTTCTCGACATGGCAGCTCCCGTAACGGCCGGTCGTCCGGCCGGAAAAGGTCAGCGCCCCGTCTCTGTGCGCGCAGGCCGCGCGGGGAGAGCAAGGCGGAATCCAACAGAGTATTATCAGAATATTATACCGTTCCTGCCGGATGATTGCAAGGGGCTTCGCCTCTTTTTCGCTTCAGTCGGACGAAGTGCCGTTTTCTCCCTCTTCGCGGAAGGGGAGCGTCCTGCGTGTCCACCAGTCGTAGCGGCGCAGGAAGTTCCCGACCTCCAGCCCGCCGTCTTCATAGTCCAGCAGCAGCTTCGCGCAGGCCAGCGCGTCGCTGTCCGCCCTGTGGTGCTCCAGCGCGATGCCCCGGTAGCGGCAGAGCGTGTCGAGCTTGTGGTTGGGAAGCTCGGGGTAGCAGCGCCTGCCCATCTGCACCGTGCAGGCATAGGGCAGGAAGCGCGGCATGTCGATGCCGTAAGCGTCCAGACAGCAGGAGAGCACCCGCAGGTCGAAGGGCGCGTTGTGCGCGACCAGCACCCCGCTTTGCAGCAGCGGCCCCAGCTCCGTCCAGAGTGCGGCGAAATTGGGCGCCGTGCGCACCCTGTCGGGCGTGATGCCGGTGAGTCGGATGTTGAACAGGTCAAAATGTACCTCCGGATCGACCAGAGAGGAAAAGGTGGAGACCACTTCCCCGTCCTCCACGACCGCCGCGCCAATGGCGCTCATGCGGTCGTTGGCGGCGTTGGGCGTCTCCACGTCAAAGGCGACAAAACGCATGCCAGGCGTTCCTTTCTCTATGTTTCAGCGCCCGGGCGCCGGGAGTCCCCTGTGCGCCGGGCGCTGTGACCGCCGCACCGTCAGCCGCCGATGCGGTCCATGCTCCGGCCGGCGCGGCTGGGCTCGCGGAAGCCGAGCTCGCCGTGCCAGAGCGGCTTGCGGAGGATCGCTTCCCTGAACTTCTCCTCCATGCCCGCCTGGTCCAGGCCCCTGACGGAGATCTCGTCCCCGGCGTGGAGGCAGGGCTTGAGCATCCCGTCCGCCGTCAGGCGCAGACGGCTGCAAGCGGCGCAGAAATGCGCGCCGATGGGGCTGATGAGCCCGACCCTCCCCTTCCCGTCCGGCAGCCGCCAGAGACGGGCGACGCCGCCGTCCGCTTCGGCCGGCGTCAGCTCCGGCAGCGCCGCAAGCACCGCCGAGCAGGGCAGGAAGGCCTCCTGCCCGAAGCCCTCCACCATCGGCATCAGCTCGATGAAGCGCAGGTCCGCCGGCCATTTCCGGGTCAGCCCGGCAAGCTGCGGGATCTCGTCGTCGTTGAAGCCGCCGATGAGCACCGTGTTGAGCTTCACCTTCTCAAAGCCCGCGTCCAGCGCCGCTTCGATCCCGGCAAGCGCCTTCGCGAACTCGCCGCCGCGGGTGATCGCGCGGTATTTCTCCGCGTCCAGCGTGTCCAGGCTGATGTTGACGCGGCGCACGCCCGCCTCGCGCAGCGGCGCGGCCAGCCCGGGCAGCAGCGTGCCGTTGGTGGTGAGACAGAGCTCCCCGATACCCGGCACGGCCGCCGCCTCCCGGCAGAGGGAGACGATGTCCGGCCGAACGAGCGGCTCGCCGCCGGTGATGCGGAGCTTCGTCACGCCGAGCGCCGCCGCGGCGCGCACCGCCGTCAGCAGCTCCTCCCGGGTCAGCAGCTCCTCCCGGCGGCTCCGGCAGGTTCCCTCGCCCACGCAGTAGCGGCAGCGGAGGTTGCACTCCTCCGTGACGGAGAGGCGCAGATAGGTGATGCTGCGCCCGTAGGGGTCTGTCATATTCCGTGCCTCTCCTTTCGATGTCTATGCCTGGCCGTTGCCGGGGCTGTCCTTTCCGGCAGCCAAAAGAAGCGGCGCAAAGGCAACGCGGGGATCAAAGCCCCTTGATAAGCGCCAGGTCGCCGTAAAGGATCGAATCGTCTCCCAGCGAGGCGATCTTGATGTCCACGGTAGAGCGGATGGCCGGCATGCAGTAGCGGTCCACCTCACGCAGCACCTTCTCCAGGAAGATCTCGCCCACGGCCTCGATCACGCCGCCGCCGTAGAGCACCAGATCCGGGGAGAGGGTGTTGATGATGTTGCCGGTGGCCACGGCCAGATAGTGGCAGGCGCGGTCCACGGCTTCGACGGCGACCGCGTCCCCGGCGGCCAGCGCCTTCTTCAGCTTCTTGGAGCGGAATACGCCGTCCTGGACGGCCTCCGCCATCATCGTCTCACGGCCGCGGGACACCTGCTGGCGGATGTAGGCGCTCATGCCCTGCTTGCTGGAGAAGGCCTCCAGGCAGCCGCGCTGGCCGCAGTTGCAGAGCGGGCCCTCCGGGTCGAGGATCATGTGGCCGTACTCGGCGGCCTTGAACTGGTTGCCGGTGAAGAGGCTGCCGTTGAGGATCAGGCCGCCGCCCAGGCCGGTGCCCACGAAGAAGCCCGCCACGTTCCGGTAGCCCTGCGCCGCGCCGAACTTGTACTCGCCGAGCACGCCGAGGTTCACGTCGTTGCCCACGAAGAAGGGAACGCCGAATTGCTTGCGCATCGCCCCGGCCAGATCGTAGTTGCGCCAGGGCAGGTTCGGCGTGAAGAGCACCACGCCGGTGTTCTGGTCGATGACGCCGGGGGCGCAGGAGGCGATGGCGTTGATCTTCTTCCGGTCGATGCCGGACTCCCGGATCATCTCCTCCACCACGTCGATGATGACCTTCTCCACGTCGGCAGCACCCTCGCCGCCGCTCTTGGAGCGCTTTTTCAGGCGGTAGATGATCTCGTCCTTCTCGTTGAAGATCGCGCCGAGCACCTTGGTGCCGCCTACGTCAAGACAGATGTTGTACTGTTCAGCCATGGGTCCTTCCTCCCTTGATTATTATCGGAAAAGTTTTTTCAACCACGCGCGCCAGCCGGTAACGGGCGGCGCGCCGGTCTGTTTCCTCGTTTTTTCCGCTGCGGCGGCCGCCCCGGGCGAGACCTTCCGGGCGCTGAAGTAGCGGTAGAGCGCCTCCTGCGAGCTCGTGCCCGCGCCGCCCGCGTCCCGGACGTAGCTGCCGTCGCGGAGCATGCGGCGCGACTTCTCGCGGTCGTTTCGCAGGGCGCGGAGCACCTCGTTGAGCTGCTCGCGCGTATCGGGCGTGACGGCCTCGAGGAAGGCCTCCACGCGCCGCTCCAGATTGCGGTTCAAAAGGTCGCCCGAGCCGATGAACAGCCGCTGCTCCTCCCCCTCGCCGAAGCTGTAAATGCGGGAATGCTCCAGCCAGCGGCCCACCACGCTCGTGATCGTGATGTTTTCGGTCATGCCGGGCACGCCGGGGCGCAGCGAGCAGATCCCGCGGATGAAGAGCTCCACCTTCACGCCCGCCTGCGAGCAGGCGATCAGCTTCTCCATCACGTCGACGTTGTTCAGGGCGTTGGCCTTGATGGCGACGCGGCCGTTCTCCCCCTTCGCGATCTCCCGGTCGAGCATCTCCAGCACACGGGACTTGAAGCTCAGCGGCGCGATCCAGAGGCAGCGCGCCTCGGGCGGGATCTCGCCGTTTTCGAGCGCGGCAAAAGCGGCCTCGGCGTCCAGCCCGGCCGCTTCCCGGGCGGTGATGAGCGAGAGGTCGGTGTACTGCTCGCCGGTGACCTCGTTGTAGTTGCCGGTGCCGACCTGCGTGATGCGCGAGAGGTTGCCGCCGTGCTGCCGGGTGATGACGCAGAGCTTGCTGTGCACCTTGTGGTCGGGCAGGCCGTAGATCACGCGGCAGCCCGCGTCCTCCAGCATCTCGGAATAGTCGATGTTGTTCTGCTCGTCGAAGCGGGCGCGCAGCTCCAGCAGGCACAGCACGTCCTTGCCGCGGTCGGCGGCGTAGGCCAGGGCGGCGGCGATCTTGCTGCTGCCGGACATGCGGTAGAGCGTGATCTTGATGGAGCGGACTTCCGGATTGTCAGCGGCTTCATAGATCAGGTCTACGAAGGGCGCCATGCTTTGGAAGGGGAAGCTCAGCAGCAGATCCTTTTTCTCAATATAGGCGAAGTACTCGCCCTTTTTCAGCCCGATATCGCGGGCTGGGCGGCGTTCCGGATAACGGAATTCCGCCGGGCCGCCGATGCAGGACCGGAAGGAAAGGTCAAAGGGAACGGTCTGGGTAAAGACACGGTTTTCCGGCACGCGGAGCTTCCGGATCAGGAGGGCCCTGGCAGGATCGGACAGCTTGCCGATAATCCGGACGCGCACCGGCATTTCCCGTTTCCGTTTGGACAGCATGCCGGAGACCTTGTTGCGGAAATCGTCGTCGGCCCGGTCTTCCAGGCTGGAGAAGAAGACGTCCGCGTTCCGGGTAACGTCTATGATGGCCGCCTGCAGGATGTTTTCCTTTTTCAGCAGGAGGGGCAGGAAGTGGCGGACGAGCTGGGCAGTCGGCGCGATCTTCTGGCAGCCGTCGATCTCAAAACTCTGGTAGGCCGGGATGCGATGGAGCGGGATGAAACAGAGTTTCGGCTCCGTGCCGCGGCCGAGGAACGCCACGATATTGGTTTCACCGTTCCAGAGAAAGGGGAGCGGCTGGTCCAGGCCGATCATCTGCGGCTGCAGCATGTCCTTGATGTCGCCGAAGAGCTTTTTGCTCATCAGCTCATCCACTTTGCTGATTTTCTTGAAGTCCAGCACGTCCACATTGTTGACGCGCAGTTCTTCCCGGATATCCTTCCAGACGCTTTCCATGAGCGCCTGCTGATCCCGCGTGACGTCCAATGCCTCGGCGATCTGGACAGCGGGGAGCATACCGGAGATCGGGTCTCCCTTTTCCGGCGCCAGCAGGTCGCGGTGGGTCAGGATGCCGATGCGGACCCGGTAGAACTCCTCCAGGTTGGACTGGTAGATCATCAGGAACTTCAGCCGTTCCAGCAGGGGGACCTTCGGGTCGGCAGCCTCAAGCAGGACGCGCTTGTTGAAAGCGAGCCAGCTCAGTTC
>JAEEGL010944721.1_pt1 | contig 11053 bp, 5 predicted proteins | sample 9134231 | NCBI WGS metagenome assembly JAEEGL01 (sample SAMN16246548, study PRJNA631951) | gut metagenome | biome: gut microbiome; feature: rumen; material: fiber-attached | host: Bos | place: Iran: Karaj | collected 2018-10
AAACATCAGATGAAGTTGATTTTGATAAAAATCAAAAAGAATATACATTTCATCCTAATATAGATAATATACCAATTGATAATAATAATATTAATTTCAAAAATGATATACATGGAGACCGTTCATATCGTTTATATTACGAACGTATTAGAAATGGAAGAATGGAACAATTAGTTAAAGACGCTATTAATGATCGATATGAATTAGATGAAGTTTTAAAAGATTTTATAAAGAAAAATAAAAAAGAAATCGAAGAAGAAAATTTAGATGATAATAATAATTTTTATGATGAAATGAATATTGAAACAAGCGAAAGAGAAAATAATAATAATAATAATAATGGAATTAATAAAGAAAATGAAAATGAAGATGATGAAATTGATAAAAAAGAAGGTATACCTCAATTAATAATAGATGTTAATATTAGACAAGGTGTGAAAAAAAAGATATATGTTTATGAAGGAGATACACCTGAAAATTTAGCTGAAAAATTCGCTAAAGAACATAATTTAGAACCTGAAACTAAAGAAAAATTACAAAATTTAATTAGAAATCATATGTTAAGATTATTAACTAAAATCGATGAAGAAAATCAATCTTTAAGTGAAAAATAATTATTTATTTATTTTTATTTTTGATTTAAATTATAATAATAATAATAATAATAAAATTTATTTTTAATTAAATTTATATTAAATATTTATAAAATAAATATGATTATAATTTATAATAATTATAATTAATTCCAATTGTATTTAAACTTTGTTCAAACCAATTTATAAATTCTTTATTTTCATTTTCATCATCATTCATATCATTATTATTATTATTATTATTATTTTCTAAAATAATATTAATTAAATAATCAATATTATTTTTATTAAAATTATTTTTAACATTTTCAATAAAAACATCTGAAACATCTCCAAAAATTCCAATAATAAATTTCGCTGTGTCTTTTGTCATAGAATATTTTCTTTCACATATAATATTTATATATTTTAAAATATTATCAACATAAATTTCAAATTCTTGATTTTTATTAAAATTTCCTAAATACGTATAAATTAAATTCAAACTCTCAAAAATTCTTTCTCTTAACAAAATAAAATATTCTATTATTTCATCTTCTTCTTCATTATTCAAACTTTGTTTTAAAGAGGCACTCATTGCATTAATAATAGCATCCATAGTAGGTTTATAAAATTTATATATCTCTTCATTATTTATATTAAAAACATCAGTGAAAACTAAAAAAACATTTGCTTTTAATATTTTATCACTATTTTTATTAGATATTATTTCATATATCAAAGGAAATATTTTATTAATATAAGATATATATTTTTCATTATATGCTCTTATTAATTCTGAAAATGAAATAATACCATTTTTACATAAATTCACATCATTTATAGAATTTAATGAAATTTCAATATATTTTGAAGTATTTTCTAAATAAGAATAAAAATCAATTGGATTATTCAATGCCATTGAAGTTAAACAATGTAAACCTTCTTCTATTACATTATTATTTAAAGTAAAAAATTTAATTATTAAATTATATATGCCATTAATTTGAATTGAATTTAATTTAATTTTTTCTAAAGGAAAAATAAATGATAATGTACTTAATATATAACATTGATAATTTTTTTGTGTTTCAATATTATTATCAAAATTTTTAATATCAAAAGATTTTTCTAATAAATCATATAAAATAGAAATAAAATTGTAAATTATACCTGAAATTTCATTTGATGATTTTAATATAATTTTATCAAAAATACAAAAACATAAAATTGTAATATTATTATTATGATCATTTGCGTTTGGTGCATATGCTAATTTTATTAATATATTAAATAAATCATTTGCATATGAATTTAAGAAATTAGATTTATTAATTGATATGTTATTTAAACCGTTATATAAACATAATAAAATTTGATATATCATTATTTTATTATTAGAAAATATTTGTAATAATTTAAATGAATTATTAATAAAATTATCAAAAATATTTTTATCATTTTCTATTAAATTAAAATTATTTTCATAAATATTATTCAAACAATTTAATATCGTTTTTATTACTAAAGGATTATTATTTTTATTTAATAGTTCATCGTACATTTGATTTATTGAAGAAATAATAATATTTTCATCTAAAAGTTTCGAATTTTTTAATAAACCAAAAAATGCTTTATAAGCAGAATCTTTTTCTATATAATCATTACTTCTTAATTTATTTCCTATATAAATTAAAATCTTGTCATTAAAAAATTTTTCATCACTTAAATTTTCTATTAAACAAACAGCTGCTTTTATTGGTTGCCATTCTTCTTCATTGTCATTTTCATAATTAATATTTCTATTATCTAAAATAGATAAAATATTGTTAACTAAACTATCTAAAAATTTATTACTAATTTTATCTTTAATATTATTATTTTTTTCATAATCTGTCAAAGAACACCAAAATTCTATTGATAATATTGAAATTTTATATTCACTATTATTAAAATATTGAAATGTTACATCAGCTATATATCTCATATTATCAAAAAGATAGTTATAATAATTTCTTATTATTTCAATTAAACATTCAAAAATTATTATTTTACATTCGGAATTTATTGTTTGATTTAAATTATTATTTAAATCTAAATAATTTAATAACAAATTTATTATAAAATTTCTTTCATTTGTTATTGAAAAATTACTTTCAGTAAAAGGAATTATACAATAAAAACTTTTAATTGCGTTAATGAAAATTTCATTGCCTAAATTACTATTAATATTTAATGTAATTGCGGTTAATAATTTATTAATTTCTTCTTTTGTTAAATCTGTAATATTTAATTCATCAATAATGTTTCTAATTGCAATTAAAGATGTAATTCGATAATTAATATTTTCTTTATTTAAAGCGGTTGAATTTAATATATCAATTATATTATTCCAATTTTTTCTTGGAATTTCATATTTACAAATTGAAGCTATTGCCATGCTCGTTGCATTACGAATTAATTGTGAATTTGATGCTAAACATGCTAAAATTTTTTGTTTTATTGAATCGCGGAAATTTTGATCATTATTTTCCCATTTTAATAGATAATTATTATGAGAAAATAAATATTTAATGAATGTTCCTGAATATTGACGTATTTTTTCTTCTTGATTTTCTTGAGTTAATATATCGACCATTTCTAATAAAATTTGAGAGTAATTTTCGTCGACTTTTGATTGAAGAAGCTTTTCATTTTCATTACGAATGTTGTTATCTGAACTTAAACATTTTTGAATTATTGAAATTAAAGACATATTTAAATATTAAACTTAATATTTTAGTTAAATTTTTTATTAAAATTTTTAAGTTTATAATAATAATATTATTATTAATGCTATTTTGTTTTTTTTTCATTATTTATTTTTTATATTAATTTAAATTTATATTTATTATTAATTTTATTTATTTTTTTTCATATGATTTTTTGATTTTTTCTTCTAAATTATTTATTGAAAGTTCTTTATCAAAAACATATTTTTTATCATTATCAATTTTTTCTAACAAAGATTTCATATTTTTTATAATAGTTGAAAGAATGTCTTTTATTTTTTCGTTTTCTTCCCAATTTAAATTTTTTACCATTAATGTTCGAATTTCTTTTAATCTTAATTCAATAATATTTTTTATTATATTAATATTTTCTTCTTTTTTATTATTTTCATTTATTTCATTTTCTTGAATGAATAAAGCATATAAATCCCAAATTTCTGATTTTAATCCATCAACAATTGAAAATTGTTCGAATAAATTATAAATTTTATTTTTTAAATAATTTTTATCATGATCGTTGTAATTTTTTTTATTTTCTAAATATAATTTAGTCGCAAAATAAAAATTCCCCGTTTTAATTTTATCTCCTTCATTAATTAAATAAAACTGTTCAAGCGCATATAAAATTTTATTTAAATCATTACATTGAATAGCAACATAAACTAAATTATCCAACAATTTCCAATTTTTATGTGATCTTTTATACCCTTCCTCAAAACATTTCATAGCCTCTTTAAATTTTTTAACCTGAATAAAACACACACCTAAATTCCCCCAAACCTCACTATTAGAATCATCCATTTGTAAAATCCTTCCAAAAGAATTAATACCTTTTATATAATTTTTTTCACTCATATATATAATACCTAAAGTAAACCATATATCAGGAAAAATAGGATTAATTTCCATTGCTTTTTCATAATATTCTTTACTCTTATTAAAATCTTTATTTATATAATAATATCTACCCAAACATCTAAAAGCTCTTGTATATTTATTATTAGTTATTTCTAAAGCTTTATTAAAGTATTCAATATTATTTTCTAATTCACCTAAAATACAATAAATTCCTGCGTCTGGATTTTTATTTAAAACTTCATTTGATAATTTTTTAGCTTCTTCTTTTCTATTTGCAACATATAAACATTTTATAGCTTCTTCATACATATATAATTCTTTAAATATACTTAAAGCTGTTAATACAGCTCCAAATCCCATAAAACTTTGAGCATATATTTTTTTTAAATTAAATATTAAAGGATAGTCTATTATATAAAAATATTTTAATCTTTCAAAAGGATTTGGATCTCTATCATTATATTGATTACATAATGTTTCTATTTGTAATAAAGAACGTTCTTTTTTCTTTGTGCTTTTATCTTCTGCTAAAGAACGATGTAAAAGAAGTTTAGAATATATTAACCAATCAAATGAGTTTTTTAATGCTTTTTCACTGTAAGATAAAATTATTTCTCGGTTTAAATCTTCATCTGGTAAACCTTTATATAAATAATTTAATAATGATGTTATATAAATTTGATCGTTTATTGTTATTATTTGATTAGAAAATAATTTTTCTTCTTCGGAATTTGTTAATATAGGTTTTTCTAATAAAGGATTGTCATTTCTTATTGAATCTAATGTCATATCGTTAGAATATAAAATTTCTTGATTATTATTATTATTGTTATTATTATTATTTTTTATATCAACAACTAAAATAGGTGTTTCGAATGTTTGATATTTTGTTTTTTTTCCCATTTTTCCTGTTAATGAAATGTTTAAATTTAAATAATTTTTTGCTTTTTCTGTGCTTTCTATACATTTTTTATAATGATAATATCTTAAATAATAAAAGGATTTTTCAATATATAAATAACCTTTTAGTTCATTTGATATATTTAAATTATCTATATTTAATAAATTATATAAATTTTCTATTTCTTTATTTAAATCTTGAATTGGTTCTGTTATTAATTTATTTAAAATTTTTAAATTTCGAATTTTATATAAATTTAATAAAGTTGGAAATTTATTAAATTTTTCATTTTGATATTTGTTTATAAAATAATATGAAATATAATAAAAAATAATAAATTTTGAATGTTTGTAAGGTTCTTCTCCAAAAATAGAAATTTCTTTTATAATTTCTTCTTCTTTTAATAAATTATTTAATATTAATCGATTAAAATAATTATTATTAAATTTATTTAAATCTTTTTCAAAATCAACTTTTTCTGTTTCTTTTATAAATATAAAAGAAGGTCCCCAAACATTTTCTTGTAAATAAATATTTAAAATTAATATAAATGTAATAAATATTTCTTCAATTGAAATTTTATTTGTGAAAGAATTTAATTCTTCTTTTATTTTATTTATTAATTTTTCTAATGAATCATATTCATTTAATTGAATATAATTTAAAATTTTTACAAATAAACAATTTTTTGTTTTGTTGTTATTTAAAATTCCATTTTCTGGATCGTCTAAAAAATTATATGCTCCAAAAATTGAACTTTCTATATTTTTATATTTTTTTAAACATTCGATCAAACCTTCTGAAAATAATTCTTTTAAATTTTTAAGATTTATTAAATTGTCAATATTTAAAAAAATTAATAAATTTTCTTCAAATTCTGAAATGTTTTTTAATTGAATATTATTATTCTCATTTTCTTTTGATTGGTTATTATTATTTTCATAATTTATATTTGATTCCATATAAATTAATAAAAATAAAAATATAAAACATAAATTTAATATTAAAAAATAAAATTTATAACAAAAAAAATATGAAAAACAAATTTTTCATATTAAAAATATTACAATAAATATTATTAAAATTTCTTAAATAATTCTTAATTTAAAAAAAAAAATAAATTTATAAAAACTATTCCCATATTTTAATAATACCATCATCAGCACATGTCCCTAATTTCATATTTTTCAAAATAATCATACAAGTTATATAACTTTTATGTGCTTCTAAAGTATAAACTAATTTTTTTTCTTCAATACTCCAAATATTAATATATTTAAAATTAGCAGTAGCTAATCTCCCATCATTTAATTCAACCATACTAAAAACACCAACATTATTATCAGTAAACATTGTTTTGCATTCTTTATTTTTAATATTCCAAAATTTAATTTCCGTATAACCTCCAGTAACAAAAACTTCTCCATTTTTTAATAAAATCATAGAATAAATAGAATTATTATGTGCTTGATCTATAGAATAAATACATTTTTCACTTGAAATATCCCAAAATTTTATTGTTCTATCTTGCGAACATGAAATTATTTGATTACAATCAAAATTTTCATAATTTTTATTAAATTGAATTATAGAACTTATTACATCACTATGACCTTCTAATGTAAATAAACATATATTTTTTTCTAAATCCCATATTTTAATTAATTTATCATTTGCTCCAGAAACTAAATAAGATTTAGTTAATTTCGAAATATTTTGATTTGGACCTTCAATAAATTTTAATAATGTTATATAATCAGAATGACCTTTTAATATATATAAATTTTCGAATGTTACTTTTGACCAAATTTTAATTTCACAATAAGAACCTGAATAAAATTTTTTTGTTTTCTTTTCTTTACATAAAGAATAAATAATACTATTATGAGCTGGGTAAATTTCTTTAAATTTTTGACCTGAATTTAAATCCCAAATTATAATTTTTTTATCTTCTCCACAAGAAGCTAAATAATTTTTATTTAATTGAATTATATTATATACATATCCTGAATGTTCAATAAATTCTTGGGAAACAAATGTATAATTATTTCGAATATTTATTTCAAAATCAAAAGTATTTTTTATTGATAAATTATTATTTATTTGTTCGTCTATTAATATTAAATGATTAGAAAAATTTGATAAAGGTGTAAAATTAATACTTTGAAGTTCATATTTATTTTCGTGTAAATATTGTAAAATTGAATAATCATTTTGAACATTATTTAAATCTTTATAATAATTATAATATAAATATTTAATTATTTCAAATATTTTATTTGTATATTCTGTTTTTTTATTTAAATTTTCGATATATTCATTTTTTATTTTATTTAATTTAAAAATTATTTCATCTATTTTATTACAATTTTTATTTAATTGATAATTAATTTCGTCTATGAAATTTTTATGAAATTCTTTTAATTTTTCAAAAAACATATTAAAAGTTTTAAATTTTAATTTATTTTGTTTTAAATCTTCAATGTCATTTTCTAAATTTTTTATATTTAATATTTTATGTTCATTATGAGATGATAAACAATGTTCACAAGCATTTAAATCACAATTTTTACAATGAAATTTTATTATATTATTAGGATGATATTTACATTTTTTAATTTCTTTTAATTTCGAAGTCCACATTTCACAATTTTCACAACTCATTTTTTCACCATGAGCTAAACAATTTTGAGGTATATATAATAAAGATATTAATCTTTCTGATGTTACATCAACATTTCCTTGTTTACAAAAACATTCTATTATAAATTTATTATCGAAATTTTTAAAATCTTTTAAACCATTTTTTAATATTTGTCTTGTTATACAAAAAATACATAAAATATGTTCACATGAAAAATTTAAAGCACTTTTCATTATTGTTATTCCACAATTAGAACAATAAATTGGTTTGTTTGAATATTTTATTTTTTCTCTTGGGATTTCAAATGAATTTTTTGTTATGTTTGTTACAGCAGTTTTTATTGTTGTTTTTGGTTGAGTTGAAGTTTTATTATTTTTTTTTTGTGTTTTTTTATTTGATTTTTGTTGTTGGGAATTTGAAAATTTTTTATTAAAATTTTTATTATAACTTGAATCACTAATATAAGATTCTTGAATCATTTTAAATATTGTTTTAAATTAAATAATATTTTATTTATAGAAAAAAAAATATTATTTATTAAATATAATTTAAGATTTAAATCAAAATCAAAGTAAAAAATAATATTTTATATTATTTTTTTATTGTTTTTAAAATAATGGATTATCAATTTAATCGTTTAGAAGAAGAAGAATTTAATTCATCTAAATTTAATGAAGAACAATTTTCTTTAGAATATTCTCAAATAAATATTTATGATAAAATAATACAAGAAGAAGAAGATTCAGATGGACAAAATATAAATATTCCCGAAAAAGATAAATATGATTTTAATAGTACAATAATAACAGTTGTAAAAACAATTTTAGGAAGTGGATTATTAGCCTTTCCATATTTGTTCAAAACATTTGGAATTTTTTATGGAATAGTATTATTAATAATAATAGGAATTGTTACTATCTATTCAGTTGAATTATTATTAATATGTAAAGATATAACAAAAAAATATGGATATTCAATGTATGGTAAAATAACTTTAGGTTTATTTGGTTCATTACTTGTGAAATTTTTAATAATTTCTTTAAATTTTGGAATAAGTTGTATGTGTTTAAAAATATTTGGTGATAGTATGGAAAATTTAATGAAAACTATAATAACAAATAACAATTCTTTATTAGTAAAAAATTATTTATATGAAATATTAGTTTCTATATTTTTATTTCCTATTATTTTAAAGGATAATATGGCAATATTAAATAAAATATCAAAAATTGGAATTTTTGGAGTGATTATTTTTTTATCTTTATTTATTTATATTATATTTATTAAATTTTCTTCCGGAAATTATAAATATAATTATCAAATGTTTTTTACATCAAATCCTAATGAAGGAAAAATTGAAATTATTTCATGTATTCCAACAATTATTTTATCATTTGCTTTTCAATTTAATTTATTTCCTATTTATTTTTCTATTAAACAAAGGAATAATAATAAAATGTTAAGTGCTACAAAAGTTGCTATATTTATTATTATATTTTTATATTCTTTTGTTGGAATGTTTGGTTATATGATATATAATGATAATACTAAAGTATTATTATTAGATAATTTTAAAGAAGATATAAATGAATTTTATAATAATAAATCAGGATTTAAAGTTTTTTTTTATATAATTGGAATAAGTTCTTATTTATTTTCTGTAATTATTACTATTCCTTTATTATTTTTTGGAGCTAAAAAACATTCATATAATCTTTTATTATTATATAAAAAACGAAAAAATTATTCTTCTTATTTAAATGATAAAGAAAAAAAAATTATAGATTATACTTTATTTATATTTATTATAATTATTAGTATTAGTGTTAAAAATATAATGTCATTGTTTAATTTCTTAGGTTCTAATAATATTTCTTTTATTTGTTTTATATTACCTTCTATATTTACATTAATTTTATTTAAAAAAAATCGAATTGAAAAAGGAAAAAATAAAGCTTATATTGTATTAGGTATTGGAATTATAGGCTTAATGTCTTTTTATATAAATGAATTATATCATAAAATGAATTAAATTTTATTTATTAAAAATAAAATGTAAATTGTAATATATATTTATTTAAAATTAATAAATTAAAAATATATTTAATTTTTACTTTATAATAATAGTTATAAATATATTGATTCATATGAATAATAGTAATAAAAATATTTAAATTTTAAAGTAAAATTTTAGTATAAATTATTTAAATTAATTATATAAATTATTATAAGTTAACATTAAATAATATATTAAAACAATATAATATTTTATTATGATAAAATATTATTTTATATATATTGCTTTTTAATTATGATAATTCAATAAAATAACAATATATTAAACAATAAATTTTTTAAATAGTAATAAATTATAAAAATTTTAATATTTATAAAATTATTTATTTATATTTAGTTCGAAACTATTTTTACTAAAAATATCCAAATAATATTTTACAATAATTAAGTAAAAATAAATATTTATTATTAAATTCTCATTAACCATTTATTTATTTCTTCTCTATGATTTCTTTTAATTAATTGTTCATCAGTAATTTCACTTGTTCTACTTCTAAAAAACCCATAATTACTTATATTATTAGAACCTCTTAAACTATTTGTTCTTAAAATATGTAAAGCTCCTAAATTTGGTTTTTCTTCTTCAATAAAATTATCGAGCTCATCTAATTCTGGATCAATGTTAGAATTGTTATTATGTGAATAATTAAAATTTCTTTGAGGAAATCCAAATGATTTACATTTTAATATTTCATGTTTATCATAATCTTCCATATTTGAATCATTATTTGTTCTATTATTATCCATTTGAAAATATTCATCTCTTTCATGACCATTAATATTCTTATTTTCTGGATAATTATTTAAATTATTATTATTATTATCATTATTATTATCATAATTATTGTTATTATAGTTATTATTTTCAATATTTTCGATAGGTTTCATTTCAACATCTTTTTCAACATTTTCTTGTTTATTTTGAACATTTTTAGTTGCATGAATTTTAGTATAAATTTTTGCAATATTAAAATATTCTTGATAATTTTCCATAAAAATTTTACCTGCTTCTTCATTTAAAGAGCTTTGTGGAAAAGGAACAATTAATAAACATTTAATAACTTCAAATAAATTAAATAAAGACCATTGTCTAGGATTCCAATCTTTTTTTAATGTATTAACACATATCTCACCTTTTTCACTTATGTTAGGATGAAAAATTTTAGTGAGAAAATAACCTTTAGGAGCTATTTGAGGAAATTCGGAAGGTATAAATAATTTAACTCTAAAC
>JAEEGL011238868.1_pt1 | contig 11053 bp, 5 predicted proteins | sample 9134231 | NCBI WGS metagenome assembly JAEEGL01 (sample SAMN16246548, study PRJNA631951) | gut metagenome | biome: gut microbiome; feature: rumen; material: fiber-attached | host: Bos | place: Iran: Karaj | collected 2018-10
AGTGATTTGAGTTTTTTTGATGTTTTGGGTTTTGGTGATTTTGTTTCTTTATCTTGTTTTGTTCTTTTATGGGTTGGTTGTTCTCTTTTTTGTGGTTGTTTTTTTGTTTTTTTTGTGTATTTTTTTTTTTTTTTATTTAATTTAATTAGTTTAAATTTTTTTATATTTATTTTTTTTTTTTTTTTATTTTTTTTTTTATAAATGATTTAGATTTATTTAATTTTTTATAATTGTGGAAATATGGAAAAATTTTTACAAGATATTGAAAAATTAGTTGATTTGATTAAAACAAATGATAAAAGTTTTATAACAAATGCAAAAGAGTTATTAAATAAATTAAAAGCAGAAAAAATGACAAAGGAAGTACAATATTCAATTATCTTAATTAATTTTATTTTAAATAATTTTACATTAAGAAATATTCAATATGATAAATTATCAACTGAAGAGCTAGAAAAATTTAAAAAAATTATTCAAATTACTTCATCAACACCTTATCCAAATATATCAACTCATATTTTATGTTTAAAAAATAAAAAAAAAGAAATTGATACTTTAGTAGATGGATTAATGATAATATATAAAGAATATCAAATAGAATATATTAGTAAATTTTATTCAAAAATTACTTTATCAAATTTAGAAACAATTTTAGGTAAAGAAGTAGTAAATGAAGAATTTATAAAAAGTAAAAATTGGAAATTAAATAAAAAAAATGTTGAAATTCAAAGTAAACCAATTCAAAAAATGGATGCAGAAACTGCAATGAAAACAATACAATTTCTTGGTAAAATGAATACTCAATTATCAAAAATAATAAAAGCAAATTTATCAATAGATCCAAAAGTATAAAAAAATTTTTAATTTAAAAAAACAAATTTAAAAGAATAAAAAGTTAAAAATATTAAAAAAATATTTAATAGAATTTATTACATTCAAAAAAATTTTAATTTTCATAAAATCATAAATTTAAATTATATATTTATATAAATAAATATGGAACCTCAACAAAAAAAAGTAATATCATTTGATGAATTATTATCAAGAGCAACCGCATCAGATTCAGCTCAAAAATTTCCAATATCTTCAAATTATTATTTTATGCTTTTATCACGTCATTTTGAAGAATTATCAAAAAAAAAAGATTTATTTGAAAAAGTTCTTTATAAATTTATTTTTGATAATATTTTATTACCTGAAGGTCCTCAAAAAGAAAGAATGATAAATTTCTGTATTCAAAATGATAATTTAGATATTTCTAAATTTAAACCTTTACTTGAAAAATTTAATAATTATCAATTAATATATCTTGATGATACTAAAGAATTAATGAAAAAATGTCCTGATACACATAAAAATTTTAATTATGAAAAAGCTATTTTTGAACATAATTTATATTCTCTTTCTAGAGTTTTTGATAATATTTCTTTTGATTCTGCTGAAAAGTTTCTTAAAATGAAAATTAGTACTATTCTAAATTATACTTTGAAAATGATTGTTGATGGAAATATTAAAGGGTCTATTGATGAAAAAAATCAATTTATTTTGTTTTATCAAGATGAAAATGAAATTTCTTCTGATTTTGATAAACAAATTTTACATTTCTGCTTAAAGGCAAAAAAATTAGGAGAATATATTAAATCTCATTAAATTAAAAACTCTTTTATTAAAAATGAAGTAAATTATATTTTTTTTTTCTTATTTAAATAAATAATAAATAAATAGAAAAAAATTAAAAATAATATTTAAATAATTACAATAATTGAATAATAATAATATTTATTTTTTTTAATGATAAAATATAAATTTGTAACTATTATCAATTTTATTATATTACTAAATAATTAGAAAAACTAATTATTTACTACTGATTACCATTAATATTATTATTAAAATTAGGAAAATTCCAATAATTAGTATAATTAGGTTGAATATTTTGTTTTTTTCCTTGTAAAGCACTTTGTAAATTTTTTCTTCTAGTATTTAAACCACCATAACTAGTTTGAGGTCTTTTTTGATTTAATTGATTAATATGTTCAAAATTAATTCTAGGATCAGGTTCTCTATCTTCTTCACTCTTATTTTTATCATCATCATCATCATCATCTTTAATACTATTATTTTGATTATCTTTACTATCTTCTAAAATAATTTGATTTGAATTTTTATTATTATTATTTACATCATTTAATATATCAGTTAATTCATCTATGAAACTATCATTATTTTCTTCTATTAAATCTTTTTTTTCTTGGAAATTTTTTTTATCTATTATTTTTATTCTTTTATATTTTAAATTATTATCTGATGAATCTTTTAATGAATTAAATGATATTCCTTTTCTAAAACCAATTATTCCACTGGTTTTATTAAAATAAGGATTTTGGGTTTTTAATTGATTTTCATTACTTATTATTTTTGGTAATTTTCTTTTATTTTCATCATTATTGTTATTATTATTATTTTCATTATCATTTATATAATAATTTATATTATTAATATTTACATTTTGAATATTTATATTTATTGGTTTTTGGAAATTTTCACTTTGAGATATTTTCCAATTAAAATTTTTATTAAAATTAAATCTCCTTTGGCTTATTGGATTTTGATCACTTGTTTTCGGAAAAAAATTTGATGAGGTATTACTATTTGAATTAACTTCTTTTGTTCTTGTAGAATTAAAATTTATTTTAACTATTTATATATGATTATTATATATATTTACTTATTCCTGATGAATTTTCATTATTTGAATTCATTATATTATTATGAGTTTTAATTTATTTAAAAAAAAATTAAAATTAATTATCTATCATTTTAACAATAATATTCAATAAAAAAATAATATTTCTAAACAATTATATCATTTAATATTTTAAATGAAATAATTTTCATATTAAATACTATTTAATTTATACATATTATCTCATTTCTTTTTTGATATTATATAGAATAAATAATTGTTATTTATAAATAATAAGAATTTTCTAATATTTACAAATATTATTATCAATTATTTTTCATTTTCTTTTTCCTTTTTTATATTTTCATTTTTTATAATTTCATAAATAACATTTTTAGGAATTACACTTAATATAGTTCTGGTTTTATTGATATCTTTATTTTCTCGATAAATTATTGGGAATATTTTTAAGAAATAATAAACTAAAACAAAACAAATAAAAAGAGTATTCCCAATAGAATTTATATCATACATATATTGAAAATAATCTTCAAAATTTTTAAATAAAGTTCCCATAAGTGACTGATAAAACGGAATTAAAATATTAATAATTAATAAATTAATATTTCCATATCTAAAATCATTAAATAATAAAAAACAATTTAATTCATTATATTCAACTAAATCAACATTAGGAGGATATAATTCATGATAAAAAGTAGTACCATATGCAAAATCAAAATAAATATATCCTTTATTAAAAGCGGTTAATATTTTTTTATAATATTCAAAAGCAATTTCTATAATAATTTTAATATAATATCCATATATAGGCATTAAGCCATAATATGCAATATTATTTGCTATTTCATCACATGTCATATTTGATAAATTATGTAGATGATCAAAATAATAACATAAATCAGATGTAAAGTTATTAATAATTATATTTGAAGTATTTTCTGGAAGGCCATATTTGCTTATATTTTCATAAATATATAATTCTAAATTTCTTATTTCATTAAAATTATTTTGGAAATATGCTAATATTGTTTCTAAACTATATGTTAGATTTCTTAGATATAAATAATATCCTGAATTTATTAATTTATTACTCATATAATTTATACTTTTTATAAAGTATCTTTCTTGTTCTAGAGATAAAAAATTTATCCTAGCAGAATTAATAAATTTTTTATAACTAATAATTGCATTTATAATATAAAAAACAATTAATGTTATCAAAATTAGATTAACAATTGCTGTTAATGATATTTGTTTTTGAAAAAATTTATTTTTAAAAATATTCTCGTGTTTTATATTTGTTATTTTATTATTACTATAACTAAAATTTGATTCATTTTCTTTATTACTAATTAATGTTGCATTTTCATTATCAGAACTATCATCATTAAAAAATTCTTGTTTTTGTGTTAATGAATTTTGATCAATTTGTAATTTTGCATATTTTTGACATCTTGTATTCATAATGTGAATTAATTCCATATCAATTTTATAAAATATATTTAAATATTTTTCCTTTTCTCTAATTATTTTTATTTTAGCTAAAATACAAAAGTAAGTTATAATAGCTTCACAAATTAAATATAATATAAAAATAATCCATAAAAATAATTTTTTATTCTTTGCAATTAAAGTAATTTCATCAATATAATATTGATTTAAAATAGCAATTCCATCTGCAATAATTTGATAATTTGATGTTACAAATTGACTTTCTGTAACTAAAAAATGTTGATTTGATTCTTCTAAATCTATAAACATTAGAGATGAATAAAAATAAATTTGAACTGCTGGAGTCATTAAAATTTCATGTAATTCAAATTCATAAGCATAATTATTAATATACCAATATGTATTTAAATTAAACATATAATTGTCAATTATCTCTTGAGATTTTTTAGAAACTGATGGTTTTTCATAAATAAAAACTTCTAATTGTTGTTGTGTTTCATTATAAATTTTTTTAATTTCTTTATAAAGGAATTCTGAATATTCAGTCTTATTTTCAATATATTGAGGAGAATATCTAGGATTTTTTAAAAAAATATATTGAGAAAGATAATAACAAGTTAATATAACATTTTCAGATATAGAACATTGACAATGAACATATGAAGATACTTTATATATTGTTTGTATTGATTTTATAATTTGTTCAAAAATAATATAAGGTACAACTGTTAAAACAATTAAAGATAATATAAAATAAAATAATAAATATATTATACTTTTATTTATAAAATGTGGTGATATTATTTTTTTAACTGTATTACTTTTTCCAAAATCATCAATATTTAATAAAGAATTATAATTATTTATTTTTCTATTTCCTATTAATTGATATTTATTTATTGCTTCTTCACTATTAATATTTGCTTTAGTTAAACTTGTTCTTTTAGTTGTATTTCTCTCACCATTCATAATTTCTTCAACTTTATATTCAAAATTATAATTATTAACTTCATTAAAAGTATGAGTGTTATAATTATAAATAGAAAATTTAATTTTTGAATAAATTTTATAATAATTATCATAATTTGTATTATCATCTTTATAAATAGATTTATTTAAAATATTATTATTTTTAGTGTTGTCAATATTTGAACTACTTACTTCTTCTTCATATTCTTCATCATCTTCATAATCACTTCCTTCTGACTCTTCTGATGATGAAGTTAAATATGATGCTTCTTCTTCGATTACTTCTTTATCTAATTTAATATCATCTTTATATTGTTTATCAAAAAATTTTTGTATTGATAAATATTGATCATCGTCTTTTAAATCAAATTTATTTTTTAAAACAAATGATTTTCCTTCAACATCAAAATCAATTTCTTCTTCTGATGTTGGAATAAAAGAATATGGTATTTTAAAATTTTCATTTTCATTTAGTAAATTAATTGAACTTTTTCTACTTTTTTTTTCACTATTTTTTTTTGCTGAAGAACTTTTTTTTAAATATAAATTTCTATTTGAATTTGTATTATTACTATTAGTACTATTTTTTGAATAATAGTCAATTAATAAATCTATACTTTGTAATTCTAACCAATAACCAACTACTTCATCTAATATTACTAAAGGTTGAACAGTACATTCGAATTTTTTATTATTTTTCCAAGTTATTATTTTATTTGAATTATCTACAAATTTATTTGTTAAAATTTTAATTTTTAATTGTAAAGGTTCTATTATTTCATTATCCTCAAAATTTGATAAAGTTCTTAAAACTTCATCATTAAATTCATTTATAAATTGTGTTATTTCAACATTACTATTTATTATATGTGATTCTAAATCTAAAATATTTAAACAATTAGGTGTAAAATTTTGAATACAAAGTTTATTATTTATTAATATAAAACATTTATTTCTTAAATTTTCATCATTTTTATCTAATTTCTCAGTTAACTTTAAAAATAATATTGAACGATTATTTTCATCATAAATTATTCCAGTATCAATAAATGCAGGAACTAAAAATTTAGCACTATTTCTAAATAATACAAAAAGTTCTCTTAAATTGGTTAAATAATTATTTTTAGAAGTCATATTTTGAACTTTTACTTTCAACATTCTTTCATGTTTTTCTCTTATAAAATCTGGTAAGATTAATTTAATATTTTTTTCTAATAAATCCAAATTAGAATAACCTAATAATTCACATATTTCTAAAGAAATTTTTTTTATTATACCAAAACTTTCACCAAATCCATTTGCAATGATAAATTGATAATCTGATTTAGAAGTTAAACAATGAATATCAAAAAAAGATTCTTTAAACTTATCATCATTTTCAAAATCAGTATTTAATATATTTTGAATATCTTTTTTATCATTTAAAACTTCTTCAACAAAATTTCCATATAGAGTATTAATTTTTTTTGTTATTAAACCATTATTAACTAAATATCTATATTTTTCTTTTACTAATTCTCTCATTTCACTAATTTTACCTCCTAAATCTTTTAATTGATTAATATCCATTGATTCACTTTTATTTAAAAGTAAAGTCCAAAATTGAGAATAATATGAAGAAATTGTTTGTATTTGAGATAAAATTTCTTTTGTTTGAAAAGCAAAAGATATATGAGTTTGTTCGACTCCCATTTCGATTCCTTTTTCTTCTAAATTTCTTTTAATTCTATAAATAAAAAATTCTTCTGAATAACTTAAATTATGTAACTCTAATGACTTTTGTAAAGTTTTATAACATTTTTGGTATTTATGTAATTTTTCCATTTGAAAAACTGCATAATTAACTAATAATATTGGACTACTTTTAAATACATTTAATGCATCTTTATATAAATCATCTATATGTTGATATAAAATAAAATCAATTTCTTTATTATTTTCTATACTCTCTTTAGATTGATTTATAATTTTAGATAAATTTTCAATATTTTTAATTTTTTTAACTTGATAAAGATTAGTTTTATAATATGAATAACTTAATATATTCATTATACTTTCTCTATCATTTTTTTTTATTTCAATAGCATTAATAAATAGACGTAAATTATTATAAATATCAATATCTTTTTTTTCATCTATCATTATAGCATTAAAATTATTATTGTCTAAATACAATATCATAAACACAAATAGAAATGAACTAATAATAAAGATTTGTAATAAGCCTTTAAAAGAACTTTGTTTAATGAAATTTCCAAAAAATAACAAAATACATCCCCAACAATAAATAACATTTAAAATAAATTTTACTACAATTATAGGATTATATTTACTATTTTGATATTTTCTTTCTATAAAAAAAGAATAAGAACATATTAAAGAAGTACATAAAAAACTTGCAATACAAACATTAAAAATATCAATAACACAACAAATTTCTAAAAAAAGAAGTGTTATAAATTTACAAATCATCATTATACAAGAACCATTTATAATTAAATATTTTGATACAGATGATGAAAACTTATCTGTATTATTAAAAGATAATGAAATAAAAATATAAGATAAAAATAATAATATTAAAGAAGAAATTGAACAAGGAATAATTAAAAAAATATGTGTTTTACTCCAACATGGAAATTTTTCATTAAAATATGGAACATTATCACATACAATAACAGTTAATAACATCTCTAAAGATTTTTAAATAATTTTTTTACCTTCAATTGGAATAATAAAAATAGTACATATATAATTCATAATATGTCCTAATAATAATAATAAAAGTCTATTTAAACTTTTTCCATGTAATGATAAAATTATTAAATAAAGATAGATTATTAGAATTAAAATAATTATTACACATATTCCAATTATTGTACTAACAAATAAAGTTTGTTTAGAATTAAAATAATGAAGCAAACGAAAATATTTAAAGTATTCTAACAAGTCTGAAAAAAGACTAGATGATTTCCAAATTGATAAAGTCTATATTTATTAAAATTTTTATTATACTAAATCATTCATTATTAAACTAAAGTTTTGGAATATTTCAATAAATGAAATTATAATTTCAATTAGATAATTTGAGCTATAATGGCTATATACTTGATATAACACATTAAAATTTGATTTTTTTATTTTTTTGAACAAATCATTCATTTTTATTTTGTGAATAATTTTAACAATAAAAGAAGAATACTTTAATAATTATTTTTATCAAACAATTCTTAGTTATAATTATATGTAAATATTAATATATTATTTAAAATAAGTATTTATAAATTTTTTTTGATATTTTTTCTTATGAATAAAAATTAATTAAAAAACAAATTAAATCTCTTATTTTTTCTTTATATTTTTTTATTAAAAATAAAAATAAGATTTTCTATTTATAATAATTTTAATTAAAGTTTTTTAAGATTATAAAAATGTTAATCCAATATTAATATTGTAATATTAAATTTAATACTTTACAAAATAACAATTAAAAATAAATAAATAATATCCTCAAAGGACCTCCGTAATTTACATTTAGATAAAAAATATATATTAAGCATAATTTCCTATATAAACAATTCTATATCTATATTTAAACTTTGTCATAAAAAAAAATTAAATAATATTTTAAATGGACAGAATAAATTAATATGATAAATATAATATTAAAATTATTGTTTGAATGGGAACATGTGTAATGCAAAAAAATTGTTGTGAAAACAAAGAACAAATGATAAATATTCAACAATCATATAGATTAATAAACCAAGAAAATCTAAATGATAAAAATAAATTAAAAGGAGTAAAAAATTCTAATATATCAATGAATTCAATAAATAATAAATGTTCAAAAAAACAATCAATAACAACTCGTCCTAATTCAGTAATAACTCCAAATTTAAGAAGAAATACAATGGATTACCAAAGTATATTAAGTGATTTACATTATTTTCATCATTTTAATAAAAGTCTTTGTAATTATAGAAGATTAGCAAGTGAAAAAAAAGAAAATTATATGGCTGTTTATTATGAAAAAAAAAGAAAACTTGCTAAAAATTTTTTATTTAATGAAGCAATGGGAAATAATCAAATTTCAAAAATATTTTCTGATAATAATAATAGTATAAAAATTGATACTCAAACAACTTTTAAAAGTTTAGAAAAAAGTAATTCTTCTCAAAAATTAACATTTAAAAATTTATCAATTAAAGAAAACAATAAAAAAAAATCCATTTTTAAAAAAGTAAGAACAGTAAAAGAAAAAGAAGAACCAATCAAATTATCAATTGAATTACCAGATATGAAAAAAAGATATAAAGTAAATGAAACTTTATCACCACAACAAGAAAAATTTATTAGAAGTACATTAAAAGATAATAACTTAATAGATTTTGATGAAGATACAATAAATGAATTTATAATAGGATTTTTTTCTTTTGAAGTAGAATCAAATTATACTTTATTTCATGAAAATGATGAAGCAAGAGTGTTTTATATTATTGAAGAAGGAAATATTAAAATAATGAAGAAAAGAGGAAATAATAATTTTGAAGGAAATAAGAATAGTTATATTTTATCAAAAGGAGAATATTTTGGTTTAGAATGTTTTCAAGAAAATACTTTTAGAAATCAAACTGCAATTTCTGTAGGTAAAACTAAATTATTAGGAGTTAGTGGAGAATTTTATAGAAGTGCTTTAATTTATATGGATTTAAAATTTACAAATGAAAGAATTGAAATTATTCAAAATTTATTTTTTTTTAAATATATTGAAAAAAGAAAACAAATTGATTTATGTAAAGCTTTAATTTTAAATGTTTATGATCCGAATTCTATTATTATTAATGAAGGTGAGTTTTCAAATAGAATTTTTATTATTGAAAATGGGATTGTTAGAAAAACAAGAAAATTTAAAAAAATAGATATTTTGAATAATAGTAATATATTTTGTGATATTAATTTTTTTATGAATATTCCTTCTTATTTTACTTATAGTGCTGCAAATACTGAAATTTTTGTTTATGAATTATGTTATTCTCATATTAAAGAAATTTTAGGTGAAAATTGTTTAAAAGAAATTCTTTATAATATTTTCAGTCATTCAATTCAATCTTCTAATTTAAAAGAAATTATTTTTTCTGCTCAAGAAGAATTATTTGATATTTTTAAATTATCATATTATGAACCATCAGAAATAATATTCCCAAAAAAAACATTATTAAATAAGAAAATATGTATAATTTTATGTGGCAAATTAATAAAAGGTAAAAATAAAGAAACAATTGCAAATACAGGAGATACATACGGTGAAACAATAATAAATTCAAAAGAAGATTTAGATTCAGATATAACAAGTTTATCAGAATCACTTTTATTAGAAGCATCATGGGAAGAAATAATAAAATTAAATGATAAGAAATATAATGCAAGTAAGAAAATGGATTTATTAGAAACAGTAAATCATTTAAAAAAAGTTCCAATATTTTCAACTTTAAAAGAAATGAAATATTTAAAAATATGTAAAAATATAATTAAAGAAACATTTAGAGATAATACAATAATAATAAAAGAAGGTGGTTTAGCTTTTAAATTTTATATAATTAAAAATGGTAAAGTTAAAGTAACCCAAAATGGGAATTTTATTCGTAATTTAGAATCAGGTGGTTGTTTTGGAGAAATACCAAATTTAACAAGTGAAATAAACTTATTTACTATTATTTCAATTGGTATAACTGAATGTTATGTTATAAGTTCAGATGAATTTAATGATTTTGATATTCATATTTCTAAAGAAATTAAACAATTATATTATTTAAATGATGTTAATATTGGATTAAATGAATTATTTTATGTTAAAAATTTAGGTAATGGAAAATTTGGTAATGTATTTTTAGTACATAATAAAAAACATTTTTATGCAAT
>JAEEGL011393390.1_pt1 | contig 11053 bp, 6 predicted proteins | sample 9134231 | NCBI WGS metagenome assembly JAEEGL01 (sample SAMN16246548, study PRJNA631951) | gut metagenome | biome: gut microbiome; feature: rumen; material: fiber-attached | host: Bos | place: Iran: Karaj | collected 2018-10
GCAGTTAAATCTCTTTTTTTATAAATTTGTCCTTCTAATTCAAAAATTCTACTTTGCAAATTTTTGATAATATTAACATAATTACTAATATGATATTGAGCATTAAGTACATTTCTTTTAATACTCGTTTTAATATTTTTTGCTTTATTCGCGAAATTTAAAGTATTATAAGTATCATCATATGCTTTAACACTTGGACTAATATTAGCTATCATAACAGTTCTAGAATTTCCACCTAAACTATCTTTTAATAATCTTGTTAATTTACTATCTCTATAAGGTACATATATTTGTTTTCCTTTTTGAGCACTTTCACATAAAGCTTTAATACAATTTCCAAGAGTTAATAATGATCTATTTATATTTGCTCCTTCAAATAATCTAATTCCTTGATTTTGTGTTACACTTGCTCTTTCACTTCCTGCTAAATCTATTAATGATAATTTTCCATATTTTATTTCATATTCAATAGCAGACGAGGTTTTTTCTTTATATGAAACTAATATTTGAAGAATAGCATGACTTCGACTTGAAGTTTCATTTGCATTTGTAGCTTCAGTTGTACGATTTTTATTTCCTTTTTTTAATATACTTAATATATGTTCACTTGAATTTGTGGTGATTTCAGTTATTCCACTTACTATAATTCCTTTGTTTGGGTCTTCTCTTAAATCTAAATATTCATCGGAATTATTATTAAGTAAATCTCTTATATTTTCATTATATATTTCTAAATACCATAATTTTACTGTATAATCACGTTCAGGATAACTTTTTATTTTATTAAAAAGTTCTTTTAATGTTAATGGCATTATTCCTGGATTTTCTTCAGTTCCTAACATTGTATATGTTTTTCCTGCTCCTGTTGCTCCATAGGCAAAAACTGTTGCATTAAAACCATTTACAACTCCATCTATTAAAAATTTCGTTGTGTTGTTAAATATTTCAAATTGATTTTCATTTTTATTGAAAGCAAAATCAAATGCCATTGTTTGTTCTTTTGAACGTGTATTATTTGGATTATTTATTAATGCATTTGGGTCTTTGAGAATAATTACTTTTCTTTCGAGAATGTTGATTGTTTCAGTTAAAGAAAATTCTTTTTCTTTGTTTGATAATGGACGACAACGAACTGCAACTAAAATATTATATGTACCTTTTTTCATATCTTCTATATATTTTGTTGTTTCTTCATTTATTGTTTCTAGAAGATCTGTTTTTTGTTTGTTTATATTATTGTTTTGGTTGTTTGAAAATATGTTTTGATCTGAATCTGATGAAGATGGTTTTAGTTTAATTTCATTCATTTTTATTGAAATTGTTGAATCATCAAATGTTGATATATTATTATTTGTGATATTATTTGTGTTTATATTGTTTTTATTATTATTATTGTTTGTTTGATTGTTTTGATTTGTGATTTTGTTGTTTTCTATATTATTATTTATACTTATATTATTATTGTTATTATTAGTATTATTAATATTATTATTATTATTAATATTACTATTATTAATATTATTAGTTTCCATAATTATATTTAATAATTTAATATATATTTAATAATATATTACTAATTTTAAAAATAAAATAATTAATAATACATACTTAAATTTAAATTAATATCAATAAATAAATAAATAATAATTATCAAAAATTATTTATTTTAAAAACACAATTCTAATCCTTGTCCAGAATCACCAGCAGTTAAAATTTTTGATTTTTCAGGAACAAATTTAACAATTTTAATTCCTCCTTTTTTTTCACATCCATAACCCCATAAACATTCCATAGTATCTAAATTATAACATAACAAATTTCCATCACCACAACCAGCAGCTAAAATATTACCACATATATCTCCACAAAAAACAGCATCTGCACTTTTCATATTACCTATCAATTTAAAATTATTTTGCATATCAAATACTTTTACTGTATTATCAGCTGCTCCAGTAACTAATAAATTATTTTTTGTAGTTCCTACATAATTAATAGCTGCTTTATGAATAGGTTCATTAAATATTTTTTTCATATCTCTCATATCAACTACATTTATTATTCCATCAGATACACCCGTACTAATTATTAAATTATTTTTACCATCACTATGAAAAATAATATTTGAAATTTGTCCTAAATGCCATTTATTTTTTGATATGCATTTTTCACTATTTAAATCCCATATTCCAATTAAACCATCTCTTCCACCAGTCACAGCTAAACTACTTGCCCAATTTAATTCAGTAACTGGACCCTTATGAACCCCACTTAAACATCCTAAACTACTACTACCATTTTGATTCCATATTCTAACAGATGAATCATAACTTGCTGAAAGAAAAACACCTGATTTTTTATCAGCTACTATTTTAGATATTGAACCACTATGTTCAGTTAAATTTTTACATTTAACTCCACTACTTTCCCATAAGCATATATTAGAATCCATACCACCTGAAACTATCTTTCGATTTGGGAGGATTTGAACAGTTGTTACCCATTCAGTATGACCATATTGTTTGGTATATAATTGTTTTGTTTGCTTTCCGTTTGAAAGATTATATACTCTTAGACCGTGATCGGTACTACCTGTTACAACTATATCAGAGGTGTTGTCCATACAAAGTATAGGTCCTCCATGTTCTGGGGAGAGAGGTATATCTGAAGAAGGACCGTTTTTTGATGAGAAAGAACCTGAGGATAAATTTACGTTGAACATGTTTTTTTTATATTTTTATATTATTATTTTGTATTATTATTGTAAAATATTGTTATTATTTTTATTTATTTAATTTTGGTTTTTAATTTTATAATTAAATTAAATAATGAATAATAAAAAACAAGAAATTTATGATGATAATAATAATAATATAAATAATAATCAAATAGAAATTTCTCTTCAAAAAAAAATTAGAGAACAAGCGAAACGTTTAATGAATCTTCAAGAATATATTTCATTATTAGAAAATAGAATTCTTCAATACAATCCAAATGAATCTCTTCCTCTTAAAAAAGAATCAATTCAAAATAATATTTATCATCCAATCACAGAAATAAATGAAAAATATTTAGAGCTTCAAAAAAAATATAATGAATTATACGAAAGCACAATGCACATAACAACAAATAATAATAATAATATGAATAATAAAATTTTTAATACATCTTTTTCTTACATTGACATTCCTTCAAAAAATTATGAAAATATTCTTTATCAAAAATATCCAAACATAAACAATATCGATCAACCTGAAAAAATATTCGAATATTATCAAAATCTTCAAAATGATTATATTTCTCAATTAAAAGACAAAGATATTCTTATAAATCAATTAAAAAAAGAAACTATAAACAACGATGAATTAAGAAATTACATTGAAATTCTTAAACAAGCTCTTGATTCAAGTTTAATTAAAAATGGTTTAAAAGCAAAAATTGATATGTTAAAAAAACAATATTATTCAAATTTACCTGATGATGATTATGCAACTGTTTTATTAGACATTGATAATATGAAATCAACTAATGAAAAATTAACAAAAGAAAAAGAAAAAAATAATAAACAAATTGAACAATTAAATAATGATTTAGTTGAATTTAATCAAACAAAAGAAAATTTAATTACTTTAAATAAAAAACATGAAATAATATTAGAAAAAAACAAAGAATTAAATGAAAATAATGAAAAATTAGAAACATTATTTAAACAAAAAGAAAAAGAAAATGAAATTTTTAAAGAAAAAAATAATGAATTAGAAAAACATAATGAATTATTATTAAACGATAATAAAAGAGTTCAACAATTAGAAAATGATAATATTATTTTAACTAAAACTGTCACTGATCTTAATGATAGAATTTCAAAATTAACTTATGATAATACTTATTTAAAAGATTTTCAAAATATTTGTGATAATTTATCAAAAGAAAATAATAATATTAAATTAATTAATGAAAATTTAAGTCAAGATAATAATTATTTCTTAGAACAAAATGGTATTTTAAAAAATAATTTAAATGAAATGGATCAAATTATTAATGATAATAAAAGGTTAAAAAATGAAATAAGAAATTTAAATGAAAGAATTGCTATTATTTGTAATGAAAAAAATAAAAATGAAAATATTTATTTAGGAAAAATTCAAGAATTAGAACAAGAAAAATGTTGTTTACAAAATTTATTAATGAAAAATGAAGAATATGAAAATTGTGAAGTTAAAAATAAAATTAATAGTTATAGAAATGATAATAAAAAATTATATGACAATAATATTAAATTAAATAGTGAAAATGTCAAATTTTTAATGGAAAATAAATTTTATTCAAATTTATTATTTAGAATATTAAAATTTCATATTAATAATTTAAATGTAAAAAATATAATTTGTGAATTATTAAATTTAAATGAAAAAAATATTTTATTGAAAACAGAAAATCAAAAACATCAAAAATCTTTAGAAAAAGTTAATAAAGATTTTAATAATAACTATAATAATTCCGATTTCGAACAATCTGAAAAAGTAAAATGTGATTTATTCCATAATCAAAAACAATTATTAGATGTAAACAACCAAATCGAATATTTAGAAAACGAATTACAAAAATACGAAACATGTTAAAAAATGAATTATTTTCAAAAAAAAATATTTTTTTTATTTAATTTAAACTTAAATTTAATTAAAAAAATTTTTATTTTTATATTAAAAATAATATTATTATATATATAAATCAAGATAATAAAAATATATTTATTATTATTATTATTATTAATCTTCGAAAAGGCTTTAATAAAATTAATAATTAAATTGAATTAATATTATTTGAAGGAAATCCTTATATAAATACAAATATTTATAAAGGCTTCCTTGATATAAATACCCAATTACATTAGATTTAACATATTTACAAGTAGCTGATCCTTAAATCAATTGTATATTTACAAATTAAGCATCAAATCTATTGAGTTTTCCTCCTTTTTTTGATTTTTTGTATTTAATTATAGCATGTCTGATTTTATGATTTTTCATATATCTCTTTTTATCTTTGTAAAAGTCATTTAATATGCTTCTAATTAGCTTTATTTTATAGTCATTCATTGTTTTATATGATGGTTTAAAAATATTTTTATCTAGCCATAGTTTTATATTATTTACCTCAGCCTGTCTCACATATAAAAAAATTTTTTTTTATATGTCAGCTGAGGGATTTGAACCCTCGCCCTTTCGGAACAGCGCCTAAAGCTGCCGCCTTAGACCACTCGGCCAAACTGACTTCATTAAATTATAAAGAAATAATTTACAAAAAAAGAAAAAAATATATAATAAAATTGATAAAAATAATTTAATAAATTTAATAATAAAAATTATGATAATTCAAATATTAAATATTTTTGTTAAATAAAATAAATAAAAGAAATATTAAAAAATAATATTAATTTATAAAAATAAATATATTTATTTTTTAATTGCAACAAAAAAAATACAATTATAAACAGTTTGCATAAGACTTTCTTCATAACTACTATAAGTAGTTTTTATATATTCTTCTTTTTTAATTTCAAATCCATAACCAATAATAATTTTCTTAATTTCATCCCAACTTAATTCAATGCTAATTTCATTTTCCATTTCTGTATAATGATATAATAAAGGACCAATATTAATCCAAATTCCATTTGTTTTAATAATTTCACTTATAGTTTCAATATATTCAATAACATTATTTGCTGTATCTAAAAAAAAACATGTAACAATTCCATCCCAAAAATTAATATTTTTTTTATAAACTCTAATAAATTCCCCAGCAACCATGCTCATTTCTCCATATTTACTTTTAATTAAATTATCACTTAAGCATTCATCAGGAATGTAAATTTTTTTAAAAGGAATTTCTTCATTAATTAAATTACTAAAAGAATGAATTAAAGGTTGAATAAAAAATTCATTTTCTTTAGTAGTATTATTTAATATATAATTTGAACTTAATAACATATGATAACTAAATTCATTTCCTTGTGATTTAAAACCTAATTTTGCTATTTCATACATTAATCTTCCTAATCCTGCTCCAGGATTAAGAATATAAATACCTTTTTCAAAATCTTTTTCTGATTTATTTGAAAAATATGTTTTTAATTCAGTTAAAATTGGGTCATATGTTTTTTTTCTCTCAAATAAACCTTCTTTAGACCAGTCTCTAATAAATAATTTTAATGTACTCCGAAGTTTTATTATATTTTTTGGCTTTACAAATAAAGGTTCTATTAAAATTTCACCTGTTGATGATTTAAATGATTTAAACATTTCTTTATAAGGCTCTGCGATTTTTAAAAAAAATTTATAATTTTCCCAAATTGCAGATTTTAATTTTTCTATTCGAGTTTGATAATTAAATGACATACGTTCTTTATATTTTAATGGAATTGATGAAAAATCTCTTTCGATTCTTGAAACTTCTCGAAGACTATCAACTTGATAATTGAAAAATGATGAAACAATATTTTTTAAATGATTAAATTCTTCAATATCATTTGAAGATGAATTTAAACCTATAGGTCCTATTGTTTCATGTAGTTCATTATCTTCTTCTTCTGTTTCATTTTTTGATTTAATGTTATTTGAATTATTATCATTATTTTCCATTAAAATTATAATATAATATTGTGATATATAATTTAAAAATAAAATTTATATAATTTTATTAAAACATTTTAATAAAAATCTAATTAAACCTACTTTTTTTTACTAAATATGATTTATATAAATTTTAAATTATAAAAAAGTATACTATAAAATAATAATATTTATAAATTTAAAATTAATCATTTATAATTTAATTATAAAAACCTTTAAAATAGATTTTTTTAAATTAAACTCTCTAAATAAATAAGAATTTTAACTTAGAATTAATAATAAGATAAATATATTTTAATAAAAATAATAAATAATATTATTTTACATTAATTTTTTTTAAAATGATTTTTATATTTTTTATTTTTTTTTTCATCTTGATTTTCTTTTTGATTTTGAATAATAGCATCATAAATTCTATTTTCAAATGTATTATTAGTATCAAAAACAGAAGTATTAATAATAACTAAAGGATTATTACCTATTAATTCTTGTTTATTTTTTGCTTTTTTATAATAATCATTTAACTGTGGATACATTTGATATAATGATTGATAATATAAATCATAATTAACAGGATTATTATAATCATTAATATTATAATCTAAAACATCTTTTTTAGAATTCAAAAAAATTTCATTTTCAAATTCTTCATATTTCTCATCATTAATATTAGTATTAATTAAATTTTTAATATTATTATCTTCAAATATATCAATTTCCAATTTATTTTTTTCTTTATGAATTTTTTTAACTTCTAAAGTTTTAATACCCTCTAATTTCCAATTAGGATCAATTTGAGCCATAATTCCCGGATCAATAATAGGTAATTTAGTAACAGGATCAACATAAGGATAAAATAAACTATTATTATAAGGCAATCTTCCATACAAAGCTAAATGAATCATACTTATTATTTCTCTTTTACATATTTCTACACTTTCAGGTTTCCCACTTAATTGCAATTCTCTAAAATCTTCATTTGGTTTACTATCTTTAGGAATAAAAATTTGACATCCTGTGACTTCATGAATTATTTTTACTGTTTCTCCATTTCTACCTATTATTAACCCAACCATTTTATTTGGTATCTTCAATGGACTATGTGGACCTGGAAAAGGGTTTGTTTCTCCTAAATGACTATAGGTATTTTTCATATTAATTTGTTCTGTTACAATTTCTTCTATTAAATTTTTTGCTTTTTCGTATTTATCTTCTGGACCTTCAATGAAAACATTTCTAATTTGACTGTTTGGGATTTTTTCTATTGCGATTTGTATTTTACACCCACTTTCTCTATTTAATCTTCGAATTGTATCTCCGTTTTTACCTATTATTAATCCAACACAATCATCAGGAACTCCTAAAATTTTAGCATTTTTATCAGGTGGTCCATAAGGAGTCATATAATAATTTTCAATAACTAAATTTTTATTTTTGTTTATTGTTCCATCTTTAATTAATAATTCAGTACGAATTTCTTGAGATTTTTTTATTTGCTCTTCTTTTATTTGATTTCTTTCTTTTTCATTTGCTAATAATATTTTATTTACTAAATGAGTAGCCCGTTTAACCGCTGTTTCTGAATCACCTATAATTAAAACATGTTGTTCCTCTGAATCTTCGGGTAATTCAGGCATACCTTCTTTTTGAGTTCCTTTTCCTCGAACTAATATTTTACATCCTGATTCTTGTTCTAATCTTTTTTGATTCGTCCCTTTTGGTCCAATTAATAGACCAACATAATTAATTCCCTGTTTTTTTGGAATGAATATTTTTTTTTTAATTTTATTTTGATCTAATAAAGCATTATTAATTGAATTATTAAACAAAAAGGGGTTATATAAAGGGGGAGGTAGGTTAGGTTGTTTCATTTGGGGGTTATATAAAGCAATATTATTTTGAAAATTATTATTTGAAGGTGGGGGGTATTGTTGAGGGGGGTATGTTATCATTTTATTATAGGGGGTTGGATATATATTAGGATAAGGAGCCATATTATTATTTGGATTTGGAGCGTTTGACCATTTTGAAACTCTGTTTCTTCGTGATTTTCTTTCGCTTCTTGAATCATCACGATGATGGTGTTTGCTATAATATTCATCATTACTATCATATGAACTTGAATGTGAACGAGAACGTTCTCGATATTCATTAAATTTTTCTCTTTTCATTAAATAATTTAATTAATAAAATGTTTTAATATAATAAATAAAATAAATAATAAATTTAATATTTAATATATCATATTTTATTTTAATAAAATAATATGATCTTCAGTTAAATTTAATGATAATAATGTAGATGATTCATCTTCTATTTTAGTTTCGTTTTCATCTTTAAATTTTAAATAAAAATTAAATTCAAGTTCTTTATCCATTTTAAATAATCTCATTATTAATAATTTTAATCCTGTTAAAGTACTATTTTTTGGGAATTTTTTTTTAATTATTTTATCATTATATTTTAAATTAACTTCTATAACATTTCCACTCAAAGCATTTGTATTTTTTGATAATAAATTTATAAATTCATCCAAAGGATCAAAAAATTTTTTTTTCAAAACAAAATATTGCTTATTAAAAATATTCATATATTTTTCAAATTTTTCTTTATCAAAATTTTTTTCAGTTAATTTTTCACCTAATTGTTTTTGTTCTTTTTCAACATAATCTTGAACACATTTTTTTAAATAAAATTTTTCATTGTCTCTTCGAATTATTTTTGTTACTGTGCTTCCATTAATAATGCTCATTTTAGGATTTCTTCCAACTAAATTAATTTGAGTATTTTCTTTTCCATTTACATCAACGAATCTATTATTTAAAATATCTAAATTTTTTATTTCTAATTGTTCAATGTCAACCATAATTTTTAAAAAGTCATTTGTATTAAAATAATTATAATCTATTGAAATATGAGTCATTGATTTTTTAAATTCTTCTAAAATTTCTAATTCGTTTTTATCAATTTGCATATTTTCAATTGAATTGCTTTCGAAAAAATTGGAAATTAAATTTTGATTTAAATTTATGTATTTTAATTCAGGTGAACGAAACATATTATAAGTGAATAAAAATTGTTTAATTTTATTTTTTTCTGTACTTAAATATTTTAATTTTTGTGTATTTTTTTGTAATTCTTTAATATTATTATCAATAAATTCTTTATTTGAATTATTTTCATAATTTTCTTTATTTAAATCATTTCCCATTAAATATAAATATTCTAATGTTTTAAATAAAGGTGATAATTTAATTAAAGAATAATAATCAATTTTACATTTATTTAAAACTAAAATATTTAAATAACATTTTTCTTCACCATTTATGTATTTACTAATATTTTTTTCAAATTCATCATCGAATTTTAAAATATTTTCACTAAAATTCAACATCGTCAATCTTTTAAATTTATTTAAAATAAATAACATATCACTCCAATTACATAATAAAGATTTAGTTAAACTTAATTCTTGAATTTTTGGTAAAATTTCATTAATATTTGTATTTAAATAACTTATATATGAATTAGTTAAATCAATACAAATCATTCTTTTAAATTCAGAAAATTCTCTAATTGCTTTTTCTTTTCCTACCAATTCAATATTAATAATTTTTTTTGATGTTGTTATGAAATTATCTGTTTCTAATGCTTTATCAACGAATTTATTAAAATCATTTCCATCAGTATCATAAAAATTATATTTATATCCCAAAGCATCTAAAAAATCTTGTCCAAAATTTGCTTTATTTAAACGTATTAAAGAACCACTATTTAAATTATTTTCAGTTTTGAAGTATTCATAATTTTCTACTGTTCCATTGTGTTTACCTCTACTTTTATTTTCCCATTCAATTCCTAACCAAATGTCTTTTGGATCAGAGTTTGGTTTATGTTTTAAAGGACCTATATATTTTATAATTCCAACTTCTTCGTTTAATTCTATTTTTTTATTTAAATATGTTTGAGGATCTTCATTTTCTTTTAATGAAGATTTTGTGTTTTTTGGAAATTTTAAATTAACTTCTGGATTAACTTCATTTTTTTCATAATAATCTTCTTGATTTTTTTCTATTTTTGTTTGTTCTGCTAAAGGATTTATTGGGATATAATCCATTTTTAATAATTTTAAATATTATTTTAAAATATTAAAATAATATCTATTAAATTATTATTATAATTATTTTTTATATAAAATTAATAATTTTTATTTAAATTTATTTATTATATTTTATTTATATATAAATAATATATTATTTATATTTTTATTATTCAATTATTCCTAATTTTTTTAATCTCTTTAAATAACTATGATCTTTATAAGGAAATGAGTGTTTTTGATATAAAACAACTTTTTCATTTTCTTTAAAAATTCTTCCTTTTGCTTGACATTTTGAATCACTACAAACAATTAAAAC
>JAEEGL011882371.1_pt1 | contig 11053 bp, 9 predicted proteins | sample 9134231 | NCBI WGS metagenome assembly JAEEGL01 (sample SAMN16246548, study PRJNA631951) | gut metagenome | biome: gut microbiome; feature: rumen; material: fiber-attached | host: Bos | place: Iran: Karaj | collected 2018-10
GAATATCGTGATGAAGTTTTTATTCTGCTCCGGATCTCCGATATATCCCCGTCCTACACCGTCGCCCAGAATCACAAGTTCGCCTTTGTTTCCCGGAGGAAGAATCTCACCGTTTCCGTCCATGACCACGACATGGACATTCGAACCGGGGATTCCGATCGTAATATCATTCCCATCCTCAACGACCTGCATCGTACAGCTGATCGTCGCCTCTGTGGGTCCGTACCCGTTCATAATATGGAGCTGCGGATTAACATCCCGGAGCCTTTTATAAAGAGAGGAGGGAAAAGCTTCCGCGCCGAAATCTATGCTTTTTAACGCGCGTACAGCATCCGTGGCAGCATCTGTGTCAAGGAGATTGGACATATAGCTGGGAGTACAGCTCATGACATCCACACCGTTTTCGATCATCAGCCTGCCGAGTTTATAAGGATCCAGGATCTCCTCCTGAGAAGCCAGGACTACTGTCATTGCGTTTGCAAGAGGAACGAACTCCTCCATGATCGAAAAGTCAAATGTCAGCGCCGCGATGGCAAGGCTTATATGTGCACGAGCGGTATAACCGCGGATCTCATGGTTTTTGTCATTGTCATCCGCAAAATTGACAAGGTTTTTATTGGTCAGCATGACCCCTTTCGGCCTTCCTGTGGATCCGGAGGTGTATATCACATAGGCAAGCGCCTCATAGGGCAGCGCAAGGTCAAGGTCTGTTTTTTCTCCTTCGGATACAGCATCCTGCACTATGACGGTCTCTTTTCCTTCACGGGTTAGGCTGTCGAAGAATCCCTTTCTTCTTTCCACCACAGCCGCTGTTGTCAGAAGGATATCCGATCCCGAATCTTCAAGTATAAAATGGATCCTGTCCCCGGGATAATCCGGATCTATGGGAAGAAAGGCTCCTCCGCTTTTAAGGACTCCTTGTCTCATCACATAGGAGAAGCTGTCCCTTTCTGCCAGGACCGCCACGATCGTATCCATTTTCACCCCTTTTGAGACAAGGACATGCCCCACGGCATTTGCCTCTTCGTTAAGTTCTTTGTAGGAAAGAGTCCTATCAGCGGCGATCAATGCAGTCCGGTCAGGATATCTGCCTGCACTGTCCTGCAGAAGCCGATATGCAGGTCTTTCCGGCACATAAACATCCGTATCGTGAAAACTCAAAAACTTATCAAACTCAGTCTCCGTGATCTTCATATTGTATCCTCTGGAATGTGAACTAATCTGTCTTATAATGTGGGTATAGATTATTATAATGGTGATGTTTTTGCCAGGCAAGATATGGTGGACCTGCAGGATGTGATGATCCGCCGTCAAAACAGGAATTCTGATTGTTTGGCGGTTATCATCTGGGTTATAATATTTTGCAGCCAATACTCAAAGACAGCAGGCAGGCCTTCAGCCGCTTATGTGGAGTCAGGATCTGTTTAATGCGGCAGAAGTCAGATCAAATGAGATAATAGTACTTTTTGAGCATGTAAGACCGGATGGAACAAGCTGTATTACGGCGGCGCCCGGGATAATGTATGGAGAAAATATTTTGATGGGAAATACAAATAGTGTAAAAAGCGGTGCCGGAGCAGTTAACGACTGGATGAATTCACCGGATCATAAAGATAACATACTAAATACATCATATACAACAAGCGCCCTATCTTTAAAATATGTCAATGGTATATATTACTGGGTTCAGGTATTCGGATAATAATACCGGTAATGGGAGGCGTTGTCTCTATACCGTGTGAAGGAGGAATAAACGGATATAAGACTGTTTCCGGAAGATAAAGGGGATTCAAAGCAATGAAGATCATACAAAAACAGCATGCAATGCTGTCTGCTTTTTTCAAGCCGGTGGCATACATATCCGGGGAAGAACTGCGTCCTCTGAAGTATTTATATACGACGGCTGTTCCGGAAGGGTTACTGGTATTCAATGTTCTCGGACGGGATCTGATTTTGTTAGAGGATAAAGAAACAGAACTTCTGAAAACTGCGGTCATGCCGGATGCGCCCGGTGAAACCCTGCATTTTCTGCTGGATCACCGGTTTCTCGTGAGGGCGGATTTTGACGAGAGGGCTGTCTGCCTGGATCTGCGTGCCGCCATCAGGAATATGGAAGCACTGTTTACAAAACATTTGCAGATTGCGACAATCCTTACGACAACGGACTGCAACGCCCGCTGCTGGTATTGTTATGAAGCAGACACGAAGAAGCAGACTATGGACTCAGAAACAGCCGGTGCAACAGCAGACTATCTGCAAAAATACGGTGATCCGAAAGATATGTCGCTGGTATGGTTTGGCGGTGAACCGTTGATGAATCCGTCTGCGATCGATATCATAACTTCCCGGATGCGCGATGAAGGACGTACTTTTACCTCGAAAATCCTGACAAACGGTTATCTGTTTGACCCGGAGATCGTAAAGCGGGCAAAAAACGACTGGAACGTTGCTTCGGTTCAGATCCCGATAGACGGAACAGAACAAGCATATAACCGCTGCAAACGTTTCATCGGGGCAGACCCTGATGAGTCTCCTTTTGAGCGTGTGCTGGGTAACATAGGCCTGTTGCTGGATGCAGGGATCGAAACAGCAGTACGGATGAATGTCAGCGCAGCCAATGAACCGGAAATGGTTTCCCTGGTCGGGATCCTGAAAAAGCGTTTTGCCGGCAGGGATGGATTTGCGGCTTATGTGTCTGAACTGCATGACATACCGCACCGTCTTGAAAATTCCCGCAGCAGTTCATATTTCGAACAGGAAGAAAAAGCCCTGCAGCATGTGCGGCAGCAGATCATTGACGCCGGGATAAAAACCGAACGGCGCAGAAGTTCCCTTTCCTCTCTGCCGTCGATCCACTATTGTGATTCAATCAGTCTCTTTGCAGCTGCCATCATGCCTGACGGCACTCTGCAAAGCTGCTGGGAGTTTATGCATTATCCTGCATGGGGCAATGTCCGGGACTTTCCGCAGAAAACAGAAAAGGACATAAAGCGGTGGGCAGAAGAATATCCGGAACTTCCGGAATGTTCCGATTGTCCGAGATTTCCGGATTGTCTCCGTCCCCGCTGCTGTTTGTTCACGAAACCGCAGTGTTCCGGCCTGTTCCGCAACTCCTGTAAGCAGGAATACATCGAAAAAATGATTGGCGCGTATCAGAGTACAATGCTATAATTTTCTTTGGAAAGGAGCCAGATACTATGAATGAAGAATTACTCGCAAAAGTAAAACAGGCTAAGACAAAAGAGGAAGCACTGAAGATCCTTGCAGAAGCGGGTTATGAACCAACGGAAGAAGATCTGAAGGCTATTTCAGGCGGCGGGTGCTGTGATATGGATATCCACCCCTGCGACATGTAAGATACCACCAATGATTATGCAGACAAATCTTCGCAGTTCTTTTGACTGCGAAGATTTATTCGTATGAGAAGAAGAAAATATGTTTTAAATAAAAACTACCGGCTCAGAGGCTGGCAGGGCAGTCCGTGGTGGCTTGAGGTTTTTCCGGGCCGGTCCCTGCAAAAGCTTTCACCGGATGAATTCATTTTTCTGCTGCGCTGTGACGGGAAAACTGATATCGATGAAATCCAATTCCGCGAGGAACTGGAAAGGTATCTGCCAAAGGGCGTCGTGTCACCATGTCCTGCAGGAACTGATCTGCTGCCGGAGCAGAAATATTTTTGTTATCCCAACAAACGCTTCCGCAGGGTACGCTTGGCTTTGACCGGCCGCTGCAACATGTACTGCAAACATTGCTTCAATACTGCGGGTGTCGAAACAAGAACGGTTGAACCATCTGCAGAAGATCTGCTTAAGATGATCGCGAAAATGGATGAATGCGGTGTCAGCGAGATCGGCCTGACCGGCGGTGAGCCGCTTCTATGTAATGATCTTCTGAGCCTGACAGCTGAGATTACCCGGCGCGGCATTCAGATCCCCTTCATAAACACAAACGGCTATCTCCTCAGTGAGCAGCTTATTGATTCCCTTGAGGCACAGGGGGTCCGGCCGAAATGGTTTATAAGTTTTGACGGAATAGGGACTCATGAATGGCTGCGGGGAGTTCCGGGATCCGAAGCCCGGGTGCTGAAAAACATCGAGCTGCTCTGCAGACGCGGCTGTTATGTGATGGTGCACCAATGTGTCTGGCGGGACAGCCTTGATACTGTCCGGCCGACCGTCATAAAACTGAAGAAACTTGGGGTTTCCTGTTACCGCCTTACGACGGTGGAACCAAGCCTTCGCTGGCAGGAACTCGAGCCGGGACAAAGTGTTTCTACAGAGGAATGGCAGGAATGGCTGTGTGATTTCCTGCCCTGGTGGTACAAGGAACAGATCGGTATGAAGCTGGATGTCTGGGGCTTCTGGCAGGATTACCGCAGATCCGGTCATGTCCGCATAGTCCCGGATTCAATCGCCTGTACAGGAATCCTGGATCAGGCTTCTGCCTGCGGTGATGCGATGGATATGCCGTTTATCGATGCGGATGGCCGGCTGGTATTCTGTCTGGGTATGTCCGGGCTCAGCGATGCATTCGGTTTTGAGTGGGGGAATGTTTACCGGGATGATCTTCATGAGATGTTTACGGATTCGATCTTCACCAAACGGCTTGCATTGACAAAAGGGATGTTGAAGGAACAGAACGAGGAATGCCGCAGCTGCCCCTGGAATAACCGCTGCAGCAAAGGCTGCAGGGCCGAGGCAATGGTGCAGGGAAACGGCTTCGCGGGAATTGACCGCCGGGTCTGTGTCTTTTTTAAGCAAGGCTATTTTCAGCGCTTTTGCGAGATCGCCGAGCGGTACAAATTAGATTATGATGCTAAGCAATATAAATGGCCGGAGTAATATACAGGCAGGGACTATATGAATGATGAAATCATAAATAAGAATGAGCAGAAGGGACATCATTCTCCGGAGAAGCTGGGGGAATACATCCGTGCGGCAAGACCGCGCGCCTGGGTGCTGCTGGCAGTGATGCTGGGGCTTACCGCATTGCTGCTGCTTTGGGGGGCTTTTGCCCGTATTCCAATCCACCTGCAGGTAACCGGGGTCAACATCAGCGAAAAATCAGACGGCGATGAACCTCTGACGGATGCGGTCATCTGTTTTGCAGATGTGAGCAGGCATACTGCTCAGGAACTTGATGGAAAAAAAGCTGAGGTGGCCTTCCGCGACGGAGTGAAAGTAAAGGGCATAACAGAAATCATGGACCCAACGCCCGTGGCATCTGATGAGATAAACGGTTATCTTAAGCAGTATCAGGCGGACAGCAGATGGGCAGATGCCCATATGTCCTCTTATGACTATAATTATTACTTTTTGGTTCATCTGGATGAACCTATGGATCCGTTTTATAAAGGTGATGTTTCCGATGTTTCCGTGATCATCGGAGAGATCCACCCCATTTCACTACTGCAATAGTGTCAATAGAGGAAATATCATGGCAGATAAGATCGTCAAAGTACCTGTGATCCTCCAGATGGAAGCGGTTGAATGCGGAGCCGCGGCCCTTGCCATGGTACTGGCTTACTATAAAAAATGGGTGCCCTTAGAACAGGTAAGGAGCGATTGCGGAGTCTCCCGTGACGGCAGCAATGCCGCAAATATTGTCAAAGCTGCCAAGTTTTACGGTCTTGAGGCAAAAGGACGATTGCTGACGCTTGAGAAGCTGAAAGAAGATCATTCCTGCCCATGTATATTATGGTGGAACCACAATCATTTTGTTGTGCTGGACGGTTTCACCTCAAAAGGAGCCGCAAAACTGAACGATCCCGCCATGGGACGCGTAGAGGTCTCCGCAGAGGCTTTTGAAAAATCCTACAGCCTGATGTGCATCGAACTGAAGCCCGGTCCTGATTTCGTACCGGAAGGGAAAAGGGCCAGTGTGCTTTCTTTCCTGCTTAAAAGAGGCCGGGATAATCTGAAACCGCTTCTGTTCGTGATGCTTTCAGCATTACCTGCTGCCGTGACGGGAATCCTCATTCCCCAGTTTTCCCGGATCTATACGGACCGTATCTTAAGCGGTGAAAATCCCGAGTGGCTGTTTGGATTTCTTGTTTTACTGGCGGCGCTGATCATCTTCCAGCTTTTTGCGGAAATCATTCGTATCTATGCCGTGATCCGCGCCACAGGGAAACTGTCGATCAGTTCGTCCGCCTCATTTCTCTGGCATGTCTTTTTATTGCCGATGGATTTTTTTGCCCAGCGCATGGCAGGGGATATCGCCTCAAGACAATCGGAAAATGACAAGGTTTCCGATGTGTTATCTAACAAGATCGCACCGACGCTGATCCAATTTGTCCTGCTTATCTTCTATGTCATTGTGATGGCAAAGTACAGCCTTGTCCTGACTTTGGTCGGCCTGCTGACAGTGTGCCTTAATCTTTATATGTTCCGGTACATCTCCGAAAAACGGATGGAAATATTACGGTCCCAGTCCCGTGATAAAAACCTTGCCCTGGCGGTTCTGACAACCGGGATCCGGATGATCGAGACTATCAAGGCTTCCGGCGCTGAAAACGGCTTCTTTTCAAGCTGGTCGGATTATCAGGCATCTGCCCACCGCGCCCAGGTCAGTTATGAAAAGATCGACCGGTTCTTAAGTCCGCTTCCTTCCCTGATACAGCAGATTTCCGATGTGTTCGTATTATCGCTCGGGACTTATCTTATGATACGCGGATCCATGACTGCCGGCGCATTCCTGGCATTTCAGGCGCTGCTTCTGGCTTTTTATGCTCCGGCGAACAGCCTTCTTACTGCAGGAGAAAACATTCAGGAGACCCGCGCAAGCATGGAACGGATAGGGGACGTTCTGAATTATCAGGCAGGCCGGAATATCGAAGCGACTGATCCGTCTCTGCTGATAGGGGCTCAAAAACTGTCAGGAGAATTGAAGCTGGAAAATGTCACTTTCGGATATTCTCCGCTGGAGGAACCGCTGATAAAGGATTTTTCCATGAGTGCCAGACCCGGCGCAATGATCGCGCTGGTGGGCTTTTCAGGTTCCGGGAAATCCACGATCGCCAGGCTTATCGCAGGCCTTTATAAACCATGGTCAGGAAGCATCACCTTTGACGGGAAAACACACGATCAGATACTTCGTCCGGTATTTTCCGGTTCGGCAGCGGTTGTGGATCAGGAAGTCACCCTATTTAATGACACTATCGCTTCCAACATAAAAATGTGGGATGAGAGCATTGCTGATTTTGAAATGATCATGGCAGCCCGGGATGCGGATATCCATGAAGACATTCTCAAGCGTAAGGGTTCATATCATCACAGACTTGAAGAAGGCGGACGCGATCTGTCCGGAGGCCAGCGGCAGCGTCTGGAGATCGCCCGTGCTCTGGCGACTGACCCTTCGATCATTGTGATGGATGAAGCAACAAGCGCTCTGGATGCAGCTACAGAACAGGCTGTGGCACAGTCTATCCGGGACAGGGGGATCACCTGCATCATTATAGCCCATCGGCTGTCGACCATCCGGGACTGCGATGAGATCATCGTGCTGGACCGCGGACTTGTCGCGGAACGCGGGACCCATAACGAACTGATGGATAAGGGCGGGCTTTACCGCAGGCTTGTCGCGACTGAATAGGAAGGAGGAGAAATTGAGTCAGTTTGAAGAACAACTGCTGGAGCGTTCACGGCTGGATCAGGAGCTCCTCGAAAAATCCATGAGCAGCCTGACATCTTCCCTTCTGCAGAAGAACAGCCAAAGATCGGATGATGATCCGCTTTATGGGAGTTACCGCACTGAAATCGACCGTATCTGCCATTATTATAAAGTACCGTCGCAGGACCGGAATACGCCTCTGCCCGAAAAAGAGGACCAGCTGCTGGACGTGCTGCTCCGTCCTTCGGGCATGATGCGGCGATGGATCGCACTGGACGGGAACTGGTTCAGGGACGGAGACGGCGCGCTTCTGGCTTTTTTCAGAAAAAGCGGGAAGCCTGTCTCACTGATCCCCACGAGATCCGGAGATTATAGTTATATTGATCAGGAAAGCAGAAAGTCTGTCATCGTGACAGAAAAAAACGCTGACCTTTTTTCCCGGGAGGCGGTCTGTTTTTATCAGCCGCTTCCGGAAGAACCGCTGACCGGCCGGCAGTTCATCAGCTGTATGCTGAAAAATGCTGAGCCTTACAATTACCTTATTGTTATCGCTGCCGCGCTAGTCTGCACGATAACAGGCCTGTTCACGCCGCTTGTCACGGGATTGATCTATTCCAGGATCGTTCCCAGCGGAGAGGTTTATCGGATAGGAGTGATGGCGGTATTCCTGATAAGTCTTGCTGTCGGGAGTTACCTGGCGTCAACGGTGAGGTCCGGTATGATCAGCCGTATCCGTGACCGTATGGACGTGTATGTGCAGAATGCTGTTGCAGGCCGTCTTCTTCGCCTTCCGGTGAAATTTTTCCATGGGAAGAATTCCGGCACAGTGGCTCAAAGCGCTATGGCGCTGAATACTGTCCCGGTGATCTTCACAGACGCTGTGCTTGGTTCTGTGATCAATGCCGCGTTTGCACTGATCTATGTGATCGAGATCGGGTTGCTGGCACCCGCATTGTTCCTGCCGGTTTTGATCACGGTATTGGCTCAATTGGTAGTCATTTTCCTGTTCGTAATAAAACAGATGCGCCAATCCCGCGCAGAGCTTTCGGCAAAGGCAGATGTACAGGACCTGGTATATGCTATGTTTACGGGGATACAGAGGCTGCATCTTTCCGGAAGTGAGCAGCGCGCTTTTGCAAAATGGGCTCAGGCATACGGAAAAGAAGCTGATATCTCATTCCATCCTCCGTTCATTGCTGCGGTCCATGCCCCGCTGGTCTCAGCGGTCGGTCTTGCAGGCATGCTTTGGGTTTATGCGGTAGGAGCCGGGATGGGAATAAGCGTATCCACTTTCGCTGCATTCCTTTCAGCCTTTGGCATGGCCTCCGGGATGCTCACGGCACTAAGTGAATCCGCCAAAATGCTTGGATACTTAAAACCTTCCCTTGATCTTGCCGCGCCGATCCTTCAAACGGTACCGGAAACAACCGGGGACATGCGCCCGGCAGAAGAGTTGCGCGGAAACATCGCGCTGAACCACGTATCCTTCCGTTATGGTCCGGACGAGCCGGTGATCCTGAACGATATCAGCCTGAAGATAAATTCCGGTGAATACGCAGCCATCGTCGGAAAGACGGGCTGCGGCAAATCCACACTGATCCGCCTCCTCCTGGGCTTTGAAATGCCGGAAAGCGGTACGATCGTATACGATGACATGAATATAGACAATATCGACCCTGTGACACTGCGCAGACAGATCGGAACCGTGATGCAGAACAGCTCACTGTTTAACGGAGACATCTACTCCAACATCATCATTTCTGCGCCCTGGCTGACCATGGAGGATGCCTGGGAGGCCGCCGGGACTGCCGGAATTGCAGAGGATATCCGTCAGATGCCCATGCAGATGCATACAGTCATTACCGAAAACGGCGGGGTTTCCGGCGGGCAGAAGCAGCGGATCCTCATTGCCCGGGCCATCGCGCCAAAGCCGAAGATACTGATCTTTGATGAAGCGACCAGTGCGCTTGATAACATTACACAGCAGCATATTTCCGATGCGCTCGCCGGTATGAACTGCACCCGCATCGTAATTGCGCACAGGCTTTCCACGATCCGTGAATGCGACCGCATCATCGCTTTAGACGGAGGGAAGATCATCGAGGACGGGACTTATGAAGAACTGATGGCAAAGGGCGGTTTTTTCGCAGATCTGGTCCATCGGCAAACACTCTGAAAAAGAGCTGATGAAAAATGCACGGGAGACGAATTTCTCCGGCATTAATTTGTCTATGACATTATGTGTATAGTATAATCGCTTATCTCGTTATGATGCTCAACTTAATGCATTTATCGGTCAGGAGGCAGAACATGGCAGTTTGTGGAAAGTGCGGGACTGAGAACCCGGAAGGCAGCGAAATATGTGTCAATTGCGGAGCGAAAATCGATGAGCCGAAGAGCGCGCCGAAAAGATCGCTTGTATGGACATTGGCGGCTGTAATATCGATCGTCCTTGGTTTATCTACGATTTTTATCGAGTCGACAGCGGTAACTATTGCTGCAGCGATCATAGCGCTGGTACTGGCAATCCTGTCACTTGTGAAAAAGGCGAGATTACGCGCGATTTCTGTGATTGCCGTGGTGGTCTCAGGGATCATGCTTTTGGTGTGGGGAGGCAGCGCTGCCGCGAGGTTTGCAACCGAAGCGATGACTCCTGATCCGAAAGAGTATACATGTGGAAGGGTAGTTTTTACCATACCGGGGAAATTCCTTTCAGAAGTTGAGGAAACGCCGGATGGATATGATTTCTCATCGGATATTGGCATGTCGTTCCTTTATCTGAATCAGGGGAAAGGCAGCATTCCGGATGATCAGTTCAAAGTCAACGGCGAGTATATTTCAAATGAGCTAAAAGACTCTGTGGCGGATTCTCTTGAAAATGTTGAGTCTGAAGGGACGCAGTACAGGAATGTAGGAGATCTGGCATGCCTGATCACAAAGTATACAGGAACGGCTGATGGGAAGGATGTGGTTGTTAAAGTTGCATATGTAAACGATCCTGAGAGTGACTGTGGTGTTAATATCATAAATCTTTATTATATGAGTGATGAAATCCAAGACGGAGATGATTTAGAGGAAATACTTGATAACGCTCGCTTCGACAGCAGCATCAAGCCATTTTCCGATGATAATGCGGCAAAAACCGATGCCGCAGAATAAAAGGAGGTGCAGATCATGGATTCGGGAGTATCAATAGAAAAGCTTATACGGACCCTATCAGAGGCTTGTCTGGTAGCTGCGGTGGCTGTATTGTTCTATATCCTTATCAGGTACGTGTGCAACATGGCATACAAGGCAGGGTCGACAGTAACTGAAAAAGATTTAGCTGACAGCAATCCGCAGATTGTCAGGAAGACGAAAGAGGAGGCCGGAGAGAAATGACGATCGATACGGAACAGGTCGCTAATGAATGCTTAAAGGCCATCAGCGACAAGATAAAGAA
>JAEEGL012651763.1_pt1 | contig 11053 bp, 8 predicted proteins | sample 9134231 | NCBI WGS metagenome assembly JAEEGL01 (sample SAMN16246548, study PRJNA631951) | gut metagenome | biome: gut microbiome; feature: rumen; material: fiber-attached | host: Bos | place: Iran: Karaj | collected 2018-10
ATGCTGGTCATCGCCGATGCGGAAAAGCCGGTCGGCCTCGCAGGCATCATGGGCGGTGAAAACTCCGAGATCGTGGACGATACCGTAGACGTGGTCTTCGAGAGCGCCAATTTCGACGGTACATCCATCCGCCAGACTGCCCTCGCACTGGGCATGCGAACTGAAGCTTCCGCGAAATTCGAGAAAGGCCTGGATATCCTCAACACGCTCCCCGCCGTCAATCGCGCCTGTGAACTGGTTGAGCTACTTGGTGCCGGTGAAGTGGTCGACGGTGTGATCGACGTACTCAACTATGTTCCAGAACCTGTTGAGCTTCCTCTTGAGCCGGAGAAAATCAACCGCCTTCTCGGCCTGAATCTCCCCGAATCTGAGATGGTATCCTATCTCAACCGGCTTGAGATTCCTGTTGTAAACGGCATGGTTCAGGTTCCCAGCTGGCGTCCGGATCTCCGCTGCATGGCGGATCTTGCGGAAGAAGTCGGCCGCCTGTACGGCTACAACAAGATGCCGACAACCATGTTCCAGGGTTCCACCACACAGGGCAGACTGTCCCAGGCGGAAGTGCTGGAGCGGAAGGCCGGTACCGCCTGCCGCGGAATGGGCTATGACGAGATCATGACCTACTCCTTCGGCTCGCCCGCCATGTTCGACAGTCTTCGACTTTCTGCCGATTCTCCCCTGCGCCGAACCATCCGGATTCTGAACCCCCTCGGCGAGGACCGGAGCGTGATGCGTACCACCGCTATTCCCAGCATGCTGGAAGTACTCTCTCGCAATGATTCCTATCATGCGCAGCAGGTTCGTCTCTACGAGCTGGCAAAGGTCTATCTGCCGAAAGACGGTCAGCGTCTCCCGGAAGAGCCCAAGATGCTTCTTCTCGGTGCATACGGCGGAAAGATGGATTTCTATGCACTCAAAGGAGCTGTGGAAACCGTTCTGCAGGCAGTCGGCGCAAAAGAGCCGGAATTCGCTCCTGTAACGGACAACCCCATTTTCCATCCGGGTCGCTGTGCCAGTGTCAGTGTTGACGGCATCTATCTCGGCCTTCTCGGTCAGATTCATCCTCTTACAGCTGCCAATTATGATCTTGACTGCGACACCTATGTCGCCGAGATCAATTTCTCCGACATCGCAAAGGTCCTTGCACCGGAAGCAGTCTATCATCCCCTGCCGAAGTATCAGGCAGTCACCCGTGACATCGCTGTGGTCTGTGAGGAGCCTGTTACAGTCGCGGCGCTTGAAAAATGCATCCTCTCCGCAGGCGGAGAACTGCTTCGGAAGGTCAGCCTCTTTGACGTATTCCGCGGCGGCAGCGTTCCTGCCGGCAAAAAGAGCGTCGCATTCTCTCTGGAACTGCGCGCGGATGACAGAACGCTCACCGATTCAGACTCAGACGGCGTCGTTTCCAATGTTCTGAAGAAACTGTCAGAAGAACTCAACGCAGTCCTTCGCTGATTCCGGAAACGGTACCGGGACATAAAAGGCCCCCGGCGAAAGCAGAACTTCGATTCTCTGCTTTCACCGGGGGCCTTTCTGTCCGCAGATTCCGTGCTGGGTTGTTTCCTTTGCCCGTTTTTTCTTATCCAGAGAAGAAAAACGCACGCAAGAAGGATTTCCCTGCGTGAACAGCAAAAATACAGGATGCTGTGTTTTCCGGCTGAGAAGAACACATAATGTTCGGCCATAATTTCATTCCATGTGATTACGGAATGCCTTTTTTTCGGTTTTTTTCCGATTTCTGCTGTGTTTTTTCTTTTTTTGCTCAAAAATAATTGAGAATAGGCTTTACAATCCCTACAAAAGCGATTATAATAAAGTGACATAATATTTAACAGGGAGGGATATCGTTGAACGATAATACCATCAAATTTGTGTTTCCGGTGGATCATAAGGATGAAATGAAACAGATTCTCACCTCTGTCTACAACTCTCTGAGTGAGAAGGGTTATCATCCCATTAATCAGATTGTAGGTTACATCCTCAGCGAGGATCCTACCTATATCACCAATTTCAACAATGCACGGAGTCTGATTGTCAAAGTAGACCGTGACGAACTTCTTGCGGAACTTGTCCGCCACTATCTTTTCGACTAAAAGGGCAACGGAATTTCTAGTAAGATTTACTGTTGACAATCTGGATACAAAGTGTTACAATTGGTTACAAATCAGGAGGACATATGGCTGACAATATTATGCTGACCTACAAGGGACGTCCCTTGATGCGCAAAGACAATCTGGTTTACTACGGTTCCATGGCCGATGAGTACATCGTAATGCTTCAGATTCTTGAGACCAAGGATGTAAATGACATCAAGGCCGCAAGCAAAGTCTCCGTTCAGCTCCAGCTGACAGATCCGAATGCAAAAGCGAGAGACCGTGTTGTCAAAAAAAGCGAAAAAGAGGGCTTCTACACTGCTCTCGATCTCGGAAGTGTCTGGTTGGAACGGGCACTTGCGAAAAAATAAGAATCAAGCAAATAACGGGGGTTCTTACCAATGTTAGATTTTCATTCCATTCTGAGAAAAGCCGCTCTGGCATGTGTTACCGTCGCAGCGGTTACTGCTGTGGCCTTTGCAGCGGATACTGAAATGAAAACCGGCGTTGCAACCATTGTGGATGCAAGTTCGCTTCGTCTCCGTGAGGCGCCGTCGACTGATTCCGCCATTCTTGCAACTGCACCTCTGGGTGACACGGTTGTCGTGATCAGCCAGGAAGGCGACTGGTATCAGGTGGATTACAATCTGAAGACCGGCTACATGTACGGTGAATACCTCTCCTTCAAATCCGTCGAGACTGTGGATCTGGGCAGCGGCTTTATCAACAGCACCCTCGTGAACATGCGCGAAGCTCCCACAACGGAAGCCCCCATGATCACTCAGCTCAGTTTCGGTACAGAAGTCAACATCATCGGAATCCATGACGGATGGTTCAAGATCACGATCGGCGACTACATCGGTTATGTGCGGTCGGATCTTCTGGACCTTGGCTCTGCTCCTGAGGAGAACTCCTCCGGCGTCGGCGGCGAAGTTGCCGCAACGGTTGTGATCTCTGCCGGTGAGCAGATTGCGACATTCGCGCAGAACTATCTTGGTGTCCCCTATGTCTGGGGCGGAACCACCACCAGCGGCTTTGACTGCTCCGGCTTTACACAGTATGTCTACAAGCAGTTCGGCTATACACTGAACCGCATCGCAAATGCACAGATGGAGAACGGATACGCGGTCGGTATTTCAGAACTGGCACCCGGCGATCTGGTCTTCTTTGGAAACACCTATTATTCCTCTGAAACCGCAACACACGTCGGCATCTATATCGGCGGCAATCAGTTTGTGCACGCTGCCAGCGGCGGTGTCAAGATCACCGATCTGGACAACAGCTACTACTCCGTCCGCTATGTAGGCGCAAGACGCATTGTATAATCTGAATCTGATTCCCCCACCGCCCCGCCCTTCGGCGAGGCGGTTTTTTTCGTTGCTTGCACCCGTTTCTGACTCTTCCGTGACGAAATACATAAAAGGGCGTCTCCAAAATCCCTGATTTATTCACAATCTCCCGATTTATCGAAAATAGATTGACACAAACATTCGAAATTGCTAGAATAAGGCGTCTCAATTGGAGTATTCCAAAGCAAGATGCGACCGCTGCAGAATCTGCAGCCAAGGCCAGACGGACAGCCGGGTCGAATGCCGATGAACCGCAGGTGCGGTGGCAACTTTCGTTGCCTTATTGATTGAGTTAAAAGCTCAGTTTCATGAAAGTTGGTTACTATAAACCAGTGTGCAGCTGCATACAAAACTTGTGAAATGGTCAATAAGAGTAGTAAAAGTAATCTTTGCTATATAGACTCGAAAACCCATTGAGACGGAAGACTGACCAATTCGTACGGTCTTTCCCATGTCGTGTTCAGGTGATGTATGCTTGAAATGCATGCATCACCTTTTTCTTTTGGAGGCCGGACATGGATAAGCTGATCGAATTAAAAAACGTTTCCAAGTCCTATGACGGGAAGAAAGTACTTGATAATATCAATCTGTACATCAACGACAACGAGTTTCTGACGCTTCTCGGCCCTTCCGGCTGCGGAAAGACCACCACACTTCGAATCATTGCCGGTTTTGAGACGGCGGATGAGGGCGATGTCATCTTTATGGGCCGCGATATTCAGGATCTGCCTCCCCATAAAAGGAATGTCAACACCATCTTCCAGCGCTATGCGCTCTTCCCTCACCTGAATGTCTTTGAAAACGTTGCATTTCCGCTTCGTGAAAAGAAGGTTGGCAGGCAGGAGATCAAGGAGCGCGTGGATGAGATGCTGAAAATGGTCGCCCTGACCGGCTTTGAAAAGCGTTCTGTCACCAGTCTCTCCGGCGGACAACAGCAGCGTGTGGCAATCGCGCGGGCGTTGGTCGGCCGTCCAAAGGTTCTCCTTCTCGATGAGCCTCTTGCCGCCCTGGATCTGAAGCTTCGCAAGGACATGCAGCAGGAGCTGAAAAACATTCAGAAGGCAATGGGAATCACCTTCATTTTCGTCACACATGACCAGGAAGAAGCCCTGAGCATGTCTGACACGGTTGTTGTCATGAGCGAAGGCCAGATCCAGCAGATCGGCACTCCCATGGATATCTACAACGAGCCGAAGAACGCTTTCGTTGCCGACTTCATCGGAGAAAGCAATATTGTTGACGGGATTATGCTTCGTGACCGCCTGGTCCGGTTCTCCGGTCACGATTTTGAGTGCGTTGACTTCGGTTTTGAAGAGCGTGAGCCAGTTGATGTGGTTGTTCGTCCGGAAGATGTGGATATCGTCCCGGTCGACAAGGGCATGCTGGAAGGCGTAGTTACCTCCGTCACATTCCTCGGTGTTCATTATGAAATCATCGTGGATATCAACGGCTTCAAATGGATGATCCAGACCACGGATTTCGAGCCTGTTGGCTCTCACATCGGTCTGTTCATCGAACCGGAAGCCATCCATATCATGCACAAATCCGAGTACTCCGGCATGTTCGGAGATTACTCCTCCTTCTCTAACGAGCTTGATGAGCTCTCTGACGCGGAACTGAATGCGGAGGAGGAGTAACATTGAATCTGAAACGCTCCAACCGGAATCTTGCCCTGATTCGGCGTTTGGCACTGACTCCATACTCCTTCTGGGCGGTTCTCTTCATTCTCGTACCCCTGATCTTTGTGGCATACTATGCATTTACCGACTCGGCTTTTCACTTCACGACCGAGAATATTCTCCGGTTCTTCAAGGCAACTTCTGAAATCTCAGATGAGAACGGAACCAGAATGGTTCATACCTATCTGCTGATTTTCGGCCGTTCTCTCAAGCTTGCCGTGATCTCCACCATCATCTGCCTCGTGTTCGGCTATCCTTTTGCGTATCTGATCTCACGCGCATCCCCGAAGACGCAGGGCATTCTCATCACCCTGATTATGATCCCCATGTGGATGAATTTCCTGATCCGCACCTACGCATGGATGACAATCCTGCAGGATACCGGCATTTTCAACGGACTGCTCGGCATGCTGGGACTTGGGAAAATTCATATTATCGGAACAGAGTCAGCTGTTGTTATCGGCATGGTCTATGACTACTTCCCCTATATGATTCTCCCCATCTATTCCGTTATGGCCAAGATGGACATCAAGCTCATCGAAGCGGCTCATGACCTGGGCTGCAACGGAATCGGCGTTCTGCGCCGTGTGATCTGGCCGCTCAGCCTTCCCGGCGTCATTTCCGGCATTACCATGGTGCTTATTCCTTCTATCAGCACCTTCTACATCTCCCAGAAACTGGGCAACGGAAAGTTCTATCTTATTGGCGATGCCATTGAGAGCCAGTATACGGCGAATAATCTTCACTTCGCCGCCGCCATCGCCTTCATTCTCATGGTGATTCTCCTTGTCTGCATGGCTGTCATGCAGCGCGCCGCCAACAAGCGCGCTACCGCGTGAGAGGAGGTTTGAGTCGAAATGAAGCATGTCTCCAGAATCTACACAGCGCTGATTCTTCTCTTTCTCTTTGCGCCGATCGCGATTCTCCTGGTTTTCTCTTTTAACTCTTCCAAGAGTCTGAGCGTGTTCTCCTCCTTCTCTATGCACTGGTACCGGGAACTCTTCCGTGATTCGGAAACCCTGAGTTCCGTGAAGAACACACTGATCCTCGCGGTCAGCGCCTCCATCATCTCCACCGTCATGGGCACTGCCGCAGCGGTCGGCATGCATCGGCTGAAAAAGCGTTATCTTCGCGTTGCCATGGATGCGGTTACCAATATTCCCATGATCAACCCGGATATTATCACCGGCATCTCCCTTATGCTGATGTTCGTCTTTGTCGGCCGTTTCTTCGGAGCCGCAACAAGCCTGAACTTCGGCACCATGCTCATCGCTCATATTACTTTCTGCCTGCCCTATGTCATTCTTCAGGTGCTGCCGAAAATCCAGCAGATGGACGCTTCGCTTCCGGAAGCCGCCATGGATCTCGGCTGCACACCGATCAAGGCCTTTCTCAAGGTAGAAGTTCCCGAAATCATGCCTGGCATCATAACGGGACTCATCATGGCCTTCACCCTGTCCCTGGACGACTTTGTCATCAGCTATTTCACAACGGGAAACGGTTTCCAGACTCTTCCCATCCGCATCTATAATATGACAAAGAAAACCGTCACTCCGAAGATGTACGCCCTCGCAACCATCATCTTCTTCGTGATTCTGGCACTGCTGCTTCTCTCCAACGTCTTCGATGCCAACACGGCACAGACGATCCGGGAAGCCAGATCCAGAAAGAAAGCAAATCATGCAAAAAAGGAGCTATAAATCCATGAAGAAAACAATCTGCGTCCTCCTGAGCCTTGTGCTTATGCTCAGCGCTCTGCTGACTCTGTCCTCCTGCGGCAAATCCAAGTCCCTTGTCCTGAATGTGTACAACTGGGGCGAATACATCTCCGACGGATCCGAAGGCACCCTGGACACCATTGCCGCATTCAAGGAATGGTATCAGCAGACCTACGGAACCAAGATCACCGTGCGCTATACCACCTATCAGAGCAATGAGGATATGTATGCAAAGCTGTCCAGCGGCGCTGTCAGCTATGACGTGATCATTCCTTCCGACTATATGATCGCAAGAATGAAGGACGAAGGGATGCTTCTCCCTCTGAATTACGACAACATCCCCAACTATCAGTATATTGACGAGAGCTTCCGCGGTCTTTACTACGATCCTGACAACCAGTATACGGTTCCCTACACCTACGGCGTTGTCGGCATTATCTATGACGCCAACGTGGTCGATGAGGCGGATGTCGGCGACTGGGATCTGATGTGGAATGAGAAGTATTCAGGCAACATTCTGCAGTTCAACAATTCCCGCGACGCCTTTGCCACTGCACAGTATAAGCTCGGGCTGGATGTAAACAGCACAGATCACGCCAACTGGGATACGGCTCTGCAGGAACTCAAGACCCAGTCTCCCATGATCAAGAGCTATGTCATGGATGAGATTTACAACATGATGGAGTCCGGCGAGGCGGCCATCGGAGCCTATTACGCCGGCGACTACTTCACCATGCTCGACAATCAGAGCGATTCCGTGGATCTGCAGTTCTATTATCCCGAACGCACCAATTACTTCGTAGATGCCATGTGCATTCCTTCCTGCTGCCAGAACAAGGAACTGGCGGAGATTTTCATCAACTATATGCTTTCTGAGGAGCCCGCAATCGCGAACGCCGAGTATATCTATTACGCCTCCCCCAACTCCCTTGTTTACGACAGTGAGGACTATCAGGAGGAACTGGGCGAAGAGGCCATTGCCATTCTCTACCCCGGCATTGAGAATTTCTCCGAGCTCTACAACGAGTACGCCTACCGCAATCTGGATCCGGATACGCTGAGCTACATCACAACGCTCTGGGAGACGCTGAAGATCAGCTGAGGCCCATTGCCGAATCTGACAAAAGTATTCAGGGGAAAAGCTTCGGCTTTTCCCCTTTTGCCGAATTATGCCAGGACGTGGAAAAATCAATTGACAAGGTACCGGCTGAATACTATACTTATTGCAACTTGAGCGGCGGTTTCCGCTTCGGCAGGAAATGCTCATGAGAACGCGAAGCCCTGCCGGTCTGCGGCAAGGTTTTTTTTCATATCTGGAAGGAGGCAGCTATGGCACGGAACATTCACATTCAGTCCTGTGGCTTGGATCAGTCTTCCCAGCTTCCCGTTCTGAACGAGGGGGCCTCTTCCCTGTTCAATTCTTCCTCAATTCTCCTGTTTCCCGGCTTCTGCGATGTGCATGTGCACTTTCGTGAGCCGGGTTTTTCTTATAAGGAGACCATCCGGTCCGGATCCAATGCGGCCGCAGCCGGCGGATACACGGCGGTATGCGCCATGCCGAATCTGAACCCGGTGCCGGATTCCCCCGAGAATCTGCGGCCGGAACTTGATCTGATCCGGAAGGATGCCTGCATACAGGTTCTTCCTTACGGTGCGATTACCATTGGGGAAAAAGGCGAGGCACTCGCGGACCTGGCCGGCCTTGCGCCGGACGTTATCGCCTTTTCCGATGACGGCAGGGGCGTGCAGTCGGAAGAGATGATGCTGGAAGCGATGAGGACCGCAAAAGAACTCGGAAAGATCATTGCCGCACACTGTGAAGACAACCGGCTTCTTCGGGGCGGTTACATTCACGAAGGATCCTACGCCGCTGCGCATGGCCATGCGGGCATCTGCTCTGAAAGTGAATGGGGGCCGATCGCCAGAGATCTGGATCTTGCCGCAAAGACCGGCGTGCGCTACCACGTATGTCACGTCTCCTGCGCGCAGAGCGTTGAACTGATCCGTCAGGCAAAGAAAACAGGCGTGGATGTCAGCTGCGAAACAGCTCCCCACTATCTGACTCTTAATGATTCTGATCTTCAGGAGGACGGCAGATTCAAAATGAACCCGCCGCTCCGGTCTGCCTCGGATCAGCAGGCGCTTCTGGAAGGGATCCTGGACGGCACCATTGAGATGATTGCAACCGACCATGCGCCTCACAGCGCAGAGGAAAAGTCAAAAGGACTCAAAGGCAGTCCCTTTGGGATTGTGGGACTGGAAACCGCGTTTCCGGTTCTGTATACGAAGCTGGTCCTTCCCGGGATTCTGACTCTGTCAAAGCTGACGGATCTGCTGAGCCGCAATCCGCGGCGACGATTCGGAATTCCCCTGCAGGACGACTACTCCATCTGGGACCTCAGTAAGTCCTACGTAATTGACCCGTCAAAATTTGTCTCCATGGGCCGCGCAACTCCCTTTGCGGGCATGGAGGTATACGGAATATGCAAACAAACCGTCTGCCATGGGCAGACAGTCTATCAGGAAAACGGAGGAAGCGAACATGGCAAAAAGTACGGACATTAAAAAAGTGCTGATCATCGGCTCCGGCCCCATCGTCATCGGTCAGGCTGCCGAATTTGATTATGCGGGCACACAGGCCTGCCTTGCCCTGAAGGAAGAGGGTTATGAAGTGGTTCTGGTCAATTCCAATCCCGCCACCATCATGACCGACACTTCCATCGCGGACAAGGTCTACATGGAGCCTCTGACTCTGGAATACATTGCGAAAATTCTCCGCTACGAGCGTCCGGATGCCATTGTCCCCGGCATCGGTGGTCAGACCGGCCTGAATATGGCCATGCAGCTGGAGCGCAAAGGCATCCTCAGAGAGTGCGGTGTGGAGCTTCTTGGAACCAGTTCCGACAGTATTGAACGCGCGGAAGATCGTGAGCTGTTTAAGGAAATGTGCCAATCCATCGGCGAGCCGGTTATTCCTTCTGAAATCACCTACTCCATCGAGGAGGCGAAAAAGGCTGCGCTGGATATCGGCTATCCCGTTGTTCTTCGTCCGGCTTTCACGCTGGGCGGCACCGGTGGCGGCTTCGCGGAAAACGAGCAGGAACTCTATGATATCGCGCTGAATGCCTTCAAGCTCTCCCCTGTCCATCAGGTCCTGGTGGAAAAGAGCGTGAAAGGCTACAAGGAAATCGAATTCGAAGTCATGCGGGATTCCAATGACACGGCTATCACCATCTGCGGTATGGAAAATGTGGATCCCGTCGGTGTCCACACCGGTGACTCCATCGTAGTTGCTCCGATTCTGTCCCTGAACGACAAGGATCTGAAGATGCTCAATGACTCCGCAATCAAGATTATCCGGGAGCTGAAAATTGAAGGCGGCTGCAATGTGCAGTTCGCTCTGAATCCCACTTCCTCGGAATACTTCCTGATTGAAGTCAATCCCCGTGTTTCACGCTCCTCCGCCCTGGCCTCCAAGGCAAGCGGCTATCCCATTGCCAGAGTCACCGCAAAAATCGCTCTCGGCATGGCGCTTGAGGACATTCCGGTCGCAGGCGGAACCGCCGCTATTGAGCCCAGTCTTGACTACATCGTTGCGAAATTCCCCCGCTTCCCCTTTGATAAATTCACGGAAGTTCCCAACACACTCGGCACCCAGATGAAGGCCACCGGAGAGGTCATGGGCATCGGCTCCAATCTGGAGGAATGCACCCTCAAATCCGTCCGCTCTCTAGAAATCGGCGTACACCATTTGCACCTGCCGAAATTCGACAGCATGAGCGAGCAGGAACTTCTGGACTACATCTCCGAATTCCGCAGCGACAATATCTTCGCCATCGCGCAGCTTCTGCGCCTCGGCACCAGCATTGAAACCCTTCATCGCGTCACCATGATCACGGAACTGTTCCTGGAATCCATTCAGAAAATCGTTCAGATGGAAAACACCCTTCGGGATCATCCTATGGATCTGGACATTCTGTTCCAGGCCAAGAAGATGGGCTTCTCAGACAAGATGATTGCCGCTCTCTGGAATGTGGATGAGATCTCCATCTATCATCTGCGCAAGGAAAAAGGAATCGTCCCCGTCTTCCGCATGGTGGATACCCTTCATACCGGAAAGTACATTGCCTATCTTTACTCCTCCTACAGCGGACAGAATGACTCCAGACTTACGGACAAAAAGAAGATTCTGGTGCTCGGTGCCGGCCCCATCC
>JAEEGL013958438.1_pt1 | contig 11053 bp, 11 predicted proteins | sample 9134231 | NCBI WGS metagenome assembly JAEEGL01 (sample SAMN16246548, study PRJNA631951) | gut metagenome | biome: gut microbiome; feature: rumen; material: fiber-attached | host: Bos | place: Iran: Karaj | collected 2018-10
GAAAGTTTATTCTTTTCAGCCATTTTATTCACCAGAATTTGCCACTTTTAATGTTTCAATTTTTAATTCTGCTTCTTTTAACAGTTGTTCGCAATACGCTTTTAATTTAATTCCTTGTTCGTATGCAGCGACAGAATCTGCCAAAGGCATTTCGCCACTCTCCATTTTTTTTACCAATTCAGTTAATTGTTTATATGCATCTTCGAATGAAAGTTTTGTTGTATCCATACACCATCCTTTTTGATGCGAAAAGGATAGCGTAAAAAATCTTTATTTGCAACAAATAAACACAAAAAAAACGCCCGTGCGGGCGGTTTTTATTTCATTGGCGCGATAATAATAGATTTTGTTCGTTCATCTGGTTTTGATTTTGATTCTAATGTTCCTTGTTCCCCAATTAATTCAACGATGTGTGCAAACAATTGCGGAATAGCATCACGTCCACGCGCTAAAACTTTTTTGTTTCCATGTGTCATCACAGCAATTTTGACTTTGTTCCCTTCGTTTAAAAATTCGAAAACTTTTTTTAATTTTATGTTCAAATCATTTTCTTCGATGAAAGGTTTTACCCAAACCTCTTTAATTTCGATAGTTTTTTGTTTTTTGCGTGCTTCATTTGCACGTTTCTTTTGGTCGTATTTATATTTACCATAATCCATCATTTTAACCAACACAGGTGTTGCATTGGCATTTATTTCAACCAAATCAAGACCTTGGGCATAGGCCATATTTAACGCATCAGACACGTCCATGGTTCCAAGATTTTGACCGTCCATGCTAATAACTTGAACTTTTTTAGCAAATATTTTTTCGTTTACACGTGGGCCTGTATCACGACCTTTGTTATTTGGTGTATTAGTTTTAATAGTAATGCTCCTTTTATAATTACAAACAGATTATTAAATATTTTTATTGATTTTTCAACAATTTTTGAACATTTTGCAAAGCTAGCCATACATCTTTCTTTGCGCTGGGTTTTAAAATCAAATAATTCGGGTGATACATAGGTATAATTTTGTATCCTTGTTCATTGACTATTTCTCTTCCGTGGGATTCGTTAAGATTTGTCTTTGTAAATTCAGTTGTTGCCATTGTTCCAAATGTGATGATTACGCTTGGGGTCAACATTTCCAAGATTTTATTAACAAAAGGCATTGATAAATCTATTTCTTCGCGTGTCGGGGTTCTGCCCCCCGGTGTTCTCCAAAATAATAATGGTATAATAGAAACATTTTCGCGTGACATATTTATCGCAGACAACATTTTATCAGTCATTTCGCCCGCGTTCCCAGATAAAACATGCCCAGACAAATCGTCATCATTGCTTGGTAAATCAGTAATAATAACCAAACCATTTGGATGTTTGGCTATATTTGGCATAACTACGTTTGTGACCCCACCGCGCAAAGGGTGATTAAATTCGGCAATCATACGAATCATTGAATTTATATCTGATGGTCGTGCCACCATTGATTTTACTGTATTCAAAGTTATTGGTGCAGCCGCAGGTACAATAATTGGTATATCTGGTTTATGATTATCAATTGAAAAATTTTGTTGCTGTGGAACGCGCTTAATCCCGGAAATCAAAGGTTTTTCGGTTAATTCCCATCGAACACCAGCCAAATTCAAATCTTGTAATGCAAAAAAATTCATTGTTTTATCCTTGATTTTTTATAATTCTTGATATACAATACACTCTGAGCAACAAAAACTCAAGGGAGTATTTTCATGAAAATATTAAATTTTGCTTTATTAGCTGGTGTTGCTGGGGCTCTTGCTGCGTGCGGTGGTTCCAGTGTAGTAGAACCTTCTGATTTGAATAATCAACGTGTTTTCTTTGCATTTAATTCTGCAGAAATTTCCAAAGAAGCAAATGACAACTTGTTGGGACAAGCGTTGTATTTGAAAAATCACGAAGATACAAAAATCCAAATTGCTGGTAACTGCGACGAACGTGGTTCCACAGAATACAACTTGGCATTGGGTGCACGTCGTGCAAACGCTGCTAAACGCGTATTGGTCAATGACGGTGTAGATGCATCACGTATTTCTACAATTTCTTATGGTAAAGAACGTCCATTGGTCAAAGGTACTGGCGAAGACGTTTGGAAATACAATCGTAACGCAACAACAACAGTTAAATAATATAACTTTTGTTATTAAAAAAACACCGGCATTTGCCGGTGTTTTTTTAATATTTTTATTTTGATAATTTATTAACTAAATCCTCCATTTGAACACGATTTGCAAACGATATAACAAATTGCCCTGCTCCGCCACGTTTTTCACGCAATTTTACATCATACCCAAAATGTTTAGAAAGCTTAGATTCTATTTTAGATATATACGTACTATCCAATGTGTTTTGTGTAAAAGACCGGCTTTTTGTTGACCTGTCCGCTTTCTTTACATGTTTTTGTGTTTCTGCGACAGATAGTTTATCATTTATAATATCGTGCGCCAGTTGTTCGGGATTTTCTGAAACTGCGATTGTGCGCGCGTGTGATGCAGATATTCGCCCTTCTTTGATTAATTCTTTAACAGAGTCAGGTAATGAATTTATACGCATTAAATTCCTTATATAACTTTCAGATTTGCCGATTAATCTTGATACATCAGATAATGTATATTGGCATTCTTCCATTAAATTTTTATAACCTTCGGCTTCTTCGATTGGGTTTAAATTTTCGCGTTGAACATTTTCAATTAACCCAATTTCCATTGCGTTTTTATCATCTAATGTTTTTACCAAAGCCGGTATTTCTGTTAAATTTGCCATTTTTGCAGCGCGATATCTGCGTTCACCCGCAACAATTTCATAAAGGTATGGCTTGTCTTTCACAGTGCGTAAAATGATTGGATTAAATACCCCTTGTTCTTTTATAGAATCTGCAAGTTCTGCTAATCCTTTTTCATTAAAACTTTTACGTGGTTGATCTGGGTTAGGGCTTATTTGTGCCAATGGGATTTGTTTTACAACAACACGTTCACCACCAGTTAACACAGAAATATCAGGAACCGTCCCCATTTCTTCATTTAACTGCGCCAAAGATTTTCCTAAGAATTTAGATGACATTTTTTATTTCCTTTTTTCCAATGCGTTGACAACTTCGGTTGCAACGCGTAAATAAGCCTGTGCCCCAGATGATTTAAAATCGTAAAACAAAGCTGGTTTACCGTGACTTGGGGCTTCTGAGATTCGCACATTTCGAGGCACAACGGTTTTAAATACCTTGTCTCCAAATGTGTTGCGAACATCTTCTTCAACAGCGCGCGTTAAACCCAGTTTTTTATCGTACATAGTCAAAACCATTCCCAAGATATCCAGTTTTGAATTCCATGTTTGTTGAATCGCTTTGATTGTGGAAAGCAGGTGTTGCACGCCTTCCAGTGCGAAAAATTCGCATTGCAGTGGTATAATAACATAATCAGATGCACTTAATGCGTTTATTGTAAGCATACCAAGATTAGGCGGACAATCTATAAGTATATAATCGTAATTATCTTTGATTGTGTTTAATGCGTCACGTAAACGATATTCACGATTTTCTAAATCCAGCATATCCAATTCGGCACCAGCCAGTTGTGCTGATGCCGGTAATAAATGCATATTTGGAATAGCTGTTGTTAAAATGTTTTCTGAAACAGTCGCAGTACCCATTAAAACGCCGTATACGCTTTGTTTGTGGGCGGCACGAACGAAACCTAAACCTGTTCCGGCATTGCCTTGGGAATCCAAATCAATTAATAAAACACGTTTTTTTATTGCAGCCAATGATGCGGCAATATTTATTGCGGTTGTTGTTTTTCCTACACCGCCTTTTTGATTTGCAAAAGATATTATTTTTGTCATTTTTTAAACTTCCTTAATCTCAAAATCAGAATATAAAATAGTTTAAAAATAGTCAATATAAATATTAAAAACCTGTAAAAACAAATAGTTATATGTTATTTCATGTGAAATAATAGTTTATTTTAAGTCAAAAACGTATATTATAAAACCATCGCCGGTTTCAGATTTGTATAATTCATAATTAAATTTATACCGGCTTTTTGCTGTTAAAATTTCAGATTCGATTTCCCGGCCTTTTAGTAAAAAAAGCCGGCAATTTTTTGAATTTTTTTTGCATGTATAATCGAATATTTTTATCAATGGTGCAAATGCGCGCGCAGTAAAGACAAAATTCCCGGCATTTACCGGTGTTTTTGATAAAAAATTTTCTATTCTATCGTTTATTATGATAAGGTTCGGCAAAGACAATTCTTTTTTTAATTCAGATAAAAAATTTGCCTTTTTTGTTATAGATTCAATACAAATGACGTTCCAGCCTAAAATTGCCAAAACAACACCCGGAAAACCAGCGCCACTGCCTAAATCAATAATAGTTACGTTTTTTGGTATATATTTTGCCAACTGGGCACTGTCGCGTATATGTCGATTTTGTGTGTCGGACAGCGTGCTTGGGGCAACCAAGTTTATCTTGGTTGACCATTCTTTAAGTAATTTTTCGTATTTAATAAATTTTTCTTCTATTTTCATAAGTTTTATTCTAACATATTTGATTATGAAAGAAATAAAAAAAATTTGTATAGGTGTAATTTTAATTGCGGCGATGGTTTCGGGTTCGTATCTTTTATGGAAAAAGATATCGAATATGAATCGTTTTGAAATGGGGCAGGGTGAAATCATCAGTGAAAGTGATTTTGGTTTGTTTTTGGCTACGCAGCATGCGTTAAATGTCAATGATTTTGAATCGGCTGCGCGTATGATAAACATGGTAAAAACAGACAATGCTTCGATTGCCAGACTTAAAACCATAACAGATTTTTTTAATGGTAAAATTCCGCAAAATGTTGATGCGTTGAAAAATTCCAAAGATTTAATTGATGGCTTAATTTATGATTCCATGTTGATTCAGCGGGACGATTGGAAAAGTTTGTATAACCGTCACGCCAAAGATGAAACAATTCTAGCGGCGCCATTACGTATATTTTCTGGGGTGAAACAGGGCAAAACAAAAGAAGTTGAAAAATTCATAGATTCTTTAAAAACGAACGACTCGTGGAAATCTTTTGTCCGTGGTCAAATTGCTGTGTTGAATAATGATATTGATGGTGCGGCTAAGCATTTTGCCAATGTTCATCCAGATTTTATGAACATAAATGACTATCTTTATTTAATGTCTTTTTACCAAGAAAATGGCATGACAAAAGATATGGAAATATTGCGTGCAGATTTTATTGCAAAACCTGGTGGCATGTATGTGTTTAATTATCCAGATATACCTGATTGGTCGAATTATGCCGGATACAGAAATAATTTGGTATTTTCAATGATTCAAAATATATCACATACGCAAATAATGATTTATACAGATTTGTCGTTGGTGTTTTTACGTTTCGCACAAATTATTTCAAATGAATCTAATATGGACGCAGTGAATTATTATCTTGGGCAATATTATTTTCATAATTCAGGTGATTATAAATCATGTTATGACAAAATAAGCAAAACCAGTCCATTATATTTATTCAGCAAGTTAAGTGTTGCAGAAAAAAACCAAGATTTAAATACAATCAAAGAGATTGCGCGTCAAAATCCTTTGTTTGTTCCGGCGGTACAGACTGTGATACGCGAAGATGTTAAAAATGGTGATAAAAATAGTGCGTTGGCTCTTTTAAACAGGACATTAAAACATAAAAATTTACCAGAAGAGGGCAAAGCGCATTTCTTGGAACAGCGTGCGCATGTGTATTTGATGTTCCAAGATGCAAATCATGCACAAAAAGATTTGGTTGCTGCCAAAGAAATAACCGGGTTAACAAATAATATCATGTTATTACAATCGCGTGTTTGGTTGCTGCAAAATCGTGAATTAGACGAAGCGTATAATTACGCTATGGCGTTGGTAAAAAAGAATCCTTCGGATGTATATGCGTGGGATTTAGTTGGGCAAATTGTCGCCAAGAAAGAAGGGATTGATGCCGCTTTGGATTTAATGGAATCTGTGGGTGCTGTGGCAACTGTATCGTCGTTGCATGAACATTTGGGTGATTTGTATGTTCAAAAAGGCGATAAAGAAAAGGCTTTGCGTGCGTATTCCCAGGCAATTGATTTGTCTGACGATTGTTTGGTTGTTGTGCCTTTGGTTAGAAATAAAATAAGGAAATTAAAATGAAAATTGGTGTGTTTGGGGCTGGTGCGTGGGGAACTGCATTAGCTTATGCATGCGGAAAATCTGGGAATAAAGTCATACATTGGGGATTTAATGGTATCTTTGATGGATTGGTTGATTTGCCAAAGCCAGATAATGTGTTGCGAACATCAAATATGGATGATTTAAAACAGTGTGAATATTGGTTAATCGTGACACCTGCTGCATTTTTCAGGGAAACGGTTAAAAAAATGCGCGCGATATATAATAACCAGCCAATTTTAATTTGTACCAAAGGTATGGAAAGTAAAAGCGGACAGTTTATGTCTGAAATTTTGAATACAGAAATTCCTGAATGTAAAGATTTTGGTGTGTTATCTGGACCGCAATTTGCACGCGAAGTAGCGATTGGTGTTCCGACGGGGTCTACATTGGCTGGAAATGAACGTGTCAGGGCAGGGGCGCACACTGCTTTATCAGTATTATATTTACAAGATTGCACAGATATAATCGGGACACAGATTTGTGGTGTTGGTAAAAACGCAGTATCACTTATTTCTGGTTTTTTAACTGGGGTGACAAAAGGGGAAAACGAACGTGCGCTTTTGTTTACACGTGCATGGGGCGAAGTTGTAAATTTAGGGTTAAAAATGGGTGCAGAATGCAGCACTTTTTTGGGGTTATGTGGTGTTGGTGATTTATTTTTGTCTGCGACATCATCAACCAGTCGTAATTTTTCAGCGGGCTTATCCATAGCGCGCGGCGAAAAATATACTGGCACAATAGAGGGCATATTTGCGTTGTGTGGCTTAATCCGTCGTTCACAAGAATTGGGGATAAATACACCCGTGCTTAGTGAAATGAAGAAAAAAATGGGATTATAGGGGGACAAAATTATCAAAAGGTAACAGTGTTATTCTTCGGCTATGCTTGGCATAGCAAAGCCTGTGATTGTATCATCGCACACTGAATAAGTATTACCATTAAAATTGACTTTTAATTTTTTATCTGTTTCGGAATTCATAGGAACATCTGATGGTGTGATATTCGCATAAAATACGTCATTCCCGATCTGTACATTTAATGACGGTACGGTTAATTTTGTCGATTTCAGATATAATTTATTATTGCCGACATGCATTATGTGTGGATAACAAACTGGCGAGCCAATCGGGGCAAATTGATTTTCACATGATATTATGCCTTGGTTTGTATTTTCATTAAATACGTATTCGCCACCGATGCAAGCGGAATTTTCCGGGCATATTGTACAATTATCAGAATTTGCAGGTAAATAATATCCAATACTACAACTGTATACCATTGGTTCAAAAGCCGCATTAAACATACGTGGTGTATTTACAGCACATGTAAACAACGCATCGGCATCAACAGTACTATTGTCAAATTCATTGGGTAAATATGGTTCGAATGTTGCATTAAACATACGCGGTGTATTTACAGCACACGTAAACAGTGCATCAGCATCAACAGTGCTATTATCAAATTCATTGGGTAAATATGGTTCGAATGTTGCAGTATAAACCGTATTAATTCCGCACATATTTGTGAAATCAGCAGCAGCAGTTGTTGTAAAAATAATTAAAAACATAATATATAATCGTTTCATAAATATAAACTCTCATTTATTTTGGGCCATTGTGAAAATATTCATTTCAGCATGTATCTGTATACCGTGGTGTCGAATTGTTACAATCCATACATTTTAGCTCGATTTGCGGCGGATTGTTGAACGAAGTCTCTACACCATCCCGCGCAATTGGAATTGCAGTAATCGGTATTACCGTTATAGTATTTGATGAATACCCAATTTGATGAATTTGGGGTATAGACAAGAGTTTCATTTACGGGTTTAATACCGATAACTTTACAAAAACATTGAGGGCCGCTCGTATTAACAATATTTAATCCCGTATTTGCTTGGGCTTCAGTATAAGAACTGCAATGGCTATCAAAAATAATCAGACCATAACTAAATGTTGCATAAACTTGTCTTGAAACTACATTGATTGTGTTGCGAGCAATGGAAGTGTCTAATGTGCTTATATCATATGTTTGGGCGGGTTCCCAACCAGTAAAACGATATCCGTATTTATATGGTGCAGCTGGTGCGGTTATATCATTTCCTGATTCACATGATGTTGTGTTTTGTACTCTATCACCATCAAGCCAATATGTTAATTCTGTATTAGCAAATGCGGTAAAACACATTGATATTATCGCAAAATAAACACTAATTCGTTTAAACATAATTTTCCCCCTTTATAATTTGTCACAACAAAAAACCGCTTTTTTGCAAAGGCGGTTGGAGGTTAACGACAATTTGAACTGAAATTGTGGGCTTTATTCTTTTTATTCAGCACCCCTCCAACCACATGGTTGGAGATTTTTACGTCACGTAGACGCAGTTCAAACAGGTCGTTACACCCCATCAACAGAATACCTGTTGACATGTTTAGTTTAACAAATTTTTTAAATTAATGAAAGTAATTTTTTCATCAGGCTTTTTTGTTGCAAATAATTAAATATATTCTATAATTGTCGCGGTGTCGCGAAGAAGAAATTGTTCTTTCTTGTATTTGATGCAAAGAATACAAAAACGAATAATTTTTCTTCGCAAAAGTAAAAATGATTAAAAAAACGGAGAAAATATATGTTTGGTATATTTAAAAAATCAAATAAAGACGAACATGTTTTGAATAACCCGATTGCTGTGGAATTTCAGTATGGTGACGAAACTGTTCGTTTAGAAACGGGTCGCTATGCTAAACAGGCGACTGGGGCTGTTATGGCAACAATGGGCGAAACCATGGTTTTGGCAACTGTGTGTGCTGAAAAAACTGCTGTCGAAGGGCAAGATTTCTTTCCATTAACCGTGGATTACCAAGAAAAATACGCATCTTCGGGCCGCATTCCTGGTTCCCGCGATAGACGCGAAGGCAAAGCCAGTGTGTCTGAAACATTGACTGCGCGTTTGATTGACAGACCTATACGTCCATTATTTCCAGAGACCTTTAAAAACAAAGTTCAAATAATTGCCCAAGTATTTTCGTATGATAAAAAAAATCAACCAGATATTTTGGCAATGATTGCATCAAGTGCTGCATTGGCGATATCTGGCGTTCCATTTGCTGGGCCGATTGGTGCGGCGCGTGTTGGATATATGGATGGTAATTATATTTTAAATCCTTCGAAAAAAGATGTCGATAAATCACAAATGGATTTGGTTGTGGCTGCAACCAAAGATGGTGTATTAATGGTCGAATCAGAAATTGGCGAATTGGATGAAAAAACGACTTTGGGTGCTGTGAAATTTGGTTTTGACCAACAACAAAAGGTTATTTCTGCAATTAATGAATTGGTAGAAAAGGCCGGTAAAGAACGTTGGGAAATACCTGAACATAGTGCAGAATATGTCATTATGGAAAAAGATTTCGAACAATTTGCGGGCGAAATTACAGACGCATTATTAATCAAAGAAAAATTGGTTCGTCTTGATACATTGGCGGAAATTCATGCACGTGCCAAAGCGCGTATTCCCGAATTATTCCCAGAAACAACAACTGCAATTTCTACACTGGAATCATGGGCAGATGAAATTGTTGAAAATATAACTGCGCGCATTATGCGTGGGAATATTTTGGCTGGAAAACCACGTATTGATGGACGTGATACAAAAACTGTTCGTCCGATTGAAATTGAATTGGGTGTTTTGCCACGCGCACATGGTTCTGCATTGTTTACGCGCGGTGAAACCCAGGCTTTGGTTTCATTGACTTTGGGTGGTGGCAAAGATGCATTACCAATTGAATCTTTGGACGGGGATAGTGAACGTGATTTTATATTGAATTACAATTTCCCTGGCTTTTCAGTTGGCGAAGCCAAGGGTTTAAAAGCCCCGGGGCGTCGTGAATTAGGGCATGGTAATTTGGCTTGGCGTGCTGTTCACCCTATGATTCCGACACGTGAACAGTTTGATTATGTAATTCGTATATGCAGCGATATATTGGAATCAAATGGTTCTTCGTCCATGGCCACGACATGTGGTGCTACATTGGCGCTGATGGATGGTGGTGTTCCAATGAAACGTCCGGTGGCTGGGATTGCCATGGGTTTAATCAAAGAAGGTGATGAATACGCTATTTTGACCGATATTTTGGGCGATGAAGACCACTTGGGTGATATGGATTTCAAAGTGACGGGCACAGACAAAGGTATCACTGCATTGCAGATGGATATCAAAATCACATCTATTACATTTGAAATTATGGAACATGCGTTGGCGCAGGCCAAAGATGGTCGTATGCATATTTTGGGCAAAATTGAAAAGGCTATCAAGGCACCACGTAAAAATCTGTCTGAATACGCACCACAATCTTATACTATGAAGATAAATCCAGAAAAAATCCGTGATGTCATAGGCAAGGGTGGGGCTGTGATTTTGGCTTTGACGCGTGAAACAAATACTCAGATTGATTTGAATGATGATGGTACAGTTAAAATTATGGCTGTGACCAAGGATGATGCTGATGAAGCAGTAAGACGCATCAAAGAAATTGTTGCTGAACCAGAAGTTGGCGAAATATACGAAGGCGAAGTCACTGGTGTCAAAGATTTTGGTTTGTTTGTCAAAATTTTGAAAAATTTTGAAACCATGGTTCATATTTCTGAAATCACTGGTGAAAGACTGGCAAAAATCGAAGATGCTAAAATCAAAGTTGGGGACAAAGTTTTTGTTCGTTATATGGGTGCCGATAAACGTGGCAAAACACGTTTGTCTATGGTTGGTATCGACCAAAAAACCGGTAAAGAAACAAAAAAATAAAAATATAATGTCGGGCATGATTTGCCCGACATTTTTACCTGAGAAAAAC
>JAEEGL014155100.1_pt1 | contig 11053 bp, 6 predicted proteins | sample 9134231 | NCBI WGS metagenome assembly JAEEGL01 (sample SAMN16246548, study PRJNA631951) | gut metagenome | biome: gut microbiome; feature: rumen; material: fiber-attached | host: Bos | place: Iran: Karaj | collected 2018-10
GCCCGGCCCCCGCGGGGACGTTGTGGCGGGAAGGAACGCGGTGAGGGACCTGCTCCCCTCCGGAAAAAGCGTCGACCGCGTCTTCGCGGGGCGCGGAGACGGAAAACTCGCCGAGATCGTCGCTCTGGCGAAAGAGGCGGGCGTCCCGGTGATCGACGCGGAGCGGTCGAAACTCGACGCGATGTGCCCGGGGGTCCCCCATCAGGGCGTCGCGGCGGTCGCCGCCGCTCACGAGTTCGCCTCGATAGAGGACGTTCTCGCTCTCGCCGAAGAGCGCGGCGAAAAACCGCTCATAGCGATCTGCGACGGGGTCGAGGATCCCCACAATCTCGGCGCGATCATAAGATGCGCGGAATGCGCGGGCGCGCACGGCGTCGTTATCCCGAAAAGGCGCAGCGTCGGTCTCAACGCGACCGTCGCGAAAGCGTCGGCGGGCGCCGTCGAGTACGTGCCCGTCGTGAGGGTCAGCAATATCCCGGAACTCATAGAAAAACTCAAAAGATCCGGCGTATGGGTATACGCCGCCGAGGCGGGCGGCTCCCCGTATTACGATACCGATCTCGACCGTCCGGCCGCGATCGTGTTCGGAAGCGAGGGGCGCGGAGTCTCCGATCTCGCGAAAAAACGGTGCGACGGAGTGATCTCGATCCCGCTTTACGGCAAGATAAATTCCCTGAACGTTTCCGCCGCCGCGGCAGTTCTGCTGACGCACGCGGCGGTATCCCAAAGAGAAGGCGGTGCAGATGATGCCAGGAAGATCAAATAAGAGAAAAGACAAACGCGACAAGGGCGGATTCTTCAGAAGACGTTTCGGTTCCGATACGGAGGATCTCTCCTCCGAATTCGAGTTTGAAGAAGAGGAAGGGCTCGAAGTTCCCGAAGAGGATACTTCGTTCGCTTCCGCTTTCAGCGAGTTCGCTCCCGAGTTTTCGATCCCCGACGAGGAGGCCCCCGCGGCGCCCGACGCCGAAGAAGCGGCTGAAGAAGCGGCCGGGGAGATCGCGGAAGACGTGCCTGAATTCGTCACGGAAGAGACGCCTGCAGAGGCCGCGGAAGAAGCGGTCGAAGAGGCGGCCGAAGAGTTCGCAGAACCGGCCGCAGAGGTCGAAGAAGCCGCCGCAGATGTCGAAGAAGCGGCGGAGGAAGCGGCCGAAGAGGTCCTCTCCGCGGCGGAAGATCCCGAGATCGGAGAGATCCCCGAGGGCGCGGAAGTCGAAGAAATTCCCGACGACGACGGGATCGATATCCTGCCTGAACTTCTGGCCGAGGAATTCGTCGTGCCCGACGAAGCGGAAAGCGACGCGGCGGCGGAAGACGTCCCCGAGGAAGAGGCCGAGACGCCCGAGGAGGCTCACTTCGAGGAAGAGGAGAAGCCCGGAGAATCGTCGACCGGCCCGATGGGTTCGACCGACATGAATCTCCGCATCGCCTTCGGTCTCGAGGAGGACGAGGAAGGCGCCGTCAGCGATAAAGTCAAAAAACTAGGCGACCAGATGGAGTCGGACGCGCGCCAGAGCAAGCCCGTCAGACTCACCTGCCCCGAATTCACCGACCCGATGCAGGCCAAGAGCATCGCGGCGTCGTACAAGCGGGCGTCGAAGCTCTACAACTTCCGCCTGCTCGTGACCGCGATCCTGACCCTCATCCTTCTGATATACGAAAACATACCCGCCATCTCGACGCTCTTCGGCGGACGCGCCAAGCAGTTCTCCGGCGTGCTCGATCCCGCCGCTTACCCGGTCGTCTACACGATGGTGAGCCTGCAGATCCTGTTCATCGTCTGCGCGATAGGCTTCAAGGAGATCAAATCGGGAGTCAGATCCCTGTTCCGCGGCGCGCCCGACGCGCTGTCGGTCACCCTCCTGCCGGTGTTCGTATGCACCGTCCACTCGATCATTACGGCTTTCGTCGCGTCCTCGCGGTTCGAGCCCGTTCTGTTCAACTCCGCCGGAGCCCTCGCGGTGACGCTCGCGATCCTGTGCGCGCGCCTCAACAACAAGCGCGAGATGATGACGTTCTACGTCGTCGGTTCGCGGCGCGATAAATACGCTATGTGCCGGTTCTCCGGCGACGGCCTTATCGACGACATCGAGGCGTTCGAGGACGAAGAGGACGTCGGCGACGTTATGAAGATCGAAAAGACTCATTTCGTCGACTCGTTCTTCGCAAGGACCCAGGCGCCCGACCTCACCGCGCGCGTGTTCATCATGTCGATGATGGGTATATCCCTCGTCCTCGCGATCCTCGCGGGCGTTTACCACTTCGTCAACTCGGGCAAACCGAACGAGGCGCTCACGCTCGGCGCGCTGATCTCCCTCACGGTCGTCCCGATGTCGGCGTTCGTCACTTACAGCTATCCCTTCTACCGCGCCGCCAAAGCGGCGAAATCGGTCGATTCCGCCATAATCGGCGACGTCTCGCTCGACGAATACGCGGGCGCTTCCGTCGTCGCGTTCGACGACACGAACGTGTTCCCGTCCGTCGGCGTCAAGGTCCAGAACATAAGGATCTACAACAACGCGAGGATCGACAGAGTCCTCTACTACGCGGCGAGCGCGTTCTCCCGCGCGGGCGGTCCGCTCGAGGATATCTTCGAGATCGCCACCATGGATATGAGCAAGTCCGAATCCGTCGAGATCATCGACGCGGCGGACGGCTACCTCGCCACGAAGATCGACGGGGTCAACATAACGTTCGGAAGCTACGACGAACTCCGGAGCCGCGAATTCGCGATCGACGAGGAGATCGCCGTCGACGACGTCGACTTCTCCGGCGAGATGAGCATCATGTATATGATCCGCGAGGACAAGCTCGTTTCCAAACTCTATATCAAATACGACATAGACACCGACATCGAACCGCTCCTGCGCCAGTTCAACGACGGCGGCGTCTACATGTGCGTCAGAACCTACGACCCCAACATCAACGAGGATATGATCGCCTCCAAACTCGAAATGAAGGATCCGCCCGTCAAGGTGGTCCGCTTCCGCGAGGAAGGCGAGGTCGGAGAGATCACCGAGAGGGCAGACAGCGGCATCGTCACCACCGGTTCGCCGAAATCGCTGCTCCAGCTCATCCCGTACTGCGACAGCACCTCCCGTACGAAGAGAGACTGCATGGCGCTCGGCATCGTCGCTTCCGTCATCGCGGCGATAATCGTTCTGCTGATCTTCATTTCGGGCGGGATCTCCAAGGTGGGATCGCTCCTCACGGCGGTATATCAGCTCGCGTGGCTGATACCGGCCTTCCTGATCTCAAAGATTTTTGTAAGATAACGGAAAGGGGAGAGATCCGGCGCACGGGTTTCTCCCCGTAATTTAGCCATTCATAATAACGGAGTCCTCTATGAGAGAAGACGTCAAAAAATTCATATCGTCCGTCTCGCGGCCCGGCAGATACACGGGCGGCGAGAGAGGGTGCGTCCTCAAGGACCGGGACGCCGTCGATCTTCGCGTGGCGTTCTGTTTCCCGGACAGTTATGAGATCGGGATGTCCAATCTCGGCATGAGGATCCTCTGCGCGGTCCTGAACGACATGGACCGCGTGCTCTGCGAGCGCGTTTACGCCCCGTGGCCCGACATGGAAGAGAAGATGAGGGAGGCGGGCGTCCCGCTCTTTACTCTCGACAGCGGCGACGCGGTCGGAGATTTCGATATCGTCGCGTTCACGATGCAGTACGAACTCTGCTACACGAACGTGCTGAATATGATGGCCCTCGCGGGGATCCCTCTCCGCTCGCGCGACAGAGGAGAGAACGGCCCCGTGATCATCGCGGGCGGCCCCTGCTCGTACAACCCCGAGCCGATGGCGCCCTTCGTCGATATCTTCTCGATCGGCGAGGGAGAAGAGGCGCTGCCCGAACTCGCCGCCCTGTATCTGCGGATGAAGGACGACGGGTCGTACACGAAGGGGAAATTCCTCTTCGCCGCGGCGACGGAGCTCGACGGCTTCTACGTTCCGTCGCTCTACGAGCCGTCCTACAACGAAGACGGCACGCTCGCGTCGTTCGAGCCGCTTTACCCCGGCGTGCCGAGGAAGATAACGAAGCGCGTGATCGCCGACCTCGATACGGCGCGCGTTCCGCTCGAGCCGGTCATGCCGTTCGTCGAGACTGTCCACGACAGAGTGACGCTCGAGGTCTTCCGCGGGTGCATCCGCGGCTGCCGCTTCTGTCAGGCGGGATTCGTCTGCAGACCGGTGCGCGAAAGGTCTCCCGAGGTGCTCTCGGAGCAGGCGAAAGCGATGTGCGCGTGGAGCGGATACGACGAGATATCCCTCTCTTCCCTCTCGATCAGCGACTACTCGAAGATCGGAACGCTGACCGACCGGCTGCTCACGTGGACGGACGAGGAGAAGATCAATCTCTCCCTACCGTCGCTCCGCGCCGACAGCTTCACCCCCGAACTGATGGAAAAAGTCTCCTCGGTCAGAACGAGCGCGGTGACCTTCGCCCCCGAGGCGGGCTCGCAGCGCCTGCGCGACGTGATCAACAAGAACGTCACCGAGGAAGAGATACTCAACGCCGCCGGCGTCGCCTACAACGCCGGAAAGAGCAAGATAAAACTTTACTTCATGAACGGCCTGCCGGGCGAGACGTACGACGACGTCGCCGGCATCGCCGAGCTCGCCCACAAGGTAGTCGACAAATACTACCGCTGCGAGAACAGGAACAGACGGCAGCAGCCGCAGGTCACGCTCTCCGTCGCGTGCTTCATCCCGAAGCCGCACACCCCGTTCCAGTGGGAAGGGCAGAACACGTTCGAAGAACTTGAGGAAAAGCAGAGATTCCTGCTTTCGAAGATCACCGACAGAAAGGTGAGATACAACTACCACGACGCGAAGGTCTCCCATATCGAGGCGGTCTTCGCGCGCGGCGACCGCCGCCTCGCGGACGCGATCGAAGAGGCGGTCCGCCGCGGGATGAGATTCGACGCGTGGGACGAGTTTTTCGACTTCGACGGCTGGATGGCCGTCTTCCGCGACTGCTCGCTCGACCCCGCGTTCTACGCCTGCCGCACGATCCCGGACGAAGAGCTTCTTCCGTGGGATATGATCGACTCCGGCGTGAACAAGTCGTTCCTTTTGAGAGAACGCCACAAGGCGTACGAAGCCGCGACGACTCCGTCGTGCCGCGAGAAGTGCTCCGGGTGCGGGGCGAACGGCCTCGTTCCCGCCGAATACTGCCGCTGGTGTCCCGGCCACGGCGGCGGCGAAGACGCCGAGGATATCGTCACCGGCGCGCCGATACCGCACAGAGCGAAAGAGGAGAACGTTCATCTCGACCCCGTCAGGGCCGTCAGGATCCGTTTCTCGAAAGGCGGCGCGACGCTTTACGTCTCGCATCTCGACCTCGCCAAGACGATGACCCGCGCGATAAGAAGATCGGGTATCCCGGTCTGGTTCAGCGAGGGCTTCAACCCGATACCGCGCCTCGTTTTCGCCTCCTCCCTCTCCGTCGGCTGCGCCGGCGAGAGAGAAGTGCTCGATATAAAGATCGTCGAGGAAATGAGCGACGAAGAGATAAAAAGAAGGCTCCGGGAAGCCGTCCCTCCGGGGATAGAGATCCTCGAGGTTTATACGAAAGAGCGGAAACTCACCGACGTCAAATGGGCTGAAAACGAGATCTCGTTCTTCTCGTGCGCCCTCCCGCCCGATCTGCCGGAGAAGATCGAGACGCTGTTCCGCGGTCCCGTCGTCGTGACGAAGAGATCGAAGAGCGGCGAGCGCGATACCGATATCTCCCCGCTGATAAAGAGCCTTTCGGCGCGGACCGACGGCGCCGTTCTGACCGTCACGGCAGTGACGGGAGCGTCCGACTCCTCGTACCTCAACCCCGAGCTGATCGCCCGCGCGGTCGAGAGGGAGTTCTCCGTCGAGGGAACTGCCGGATACCACGCGATCACAAGAAAAAAACTGCTGCTCGAAGACGGGCAGACCGAATTCCGGTAAACAGGGACCCGCTTGATTTAAAAGCGCGGTTCGTCATATAATATATGATAATAGTATGAAAGAAAGGAACGGTGATATTATGACCCCTAACGACAAGAACGGAAAGACCATCACCTTCACCCTCCGCGAGGACGAGCGTGAACACGAGCGCCACGCGATGCTCCGCGCCGTCTACGACGCGCTGAGCGAACGCGGCTACAACCCTCTCGTTCAGATCGTCGGATATATCCTGACGGAGGACCCGACCTACATCACCAACCACAAGAACGCCCGCGCCATCATGAGCAAGATCGACAGAGACGACCTCATGTTCTCTCTGCTCAAGGAATATCTCGATCTCTGAGGGGACGAATGGTATTCTATCATCTCCCGGATCGGGAACCGGTCCGTGAGCTCCCGCGGGGACTCACGGCCGTCCTCGGCTTTTTCGACGGCGTACACCTCGGTCACCGCGAGCTGTTCGCCGCCGCGGCGCGATTCGGCGCGCCGATCCTCGCGTGGACGTTTTCGGCGGGCGGCCGTACCGGTCTTCTGACAGACGACGAAGAGCGCTTCGGTCTTCTTCACGAAGCGGGCGCGGAGTATCTCTGCGCCGCCGGGTTCGACGAGATCCGCGATACGGACGGCGAGTCGTTCGTGAGGGACGTTCTGTGCTCCTCCCTGGGCGTCGGACGCGCCGTCGCAGGCGAATCGTTCCGCTTCGGAAAGGGAGCCGCGTGGGACTCCGCCGACTTTGAGCGTCTGTGCCGGGAGGCGGGCATCCCCTCTGCCGTCGTGACGACCGTTACGGACGGCGGCGTTCCCGTCTCGTCCTCCCTGATAAGAAAACTGATCGCCTCGGGCGACGTCGAGGGCGCCGCGCGCCTTCTCGGCAGGGAGCATTTTTATTCTCTCCCCGTCGTCAGGGGCAAGATGCTGGGCCGCCTTCTCGGTTTCCCGACGGCGAACCAGATAATCCCGAAGTCGCTCGTCACCCCCGCGCACGGCGTATACGTCTGCCGCGCCTCTTTTGAGGAAGGAAAAGAAGTGCGCCGTTTCCCCGGCGTGCTGAATATCGGCGTCTGCCCGACGCTGAGTCCCGATACTGTCGCCGCCTTCCGCGAGGAGAACCCCGGCTATTCCCTCCCCGACGAGTCGATAATCGGCAGGGAGGTCATGGAAACGCACGTTATCGGATACGACGGGGACCTGTACGGAAAGGTCCTCCGCGTCGCTTTGTGCCGCAGGCTGCGCGACGAGATAAAATTCGGCTCCGTCGAAGAACTGACGGAACGGATACGCGCGGACGAGGCCTCCGCGACCGAATATTTCAAAAACAACGAACCGTAGATCAGCGAAAGGAGATCCGCGCCATGGCAAAAAGCAAAACGAGAGATCGCGTACTGCGCGCGGTTTCCTTTTTTGTGTCGGCGGTCATTCTGCTCTCCCTTTCCGCGCTTTTCGTGCTCGCCGAGGGCTCCGACCCGCCGTCTCTTGAAAAAGTCGGCGCCGCGTGTCTGTACAACGTGGAGAGCGACACCGTCCTTTACGAACTGAACCCCGAGGAGGAAGTCTATCCGACCTCGACGGTCAAGATAATGACCGGCATCGTCGCGCTCGAGAACAGCCCGGACCTCAAGGCGGGCGTCACCGTCACCGACAAGATGCTCGAGAGCGTCCGCGGCAACGCGATAGGATTTATGCCCGGCGAGGTCGTCACCGTAGAGCAGGCGCTGTACTGCCTGCTCGTCAACAACGCGAACGACGCGGCGATGATCCTCGCGTTCTCCGTAGCCGGGAGCGAGGCGGCGTTCGTCAAGATGATGAACGACAAGGCCGAACAGCTCTCCGCGTGGAAGACCAAGTACGTCAACTGCACGGGCATGCACGACGACGCCTCCGTCACGACCGTCGCCGACACGCTCAAGATAGCGAAATACGCGTGCTCGCTCGACCGCTTCGTCGAGATCACCTCGACGGGCCACTACGTCGTCGACGCGACGAACCTCAGCGCGGCGCGCGACGTTTACAACAGGAACTGCCTCGTCTCGAAATACTATAAGGACGAGTACTATTACGAGGGCGTCGTCGGCCTCAACGCCGGTTCGACCCCGCAGGGCGGCTACTGCGCCGTCACCGTCGCGCACGACGCTGAGAACACCGTGACGAACATCGCGGTCGTCATGAACGCGGAAAGCGACGGCGATACTATGTACAACTACACCGGGACGGCGGCTCTGCTCGACTGGGGCTTCTCGTCGTACGGATTCCGCGAAGTCCTCAGCAAAAAGCAGATCGTCTGCGAGATCCCCGTCAAGCTCGCGCAGACCGTCGACTACGTCACCCTCGTCCCGGCCGAGTCGCTGACGGCGTATCTTCCCGCCGACGTCGATATAGAACGCGACGTCACGGTGAGCTGCCGCACGGAGAGCGACTATCTCGAAGCGCCCGTGAAGCTCGGCCAGAAGGCGGGCGTCGTGATGGTAATGTACGGCGGCAAGCTGCTGGGCAAGCCGGTCGACCTCGTCGCGACGGCCGACGTGAGCCGGAGCGAACTGCTCTACAATATGGAAAGGATCAAGGAGTTCACGAAGAGCCCGTTCTTTATCGCGACCGCGATATCGCTCGTCGTCTTCACCCTTCTTTATATCTTCATAAAAGCGCGCTACAATCAGAAGAAACTCCGCTCCCGCGTCCCCGCGACGAGGAGCAGAAGACTCAGATAATTTTTTACTTGTCATCCTGAGCGAAAGCCGAAGGCCGGAGCCGAAGGATCTGATTTCAAACTGTAATTCTCTTTGAATCATGTGTTTAGATTCTTCGACTTCGCTCACTCCGTTCACTGCGCTCAGAATGACACGGCAATGAAGAAGTTTTATCCTGCTTGCGGAGCAAGCAGAAGATTCCGTTAAGAAGAATCCGAAAGGAATTTGAAATATGGCAAAAAAGGGTTCGGCCTCTCAGTATAACAACCAGTCCATAACAGCCCTCAAAGGCGCCGACAGAGTCAGAAAAAGACCCGCCGTCATCTTCGGATCGGACGGCCTCGAGGGATGCGAACACTCCGTTTTCGAAATCCTCTCCAATTCCGTCGACGAGGCGAGAGAGGGCTTCGGCAGCAAGATCGTCATTACCGCGTTCACCGACAAGTCGATCAAGATCGAGGACTTCGGACGCGGCGTCCCGCTCGGTTGGAACAAGGCGGAAAACCGCTATAACTGGGAGCTCATCTACTGCGAACTTTATGCGGGCGGCAAATACGACAACAACAGCGAGGACTCCGCCTACGAGTTCTCCCTCGGCCTCAACGGCCTCGGCGCGTGCGCGACGCAGTATTCGAGCGAATATTTCTTCGTCGACTCGTACGATGGGGACAACGTCAGCTCGATGGAGTTCCGCCGCGGCGACCCCGTGGGTGAGCTGAAGGTCCGTCCTCTCGAGAAAAAAGAAAGACGCGTAGGCACGGTCCAGCACTGGAAACCCGACCTTGACGTCTTCACCGAGATCGACATCCCGAAAGAGTATTACGAAGATATGCTCCGCCGTCAGGCGGTCGTCAACGCGGGTATCCGCTTCGTCTTCCGCTGGCAGGAGGAAAACGGGAAGTTCACCGAATCCGAATATTTCTACGAGCACGGCATCGTCGACTACATCGGCGAGATCGCGGGCGACTCCGCGGAGACGAAGATAACGGAGTGGCACCTCGAAACGAAGGGGCGCGACCGCGAGGACATGAGCGACTACAAACTCCGCTGCGATATCGCGTTCTGTATGTCGAAGACGCGTCAGGCGCTCGAATATTATCACTGCGCGTCGTACCTCGAGCACGGCGGCTCGCCGGACAAGGCGGTGCGCGCGGCGTTCACCTACGCCGTGGACAAAAGGCTCCGCGCGGCGGGTAAATACAACAAGAACGAGAGCAAGATCACGTTCGGCGACATCGAGGACTGCCTTATCCTCGTCACCAACAGCGTGTCGACGCAGACGTCGTACGCGAACCAGACGAAAAAGGCGATCACCAACTCGTTCATCGCGGAGGCGATGACGACGTTCCTCAAGGAACAGCTCGAGATATACTTCCTCGAGAATCCCGCGGACTCCGACCGCTTCCTCAACCAGATCCTGATCAACAAGCGTTCTCGCGAGCAGGCGGAATCGGCGAGGATAAACCTCAAAAAGAAGCTCTCCGGCTCGACGGAGGGCGTGAACAAGGTCGAAAAGTTCGTATCGTGCAACTCGAAAGACCCCGAGCGCCGCGAGCTTTACATCGTCGAGGGCGACTCGGCGCTCACATCGTGCAAACTCGGCCGCGACGCCGAATTTCAGGCGATCATCCCGGTCCGCGGCAAAACGCTCAACTGCCTTAACGCGTCTTACGACGTGATCTTCAAGAACGCCATTATCGTCGATCTTCTGCGCGTGCTCGGATGCGGCGTGGAACTGTCCGGCAAGGTCAAGGGCGACGTGGTGAGCTTCGACCTCTCGTCGCTCCGCTGGGCGAAGATCATTATCTGCACCGACGCGGACGACGACGGATACCACATCCGCGCGCTGATCATGACGATGTTCTACCGCCTTCTCCCGACGCTCATCTCGGAGGGGAGGGTATATATCGCCGAATCGCCCCTTTACGAGATAAAACTGAAGGACAAGTCCCTTTTCGCTTACAACGAGACCGAAAAGGCGGAGATCGTCCGCGGACTCGAAGAAGTGGGTACGAAATACGTCCTCCAGCGCTCGAAGGGACTCGGCGAGAACGAGCCCGAGATGATGTGGGAAACGACGATGAACCCGGAGACGAGGCGCCTCATCCGCGTGACGAAAGCGGACGCGGAGCGTACCGCGTATATCTTCAATACGCTCCTCGGGGAGGACCTTGCGGCAAAGAAGGAATACATCGCCGAACACGGCGCCGAATATATGGGCGACGTCGATGCGTACTGACGTTATGAGACCCGAAGAGTTTTACCGCTTCGACCCGGACGAAAAGCCGCTCGACCGCACCGTCACGGACGGCGGTCTGTGCGGGATATTCAGGCGGATAGGATGTATCGGAGACTCGCTCTCGGCGGGCGAGTTCGAGTCGAAACGCGCCGACGGCACGACGGGCTTCCACGATATGTAC
>JAEEGL015326977.1_pt1 | contig 11053 bp, 8 predicted proteins | sample 9134231 | NCBI WGS metagenome assembly JAEEGL01 (sample SAMN16246548, study PRJNA631951) | gut metagenome | biome: gut microbiome; feature: rumen; material: fiber-attached | host: Bos | place: Iran: Karaj | collected 2018-10
ACTTGTTAGTTACCTTGCTGAAGGTGTTGTCTGCTATATCGACATAACCATTTGCAAACTTTATTCCGAGAAGATCGAGCTCTTCACCCGGTCCGACTATTGCGGACTTATCCTCGTTGAATTCAAGATGCAGATCTCCGACCATTTTTACGAGGAGCTTCATATTTTCCTCGGCTTCCTCTTTGGTTTCATTCATGATACAGATATCATCTGCATAGCGGCAGTATAGGATGCTTCTTTCGGACATAACCTCATCAACTTCAAGAAGGTTCAGGTTATAAAAGAATGCTGAGGTTGGATTACCACCCATTACAGAGGTGTATGCTTCAACGACCTCATCTTTGTAGTAATATTTGCCTCTCCTCATGAGCCACATAATGAATTCTATGAATTCAGGTTCATCTGAGCAGTACTTCCACAGCTGCTTTTCGAGAATATCCAGATCGATGGACTCACTGTATCTGTGGATGTCTGACTTAACAGCATAAAGCTTTCTTTCAGGATCGAGATTCTTTATTTTGGTAAAGAGATTCCTTGTGCGGTTTTCGATTCTTGCAGAATAAAGATTGTCTGAAAAAATGTTGTTGTACTTTCTTATAAGAAGATAGTTAAGGAACTGAAGGATTATCTTTTCCTTATCATTAAACTTAAAAACTTTTCTTCTTCTGTTTGAAAGACTCTTTCTGATCAAAAAGCATGTTGGAAGATCAAAGTAATAATCCTTGTTTATGAGTCTCTTTATATCGTTATCAAACTCCTCGGAGTAGATATAGTTCTCAGTGAACTCGACAAATTCTTTCTCATACTTTGTCTTGATCTTTCGCTTTTCCATAAAAGCGTCTTTTTTCTCTTGGGTTATCATTTCCTCAAATAACATAATTTCTCCCCTTAATATGTGGAAATACTAGCACACATATCATCACATAATTGTCACACATTCTAACGCGTTGTACGACTATGCAAGTGTATCTTTAACCAGCTCGGCTGCTTCTGAAACCTTTTGTTTAATTATGTCAAAGCTGCCTGCAGCAATCATATCCTTTTTAACCATCCAGCTTCCTCCACAGCAGAAGATCTTGTCTGATTTGAGGTAGTCAACAACATTTTCAGCATTTATTCCGCCGGTTGGCATAAACTTTACCTTTGGAAATGCTGCTCCGATAGCCTTGATGGTTTTAAGTCCGCCTGCATTTTCTGCAGGGAAGAACTTCACATGATCGAGTCCCAGGTTTACTGCCTGGATGAGCTCGGTCGGTGTCATAATTCCCGGACATACCGGGATATCTATATCGATACAGTGTTTAACAACGTCCGCGTCAAAGCCAGGTGATACGATGAATTTTGCTCCGGCATTTACAGCTCTGTCTACCTGTTCAACTGATAGAACGGTTCCGGCACCTACAAGCAGCTCAGGATACTTTTCTGACATAATCCTTATCGATTCTTCAGCAGCATCTGTTCTGAAGGTTACCTCTGCAGCCGGAAGACCTCCCTTTATGAGAGCATCTCCAAGTGGTGCGGCATCCTTTGCATCGTCAAGTACGACCACCGGAATGATTCCTATCTCGGAAAGCTTCTTTAACATTTCCTCTGTTTTTGCACTGTTCATACCTTTACCTCCGTTTGTAATTGATAAAATCACGGTTTATTTGTTTTTGGTTGGATCCTTGTGTGTGAATGCTCCATTATGATTTCTCAGGAAATATAGAAGAGAAATGAAGGATGTTTTATATAGTACAAATTCCTTTTTGTGAAGCATATCGAGTATCTCTTCTTCGGTAGCCCATGCAACCTTTTCGACCTCGGTTTTCTGAAGCTCAAGTGAGTCGATATCTACATCCATATTTATAGTATAGATATCATTGAAGCCGCCGTCGAAGTATATGGTCATTGCGGGACGTATACCGGTCAGATCATAATCAATTCCGACCTCTTCCTTTAATTCGCGTGATGCTGCCTGCTGGCTCGTGTCACCTGCCAGGGCACTTCCACCCGCGGTTATATCCCACATACCGGACCAGCCACTCTTAAATGGTTGCCTCTTCTGGATCAGCATTCTTCCGTCGCTTCCGAAGATGCATACGTGTACAACAAGTCTGTAGTAACCTTCAGGAACCTTATTGCCCCTTTCCAGGGTTTTCCCGGTTCTGTTTCTGTTAACGTCATAAAGATCAAAACTTTCTGCCATGTTATTTCCCCCTTGCTTTCTCTATTTTACCCTATAAATATATGACTTGACAAGCTTAGATGCATGTGATAAATTATTTTGGTTTTGCAAAAAACTATTACAAATGTTTATAGATGAAGGGAGTGTTAATATGAGATTTTTAAAGAAAGTTTTATGTGCCTCGCTCGCGGCATCGATGTCACTTAGTCTTATGGCATGTGGTGATGACAAGAAATCCGGAAGCGATAATAAAGAGAGTATGGTTGAGGAAGCGAAAGAAAATGTTTCCGACAGTATCTATCAAGAGGATGGTGGCTTTAAAATCTCTGGAATAATAGGGGAAGAGAGAGAGTTTGTAGCATCAAATGGAAATATCTACATATCTGCACTTGAAACTGAAGCTCCTACAGCGACAGACGCTGATTCTGAATTTGATGGTGTAAACATGGATGGCGCAGTAAGCAGGATTTATAAGGTTTCATCAGATGGCGGAAACGCTGAGATGATTCACGAAAGCACTAAGGGTGAATATGAATATATAGAAAAGCTTGGCGTAGGAGCTGACGGAGTAATTTATGCTCTTATTAATACCGGCGAAAATTACAAGATGTGCAAGTATGATGAAAACGGAGAAAGCGAAGTTGGTGATGCTACAAGCTTTATGGACGCTGAGGGCGGATCAGCAGATGCGTTTGTTGTAGATAAGGAAGGAAACTTTATCTTTCAGTATGCGGAAAGCTTGAAAGTGGCAGATAGCTCATTAAATGAAAAGTCCAGCTGTAACTCTGAGAATATGATTGAGAGTATAGGACTTGATTCAAATGGTGATGTTGTTGTAGCGACAATTGAATATTCAGAGGATTATGAAAGCAACGAAATATCTGCAAGAAAGGTTGATGTAAATACAGGTAAGCTTTCAGATAAACATAAAATGGATACTTCTACACTGTCTTGGGAAAATCAGCTTATAAAGGGTGATGGAGGATACGATTTCTTTTTCATGACAGGCTCTGCTTTATATGGATACAATTTCGATGGTGATAAGACTACGAAGGTTGCTGATTTTAACGCTTCAAGCATAAATGGTTCATATATACATTTATGCTGGATGGATGGCATAAAAACATTTTATGTAAGTGAATATGATCCTACTACTTATGATTATATTCCGGGAGTGAAGAAGTTCAACAAGGTTGATCCTTCAGATTATGAGAACAAAAAAGTTCTTACACTTGTTACTATTTATGGAAGTGCTAACCTGACACAGGCTGCAATTGATTATAATAACTCTCAGACAGAGAATATGGTACAGGTAATTGATTATACTGATTCAAGTGACCCTGAGGGCAAGTTCAGTGCTGATATAGCTGCAGGAGTTAAGCCTGATTTCCTCGATGTTACTCCGGGAGTCAGTGACATCTCAATAAATCAGTATATCTCTAAGGGTATGCTCGAAGACCTGACTCCGTATATAGAAGAAGATGAGGATGTTTCAGCTTCAGATATTCTTCCTACAGTTTATGAAGCAATGAAGATTGATGGTAAGGTATACTTCGTATCACCTTCAACATACATTCATACGCTTGTAGGTAAGAGTTCAGAAATAGGTTCTGAATATGGATGGTCATATGGAGAGTTTAAGGATTATATAACCTCTAAGCCGGAAGGAACAAGACTTTTTGACTCATCAAATAAGATGGATAATCTTAGCAGCTTCTATGGCCCTATCTGTTCTGATTTTATTGACTGGAAAAAGGGTGAGTGTCATTTTGATTCTCAGGAATTTAAGGATCTGCTTGAGGTTTGTAATATAGGTTCAAATGAGGAGATGGATTGGGAGAATACCAGTTCAAGAGAAGAGGGTATAGCTAAGGGTGAGCAGCTGTTTGTTCAGGGTTCACTTACAGCTGAAGATGTTTCATGGGACAATCAGGTATTTGAAAATGACGCATCCTACAAGGGCTTCCCAAGTATGGATCAGTCAGGTGGAAGATTTGAGTTCAGTAACGCAATCGCAATGACCAGCGATTGCTCAGATAAAGAAGCAGCGTGGGATTTCATGAAGTATTTAATATCAGAAGAGTATCAGGGTAAATACCTTCAGAACCTTTATGCAGTACCTACAAGAAGTGATGTATTCGAAGAGTATCTTAACTGTCTTACAGCAACCAAGGATGGAACTGATAAGTATGGCAACAAGATCAAGGTTCGTAATAACAGCGTGGACTTCGATGGAGTAAGTATCAAAATAAAGCCTCTTACAAACGAGGAGATTGATACATATAAAAAGATGATCGAAAACTCAAAGGGTATATGGGAGCCGGATAAAAAGGTACTCGATATCGTAAAAGAAGAGGCTGCTGCTTACTTTGCCGGAGATAAATCCGTGGACGATGTCTGCAAGGTTATCCAGGACCGCGTAACTACATACGTAAACGAAAGCAAATAACACTTCATTCAATAGGTTGATTGAGAGATAATGGGATGATAAGTCAAAGGGGACGATTCTTCTTGACTTATCGTCCCTTTTTACTTTATGTGACACATTTACTATTTTGTGACACACTGTCCGTTTTACTTTTTATTGACAATATATAAGTAGTAAGTTACACTTAACCGTTGTAGAAATTCATATATTTATAATGGATTAACATATTATATAAGAAGTTCTAATATCATAAATATATGATGAAAATAAATAACTAAAAGAATAACAGAGGATAAAGCAGTGGCTAAGAAGATTGGAAGAAATGATCCGTGCTGGTGCGGCAGCGGAAAAAAGTACAAGGCTTGTCATGAAGCATTTGACCGTAAGATAGAAATGCTTGCGAATCAGGGACACAAGGTTCCTACTCAGAACATGATCAAAACTCCTGAGCAGATCGCCCTTATAAAGGAGAGTGCGAAGGTAAATGTAGAGTGCCTCGACGTAGTTGCCGACAAGATATGTGTAGGAATGAGTACAGAGGACATAAACAGAATAATAAATGAGGTATGCGAGAAGCATGGTGCGATCCCTGCACCACTAAATTATGAAGGCTTCCCGAAGAGCGTCTGCACATCAGTGAATGATGCGGTATGCCACGGTATCCCTGATGAAAATGAGATACTTCAGGACGGCGATATAATCAATGTTGATTGCTCAACTATTCTGAACGGATATTTCTCCGATTCATCACGTATGTTTATGCTTGGAAATGTATCTGACGAAGACAGAAAGCTGGTTGAGACTGTTAAAGAAAGCATATATCTCGGACTTGAAGAGGTTAAGCCTTGGGGCTTCCTTGGAGATATGGGCCAGGCAATAAATGATCACTGTAAGGCTGCAGGCTACAGCGTAGTAAGAGAAATCGGCGGTCACGGAGTCGGAATCGAATTCCACGAAGAGCCGTGGGTAAGCTACGTAACCAGAAGAGGAACAGACATGGTCATGGCGCCGGGAATGATGTTTACCATCGAGCCTATGGTGAACGCAGGCCAGCCTGATGTATTTGTAGATGAAGAAAACAACTGGACCGTTTATACAGAAGACGGCTCACAGTCAGCTCAGTGGGAGATACAGGTTCTCGTAACTGAGGACGGACACGAAATCATATCATGGTAGTAAGCTAGTGGGAAGTCAAAGAAAAGAGGAATATTATGAGTAAGATACCATTTGTTACAAAAGAGCAGGTCGAGGAAATAGTTAAGACCTATCCAACCCCATTTCATATATATGACGAAAAAGGAATCAGAGAAAATGCACGAGCAATGAACAAGGCCTTTTCATGGAACAAGGGCTTCAAGGAGTACTTCGCAGTAAAGGCTACCCCAAATCCAACTATCCTGAAGATACTTCACGAGGAAGGCTGCGGAACTGACTGTTCATCTATGGCAGAGCTCGTTATTTCAGAAAAGTGTAAAATCACAGGCACAGACGTAATGTTTTCGTCAAATGAAACTCCTGCAGAGGAATTTGTAAAATGTGCAGAAATCGGAGGCATCATCAACCTGGATGATATAACTCATATAGACTTTGTACTCAGTGCATTAGACGAGGCTGTAAAGAGCGGTCGTCTCTCACAGGAAGCTCTGGGTGGTGAAGGAAGACGCCTTCCAAAGCGTATGTCATGCCGCTTCAATCCGGGTGGAGTTTTCAGACTTGGTGAAAGTACAGAGGCTGTTCAGGTTATGGATAACCCGGGCGAAGCAAAGTACGGAATGACAAAGGAACAGATCATTGAGGCTTACAAGAGACTGAGTGAGCTCGGCGTTGAGGAGCTTGGAATCCACAGCTTCCTTGCAAGTAACACACTTTCAAATGATTATTATCCTGCACTCGCAAAGATACTTTTCGAGCTTGCAGTTGAGATTAAGGAGAAGACCGGTGTAGCGCTCAGCTTCATCAATCTGTCAGGTGGTGTCGGAATCGCTTACGAGCCGGATAAGCCTGCAAATGATATAGCAGCTATCGGAGCCGGAGTTCACAAGGTATTTGATGAAGTTCTTGTTCCTGCAGGAATGGGCGACACAGCAATCTTCACAGAGCTTGGAAGATTCATGCTTGCACCTTACGGACACCTCATCACAAAGGCAGTTCATGAGAAACATACCTATAAAGAGTATATCGGTGTAGATGCCTGCGCAGCAAACCTGATGAGACCAGCAATGTATGGCTCATATCATCATCTGACAGTTCTCGGTAAGGAGGATGCTCCTGAAACAGAGACCTATGATGTGGTTGGATCACTTTGTGAGAACAACGATAAGTTTGCAATCGACAGAAAATTACCGAAGATAGATATCGGTGATTATCTCTGCATCCATGACACAGGAGCGCATGGCTTCTCAATGGGCTACAACTATAACGGTCGCCTCTGGTCTGCAGAGCTTCTTCTCCGCGAGGATAACTCAGTAATCTGCATCAGACGTCCTGAAACTCTCGATGATTACTTTGCAACACTCGATGGCTTCTGGGATGTAGAGGTATAAACGGATATAATAATTGTATAAATAAAAAACTTAGAAAACAGTTCCTGTCCTGGGTACACACCTTGGTTGGAACTGTTTTTTTGTTTCGAAGTTGGAAAAGTTGCAAAAATGGCCTAAAAATAGTTGGAAAAGTTGTAAAAATGACTTAAAAATGGTTGGAAAAGTTGCAAAGTGGTACATCGATGCTGAAAATAATCTGCCAAAACGCTGAAAAAATATCTGCCAAAACGCCGAACAAAAAACTGCCAAAACGCCGAAAAATCGTTGACAAACGGCAAAAATACTCTATCCGCACTTATCTTGAAGTACTTCAAAGTGAGTTTGAAGTAGCTTGACCAAACTAGTAAAAAAACAGTAAAATAATTTTCAAAACCAGTAAAAGATTTTGGGAATGGTATATAAAAAAGGAATCAAAATGAAAATACTAATTGTGCTAACAGGCGGAACTATCTGCTCCGCGAAAAATGAATCTGGGCTAAATGCGCTGAACACAGAGGCAGCTTCGCTGTCTCTTGTTTCAATGTATCGGGAGAGTGAAACTGCTGAGGGAAGTCATGGGATAGAAGGCGATGTGGCTGGAAGTGATATAGAGTTTGAATCCATATCCCCGATAAATACTCTCAGCGAAAATATGACAATAGATAAGTGGAATCAGTTAATTGAAGCACTTAAAAAGGTTGATTATAGTCAGTACGGCGGAATCATGATTCTACACGGAACGGATACTCTTCATCTTACAGCTGCACTTATGGGCGTTTTGATGAAGGATGTTGGATGCCCTGTGATGATGGTAAGTGCGCACAGGATTCTGTCTGATCCCGAGAGTAACGGCGTTTCCAATTTTGCCAATTCCGTAGGTTTGATCAGGAAACTGAATTCAGTAAACAGAGGAGGAGTGTACGTGGTCTTCAGAAATATGAATGGAGTGTCCTACGTGCATCATGCAACTCATCTGGAGGAATGTGCTGACTACTCTGAAGAGTTCTACAGCAGTGACATGATAGAATATGAGAAGCTGATGAATGAGTGGGATGAGAGCTGGCTGAATCCTGATGGTGAAGAGGATAAGCAGGAAAGAACAGACATTAAGAGTGTGGGCATTCTTCAGGATAATGTACTCTACATCAGACCATATGTGGGTATCAATTATGACAGGATAAGCTTGGATGGTGTGAAGGTTGTTCTTCACGGAATGTATCATTCCAGTACTGTCAACACAGAAGGGGATTGCCCCACATCCGCACTTTCACTTCTCGGAAGATGTAAAAGTAAAGGGGTTGATTTTTATATTTATCCGTGCAAAGATGGTGAGTATAGATATAGTTCCACCAAACCACTTATTGAAGGTGGTGCAAAGTGCCTGTATGGCGGAACATGGGAAACGGCATATGTCAGGCTGTTGATAAAAGAAGCGGCCGGTAAATAAGTTATTAGAGAAAAAAGACGAACCGAAAGATTAAATCGGTTCGTCTTTCTTTTAATGTCCAAACATTTTAAATACATCTATGGAGCCGTTTATAACATTGCAGAGTATATGATAGAAGTATTCTATGTAAATAAGTATAAATGATATTATTCCGACAAATGGAATAACGAAATCCCCAATTATATGCCTATGCCTTCTTGTATAAGAGAAGAGGAGCATTAACGGCGTCAGCCACAGCATGCCGGTCAGCTTTCCAAATCCCCATTTATCTATCTTTGAACGCCACTCTACGAATTTCAAAGTTGCTTCCAAAGTTCCGTCATCCGTTAAGGATCCTGTGTATATAGAATAAAGTATTTTAAATACCAGATAATCCATCAGAACACATATAATAATTGCTATTATGAAGATCATGGGTTCCTCCTCCGCGGATATATCTACGTTCTCTGTTTTTTACGAAAAATGCCAAACCGATGAACATAAGGAACATCATTGGCGGTTTAGCGGTAAGGAACGGAAATACTGCCATAGGAACAAGTCAACAAAAAGATTAAAACTGAGATGTCCCTGGTCTGTGATCATAATAGTACGAATCACCTCTCGAGCGTTGGCTCTGGTATTACCATCTGCCTGTGATAAAACACCGACAGCTAAGTGCTCCGTTGCATAGAAGAACAGAGCGATGATCAGGATAACCGAAATGCCATAGAAGGCCATGGTCCTTTTGTATCGCTCACGTCCGTTCAGGATAACGGCAAACACAGCAATAAGGAAAAGCGGCATAACCAGATTTGAGACAGTAAGAATGAGTCTGGTTACCGCACCTGACTTGACCTCATTTCCTTTGAAGTACTGTTCCTGCAGAAACAGAAAATAAATCTGCGATGACAAGAGGATTATCCAGGCTATGATGCGAAGATAACGGTAAGAAAGCGGACCTCGGTAACGGATGTCATTTTCAGGTGTTACGTCATTCATTCTTGTCATTCCGGGGATTTTTCGTATCATTTCTCCGATTTTTCACATAGAAGTTTCCTTTCTTTCTATAACCATCCCATAGACCAAATTATTTCACAGGAGATAAATAATGTCATTTTTATGATATTTTTTATGTTATAATGAAAAAGTATCACGAGGGTTTGTAAAAATGGGGTAGTAATATGGATTTTAAAACAATCGTAAATGCGTTTACATCGACGGCATGTGTTGTTTCCGTTGAAAAAAACCTTGATGGTGATAAAAGAACCTTCAGGATCGTTACGGGAAATGACGCATATATTGATTCAGTAGAGCATCCAACACCGAATATGGATATGCAGTTTGATAAGTTTGTTCCGAATTCGGATTACACCACTTTTTTGGAGAGAAATCTGAATTTTGAGGACTATTGTTATCGTGCGGCTGTGGAGAAGAAGTGTCTGCACTCCTACGTGTATCTGGATGCCATGGACGTATGGTTTAACATGATGTTTATGCCGCTGAATGGAGATACTGAGGAACTTGGATATTGTCTCTATATTATGGAATTTGGTGAGGGATTCGACTCTGAACCTTTGACTAATATATCAGGTGATATAGCATCCTCTGTTCTGAATACATGTATCAGACTCAGCGGAACTAACGATTTCAGAGCTACCATGAAGGATATAATCAAAGAAATCGGAGATATGTGTGCTGCCGAACATTGTTGTATCCTGGTAATGGATGAAATGGACAGATCATGTTATGTACTGGGAGAAGCGCTTTCTGAGGGAACGAAGCTTCTTCCTATGGATACCTATGTAAATAAGGATTTCTACGATATAGCGGAATCCTGGATATCTACCATTGCAGGCAGCAACTGTCTCATCGCAAAGGATGAGCATGATATGATGCTCATAAAAGAGCGTAATCCTATCTGGTATGAGTCACTTACAAGTGCCGGTGCGCACAATATAGTTCTCTTCCCGCTTAAATCCAGAAATCAGCTGCTGGGCTTCATGTGGGCCATCAATTTCGATGCGTCCAGAAGTGTTCTGATAAAGGAAACTCTGGAGGTGACCACATTTATTCTGGGCTCGGAGCTGGGTAACTATATGCTTCTGGACAGGCTCAGACTCCTCAGCTCCAAGGATATGCTGACAGGGGTTATGAACCGTAATGAAATGAATAATTATGTGGAGATACTCAGCAGAGGAGAAAAGCATATGGATTCCTCTGTGGCAGTTCTTTGTATGGATTTGAACGGACTTAAGCTGGTAAATGATTCTCAGGGACATCTGGCAGGAGATCATCTTCTGAAAAATGCAGCGGAAGTACTTCGGAGAGTTTTTGATGAGAAGGAGATATTCCGTGCAGGAGGCGATGAGTTTACTGTTATCGCGCTGGATGTTTCCGAAGAGGAGCTTCACAATCGGGTGGAAAAAATCCGGGAGTACAGTAAGGGGTTTAATAACCTGTTCTTTGCCATCGGTGAATGCTTCGAGAAGAGGTCCAGCGATATTCGCATG
>JAEEGL015763493.1_pt1 | contig 11053 bp, 10 predicted proteins | sample 9134231 | NCBI WGS metagenome assembly JAEEGL01 (sample SAMN16246548, study PRJNA631951) | gut metagenome | biome: gut microbiome; feature: rumen; material: fiber-attached | host: Bos | place: Iran: Karaj | collected 2018-10
GCGAGGGTCAGGCACAGACACAGGCACAGCATCAGGGCAAACATTCGCTTCATGTTTTATCTCCTCCTCCGCAGTCAGGGTTTCCCTCTGCTTGTTGTTTCCACAAATCAGACGCTTTTCCCTGCCGGATTCATCCGGTCGGGAAAGTTTTTTCATGCCTTCCGGGGGATGGAAGGAGTCCTCGCCGGAAGGAATCCCCTCTTCCGTGCAGAATATGAATCCCTTGTCCCCTTTCCCGCCGGCGGACGGAGGAGCAAGGGGAGGAAAGAGGAGGGAAAAGCCATGATCGGGATCATCGGCGCCATGGAGGTGGAGATCGCTGCCCTGACCGGCCTGATGGAGGAGCGGCAGGAGGTCGCCCTGGGGAACAACACCTTTGTCACGGGGGCGCTCTGCGGGGAGGCGGCCGTGCTGGCGGTCTGCGGGCCCGGCAAGGTAAACGCGGCCCTGTGCACCCAGCAGATGATCTTCGCCTGGAACCCGGACTGGGTGCTGAACATCGGCGTGGCGGGCGCCGCGGATCCGTCCCTGCACATCGGGGATCTGGTGGTGGGCACCGCCGCGGTGCAGCACGACATGGACACCAGCCCCATGGGCGATCCCATCGGCTACGTCAGCAAGGTCGGCCTGGTGGAATTCCCCTGCGACGGGAAGCTGCGGGCCCGGCTGACGGCGGCTGCCCGGGCCGTCCCCGGCGTCCGGGTGACAGAGGGGATCATTGCCACCGGGGACCAGTTCGTGAACCAGCCGGAGCGCACCGCCTGGATCCGGGAGACCTTCCACGCCGCCGCGGTGGAGATGGAGGGGGCCGCCGTGGCCCACGCCTGCTTCTCCCTGGGCATCCCCTGCGGCATCCTGCGCTCCATCTCCGACGGGGCCAATGACGACAGCGGCATGGATTTTGCCGCCTTCACCCGGATGGCCGCCGGCCACGCCCAGCAGGTGGTGCGGAACCTCCTCGCCGGGACCTGAGACAGGGAAGGAGAAGGGAACATGGTTGTATGGATCACCGGGGCCTCCAGCGGACTGGGGCTCCACACGGCCCGGGCCCTGGCAAGGGCCGGACACACCGTCATCGCCGGGGCGCGGTCCTTCACCCCCGGCCGGGGGGAGGACGGCATCCACCGCCTGACCCTGGACGTCACCTCCGACGAGAGCGCCGAAGCCTTCGCGGAGGCGGCCCTGGCCCTCTCTCCCCGGGTGGACGCCCTGGTGCAGTGCGCCGGCATCCTGATGCTGGGCAGCTGCGAGGAGACCACGGTGGCGGAGTACCGCCGCATCCTGGAGACGGACTTCCTGGGCATGGTGCGCATGAACAGCCTGGTCCTCCCTCATATGCGGAGGCAGGGCGGCGGCCGCATCGTGATGTTCTCCTCCATCAACGGGCTGCTGGGCATCCCCTTCCAGAGCGCCTACACCGCCGCCAAGCACGCGGTGGAGGGCTATGCGGAGTGCCTGGGGATGGAGGTCCACCGGCACGGCGTCCAGGTCTGCCTGGTGGAGCCCGGGGATCACCGCTCCGGCTCCGACGCCTACCGTTTCCACAGCGCCGCCATGGGGGAGGGCTCTCCCTACGCGGCAGACTATGCAGACACCATCGCCGTCATCGCCCACGACGAGCACAGCGGCTCCGACCCGGACGTGCTGGGGGAGCGCGTCGCCTCCCTCCTCAAGCGGAGGAAGATGCCCGGCCGGCTCCGGGTGGCCTCCCTGGACCAGAAACTGGCGGTCTGGCTCCACGACCTGCTCCCCACCCGCCTGAACCACGCCGTCCTCCGGGGCTACTACCTTAACCCGAAGAAGGCCGCCGCGTACCGGGCTCAGGAGAAGAGCGGATCCTGAAGCTCATACAAAAACATCCCTCTCCCCGCCGAATGGCCCGGCGCCGGGAGAGGGATGCTTCTTCGTTTACGGGATGAAGAGCTGGTAGATGGCCTTCACCGTGCCGCCGCCGTCCAGCAGATAGTCCAGCTGGAGGTGGTGGCCGTCAGCGGTGTAGGCCACGTAGCGGATGGTCCGGGAGCCATCGTCGTTGCGGTAGATCCTGCCCGTGCCGTCGTTGTTGCTGTACAGGCCGCGGTTCCCGGAGGGGCTCTCCACCTGGCCCATGTCCCGGTACTTGCTGAGGATCAGCTCCCCGGACTGGCCCACCTGGGTGGAGCGGGGGGCCTTCACCGCCGTGGTGGTGCAGTAGAGCTCCACCACGTACTGCACGCCGTTGATCCGCTGGAAGGTCACATAGCCCCAGGGGTAGGCATAGCGGCGGCAGGGATTGTTGATGCCGCTCAGGGTGACGTCCTCCTTGCTCTCCTCCTCCCCGAAGGACTTCACGAAGTCCTCGTAGGTGGTGGTGTTGAGCTTGATGGAGCCCACGTCCTGGGAGACATAGGCCTTCGTGGCCTCCGGGTTGGCCTCGATCTTGTAGCTGACGCTCTTCATGTTGCTGGGCTTGCCGTTCTTGTTTACCGCCACGGCCTTCACTTCCACATGCTTGGTGGTGAGCAGGATGGAGTCCCCGTCCTTGAAGACGGGGCTGTCGGCGTTGGGGTTGGAGCCGTCCACCGTGTAGTAGATGGTGATGACGTCCTCGCCCTTCTCGATGGCCTCCATGTCATCCAGGGCGGGCCAGAGCCGCAGCTTCTGGCGCTGCTTGTAGGTGGCGGGAGCCAGGGAGAAGCGCACCTGGCCGGGGGCGGGGAGGCTCACATAGTACACGGCGGCCAGCTCGTCGGAGACCAGGTCCCCGTTGACGCACACCGCCCGCAGGGCCCAGTCCCCCTCGTCCAGGAAGATGCCGTTCTCATACTTGATGCCGTCCGCCGGGAGCGTTGCCTCCTCGTTGTTGAGGATGTAGTAGATGTCATAGCCCTGGGGGGAGGTCAGGTGCAGGGTCTTCCGGATGGCGTGCAGGCCGGCGGTGGTGTCCGAGACGGGCTGCTGGGGGATCAGCTCCGAGCGCTGGCGGCTGAAGGTGGCGCTGCCGGTCTTGCGGTAGGCGGTCTGCATGAGCTCGGCGGCCTCCACGTCCCTGCCCGTGGACTGCAGGATGCGGATCTCGTTGGCATAGGGCTCGATGGCGGAGGGCACTACCTCCGTGTAGAGGTAGACGTAGATCTCCTCCGCCTTGTCCAGCTGGCCGTTGGCCTCGTAGGTGCTGGCCAGCATCAGCATGCCGGAGACGTTGACGTTCTCCTTGCCGTCCTTCTCCGCCGCGGTCACGAAGCTGGCGATGGCCCGGTCCATGTCCCCGGTGTTCCACAGCTCCTCTCCCACCTCCCACAGGGCGGTGGCGCTGGCGTCGAAGCCCATGCGGGCCAGGGTGCGCTGGCCGTTGGCGGTGCCCCGGAGATAGGCGAAGGTGCCGATGCCTGAGAGGAGGAGCAGCACCAGGAGGATCACCAGCACCCGCATCCAGTTGACGGCGTGCTGCCGGATGGCCTGCTGGCGGCGCCTTCGGTGGGAGCGCTCTTCGGGCATGGCGGCGTCCCGGTCCTCCGTCCAGCCCGGGCTGTGCCGGTCCATGGCGGCGTCCTCCGCGTGGCGGCGGATCTCCGGGTCGACGTACACCGGGATGTCCCCCTCCGCGGCATGGGCCTCCGGCTCCACATAGGTCTTGTGGCTGCCCTGGCGGACCTGCCAGATGGGGACGGCGCCGGAGGAGGCCTCCTCCCGGGCCCGCTTGCCCTGCCGGATGGCCATGACCCCGGTGTCCTGGTTCTCCCCCCGGGGGAGCAGTTTGTTACAGGCGGGGCAGACGATGTCGTCCGACTCCGCATAGGTGCCGCAGTAGGGGCAGAGCAAGGGAACACCTCCTTCCGGTGGGGTCCGGGCGGGCGTGCCGCCGGGGCTTACAGGTCATCCGCGCCCCGGAGGGCCTCCCAGTCCGGGTCGTCGGAGAAGTCCCGCTCCGGCACGGAGCCCCCCAGCCGCTCGATGGCGCTGCGCAGCTCGATCCATTCCACATAGCCCGTGGCGTTGTCCTCCGCTGCCCGCAGAAGCTCCGGCAAGGCGCGCTCGTCCCCCAGCTTGCCCAGGTAGCTGGCGTACAGGGCCCGCTGTCCCGGCTGGGAGCGGAAGAGGCGGATGGCGGCCTGGTACACCGGTTCATAGCCGGGATAGTCCACCAGCACGTCCAGCAGGGCGGCCTGGCCGGCGGGGGTGGCCTTGGGCAGGGCTTCCAGCATGGGCTGGATGGCGCTCCGCCCCATCTCCTTCAGGGAGTCCACGGCGTTGTCCGCCAGCTCGTCCTCCGCCTCCCGGTTCAGCTGCCAGGAGATATAGAGCATCTTGGGCTGGGTGCTGCCCAGGCTGCGCAGGAGGCTCACGGCGATCATCCGGGCCTCCGCCGGGGCGTCCTCCCGCCGCAGCAGCGCCACCAGGCGCTTCTCGCAGGGCTTGCCCACAAACTCGATCTGCTCCAGGAGCAGGTCCGGCACCGGGACTCCGTTCTCACAGTAGGCGCAGAGCCAGTCCACCAGATCCTTGGGATCCTCGAACTGGGTGAAGTAGGCGCCGGGGGTGATGCCCTCCAGCCAGGGGGCCGGGGTGTTGAGGAAGCGGGTATAGACCCGCGGCATATCCGCCTCCATGGCGTCGAAATTCCGGTACTCCCCCCGGTGCTGTTCCACCCACTGGGAGACAAAGTCGGCGAAGTGCTCATCGAAATTGATGGTCTTGAACATGGTTCCTCCTCATTCGTCTTCGCCCGCCCGGGCGGCCTGTGCCAGCAGGGCCTGGAGCTCTTCGGTGGTGAAGCGGTACACCGCGTTGCAGAAGTGGCAGCACAGCTCCGCCCCCTGCCCGTCCTGGATGATCTCCGTGAGATCCTTCCGGCCGATGGAGAGCAGGGCCCGCTCCATCCGGTCCCGGGAGCAGGTGCAGCGGTAGTTCAGGGGGGTGCGGTCCAGCAGCACCGGGTCCAGGCCCCGGAACCAGTCCTCCGCCAGCTCCTCCTTGGGGGCGGCGGCCAGTTCCCGGCTGATGTCGGCGAACATGGGGCTGCGCAGCTCCAGCTGCTGCAGGGTCTCCTCGGTGCAGCCGGGCATGGGCTGGATCAGCAGGCCCCCGGCCTTCAGCACCTGTCCCTTCTGGGTCAGCACCCCCAGGGCCACCAGGGAGGGCTGCTGCTCGGACACGGTGAAGTAGTTGGCGAAGTCCATGGCGATCTCTCCGCTGACCAGGTTGCACTGGCCCACGTAGGGCTCCTTCAGGCCCAGGTCCTTCACCACGCTCATGCGGCCCTCGTGCCCCACCGCGCTGCCCACGTCCAGCTTGCCGTCCTCCCGCAGGGGCAGCTCCACTTGGGCGTCATCGCAGCAGCAGCGGACGTCCCCGCCCTGGGCCACCGCCACCAGGGTGCCCATGGGTCCGCCGCCCTTCACCGTCACGGAGACGGACTCCTCCGCCCCCTTGAGCATGACCCCCATCATCAAGGTGCCGGTCATGAGACGGCCCAGGGCCGCGGTGCACACGGCGCTGGCCCGGTGGAGATCGCTGGCCCGCTGGACCAGCCGGGTGGTCTCCCCCAGCAACACCCGGGCCTGCCCTCCGCAGAGGGTGAGATGCAGCATTTCATCGCCGCTGCGGCGTTCAAACTGTTGACTCATTTTTCTCCTTATGTTCCTTGCGTTGTCTTTGTCCGGCGGGGGATTCTCACCCCTCCGCCGGCTTCACCGCCGTCACGTGCCAGCGCTTCTCGTCGCTGCGGGGCGGGGCCGTGCGGCGGTCGCCGTGAAAGGCGATGTCCCGGAAGCCTGTATGCTCCAGGGCGCCGGTGAGCTCCTCCCGGGTCCAGGCCCGCTGGGTCTGTTCCTCGTCCAGGCGGCGGTAGCGCCCGTCCTCCTCCCGGATGAAAATGCACAGGTGGAGGTCCACCGTGTGCTGCCTGGGCCGGGCGAGGTTCTGCCACAGATAGGTGACCTCCCCGGTGTCCTCTGCCAGGAGGTTGTCCCCCAGGATGTTCCAGAGCTTGTGGGGGGTGGAGACGTCGAAGGCCAGGCAGCCTCCGGGCCGCAGGGCCGTCCAGGCGGCGCGGAGGAAGGCGGTGAGGTCCGGCCCCTTCAGCAGGTAGTTCACCCCGTCGCAGGTGGCCAGCACCGCGTCCACCGGATGGTGGAGCTCCAGCCGGCGCATGTCCTGGCAGACGAAGCGCACCGGCAGGCCCCGCTCCCGGGCCTTTCCCTGGGCCCGGTCCAGCATCTCCCGGCTCAGGTCCACCCCGGTGACCTGCCAGCCCGCCTCCGCCAGGGGCAGGGTCAGTCCCCCGGTGCCGCAGGCGCACTCGCAGAGGGTGCCCCCGGTGATGCCCCGCCGCCGGAGCAGCTCCGTGTAGAAGGCGGCCCAGGCCGGGTAGTCCACATCGGACATCAGCCCGTCATAGACCTCCGCAAAGCCGGTGTACATGGTTTTCTCCTCTCCTCCGGTCAGGCGTCCGCCGTCCGGTCCTCCTTCGCCTCTTTCCCCTCTTCCTCCTCGTCGTCCTCCTCCGGGTCCCGCATGCCGCGGTTCACCCGGGCGCCCTCGATGCGGCTGTTGATGTAGCGGTCAAAGACGCCGTTGGCGAAGGAGGCCGTGATGAAGCGGGACAGGGCAAACCCGATGATGGCATACCAGAAGAACAGGAAGAACATGCCCGCGATGGGGTTCCACAGGTAGAACAGGGCGATGCCGATGACCGCCGGCACGCAGTGGAGCAGCCGGATGCCCAGGCTCATGGGCAGGCGGGCGATGCCCAGGAGCAGGGCGTTGCGCAGCACGTCCTTGAGTTTGAGCCGGTAGGAGACGATGAGGGGGTGCATGTAGGTGACGCACAGGGCCCACACGCCGGCCGCCACCGCCACCACCACCTGGGGGATGGCCATGAAGGGCTGCGTCCGGGACGCCTCCCCGTAGTAGAGCCAGCTGATCCAGGCCAGCAGGGGGATCAGCCCCGTGAGCAGCGAGACCACGATGCTCTGCTTCCAGTTCTCCTTCATGGCGTCCTTGAAGTCGGACCAGAGGAAGGCGTGCTCGCTCCGGGCCCAGTTCCGGGTGATATAGCTGACGCCGGCGGTGCCGGGGCCGGTGATGGCGATGCAGGGGGCCAGCAGCAGCAGGGTCATGGTCACCAGGCTGGTGAGCTGCCGCATGGTATCCGCCACGGAGACGACCTCGGCCTTCTCCCGGGCCGGCTGGGCGGCCTCGTTCCCGTCCGCCTGGGCCTGCAGCCGCTCCTCCTCCACCATCTGGTTGTAGATGGAGACCCCGTCGCCCATGTCCATGTACTGGATCTGGTTGATGGCCGCGTTGATGGACAGGAAGAGCACGAGGATGGCGGGGATCCAGAACACCAGCTGGAGCAGGTTCAGCTTCACCAGCTCCATGGGGTGGGTCCGGAGCATCTCCCAGAACAGCTGCCACCGCGTGGCGGGCAGGTCATCGGGGGTATAGTCCGCCTGGCCCGCCTTGCCGTAATAGTACCGGTTCATCAGGTTCTTGAACATGGGCTGCCTCCCTATGCGTTGCTTTGGCTGCCCCGGGTGGCGGGGCAGGGCTCTCATTATAGCACAAACCGGGGAGTTCGCCAACTGTCCGTCCTCCCCGGCGTGTTTTTTGTCAGGCCTGTCCTTCCCCGGCCCCGGGGACGGCGGAGCGGCTGTACATCCACATGGCCACCCCGGTGTCCCGCACGAGGGTGTCCCGGGGGACGGTCTGCAGCCTGCAGGCCACATAGATGTCCCCCGCGGCGCCGGAGATATTCCCCAGCTGCAGGAAGGCCGCCGTCCAGAACCAGTCCCGGGGGAGCACCGCCATCAGCACCGCGAAGATCACACCCCACACCGCCAGCGGCGCCAGGGCGATGATCCGGTAGGCGAAGCGGTCGAAGTAGTCCGTCTCGCTGCCGGCGTAGGCGTACATCCCCGTGAAGCCGAACCGGACCCTGCCCCCGCCGAAGCCCCGCATGGCCGCCGCGTGGGTCAGCTCATGGAGGATGATGTAGGCGATATATCCGCCCAGCAGCACCAGCAGGCGCACAAAGTAGGCGGCCAGGCCGGCCCGGTGGTCGAAGAAGGTGCTGATCGGGACCATCAGATGGAACAGGAAGCCGAGGACCAGGGCCAGGCCCATGCCCAGGCCGTTGACCCACAGGGCGGCTTTTTTGTCCTTCTGCAGGTCCAGATGGACGATCTCCCGGTACCCCTCCGGCAGGGACTGCACGGTGTGAAGGCTCATGGCGCTCTCCTCCTCGGCGGATCAGGTCAGACGGAAAACCACCCGGCGCACCGGGTGGCTGAACGGTATCAGGCCAGCACGGCGGCGGCCATGCTCTCCAGGTCCCGGGCGCTGCAGGCCGTGTGGCGCACCGGCAGGCTGCGCAGGTCCGCCACCTGCTTCGGGACGGGGATCCCGCTCAGGTGGGAGAGCTCCTCCGCGCAGGCGAAGGCGTCCATGCCCTGCGTCAGCTCCCGGCTTGTGAGGGAGGCGGCCACGTCGGCGCAGAACTTGAAGGGGCTGGCGGTGGAGACGATCACCGAGGGGGTCTGGTCTCCGGTCCTGTTCCGGTGGGTGCGCAGCACGTGGGCCGCCACGGCGGTGTGGGTGTCCAGCACGCAGCCGCAGCGCTGGAAGACGTCGTCGATCTCCTGGAAGGCCTCCCGGTCCTCCGCGTACCCGGCGGCGAAGCGCTCCGCCAGCTTTTCCTGGCGGGCTGCCCCGATGGCGAAGCTCCCGCTCTCCTTCAGCTGCTTCATCCAGGTGGCCACCAGGTCCCCGTCCCGCTTCGCCGCGTCGTAGAGCAGGCGCTCCAGGTTGGAGGAGATCAGGATGTCCATGGAGGGGGAGGCGGTCTTGTAGAAGAGGCGGTGGATGGAGTAGACGCCGGAGTGGAAGAAGTCCGTCAGGACGTTGTTGCGGTTGCTGGCGCACAGGAGGGTGCGGATGGGCAGGCCCATGCGCTGGGCGTAATAGCCCGCCAGGATATCGCCGAAGTTCCCCGTGGGCACCACGAAGTTCACCTGCTCCCCGCAGGCGATGGCGCCCTGGTTCACCATGTCGGCGTAGGCGCTGAAATAGTACACCACCTGGGGCACCAGGCGGCCGAAATTGATGGAGTTGGCGGAGGAGAGCACCCGGCCGCGGGCTGCCATCTGCTGCTTGAACTCCTCCGAGGAGAACAGGCCCTTCACCCCGGTCTGGGTGTCGTCGAAGTTGCCCTCCACGGCGATCACGCGGGTGTTGGCGCCCCCGGTGGTGACCATCTGCAGCTTCTGGATGTCGCTGACCCCGTCCTTGGGGTAGAACACCGTGCAGCTGGTGCCCGGGACGTCCCGGAAGCCCTCCAGGGCGGCCTTGCCCGTATCGCCGGAGGTGGCCACCAGGATGCTGATCTCCCGCTTCTCCCCGTTCTTGTCCGCCGCCAGGCGGATGAGGTGGGGCAGGAGCTGCAGGGCCATGTCCTTGAAGGCCAGGGTGGGACCGTGGAAGAGCTCCAGCAGCCAGGTCTCGCTGTCCAGGCGGCGCATGGGGGCGATGGCGGGATCGTCAAAGCGCTCCGGGCTGTAGGCGGCCTCCACGGCGTTCTCGATCTCCCGGCGGCTGTAGTCCTCCAGGTAGAGGGAGAGGACCTCCACCGCCCGTGCCGGGTAGTCCATGCCGGTGAGGCGGTTGATCCAGGCCAGGTCCACCTGGGGATACAGGAAGGGAACATACAGGCCGCCGCCGGGGGCCAGGCCCCGGAGGATCGCCTGGGATGCGGTCACTACACTGCCGCCGCGGGTGGAAAAGTAGGACATGGAAGACTCCTCCTGCGAAAAAGCTTGCATGAACAGCACAATGGGACGGTGAACGCTGCCACCGTCCCATGAGGTATACGAAGCGCGTATCAGATGATATAGCGGCTGATAAACTCCGGTAGGGTCGCCGGATCGGCGGAGACGGAGAGGACGAAGGTGACGTTGTGCTTCTCCGAGAGGGCCTCCATGGCCTCAAAGAGCCAGTCGGACTGGCCCAGGTCCGTCTTGCACAGGCGGGTGAAGGCGTCGATGAAGACCGTGCCCACATCGAAATTCTGGCTCAGCATGCCACAGAGGAAACCCAGGAACATTTGCGCGGTTTTTACATTATATTCGCCGACGTTTATGAAGCGGACCTTGTGGTCAACATCGAACATATACCGGTTGTCGTCGTCCAGGAACAGGACATCGTGGTAGGACTCATGGGCCGTCTGGTTGGTCATGTCGATCAGCCGCTTGGTCTTGCCGGAGCCTTTATTTCCTGCGATGATCTGTATCATGGGAATCGCCTCCTCAGGATTATTCTGTGTCCTCATTATACCCCATGTGCACCGCTTTTGCAAGCCTTTTCCACGGACGGGCCCCGCTGTCCGCATTTCCGGCCTGTGCCGTCACTTGCGGAAGAAGCGGGAGAGGCGGGAGAAACGGGCTGCGGAATCTCCGCGTGCCGTCTTCTCTTTTTTTCTCCGTTGTGGTAGAATGGGCCCGACTCCGGATCTCCGGCATCGAATGGAGGAATAAGCAATGACCGTGCTGCAACAGCTCAACGGCAGCGGAATCTACCTGATCTGCGGGGCCATCGTGGCCTTCATCGCGGCAGTGTGCGTGGTGTTCCTGGTGCGGGCCTGGCGGATGGGAAAGGCCCTGGGCATGGACGTCACCCGGATGAAACGGGCCGTCACCGCCAGCGCCACCTTCTCGGTACTGCCCAGCGTGGGCATCCTGCTGGGGGTGCTGGCCCTGAGCGGGTCCCTGGGGACGCCCTGGCCCTGGCTGCGGCTCTCGGTGATCGGGGCCCTGCACTATGAGACCCAGGTGGCGGACGCCGCGGCGGAACGCCTGGGCATCAGCCTCTCCGCCGGGGAGATGACCGTGCAGGCCTTCTCCACCATCGCCCTGCTCCTGAGCATCTGCATCATGTGGGGCATGATCCTCTCGGCCCTGTTCAACAAGCGCTACACGGACAAGCTGCAGCAGAGCGGCCCCGACGGGGAAAAGAAGGGGAAAGGCGGCTTCGGCGACCGGGCCATGGCGGCCATGTTCATCGGCATGGTGAGCGCCTA
>JAEEGL016758405.1_pt1 | contig 11053 bp, 7 predicted proteins | sample 9134231 | NCBI WGS metagenome assembly JAEEGL01 (sample SAMN16246548, study PRJNA631951) | gut metagenome | biome: gut microbiome; feature: rumen; material: fiber-attached | host: Bos | place: Iran: Karaj | collected 2018-10
TGTATTGGGAATTTTGAGTGAAAGATGCCGTTTTTTTCATTGAAACAGCCTGTTTTGGTAAAAAATAGTGAAAATATATCGTTTTTTGCGTGACTATTAATCGTGTTTTATAGAAAATACGTAATTTTGTAAACCAAACCTAATAAATATGCCTCTAGGTTAGGATATGAAACGATATTGTCAGACGTTAAAGCTTGTAGATGACGAGCAATTGATAGCTCAATATGTAGAGGCCCATGCACATGTGTGGCCTGAGGTGATTGAAGGACAGCGGCAGGTAGGCATTCTGGATATGCAAATCTTTCGTAAAGGACGTCAGCTCTTTATGATCTGCGACACGGTGGACGGTTTTGACTGGGAGCGAGACATGGCCCGCTTGGCAGCACTACCCAGGCAGGCAGAATGGGAGGCGTATGTGGCTCAGTTCCAAGGATGTGACCCTGATACCCCAAGCAGTGCCAAATGGCAACTGATGGAACGGATTTTCTAGCCTGATGAAAGTTATTATAGCAATAGATTCATTCAAGGGTTGTATGACCTCTGTAGAGGCTAATCGGGCAGCGGCAGAGGGTATCAGGTGCGTTTGTCCTGATGGTGAGATTGTGCAGGTGCCTGTCAGCGATGGTGGTGAGGGCTTCCTGGAGGCTTTCCATGCGGCTATCGGTGGAGATATGCAAGAGGTCATGGTGAGAGATCCGCTGATGCGGCCTATCACGGCTAAGTATCTGCTACATGGCGATGAGGCTGTGATAGAAATCGCACAGGCCAGTGGACTGACACTATTGACAGCTGAAGAGCGCAATCCGATGGTGGCTACTAGTTATGGCACAGGACAACTGGTGGCTGATGCTATTCGTCGAGGGGCAAAGCATATCATTGTTGGACTTGGTGGTAGTGCTACCAGTGATGCGGGAGTCGGTATGTTGCGAGCACTTGTTGATGCCTTTGCGAAGCATGGTACCTTTGATGAAATCAAAGAACTCAAAAACGTGACATTCACGATAGCTACCGATGTCAAGAATCCGCTGTGTGGTGAGCATGGGGCGGCTCACGTATTTGGGCCACAGAAAGGGGCAACACCCGATATGGTGCGGCAACTGGATGAACGGGCACGAAAGTTCGCAGAGGTGTCAGCTAAGCATTTTGGCTATGACCGCTCTGAGATGGCGGGTGCTGGTGCTGCTGGTGGACTGGGTTATGCCTTTCTGCAATATATGGATGCTGAGTGTATGCCTGGCATTGAACTGTTGCTGGATACCATTCACTTCAGCGAAATCGTTAAGGATGCCGACCTCGTGATTACTGGTGAGGGTTCTGCTGACCGTCAGACACTGATGGGTAAGTTGCCTATGGGCATCCTCAAACAATCGGGTGGGGTGCCTGTCTGTTTGATAGCAGGCCGGATTAGTGATAAAGAGCAACTCATGAAGGCGGGCTTTGCCCGTGTGGAGTGTATTAATCCGCCGGACATTACCCTCGAAGAAGCCATGCGCAAGGAGGTGGCCATACAGCATGTCAAGGATACTGTTATGTATCGAGAATTATCAATTATCAATTAATTAAATGAAAATAATTTGCATAAATTTTGCTTATGTCATAAAATATGTCTAATTTTGTAGCCCAATTACTATAGATTAGAAATATATGATGAACGCGATAAGTAAGATTATCAACTGGTATTTCTCGAAGAATGCACTACCTTACTGGTGTCTGTTCCTGCTCGACTGTGCCATAGTGGTTGTGAGCGGATTGATGACTTTCTGGGTGTTTAACCGGACGGTGATGCTGTTTATGGAGCGCTTTGACGTGCTGTTTACGGTGCTGGCATTTGCGGTGCTGAGTGCGATTAGCGCACGCGTGTTCCGGACTTACTCCGGTATCGTGAGATATTCGTCGTTCGTCGACTTGCTGAATGTGGCATATGCCAATGGACTATCGATGATCATGGCACTGGCAATGACGTGGACGGCAGAGTGGTATAGGGTTCCTCAGCTGTCGGCACTGAACCAGACACAGACGGTAATCACGTTTGTGGTGGCTACACTGGCCATGTGGGGCGTGAGGGTGCTGGTGAAGACCCTGTACGACTTGGCAGCGACAGACAAGCATGCCCAGAAGGTGCTCATCTATGGTGCGATGAGTGGTGGCGTAGGACTGGCGAAGAATATCCGGAGCCAGAAGCCCAAGCGTTTCGTGCTGGCAGGATTCATCTCACACGACCCCAGAGCGAAGCACCTGCTGCTGATGGGTAAGCCCGTATACAACGTGTCGGACGATTTGATAAACATCATTAAGAAAGAGGGTATTACCGCCGTGCTGGTGAGCCCCATGCGTACACGAGAGTTCCGTAACAACCAGGCCGTACAGGATATGCTGATCAGTGCGGGTTGTAAGATCTATATGGCGCAGCATGCCAAGGAGGCTAAGATAGAAGATGGCCAGCTGACGGAAGAGCAAATCGAGGGCATGCAGATGCAAATGCAGGAGGTACAGGTGGAAGACCTGCTGCCTCGCGATGAGATCACGGTAGACATGGAATCGGTGGGTAAGGAACTGACGGGAAAGCGTGTGCTGATTACTGGCTCGGCAGGTTCCATCGGTTCAGAGATGGTGCGCCAGGTGGCCCTATACCGTCCGGCCCAGATGATCCTGATAGACCAGGCAGAGACACCTCAGCATGACATCCGACTGATGATGGCCAAGGAGTTTCCGTATGTGAAGGCTGAGACCATCGTCACCTCGATAGACCGCAAGACCAGAATGGATACCGTATTCAGCATGTACAGGCCTGACTACGTTTTCCATGCTGCTGCCTATAAGCACGTTCCGATGATGGAGGACAACCCCTCGGAGGCTATTCTGAACAATGTCTATGGCACAAAGGTGATTGCCGATATGGCCGTGAAATACGGGGTGAAGAAATTTGTCATGATCTCTACCGACAAGGCTGTGAACCCCACCAATGTGATGGGCTGTTCGAAGCGTATCTGTGAGATCTATGTGCAGGCGCTGGACAAGAAGGTAGAGACCCAGTTTGTGACCACGCGATTCGGTAATGTGCTGGGTTCGAATGGTTCGGTGATTCCTCTGTTCCGTGAACAGATCAAGAATGGAGGTCCGCTGACCGTGACTCATCCGGATATCATCCGATTCTTCATGCTGATACCAGAGGCTTGTAAACTGGTGCTGGAGGCTGGTACCAAGGGCCATGGCGGTGAGATCTTCGTCTTCGACATGGGTAAACCGGTGAAGATTGCTGACCTGGCCCAGCGTATGATTAACCTGTCGGGCGCCAAGAACGTAGAGATTAAGTTTACGGGACTGCGTCCAGGTGAGAAGCTCTATGAGGAGGTGCTGAATGAGTTGGAAGGCACCAAGCCCACGTTCCATGAGAAGATCCGTATTGCTACTGTTCGCGAGTATGACTATGATGAGGTGTCGAAGGAAATCGATGACCTGATTGACATCGCGAAGAAATATGATAAGATGGAAACGGTACGGAAGATGAAGGAAATCGTGCCGGAGTACGTGAGCAAGAATTCGGAGTACGAAGTGCTAGATAAAGTGAAAAGTGAAAAGTGAAAAATGATAAGTGATAAAAAAAAGGGGAACCGTTGCGGTTCCCTTTTTTTGTGATTAGAAGCTGAAGGCGATGACGTAGCGCATGCCCCATTTCGGACTGGTGGGGAGTTCGTTGTAACTGAGGCGGCGGACGTACTCGACATGGAAGAACTTGAAGATGTTATGGATGCCGAGAACCAGTTCTGCATAGGGTCGGTTGGGCTCCATGATGTTCACACCCTTGGGGAAGTGCATGAGGCGTGTGCTGCCCCGGTTCTCCTCAGCAAAGGGGTTGTTCTTGTCGGAGAGAGCACCCCACAGCATACGTACACCAATGACCTCGCGCCAGTGGAGCTTCTTGACTAATGGGATGCGGTTGAGAATCTTACCATTAAGGTCCCACGTCATCATGAGCGAGAAGTATCGGTCGTTGAGGAACTCCATCGTGTTGATGAGGTTGAACGTCTCAGGCAGGATGATATACGACTGGTTGGCAGCAGGATGGATGAGCAAGGGGTAGGGTACCTGGCTCCACTGGATGCCACCCTTCATGGCGAGGTCGAACTTACCCCAGCTGTTGCCAAGCCAGAAGCGCTTGTAAAGGCCTACCTCGGTGAAACTGTAGTTATACTCACCACCCAGGACGCCATCGAAGCCCATGGTATGCGAGATGCTGAACACGGGAGCATCGAGATTGATGGTACGACGACGCAGCTTGTTGTTGATATAGGTCTCGCCAGGAGCATAGCGCAACTTGGCGGTAATCTCCGTGGTGCGGATATGATCGCCATTGCCAGTCTTGATGAACTCCTTAGGTAGCGGCTGGTCGAGGGTGCGGAACGTCATCTCGCCACAGCTCTCATTCTCCTCAACCTTACCATTGAAGGTCGCTCTCAAACCCCAGTCGGTCTCGTATTCGAAGGTGAACTGCTGACGGTTGTAATGCATCATCTTATTGGTCTCGGCCCACTTCAGTGCGACCATGAAGTTATCCTTATCGGTATCCATGAAACGGTCACCAGGAGAGCCTACATCCTTGGTAGACTGGATGGTGATGGTGCGACGCGGGTACTCATGAGGCAGGTACTTCTTCGGGTTGATGGAGTAGGTGAACTCGGCATTGTAATAGTTGTTCTTGGAGCCCCAGCCATGACCGTAGTATCCGGAGATGAAGAAATGTTTCCAGAGGTTAGCTGTGGTCTTGAGCGAGAGACGTGAGCGCCAGCCATCGACATAGTTATGGGTGAGGATGGTGTTCACCGGACAGATATCGATATAGTTAGGTGTGCTGGTCTCGATGGAGTTCTCGAAGAGGGCCCTCAAACCGAAAAGCACATACTTGATGCCCTTGATGTTCTCGATGCGATGGATGAACTTATCCATAGAACCCTCGCTCTTGGTGAGCTCCACCTGTCGGTACTGGGCCCAGAACTCATCATCGCGCATCTGGGCATCAGCCTCGGTGACTTCCTTGGCAGGCCCTCGGAAGAGTTTCTTCGGGATGGGGTTGAAGGCATACTCGTTCATGCGGGTAGTACGTGTACACGTGAGGCTACGCACAAAGCTGAGCAGCTCGAGTTCTGTGGTCATATCGTCCTTGGTGAGCACCCACTGGCCATCAGGCAGCTTGTCATACTCCTGCAGAATACTGACATTATTGACGAAATTGACATTCGACTGCTTGGGGATGGTCATCTCACAACGACGCACATGGAGCGTGGAGTCCTTCAGGATATACAGGTCGCCACGGAAACCCATGTCGTTCTGGTTGTTAGGCAGGAAATGCAGGTGGAAACACGAGTCGCGATCAATCTTGACGGTGTCCTCGATATAATAACGGTAGAAACCGATGCCCTCTTTGGAGATGGGGGATACGAAAGGATACTGCAACAGACGGATATGGTCCTGATAGAGGTCGACATTGGTGAAGACATCCTTCAGCACGGTGTTGATGATATCGCCCGTCTGGAACAGGTCGTTGACACCCTTCGAGGTCTGACCGGTGATGATGGTCTTCTCGGAGTGGGGATCACGGCGGTAGATCTTCTGAGACACCGTCTCGTCGACACTGACGGGTAGAATCATCTTACCCGTGGTGGGGTTGACCTCTACCTGCTCGACCAGCCAGGGATGACGCTTGAAGGGACCTTGCTCCAGCTGCTCGGGTTTCAGGTCGTTGAGCGAGAGGGTAATCTTCTCGTATTTGTTATACTGATAATAGTCGTTGAGCGACAGGTCGGTCTTCTTCTTGGCTGCAACCACACGTTTCATGAGCTCAACGGCAGGATTGTTCTTACGGCTATAGTGGCCTCGCTTCGACTTCACCGTCACCTCGGCAAGCATCTGCTTGTCGGGCTTCAGCTTGACATTCAGACGAGCACGCGTCTTGGCTGTGACAGCAATGATGCGCGACTTATAGCCTACGGCACTGAACGTGATGTTCCATCCCTCATGGCGGTCAATCTTATACTGACCATTGTAGTCGGAGATGGCAGCGATGTGATGGCCTTTATAGACCACACTGGCAAAGGCGATGGTATCGCCAGTCTCAGCATCAGTGATGGTGCCGTGGATTTGTTGGGCGGAGCTGGCGAGATACGCCAGCATACAGGACAGGAATATTAATATTCGCTTCATTTAAAGGTATATTCTGTGTAATCGTCGTTGCGTCCATTCATACGGAGCGTATGGAAAGCCGATGTCTTGGCATCGACCACAAGTACGAACGAGGTGAACAGCTGGCGCTTCTTCTTGCCTGCCGGATTGATGGTGATGGTCTTCTGCGCACCACGGGTGGTGACGCTCAGCTCCTCACTCGCAGGGATGGGCTGGTTGTTGATGACAGCATGAAGCACTGACTGGAAGGTGGCAAACTGCGGGTTCTTCCGGCTATCAGTAGTATGCTTACGCTTGCCCATGGTCATCGTGAACTTGGTGCCATCCATGATGAGCTGATCGGCATCGTTATCTGTCGAGATACAGATGTAGTCGGGCTTGCGGATGGTCATCGTACCCGTTGTCACAGCATCGGTCTTTACGGCCTTCTTATGCGTCAACTTCGTGACTTGCTGGGCTGGGCTGGCGAGATACGCCAGCGTACAGAACAGGAATATCAAAACTCTAATCATAATTTCTCATTTTTAATTTCTCATTACTCATTACTCATTACTCATTTCTCATTTAAGTATAGAGTCCTCCATTGATGGAAATGACATTACCCGTAATATAGCCAGCATCAGGCGAGATGAGGAAAGCCACGGCATGGGCAACCTCCTCGGGTGTGCCGAAACGATTGGCAGGGATGGTCTTCTTCAGGGTAGCCTCGTCGAGTCCTTCGGTCATGTCGGTCTTGATGAAACCGGGAGCCAGGGCATTGACGGTGATACCACGACGGGCAACCTCCTGAGCCAGGGCCTTGGTAGCAGCAATGATGCCACCCTTGGCAGCAGAGTAGTTGGTCTGACCAGGCAGTCCCTTCAGACCGCTGACACTCGCCATATTGATGATGCGTCCGAATTTATGGAGCTGCATGGCAGGGAGCAGGGGCTGTGTGATGTTGAAGAAACCAGAGAGCGTGATGTCGAGCACACGATGCCAGTCGTCTTCAGGCATGAGGGCCATCACATTGTCGCGACGGATGCCTGCATTGTTGACCACGACCTCGATATACTCGCCATCGTGTTGCTGCTGCCACTGTGTCAGGGCAGCACGTGTCTCTTCACTGTTGCTGACATCGAAGCGCATGAGCTCGCCCTGACCACCAATGAGGTCGAGGGTCTTCTGGGCTTCAGCGTCGTTGCTGGTATAATTGATGATGACATGATAGCCCTCCTGGGCCAGTCTTTGGCAGATGGCGCGACCAATGCCGCGGCTGCCTCCTGTTACGATTGCGTATTTCATTTCAATTAGGAATTACGAATTAGGAATTACGAAGTGAATCTTTAACCATATCAACAGTTTGTTGAGCAGTCATGACGACACCCTCAAGACCATGAAGCACGAGGTTCTGACCCGTGAGCAACAGGTTGGGGATGGGTGACTGAGGTGAGAGTATGGTCATCAGCGGCTGGCGACTGTCCTTACGGATGCCATAGGCTGAGCCATGAGGAGTATGGGTAAAGCGCTCCCACGTCTGGGGAGTGCTGACATATTGTTCGCTGATCATATCGCGAAGATGCGGAATGACGGTCTCTGCCAAAGGAATAGGATCGGTGGCATGAGGCGTCAACAGGTCGAGCAGGGTAGCATAGGAAGAACCGTCTTCGGGTACCCTGCAGCTGAGCATGACACGCTCTGTAGCGGGCTCCCACACACTGCCACCGCGATAGACGAACTTGTTGTGGTTGAAGTAGGGCAGGGCCTCGGGTTTCAACACCAACGACCAGGTGTACATGCCATAGGTGTTCTCCAGCATATCGAGGCGTCTGCGGAAGATGCTCTTCTGGATGCGCTCGTTCTGCACCATAGCCATGGCCTGTGCTGGATGGATATCGCTGATAAAGGTGTCGGCCTCGTAGGTCTCGCCATTGCTGCAACGGGCAGCCACGATACGACCATCCTGTTCGAGGAGTTGTTGCACCTCGGCACGACAGATGACCTCGCCACCCATCTGACGGATGTCATTGACCAAAGAACGAACAATGAGGCTACTGTCGCCTTGCAGACGCCAGCTGCTCTGGATAAAGCCTTTCTGGCTGTGGGCAAAGGCAAAGAGGGGGAGTGACTCGCGACACAACTCGGTCTTCAGACAAGAACCCGCGAGCACATCAATCAACAAAGGATCGCTGAAGGTCTCGTTGAGCCATTGCCATGCATTGACTGAGGGGTCAGGGTCAGGACCTTGCAGCATGTCAACATACTGCTGGAGGGCCTCGCGCTGATGGGGAAAATCGGCTGTCAGGGTATCGACAAAACGGTCGAAACCTTCTGCAAAGCGGAAGGTACGTCCATCTATGGTAATCTGGTCGAAACCTTCACGGTCCAAGCGATGCCAAGGCAACTTCAACAAGCCCAGCTGCTGGAACACCTCATGAAGCGTCTGGCCTTCATCGAGACCGCCGATATAGTGCATGCCGGTGTCAAAGACATAGCCCTTGCGCTTATAGCTCTGCAGACAACCTCCGGGTTGCCAGTGAGACTCGAGCACTACGACACTGCGCCCCGACTTGGCCAGCATGTGAGCACATGCCAGTCCGCCAAATCCGCTGCCTATGATCACTACATCCTGTTTCATGCCTTATTTCTTTCGGTTAAGCCATCGGTAGACAGCAGGTTGCAGGACATAGGAGAGCACCACGGCAGAGAGCATGCCCACGAGCGTAGAGAAACCTACCGACTTGATGGCAGGGTGCTGGGCTATCAGCATGCTGCTGACCGTGACAATGAGGGTGACGGCAGACAAGAGAATGGCCGTCTTATGATAGCTGAGCTTACGCGTATCAGTGCCAGTGAGACCGTCCATCACAAAGATGCTATAGTCGACACCGATACCGAAGATAAATGTCGAGATGATGATGCTGATGAGATTGAAACGCACATCGGCCAGCACCATGGCTCCTAACACGATGAGCCAGCTGAGCAGGATGGGCATGAATCCCAACAGGGTATGGCGAATATTGAAATGGAACGAGATGAGCAGTACCACGAAGACGAAGAGCATGGAGAGCCATTGCAACACGTCGAAGTCGGAACTCATCTGCAAGAGGGTGTCTGTAGTATAATAATAGGTGTCGAGCACCAACAGATTAGGATTGCTGGCAATGGCATCGCAGATGCGGATATAGTCGCTCTCGCTGCTGCGGATGGAGTCGTTCTGACAACGGACACTGGTGAAACAGAGGTAGTTGCCATCGTAAGACTGTTCCATGAGGGTAGACTGGTAACCCTGGGGGATGAGACCTGCTGCATAGAGCGAGTCGGGCTCGTAATCGCGTGTGGCAGCCTCGAAGAATGTGCTGAAAGCATCGGCATTGAGACCTGCCTGTGGGGCAGTCTGCTGGATGAGCTGGCGCACCTGAGACAAACGCTCGGGTGTCCAATAGTGTTGCCAGGCCTCGATGCGACGCTGCTGTTCAGACAGCGGCACGAAGATCTGGTTGGTATGGGTATACGACTTCACCAGTCCGAGCTGGGACAGGGAGTCGAGCTTATGGTCAAGAATGGCAAAGTGCTCGATGGCTTCCTCCATCGTGCGACCTTTCGAGGCGAAATATTTCTGTTTGTCGCCTGTATAGGTTTTCTCACGAAGCAACTGTTCGGAGTGCTCCGTCATGTCCTCCAGATATCCCAGGTTGTGCATATCGGCATCGAAGCGGGTGCCCTCCTTCAGATAAGCACCTATGCACACCAGTGAGAGGATGGTGATGATGATAATGAGTATGCGGTTGCGGTCAAACGGATAACGGTTGACCTGGTCGATAAAAGCAGGAAAAGCTTTTGATGGTTGATGTTTGATGGTTGATGTTTGAAGTTTAGACTTCGAACTTAACAAAGGGGGAAGATACGCTAATGAGAATAGTGTCGTGCCCAGGATGGCAAAGGCTGCAAAGAGTCCGAAGTCTTGCAACAATGCCGTGTTGATGAAAATAAGACCTGCAAACGAGCCTATGGTGGTGAGACAGCCCAGGAAGACGGGCTTCACCTGGTCGTGTAACAGTTGGATGCCATCGTCTACATACTGATGATGGGTCAGCACATGGAGCACATAGCTCAGGGCTACGCCCAGTACGACACCTCCGATGCCGAGGGCCAACAGCGAGAACTCGCCCTTGATCCAATACATCATGCTCAAACCGAACAGTGTGCCAAAGACAACCGGCAGGAGGAGTAGGGGAATGGTGTTCCAACGACGGAAGCAGACCAGCAGGAAGAGGAGTACCAGTACCAATGCACCGGCAATGGTGGTGGTCAGGTCGTGCTTGATCTGTGAGGAGTTGTAATAGCCACTGGCGGGTGTGCCATGGTAGCTGATGTCGATGTCAGGATGGCTCTGGGCAAAGGTGGCGCGCAAGGTGTTTAAGCGCTCAAAAAGGGCAGAGCCCTGACCAGTATTGGTGGATGAGAAACGGGGCGTCAGGAAAGCGATGCATACCGTAGAGTCGGGCACAAAGAAATGGTTGTCAATAGTCTGATAGCTACCTGCACTGAGCAAGGGCTTCAACTGTTGGGCCAACACGGTGCGCATGCCTATGGGGTCGAGTTGAATCAGGTCGGGGAACATCTCGCCAAACTCGCTCTCCAGGTCTTCCCGGTTCTGCTGCATCTGCGCCTTCATATGCTCTGCTGTGAGCAGGGTATCGAAGGCTGCATAAGCAGAGGGTTGGATATAGGAAGGCAGGTGTTCCGTCAGGTAGTCGATACCCTCGGGCATCAGGTCTTCATCCAACTGGTAGAAGACATCCTCGATGAGCGTAGAGTCCTTTTGCAAGGAATCAACGAACGCATCACATACGCTCGTCAGCTCTTCAGGGTTCGTATTCTTCGCAAACAGCAA
>JAEEGL016973578.1_pt1 | contig 11053 bp, 11 predicted proteins | sample 9134231 | NCBI WGS metagenome assembly JAEEGL01 (sample SAMN16246548, study PRJNA631951) | gut metagenome | biome: gut microbiome; feature: rumen; material: fiber-attached | host: Bos | place: Iran: Karaj | collected 2018-10
ATACAAGCTTTACAAATTTCAAAATCTGCACCGTGGTCTAAGTGAAGTGCTATAGGAACAGTTGTTGTTGCTAATGCTGCTTCTACTAATTTTATTAAATATGTTTGGTTAGCATATTTTCTTGCACCTGCCGAAACTTGAAGAATGATTGGTGATTGTGTTTCTTCAGCTGCTTCTGCAATACCTTGTAAAATTTCCATGTTGTTTACATTGTAAGCCCCGATAGCATATCCGCCTGCAAGAGCTTTTTTGAACATTTCGCCTGTTCCAACTAATTTTCTTTCTGTCATTAGAAAAACTCCTCTAGTTAAGTAATAATTAATACTACTTAAATTTACATCAAACAAAAAAACGATACAAGCAATGATGAGTTGTGTGCAAAATATATTATTATAATTTTTTATATAACTCGAAATTTTCTATAATTTACAGATAAAAAAGCATTATAGAGTTTCTAAATTTTGAATAGCGGGTATTCTATTTAATATGAACAATTGAAAGTTTGAAAAAAAAATGTTACAATCGGATACATAAAAGCGAATGGAGGACAAAATGTCAAAAGAAGACAACTCGGTAAGTTTTGGTGTTGGTCTTTTGTTAGGAGTTGTAGGCGGTGTTATAGCTGCTGTACTTTATGCTCCAAAATCAGGAGAAGAAACACGTAAAGATGTTGAAAACGTAATTACGGATTTGGCTCAAAAGTATACCCCTGAAATTAATGAAGCTAAGAAACAAGCTTTAACTTCAATTGATGTAATGCGTTACAAATTGGAAAAACAATATAATAAAATCAGTGAAACAATTAAAGCAAGACAAATAGCTAAAGCTAAAGAAAAAGAATCCATTGATTACGAAGTTAATTAGGAGAGGATAATGACCCCGGTATTAGAGTGTGTTATTGCGGTTTTTATAATCGTTTTAATAATAGTATTAGTAGTATTAACAATATACGCAGTAAAATTTCTTGAAGAAACAACTAAGACAATTGCAAGTATAAGAGAAGTTACAATCGTTGCAAAACAGGAATTAGAACCGGCATTAAAGTCAATAAACGGAGTTCTGAATTCTGTTAACGAAGTGACAAGTGCAACTAACAGAAATTTGGCAATGATTAAAAAAATAGTTGCAACTGCAATAGGTGCTTCGGTTATGGCATTCTCAAAAGTAGTAGCAAAAGAAAACGGCGGTTTCTTAAACGGATTAAAAAGCGGATTTAATTTATTGAAAAAAAGGAGATAAAAATGTCAATTGGTAAATTTATAGCAGGCTTTGCTATAGGCAGTATTGTAGGCGGTTTAATAGGTGTTCTTTTAGCTCCTCAATCAGGAGAAGAAACAAGAGAACAACTAAGTGATAAATCGAAAGAAATATGCGATAAAGCGCATTCTACAGTTTCTGAAATACAGAACAAGGCGGACGGCATAGTTAGTGATATGCAAGCAAAAGGTGAAGAACTTATATCCAAACTTCAAGATGTTATTAACAAACAAAAAGAAGTTTAATATTTTAATTTTAAAAAAGCGGAATTAATATTCCGCTTTTTTTTGTCTAAAAATTGCAATTCGGTTTTCTTCGTATGATAATATCCTTGTAGTTACATTACAATAAAAAGGATATTACTATGACTGAAACAATGTTATCAGATGTTACTTTAAAAGTAGATAGTTCAAATTTTTCAAAATATGTAAATAATGCAAAACAGGCAGTAGAAACTATCTCTGAAAGAGCAGGAAAAAATGGTCAATTTCTAAATTGGATTGGATTTCTTCCTGAAAATCAATTGAAAAATATTGATAATTTATATGATATGGCTGCAAAAGCAAAAGACAATAAATATACTGATTTAGCTATTCTTGGTATTGGCGGTTCAAGACATACAACAGAATCTTTAATTAAAATGATAGGAAAAGATGCAAATATCCATTTCTATTCATCAGTAGATTCCGAAAGCTTCAGAAGATTCATTAACAGTCTTGATTTATCAAAAACACAATTTTTGGTTGTTTCTAAATCAGGCGGAACAATTGAAACAACAGTTGCTTATGAAAATGCTAAAAAAGTAATGCAGGAATTTTTGGAAAGAGAAGACGTTTCAGACAGATTTATCGCTATGACAGATGTTTCTGCCGAAAAAAGTAATTTAAGAAGAATGGTTAATTTAGGCGACATAAAATTATCGGGATGTGTTCATGATGATGTCGGCGGAAGATTCTCAATTTTTGATGATGCTACAATCTTCACATTGGCATTTGCAGGAGTTGAAAAAGATGATGTTAAAGCAATGTTGAATGCTTCTTTGGATGCTCAAAAAGAATTTTTAAATCCTGATATTAATGCAAACATAGCACTTCAACAGGCAGCATTTAATGTTCAATCAAAATTAAGCGGAAAACAAAAACACTTTGTTGAATATTTTGGTGATGCATTTATGGGTACGACTTTATGGGAAAAACAATTAAAGAACGAATCCTTAAAAGCAAGAATTTCAACAGATACAAATGTAGGGCCGGGATACTTACATTATAATGCTGAAGCAGATTTGGACAGCGCTAATAAAGATTCTTTCTTCACGTTTGTATATGTAACTCCTCAGGAAAAAGTTACACGTGCCGTATTAACAGGTGTAATTAGTGCATATTCAAACATGCATCCTGTTTCAGTAGTTGAATTAAAAGATTTATCTTTAACTACATTGGCTAAATTCATTGAATTCAAACATTTTGAAACTTTATACACAGGCAATATGCTCAGACAAATTGAAGGCGATATAACAGCTGATAATGTTGCTCTTCCTGAAGTTTTACAACCGAATGTAGAAATCTACAAAAAAGAAGTCAGAAAAGCAATGGCAGAGTAAGATTATAATAAATTATAATAAAAAACGGAGCTTTAAGCTCCGTTTTTTTTATTGCATTTCTCCGAAGAAAAAGTCTGCTAATCCTTCTTTTATATCATCAATTTTTTCTTTTACACGATCACCCATTCTGGTAAAAACAGTTTCTTTGCGAATTGGTTTCGGCTTATAAAATTTAATTGGACCTCCTGCTACAACTTTACTTGCAGGTTTTTTTGCAAGAGGACTATTGGGTGTTAATTTTCTTACAATTTTTTGACCTAATGTATAATAAGGCTGCTGTGGTTTGTAGCCCATATTTGCATATTTATAAGGATTGTTGAATTTTTTTTGATATTCTAATGCTTTATGAATATGAGAATTCTTAATATCAGACATTAATTTATGTGTTTCCCACATATCAAGCGGTGTATTAAATATTTTGCCCATTTTATACTCCTTTTCTCATTTCTATAAATAGCATAAAGGATAATATTTTACTTATTAAAGACTAATTTTTACAAAATTTAAAATTATTATTACAAGAATTTAGGGATAACAAATTTTGTAAAAAATTATCTAAATACATATATATTCTTGTAATAACAGAAATACTTGAAAATAGGTTTTGTTTAATTTATAAATAACACATGAGACGTATAGTCATGGTAGGTAAAAAAGGAGTTAAAAAACTATGGTAAACGTAGCAATTAACGGATTCGGAAGAATCGGAAGAAACACATTAAGAGCAGCTATTAAAGAAGGAATCTTTGATAAAATTAATTATGTTGCTATAAACGATCCGGGTTTAAAACCTGAAGATGCAGCTCGTTTATTCAAATATGACTCAGTAATGGGTAAATTTGACGGTGAAGTTTCTGCTTATGAAGAAGGCATCATCGTAAACGGCAAAAAAATTAAATTTTTCGCAGAAAAAGATCCTGCACAACTTCCTTGGAAAGATTTAGGCGTTGAAGTTGTTGTTGAATCAACAGGTTTCTTTACAGACGGCGAAAAAGCAAAAGCTCACATTGCAGCAGGTGCTAAAAAAGTTATTATTTCAGCTCCGGCTACAAACGAAGATATTACTATTGTTTTAGGCGTAAATGACAATATGTATGATCCTGCTAAACACAATATAATTTCTATGGCTTCTTGTACAACAAACTGCTTAGCTCCCGTAGCTAAAGTTATTAAAGAAAAATTCGGTATTGTTAAAGGTTTAATGACAACAGTTCACTCTTATACAGGCGACCAAAGAATCTTAGACGCAGGTCATAAAGATCCTCGTCGTGCAAGAGCAGGTGCATTAAACATATGTCCTACAAAAACAGGTGCTGCAAAAGCTGTTGCATTAGTTATTCCTGAATTAAAAGGAAAATTAGACGGTTTTGCTATGAGAGTTCCTACACCGGATGTTTCTTTAGTAGACGTTGTATTTGAAACAGAAAAAACAGTTACTGTTGAAGAAGTTAATGCAGCATTAAAAGCTGGTGCAGACGGTCATGTATTATGCTACACAGAAGAACCGTTAGTATCTTCTGACTACATTGGTACTTCTCAATCATCTACAGTTGATGCTTTATTAACTCGTGTAATGGGCGGAAACCAAGTTAAAATTATTTCTTGGTATGATAATGAATGCGGTTACTCAACAAGATTAGCTGAAACTACATTAATGGTTGCTAATAAACTGTAATCTGTATTCGACAGAATAAGAAATTGAAAAAGGTTGTTTATAATTAAACAACCTTTTTTATTTGTTTTTTAATTCGTCAATTATTTTTTTATCATCATCTGATAATGTAAGATACATGGAATGTCCCGCTTTAAATTTACGAGGATATGCCATATAATCTCCGAATATTTTCTCTAAATATGTTTTGTATTGGTTAAAAACAGGAAACTTTTGGTTTTCAAACTCCATTTCGGAAAGAGGAAATGCCATATCTTTTGAGAAAAACCAATTTTTATATGAATGTGCATAATCTATACCATAGACGATTCCTGTTTCATCCGGATTATTAACACAATATAATCGGTCTCTACATTCTTGAATTTTCTTTGATAATTCTTCAAAAGAATTTATGCCTGCTAATTGATCTCTATCCGTTTCCTTCATTTTATTTGTTATTTCAACTTGTTTGTCTTCCTTGAGAACAGGACATAAATCATATGGAAAAATATCCACGAAAAGAAGCGGACATTTTTTGTGTTTTACTTTAAGTATTATATTATTTTTTTTATCGCTCTCAAAAGAAACATAAATATTACTATCTCTTGAAGTATTATTAAATGCATCAATTAGTTTATTATAGTCATCTCTAAGCATTCCCAAATCAATATCATCATCCCAAGGAATAAATCCTTTGTGTCTGATTGCACCTAACAATGTTCCAAAATCAAGCCAATAGGTTAAATTATTTTGTTTGCAAACATAATCAAATTCTTTCAAAAGAGCAAAATTTGCAAGCTGAATATCTCTTATTTGACCTGTTGCAGGTGGAATTGTTGTAATATCCGTATGATTTTTCTTATAATATGCAAACGGATTTTTATTCATTTTTTTTAATAATTCAAGTTTGAGAAACTTCATTTTTATACCAAATAAGTAAACAATTATGTGAGTTTCATCATAATCAGATACCGATAAAATTTTTTTGTATAAATTATTTCCCATTAACGTTTGCTCAAATCTTTTTACAGATTGAATTTTAGCACAAAAAATATCAAAGGGCATCATTTTTATACAAAATAGTAAAATAGGTAATTTTTATAGTTAGCAGAGAATTAGTGTATTTCCGTAGAGGAAATTCCGAAGCATACAAAATAAAAAAAGAGAAATACTTATGTATTTCTCTAAAAAATGCCTTGAGCCGGACTTGAACCGGCACCAGGGGTGAGCCTGATTGGATTTTAAGTCCAACGCGTCTACCACTTCCGCCACCAAGGCTTGTTCAAAATTTAATATAATATAAAAAATTTTTTATTACAAGTAAAAATTTTAAAAAAAAAGATATAAAAAAATAAAACATAAAAAATAGTTGTTAAAAATAGCTGAAGTATGGTAGAATAACGATAATAGGTAACAGTAAATAATTTTAAAATGATAAATTCATAAAGAACAGAATTAATATTTAAATATATAAATGCGCAGGTAACATCGCGCATTGGGAAGAACGAGGTATAGGACAATAAATAACGAATTACTCATACTTCTTGCGTTTGCGTTATTAGCTTTCTTTTTATTATGGCGAGATGCCAAAAGAGGCAGAAAAGAGAAAGAAGCACTTGAACGCGATTTAGAAGAAAAGAACAGTCTTTACAAAAAAGAAGCCATGCTCTCAGCAAAAGAAGCTGTTCAAAAAGATATCGAAAAATTTCAGGAAGAAACAAAAGAAAGAAGACAAGAATTATCCAGACTTGAATCTAAATTAACGAGAAAAGAAGAACAATTAGAAGATAAAGAAGTCGCAATTACAAATAAAGAAAATGAATTGCGAAAAAAAATGGATGAAGTACTTGATAAAGAAGACTATCTTGCTGAAGCAATTCAAAAACAGACAGCAGAATTGGAAAGAATTTCAGGGATGTCTTCCGAAGAAGCAAAACGTCAGCTTTTTGAACAATTAAAAGTTGATTTACAACAGGAAGCGAATGTTCTTATAAGAGAGAATGAAAATCATATAAGAGAAGTTTCTAATGAAAAAGCAAAAGAAATTTTAACAACCGTAATGCAAAGATGTGCAATAGATCAAGTTGTTGAATCCACAGTTTCGTCTGTAAGCTTGCCTTCTGACGAAATGAAAGGAAGAATAATCGGACGTGAAGGAAGAAACATAAGAACATTAGAAACACTTACAGGAGTTGATTTAATCATAGATGATACGCCTGAAGCTGTTGTTCTTTCTTGTTTCGATCCGGTAAAAAGAGAAATAGCAAAACTTGCATTGGAAAAACTGGTTTCGGACGGCAGAATTCACCCTGTTCGTATTGAAGAAATGGTAAATAAAGCAAGAGAAGAAATAGAACAAAAAATAAAACAAGAAGGTGAAAATGCTGCAATGGATATGGGCATTATGAACCTTAATAAAGAGTTAATAAAAACGTTAGGTCGTCTGTATTACAGAACAAGTTACGGACAAAATGTTCTTTTACACTCTTTGGAAGTCGGTCATATTGCAGGTATGATAGCAGCAGAAATCGGTGCTAATGTAAAAGTTGCAAAACGTGCAGGTCTGTTGCACGATATAGGAAAAGCAATTGACCAAGTTCAAGAAGGTACACATATTGAATTAGGTGTTGAACTTGCAAGGAAATATGGTGAAAGAGAAGATGTTATCCATGCTATAGAAGCTCACCATGATGACGTTACTGCAAATACAATAGAAGCAGTGCTGGTTAAATTAGCTGATGCTATTTCTGCAGGTCGTCCCGGTTCAAGAAGAGATACTTTAGAAATCTATATTAAGAGATTACAAAAACTTGAAGAAATTGCATTGAGCTATGAAGGTATAAAACAATCATTTGCCGTTCAAGCAGGAAGAGAAGTTCGTGTAATAGTTCAACCTGATAAATTTGATGATGCGGCTTCTTCAAGATTAGCAAGAGATATTGCAAAACGTATCGAAGAAGAACTTGATTATCCCGGACAAATAAGAGTTACAGTTGTTCGTGAAATCAGAACAACTGAAATTGCCAAGTAAGGATAGTGCAGGGATAAAGTAAATTTCAAGAGGCAAATTTCATAAGAAATAACTTTCAAATAAAAAATTAAAAATAAAAATGACAGATAAAATCAATATAATGTTTTTAGGCGATATAGTAGGTAAGACAGGAAGGCTTGCCGTAAGAGACTATATCGCCTCTTTAAGAGAGAAAAACAGTCTTCCGGATTTTATAATTGCAAATGTTGAAAATGCTTCGCACGGCTTTGGTCTGACTCAAAAAAATTATAATGAGTTATTGGAATATGGTGTTAATGCATTTACTTCAGGAAATCATATTTGGGATAAAAAAGAAATTTTTCAATATATAGATGAAGCGGATAAATTGGTTAGACCGATTAATTATCCTAAAGGTACACACGGAACAGGTTATAGAATTTTTGAAACCGAAAAAGCAAAAATAGGTGTAATAAATGTATTAGGACGAACCTTTATGGGGTTAATAGATTCCCCGTGGGAAATATTAAATGAAACTATAGAAAAAATAAAACAAGAGACTCCGGTTATTTTAATAGATATTCATGCGGAGGCAACTGCCGAAAAAATATGTATGGCAAAATATTATGCTAAGATGGGCATCTCTTGTATATTCGGTACACATACACATGTACAAACTGCAGATGAAAAAATATTGGAAGAAGGATGTGCTTATATTACGGATGCCGGATTTTGCGGAGATATAAACGGTGTAATAGGTATGGAATATGAATCATCAGTAAATCGACTGATAACAAACATCCCTGACAGGTTGGATGTTGCTAATTCGGGTGAAGGTCAGGTCAATGGTGTAATTGCTGCCGTTGATGTTTTGACAGGAAAATCCGAATCAATAACAAGAATTAATACAACAAATATTAGTGAGGAAATTATGATTATGAAAGGATAAGGAAGTGAAAGTCGATTTACATATCCACACATCCTATTCGGATGGGGCATTTTCTCCCGAGAAAATTGTCGACACCGCTTTAGATGTGGGACTTGGTGCAATTGCAATTACCGATCACGATAATGTGCTGTCACATAATATCGCTCTCGAGTATGCAAAAGACAAACCAATCGAAATTATACCGGGAGTTGAAATTAATACTCTTTATAAAGGCTTTGAAGTCCATATTCTCGGATATTTTATGGACTTAAATAACAGTGATTTTCAAAAATTAATAAAAAATCAACAACAGGCACGTATAAAACAAACAAAAGAAATTATTACATTGCTTGGTAAAAAAGAAGGTATTAAAATAACATTTGACAGTATTACAAAACAGGTTGCGGAAGGCGGTAGTATCGGTCGTCCGCATATTGCAAAAGCAATAACTAATGCAGGCGGAACATCGAGTGTAATAGAAGCTTATAATAAATACATTAACGATGAATCTCCGGTATATGTACAAAGAAAGACAGTTTCTCCTTTTGATGCGGTTGAAGTAATATATGATGCAGGAGGAATTCCTGTTTTTGCACATCCTTTTGATGTTGATATAGCTGATCAACTAACAAAAGAAATGATGAACTTTGGATTAAGAGGGCTGGAAGCATATCACAGAAAGCATTCACCTGCAATTATTGAGTATTTTTCTACACTGGCAGAGAAATACGGATTAATAATAACAGGCGGTTCGGATTTTCATGCTCCAAATCCAAACAACGGTAATATCATTATGGGTAAGAACTTTGTTCCAGATTGGATATATGATGAACTTATGAAAGAAAAAAGAAGAATGGAACTTGCAAAGTGAAATTAAAACCAAAGACGATTTTTAATATAACGGCAGGATTATTGATTATTGTTCTGATAATATTAATTATCCTGCCGTTTAATGTAAATAACCTTGATCAGGCTCAAAGAATAGCTATTTGGAAATCAAAATATGAGGATTTAAATTATTGTTTTTCACTTGTAAATCTTTATGAAAAAATTATAGTTCCTGACTCAACGGAAAACGGGAAAATTATATCGGAAGAAAATTTTTCGGAGAGGATAAAACCGTATTTTGATTTGGCCGAAAAATCAAAATTTAATAAAAAACGCTATAATTACAGAAAAATGAACGGGCGTCCCGTATTAAAGTCAAGCCAATTTTATTTTGATAAATTTTTTAAGAGTAAAGACGGAACTTTGCTTTCCGTAAGACAAAATGAAAGAGAAATCCTATCTGAAAATCAGCCGAGATTTTATATGTTTGTTGATATAAACGGAAAGAAAAGACCAAACAGAATCGGTCAGGATATATTTTTTATAAGTATATTTAAAAATCATATTGAAGCGCTCGGGCATGACCGTCCGTATTCTGCATTAAAAACTAATTGCTCTCCAATCGGAAGCGGTGTGTATTGCAGTGAATATTATATTTTAGGCGGAAGATTTTAGATTTGTACTTATATTATGTTCATGATAATTTAAAAACATAGATATATTAATAAAAACTAAAAGTTAAGGAGAAAAGAATGACAGAAAAAAGAGTATGGTTGTTCAAGGAAGGAAATGCACATATGCGTGCCGAGTTAGGTGGTAAGGGTGCAAACCTTGCAGAAATGACCAATTTAGGTTTACCGGTACCTCCGGGCTTAACTATTACAACTGCAACCTGTATGGAATATATTAACAACGGAAACAAAATGCCTGAAGGCTTAATGGATGAAGTAAAATATTACTTAAAAGAAGTTGAAGCACAAGCAGGAAAGAAATTTGGAGATACAACTAATCCGTTATTAGTTTCTGTTCGTTCAGGTGCAAGAGTTTCAATGCCCGGTATGATGGAAACTATTTTAAACTTAGGTTTAAATGATGAAACCGTTGAAGCAATGGTTAAATTAACTAATAACCCGAGATTCTGCTATGATTCATACAGAAGATTTTTAACAATGTTTGGTTCTGTTGCTTGGGAAATGGACAGACAAAAATATTTTGAATCAGAAGTAGAAAAAGTAAAAGCCAGAGAAGGTGTTAAAGAAGATACACAAATTTCTGCAGAAGGCTGGAAATCATTAATTCCTGTTTATAAACAGACTATTAAAGAAGTTACAGGTAAGGAATTTCCGCAAGATCCGTATGTACAATTACAAGAAGCTATTGAAGCTGTATTCAGAAGCTGGAATATTCCAAGAGCAGTAGCATACAGAAATATGAATAAAATTGACCATAATTACGGTACAGCAGTTAACGTACAAACTATGGTATTCGGTAATATGGGTAATGACTGTGCAACAGGTGTTTCATTTACAAGAAACCCTGCTACAGGTGAAAATAAATTCTATGGTGAATATCTGGTAAATGCACAAGGAGAAGACGTTGTTGCAGGTATCAGAACTCCTAAACAAATTGCTGAACTTGAAACAGATATGCCTGATATATATGAACAATATGTAAATATTGCAAAACAATTGGAAAAAGGCTATCACGATGTACAGGATATGGAATTTACCGTTGAAAGAGGTAAATTATGGATTCTTCAAACAAGAAACGGTAAAAGAACAGCAAAAGCAGCTATTAAAA
>JAEEGL017387424.1_pt1 | contig 11053 bp, 9 predicted proteins | sample 9134231 | NCBI WGS metagenome assembly JAEEGL01 (sample SAMN16246548, study PRJNA631951) | gut metagenome | biome: gut microbiome; feature: rumen; material: fiber-attached | host: Bos | place: Iran: Karaj | collected 2018-10
CCTCTGCGTGGAGTGTAGGGGAGGTGTATCAGCTCGCTGCGCAACGAGTCGTAGGCCTCCTTGTCTTCGGCCTCGAAGAATGTGACTGTCACAATGTCGCCACACGAAAGGGGGTAGCGCTCGACGCAATAGGCTTTTATGCCCTGACGGTTGGCATAGTGCTTGTATAGGGCAGTCTGTGCATTGGCGGCAATGCCGACGGTCAGCAGGCAAGCAAGGAATGCGATGTGTTTCATAACGACTGTATGCTTCTGATGTGGTTAATATTATTGTCGAGGAGGGCCAGCACGTCGTCGGGATTGCACTGGCTGTTGCAGTAGATGCCGGGGGCGGGTGTGGCGGCCTGCACCTCGTTGTTGTGCGGCAGAATGACAATGAGCAGAATGGCCGCCGCCGCGGCAACGGTTGGCACAGCGATGCGCCAGACCACATGGCGTGACTTGTGATGTTCCCGCTCTCGACGCACTGCATTGGCGTTATGGATTTGTTCTATAAGTTCGTCGGTATTCATATATTGGTCATTTTGCTGAGTTTTTCTTTAATACGATTGATCCGCGTGGTGACGTTGGTCTGGCTGATGCCCAGCAGTCGGCCGATCTCTTCGGTGGTGAAGCCGTCGAGGTAAAGGTTGATGAGCCGCTGGTCGCCGACCGAAAGCAAAGAAATCAAATCCTTAAGATGCTCCGATCGTTCTTTCAAAGCCGTCTCTTCGGGCAGGTCGAACCCCTCCATGGGCATTGTTTCCACCAGACTCTTTCTGTGCCGTCGCCAGCTGATGGCCGTATTCAGCGCCACACGGTACACCCACGTGATGGACTTATGGTCGGGACGGTAGCGTTTCCAGCCGCACCATAGGTTGAGCATTATCTCTTGCTGCAGGTCCTCACGGTCCTCGTCGACGGAACAAAACGACCGACATATGCGGCCGATGGCTGCCCCGTGCCGTTCGATCAGTTCTATGAAGGGATGCTCATCCATTGCGATTTCCGTACCTTTTAACCATATTAAACGCAGCAAAGGTGCAAATTGTCACATAGGGTCGCAAATTTTTTCCAAATGACACCCCTAACCGCCATTGATGTTTTTTTTCGTATTTTTGCATTTTCTTTTAGTCATTGTACGACCGTTATGAAGAAGCAAGAATATATCGTCGCCGAGCCGCAGGGGCTGCTCGACTTCCTGATGGGGCAGATGCCCGACACCAGCCGCACCCGTGTCAAGGAGCTGCTGGCCCACAACGTCTACGTCGACGGGCGCCGCACCAGCCAGTTCAACTTCCCTTTGCAGAAGGGCATGAAGGTTTCCATCGAGAAAGCCAGCGGCAAGGACCGCCTCCGTCCGCGCGATCTCGACATCGTCTACGAGGATCAGCACCTGCTTGTCGTCAACAAGCACGAAGGCCTCCTCAGCTATTCGAAGCACCCCAACGACAAGACCGTCATCACCGTCCTCAACCAATACCTCGAGGCCTCGCACCAACGCTGCCACGCCCACATCGTCCACCGCCTCGACCGCGACACCAGCGGCCTGATGGTGGTCTCGAAAAGCAAGGAAGTCTCGCAGAAGTTCGAGGAGGATTGGAAGGGGATGGTCTTCGACCGTCGCTACGTCGCCGTGGCCTGGGGCCACATCGAGCCCCCCAGGGGCGAGATACGTTCGTGGCTCACCGATGGCGAGTACTGCGTCCTCTCGTCGCCCACCGACAACGGCGGCAAGCTGGCTGTGACCCACTACGAGGTGCGACAGACGAGCCGCCGCTACAGCCTGGTCGACCTCAAGCTCGACACCGGACGTCGCAACCAGATTCGCGTCCACCTGCGCGAGCTGCAGCACCCCGTGGTTCACGACCCCATGTACGGCTACAAGGACGACCTGTCGCCTGTCGCACGGCTCTGCCTCCACGCCTACCGCCTCTGCTTCGTCCACCCCGTCACGGGCCGCCGCCTCAAGTTCGAAACTCCCGTCCCGGCACCCTTCCTCAAGCTGATGGAATTATAGAGATAGGTCGTGCACGACCTATCTCCTGGCACCCCCCCGACAGCCCCCTATCAACTCCGAGTCATCTCCGTATCAACTCCGACACAAGTCCGAGTCAAGTCCGACTGCAGTCGGACAAACTACGTGGTTGTCACGCAGTTAACCCGTGTTTGGTGGTTATTGTACTGATAATCAATGGTTAATATGAAAATGCGACGTGCCGCGTCAGTTTTGGGTCATGTCCCAAAACCCGACGCGGCACGTCGTATTCGGATGTTAAAAATTCATAATAAATCGTGTACGATTTATTTTTCTTCAGAGCGTTTCCTTGAGCGCCACGAGGGTGCGTCGGAGGTTGGTCAGGTTGTTGACGACCTCCTGTTTGGGGTCGTCGAGGGGACGGATGCGGAGCTGGTCGCGGGCGCCCTCGAGGGTGTAGCCGCAGTCGCGCGTCAGGTGGCGGATGCGTTGCAGGATGCTGATGTCGTGTTCGGTGTAGGAGCGCACGCCGCGTTTGTTCTTGACGGGGCGGACTTCGTCGAAGACGGTCTCCCAGAAGCGGAGCACCGACTGGGGCTCGCCGAGCATCTCGGCCACTTCGCCGATGGAATAGTAGAGTTTTTCCATATTCTAATAGCTATAATATCCGTTGTTTTCCTGATAGTTCTTCTTCTTCTCGTACTTGACGTCGTGGAGGGCGTCGGCCTTGATGTTGATCTGGAAGAACCAGCTTTTGTAGTAGCCGAAGGGAACCCACGAGAAGCGCATCTCCCAGCAGTGGAGGTCGCGGTAGATGTCGATGGTGGTGTATGACATGCCCTTGTTCGAGATGTCGTAGCCGGTCGACATGGCGATGCGCCAGTTGGGTGTGAGGCTCATGTTGGCCGAGAGGGTGATGCTCTGGATGGTCTCGGACTGGATGTTCATCAGCGAGGCCACGTAGCGGTCGACATGCGAGAAGGTATAGCTGAAGCTGACGTTCCAGGGGACGTCAAAGTCGGCATAGCCGCCGAGGAGGATGGGTATGGGTGTGGTGTAGGGTGTCTGGACGAGGGTGGTGGTGGGTCGGCCGCCGCTCTTGCCTTTGCCCTTGCCACCGCCGAAGGTGTTGGGGTTGAGGCTGTAGGAGAACTGGGTGCTCCAGGTGCTGTTGTCCATACGGAAGAGGCGGTGTTCGGTCTCCCAAAGGAACTGATTGTGAAGGCGTCCGAGGGTGTCGATGACGTAGGGTGAGAAGGAACCGCTGTAGTTGATGACGAGGGAACGGAAGAGGGTGGTGCGGCCGCTGACGGAGAGGCTGCTGAAGTTGAGGCTGTCCTTGGCGAGATCGTAGCCCATACCGAGGTTGAGGTTTTCGATAAGGGCTATCTTTCTGACCTCGGCATTGGTGTCGAAGGGGTTTTGTACTTTGATTTCGAGGTTGTTGCCGATGCTGAGGCGCAAGTTTCCGCTACGGCCGTCGGGCGGTCCTCCGTAGAGCGACTGCTGGAAAATGGAGTAGCGGTGGACGTAGCCGGTGGTGTCGGTATACTCCTTCCACCAGCCGAAGCGCGAGGCGCCGAAGTCGGGGTGGTAGGAGAAGGAGAGGGAAGGGTTGATGACGTGGCGGATGGCTTTCAGGGGACCTGCCTTGAATTGGAACATACCGTAGATGCGAGTGGAAAGGGAGGTGGAGATGTTGAAGTCGCGGTTGGCGCGGAAACCGGTGAGGGTGTCGGTGGTAAGGGAGCCGTCGGTGGGGTCGTAGTGCTGTTCGATGGTGCGCCAATGCCAACGTTCGTTGTAGGATACGGAGTTGGTCCAGTTGAAGAAACGGAGCACTTTGACGCTGCTGCTGAGGGGCAGCTGCTGTTGAACGCCGTACTGGAGACGGTCGAGGGTGACGGGTGTGAAGAGCTCGGAGTCGGGAGTGGTGAGGTTGTTCTCGGCGTTGAGGACGTAGGAGAGGGAGATATTCTCATACCATCGGTAGGCTCCTGAGGGGTTGCGGCGGCGCAGGGGGTAGAATGTGATGGAGGAGAGCGAGATGGAAGGGAGTTTGATGTTCATGATGCCGGTCTGGGCGTTGAAGGACTCGCGGGCCGAGGCGGCGAGGTTGAACCAGGGGCCGAGCTTGGTGGTGTAGCTGATGGACGAGGTGGTGGTGGAGTTGAAGTAGTCGTTGCGGTTGGTGGTGTTCTTGTTGTAGTTGCGGCTTTGGAGGTTTACGTTGGCCGAGAAGCGGGAGTAGGGGTTGGCTTTGGCGTCCTGATCGTGCTGCCAGGTGAACTTGAAGTCGTTGAAGGAGCTGAAGTTAGCGGTGTCGCCACGGATGCCTTCGAAGGTCTGTCCGTAGCGAAGGTCGACAGAACCTTTGTACTTGTATCGCACGTAGTAGTTGCTTCTGGCCTCGGCGGCCCAGGAAAGGTTGGTGTAGAGCTCGCCGAGGAGTGCCAGGTCGAGGTTGTCGTTCAGGGCGAAGTAGTAGCCGCCGTCTTTGAGATAGTAGCCGCGGTAGTTCATCCAGCCGTAGGATGGGACGAGGATGCCGCTTTGGCGTTGTTTGGTGATGGGGAAGAAGGCGAAGGGGAGGGCCACGGGTGTGGGCACGTCCTCGATGGTTAGCCAGGCGGGTCCGGTGACGATCTTGTTGTTGGTGATGAGTTTAGACTTGGTGAAGTTGATGGCAAAGTGGGGGTGGGAATAGTTGCAGGTGGTGTAACTGCCGCCACTGAGATACATGACGCTGTCGTTGATTTTCTTCACTTTGCGGCCGTGAAGGAAGCCTTCACCCTCCTGGGTGATGACGCCTTGGATGATACCTTTCTGGGTGGAGTAGTTGAAGGTGATGCTGTCGGCGTGATATTCGGTCTCGTCTTGTTTGAAAAAGGGGCGCCCAACGACGTTGCCGGCGGTGTCGAGGGTGCCGTAGGCGTGGAGGGTCTGGTGGTTGAAGTCGACCTCGACGTGGTTGGCACGGAGGTTCATGGATTGATAATCGATGGTGCCATCGTTGTAAAGGAAGGCGCGTCGCGAGTCGAGATTCATGGCAACGGAATCGACAGCCTTGTAGTGGATGACTTCTTTGATGGCGTTGGGGGAGAGCGGCATGATGGAGTCGATATCGTCAATTTGGGCGACAGCGGAGAGTGAGGCCAACAGCATCACTATCAGCAGCAAAAGATTCTTCGATATATGTCCGTATATGCGACTCAAATTATTTTGGTATCACAAATCAAAAATATTTCGTACTTTTGCATTTTGTTTGAAAAGCAAAAATAGAAATTCGCTTATGAAACGAGTAATTGCTATAATTATTGTGTTGTTGATGACATCGGTGCCTGTTTTTTCTCAGGTGAGAGACAGTTATCGTGTGCGGACGGTAGTGATCGACCCGGGTCACGGAGGTGCCAAACCGGGCGCCCAGGGCAAGCGGTCGCAGGAGAAAGCAATCACACTGTCGGTGGCAAAGAAGTTCGGCAAGCTCATTGAAGACAACTATCCGGATGTGAAGGTGATATATACACGTACCACCGATGTGGACATCTCGCTGGCCGAGCGTGCCCATATAGCCAATCGAAACAAGGCGGACCTCTTCATATCGATCCACGCCAACTCTCATCCCACCACCGCCCCTACGGGCGTGGAGACCTTCGTGATGGGCCTTTCCGAGAGCCGTGCCAACCTGGAAGTGGCCAAGAAAGAGAATGCCGATATTCTGCTTGAGGCCGACTATAAAAACAATTCCGACTATAGTGGCTTCGACCCCAATGCACCGGAGACCTACGTCATGCTCACGATGTTCCAGAACGCCTTTATCGACAAGAGTCTCAACCTGGCACAAGCCATCCAAACACAGTATAAGCAAAACCTAAAGACCATCAATCGTGGAGTAAAACAGGCCGAGCTTTATGTGCTCTACAAGACCACCTGTCCGTCGGTACTCACCGAGATAGGCTTCATCAGCAACCCCACAGAAGAGGCTTTTATGCTTAGTGATGAGGGTCAGGCCAAGATTGCCGTCAGCCTTTTCAACGCTTTCATGACTTACAAAACCACCGAAGAAGGGACCGACAAGATTATCAATCCAGTCATTAACATCAAGGGTTGGAAGAGTGAAGGTGTCAAGGAGGAGAAGAAGACTGAGGTGAAGGAAGAGACCCCCAAGCCGATAGTGGTGGAAGAACCAAAGCCTATGGTTGAGGAAAAGACTCAAACGACAGTGCCGGAAGAGCCGAAACCTGTGGTGGCTGAGGAGCCGAAACCTGCAGTAACAGAGGCCCCTGTACCCACTCCTGCTCCAGTGGAGAAGCCCAAACCTGCGGTAGAGTTGCCTCCTGTGCAGCAGGCAGAACCCACACCAACGCCTACACCAGAACCCAAGCCCACCCCAACTCCTGCCCCTGCCCCAGTTGCACAAGGTCTGCAGGCTCCGACACATACAGCCGCTGTCGATGCTGCAAGTTACTATACCGTACAGTTCTTGATGCATCCTACACTGCTTAAGGCTGGTGCACGAGAGTTGGGTGGCATCAGTGACTTCCAAGTAGTCAAAAGAGAAAGGGGTTATGTTTACATGACGGGCCGCTTCCAAACCCTGAAGGAGGCCGTACAATACTGTGCCTACCTGAAGAAAAACAGTCCTTTCAAGGATGCCTGGACCACTCAGTATACTGCCGAAACAGCCAAAGAAACTGTCAAAGAGACTACCACAACCAATACTCCTGCCCAGTCCAAAGAGACCACTACCGCTACGACATCAGGCGTCACCTATCGCGTGCAGTTTTGCACTGCGACGCGTCAGATGAAAGTTGGAGACCCCGACTTGCAGGGTATCAAGGATTTCCATGTCTCACAGTCGGGTAAGTTCTACATGTATACCGCAGGCAACTACAATAGTCTGCAGGAGGCCAAGCAACGGCTTCAGACCATCCAGCGTACCACCCGCTTCAAGGACGCCTTTGTTGTGGCCATCTATAAAGGCGAGCGAATCACCCTTGAACGTGCCGCCCAACTTGAGAAACAGAGTAAAAAGAAATGATAGAAGTAAAAGATATTTCCAAGCTTTACGGTGAACAGCGGGCGCTGGATCACGTGAGCTTGACTGTCAATCCAGGCGAGATTGTGGGTTTGTTAGGCCCCAATGGCGCCGGTAAGTCGACCTTGATGAAGATACTCACCTGCTTCATCCCTCCTACCGAGGGTGAGGCCACCATTTGTGGCCATAGCATCTACGACGACACCCTTGCTGTACGCCGTTGCATAGGTTATCTTCCCGAGCACAATCCGCTCTATCTTGACATGTATGTGCGTGAGTATCTGCGCTTCGCTGCCGGACTGAGTGGTGTGAAGAAGGTTAATCAGCGTGCCGATGAGATGATCGAACTCACGGGTCTCACACCGGAAGCCTCGAAACGTATCGGCCAACTCTCGAAGGGTTATCGCCAGCGTGTCGGCCTTGCACAGGCACTGATCCACGACCCGCAGGTACTCATCCTCGACGAGCCCACCACCGGCCTCGACCCCAACCAGCTGGAATTCATCCGTAGCGTCATCCGCAACGCGGGTAAAAACAAGACTGTGCTGCTCTCCACCCACATCATGCAGGAGGTGGAGGCCATGTGCAGCCGTGCCGTCATCATCAACTACGGTCGCATTGTCGCCGACGAAAGCATGACGGGTCTCAATGCCAAGAAGCTCACCGAGCAGTTCCACAAGTTGACCATGAGTTAAAAAATACACCATTATGAATAGAACCGAGCTAATCAACCTCATCCACGAGCGCCGTTCGTTCCTCTGTGTCGGCCTCGATACCGACCCGGCCAAGATGCCCGAGCACCTGCGTACGGCCCAGGATGGCATCTTCCAGTTTAACCGCGCCATCATCGACGCCACCATCGACTTCTGTGTAGCCTACAAGCCTAATCTGGCTTTCTACGAGGCATTGGGCATCGAAGGGCTGCGTCAGCTGAAACTCACGATGGACTACCTTCATGGTCTCGGCAAGCCTGTTTTCACCATTGCCGACGCCAAACGCGGTGATATCGGCAACACCAGCGAGCGTTACGCCCGCGCCTTCCTCGACCCTCAAGGCGATTTCAACTTCGACGCCATCACCGTGGCCCCCTATATGGGTGCCGACAGCGTCACTCCTTTCACCGTCTACGACGGCAAATGGGTCATTCTGCTGGCCCTTACCTCAAACAAAGGGGCCTTCGATTTCCAACTTACCGAAGACAAAGAGGGTACGCCGCTCTACCAGCGCGTGCTCGAGAGCTCCAAGCAGTGGGGCTCAGAGGAGAACATGATGTACGTAGTCGGTGCCACCAAAGCCCAGATGCTCACCGACGTACGCCGCATCGTCCCCGGCAGTTTCCTGCTGGTGCCCGGAGTGGGAGCCCAGGGTGGCAGCCTCGAGGAGGTGTGCCGCTATGGCCTTAACAACGATTGTGGCCTGCTCGTCAACTCGTCGCGCGGCATCATCTATGCCTCCAACGGCACCGACTTTGCTGAGGCCGCCGGCCGTGAAGCCCAGAAACTGCAGCAGCAGATGGCTGCCTGTCTCAAATAGACATCAGTCATGAAACTCAGAAGTATCTGCCTTGCGATGGCGGCCATCGTGCTTTTCGGCGCCTGTCAGCGCGAAGGCACCGGCCAGATCGAGCTCATTATCGAACAAATCGGAACCCCCAACGCCAAATTGGCCGTCCAACAAGACAGTATGGCCGTCTGGAACGCTGGCGACATAATCAACTTCAACGGCACTCAGGTGCCTGTCGTCCGCGACGACAACACCCACGCCTACATCAGCGATGCCGCCTCGCAGACGGTCAACAGCGCCTGCTTCCCTGCCGACCTGTGCCAGAGCAACATCAACGCCCCCACCGTCACCGTCAGTCTACCTGCTGAGTATCATTACCGTACCTCGGGCGGAGCCCAGCTGCTCGACATGCCCATCATGGCGCGTGCCGCCGAGGGCAACCCGCTGCGCTTCCGCCATCTCACCGCCGCCCTCTGCCTTATCCTCACCAACACCCAGGGCGTACCCCTCACCATCGACTACATCACCGTCGCCAGCGATGCCTATCAGCTCAGTGGCGAACGCACCATCGACATGGACGACCTCGAGACCGTCGACGGAATAACTGCACCGGAAGGCCCCACCCGCCAAGTAACCATGCTCTTCGACCGCCAGCGCCTGGTGCTCAACAACAACGAAACCTGCAAGGTGCTCATACCGGTGCCGCCCGTAGGTGCCAACAACCACTTCACCGTCACCGTCAGCAGTCGCCACGAAGGCGGCCGCTACAACTACTCATCCGAACAGCACGGCGGTGGCGAACTGCCGCGTAACATGCTGGCATACGCTGCTTTCGGCATGAAAAACGCAACGCCCACCGACCTTTTCGACGCTGCCGGCGGCAGCCCCAAGCGCTACCATCTGCGCCGTAGCACCGACCTGGTCGCCTTTGCCGAGGCCGCCAACGCCGGTTGGAGCATGACGAGCGGCAGCACTCTCTACAGCGCTTGCAACTACAGCCTGGCGAATGATATAGACATGAGAGATGTACCCTTCAACATGATAGCTACCTACACGGGTACAAACATCTACGGCAACAGTCATACCATCAGCCACCTCACCATTACTGGCGCTGATGGCTATTGTGCTCTATTTAAGAGCCCCAGCGGATTGACAGTCAAGAACCTCACCCTGAGCGATGTGAAGTTGCAGCATCCATCCTACAATGTCGCTAGTAAGTCGGTCTACCTTGGTGCCCTTATAGCCAATGCTACAGGTGGTGCCGTGCTGACTTCGTGCAGTGTCAACGGCCTCACGATTGACCATGCCTTCAGCGGTAAGGCCAACGACATACGTTTCGGCGGGTTGGTTGGCTACCTGCAGGGCGGTGGTACCCTGAGCTCATGTTCTGCAACCATCACGTCGACTGGCTATACATTCGATGCCACCAACTGTTATTACGGCAGTCTTTTGGGCTATTGTACCAGTTCTGGTGCCAGCTTAACCCTCAATACCTGCACAGTGACAAACTCCGCGCTGACCATTACTTCCACACAAAATCTTGCGGTAGGAGGCATTGTGGCCTATTCTTCGGGCAACTACATCAGACTTTTGGGCTGTACGTGGTCATCAGCCATGGCAGTTGAGAGCACTTATGCCTCTTCACCGACACCGACGGTTTACGCCGGGCGGCTTATAGGTCAATATACAAAGGGCTCAAATGGAAGTCGTGATGTCTCGGGAACCTCGGCAACAGGTAGTATCAGTGTTACGAAAAGCGGTGTAACGACAACGGTCAACGAGAACATCGGAATTATATTTTAAGATAAACACCTATCCGACAGGCGGTTGCGGGATTTCAACATTTCTATTGCCCTTTAGCTCAGGTAAATACGCTGAATCCTTGCTGAAAGCTAGCTGAACCCTTGCTGAAAACATGGGAGTTGTCAGGGATTATATAGGGAGTTATCAGCTAGATAGCAGGTAGACTTGCTGTATTACAGTGGTTTACAATGTTTATACCCTCATAATCCATTGACTTGCAAGTTTGTAGGGTTTCGTTTTTTGGGGTTTTTTGACTTGTAGCATTGTTGTCGGCGGTGAAAAACAATTTTGCAGTTTAAGGATTTTTTTGTATTTTTGCCGATTGAAATATGGACAGACGAAGTCAGTAATAATAACATAAAATATTGTAATCATGTACACTAAGTTTCAACAGCATCTTCAGAAGGAGCTGGCCGACATCGAGGCCGCCGGTCTGTACAAGCACGAACGTATCATCGAGAGCCCCCAGGGCGCCGAGATTATGGTGAAGGGCAAGAAGTGCCTCAACTTCTGCGCTAACAACTACCTCGGTCTGGCCGACAACCCCGAGCTCATCGAGGCTGCCAAGAAGGGCATGGACGCCCGTGGCTATGGTATGGCTTCGGTCCGCTTCATCTGCGGCTGCCAGGACTTGCATAAGCAGCTCGAAAAGAAGATTGCCGAGTTCTTCGGCACCGAGGACACCATCCTCTACGCTGCCTGCTTCGACGCCAACGGCGGTGTCTTCGAGCCCCTTCTGACCGAAGAGGACGC
>JAEEGL010504947.1_pt1 | contig 11052 bp, 7 predicted proteins | sample 9134231 | NCBI WGS metagenome assembly JAEEGL01 (sample SAMN16246548, study PRJNA631951) | gut metagenome | biome: gut microbiome; feature: rumen; material: fiber-attached | host: Bos | place: Iran: Karaj | collected 2018-10
AACGGTCAGTTCGGCATGCGTGCAGTTGGGCGTGCAGATGCTGACTGCATCGCAGAGGGAAAACAGTTCATCCAAGCTGCTGCAGGCTTTTGTTCCGGTCAGGCCCAGCTTCTCAACATACCCGGCAGCCCGGCCTTCGATCAGATCGTAACAGGCAGTGATCTGAGCATCCTTGCAGCGCTGATAAGCGGCGATATGACTGCGCGCGATCCCGATCAGACTGCCGCAGCCGATGATTCCGATGCGTACCATATTGTCTTCTCCTCTTTTTATAATATATTAAATATAGATTCCAAATACTCTTTACCGTCCAGCAGCCCTTCCTGTACCTTTTCGATACTGCCTTCATATGCAGCATCCTCGTGTTCCAGACTGATGGTCCCGTTAAAGCCGACTGCTTTCAAAGCGGTCAGCAGTTTTTTCCAATCCAGTTCGCCCCGGCCGGGGATGACGTACTGCCACCAGGAAAAGTCCGTCAGTATGCCGGTGCGTGCCAGCCTCGCGCGGTCGATGCGGGCATCCTTAGCGTGTACATGAAAGATCAGTTCCGCAAATTCTTCGATCGGCTGATATGGGTCGATCATTTCCCAGACCAGATGGCTGGGATCATAGGCCAGACCGAGCCGATCGCTCTTGAGACGCTCAAAAATACGCTGCCACATCACGGGGGATATGGCGATATTGCCCATGAGCGGGCAGTTTTCAAAGCATAGCTTCACATTGTGCTTTTCTGCGAGCTCTGCCAGTGGTGCGAAAAGCTCCGTGACCTTATCCAGAGAGCGCACAGGAATGCGTCTGATCATATTCCCGCGGTCCTTTACAGCGGGATCACGATCATAGATCCCTTCTTCGATACGCTTGTCGATCCCAGTCGAGGTAACGACTTTTTCAATGCCCAGCGCTCCGGCAAAAACGATGCGTTTTTTCAGTTCGGATAAATGCTGCTCAGCTTCCTCGGGGTTTGTGCTCAGATAATTCCGGCAGTAGATCAGCGCGGTAATACTGATCTTCTTTTCTGCCAGTACCTGTTCAAAGGCATCCCGCTCCAGCGGCAGCATAGGCCCGCACTCAAGATCGGAAAAGCCATGATCCGCAGCCCAGGAAGCGACATCGGGCAGGGTCGTGAACCGATCACCGCCGCTGCGCCTGGCTTGCTCTACCAGTGCGTTTGTCAAGAAACCGATGCGCATGGGTAAACTCCTTTTTAAATCATGTGATACAGAAAGGCCGTGGAAAGACCGGATTCCCCGGCTCGCTTTCCACGGCGAATCCACAGATCGATCAGAGATCATTCCTGCGGTCAGAGCCTATGTTCTGCCGCAGGAGCATTATCAGAAACGATTACTGAAGCGCGGCGTAGTCTTCAGCGGTATAGGGCTGGCCGGCGACCCAGTTGCTGAACTCGAGCTCGGCGAAGTCGATACCGACAGTAGCGCAGGCAGCCTGCCAGGCAGCCGTCTCAGCGGTGGACAGATTAGCCAGATAATCCATGGGCTCATCAATGGCCTCGCTCAGGATACCCTGGGCAATGTTGGCCAGAGAAGGAGTGGAGCCGACAACAGCAGAGTAGAAGTCATAGAACTTTACATCGCGGCTGGTAGCGATCGGGATATCGATGCACTTGGAAGCGGCTTCGTAGTATTCCTTCATGACGGGATCCACCATGTTGGCTTCGTTGACGCCCTTGATCACGGAGACATAGGAACCGGACTTCACGACGTCAGCCTGATAGTGATAGGTCTCGTTGTCATAGAGAGCTTCCAGATAACGGGCAGCAGCTTCGGGATACTTGGTCTTGGCATAGATGCCCATCCAGGGGCCGCCTTCAACGTTGGCTACATAGCCGTTGTCAGCACCCTTGGGAGGAACCATGACGCCATAGTTGAGTTCGGGATGGTCGTTTGCCCAGGTGCCGATGCACCACAGGCCCTGGCACAGGAACGCAGCCTTGCCCTGGGCGAAGAGCTCGCGGGCTTCGGGAGCGGAGATGGAAGAGGTGTCGGGATACAGGCTGCCGTCAGCCACGATGCCCTGGAGCAGTTCGACGGCGGCACGCATTTCATCAGTATCATAGGGAACGCGGCCATTCACGGTCAGAGCACGGCCGTTGATGGAGATCTTGGCACCAGCGGACTGAGCCAGAGCGCGGAGCAGGATGTCGCAGCGGTTCGCCTGGTTGCCGCCTTCGATGAGGCCCCAGTAACGGCCGGCGCCCGTCTCGGTGATGACTTTGCAGGCATTGCGGAACTCTTCAAAGGTGGTGGGAACTTCCAGACCGCACTCGGCCAGGATGTCCTTGTTATAGAAGATCATGGAGTTGCTCAGGGAGCCGGATTCGGGAACAGTGTACAGAACGCCGTTCTTGCGCTGTACGCCCTCAGCCAGAGTGCCTTCGATGAAGGAATCAACGAACTCCTTGGAGACATAGTCTTCCATGGGCAGGAACCAGCCTTCGTTAACGGCAGTGGTCAGGTTCAGGGTGGTGGGAACGGGGAACAGGTCGGGACCTTCGCCGTTCTGGATAGCGCCGACTACGGTGCTGTTGAACTGGTCAATGGTCAGCTGGGTATACTCGATCTTGATGTCGGGGTTGTTGGCCATGAATTCCTCATGGAACTTCTGGCGGTAAACCAGAGTAGAGTCAGACCAGTCATAAATGCGCAGGGTAATGGGTTCATCAGCCAGAGCGGCCATGGAACCACACAGACCCAGCAGCATCACTGCTGCCATCAAAAGGGCGATGCGGGAAAGAATGCTTTTCTTCATGATGAGTGCCTCCTTAATATTTTTAGAGCAATTGAGTGCTCTTAAGGAACAAGGTTCGTGCGTGCTGTCAGGTGAAGATCATCCCTTGACAGCACCGGCCATGCCGTTGATGAAGAACTTCTGGAAAGCGATGAACACGATGATGATGGGTACCATTGCGATCGCGCCGCCGGCGCAGATGCCGGTCCAGTCCACGGTATTCTCACCCTTGAAGGCATACAGACCGACTGCCAGGGTACGCGCAGCGGGATTGTTGAGGGTGAGGATCAGCGGAAGCTGGAAAGCGTTCCATGTCCACAGCGATTCCATAATGATGACGGTGGTCGAGATGGGCGAAGACAACGGCATCATGACGCTTACAAAGGTGCGTGCGAAGCCGCAGCCGTCGATCTTTGCCGCTTCCTCCAACTCATTGGGCACGGTGGAATAATAGCTGGAGAAGAGAAGCAGGAATACCACGTGCGCACCGCCGGCGCCGGAGAGGATCAGACCGAGGCGGGTACCCAGCAGGTTCATGCCTTTTACGATCTGGTATACGGGGATCAGGGTGGAGACGAGCGGGATGCAGATGGAGGACAGGAAGACAGCCATCAGCACATTGCGCCCGACAAACTTATACCGTCCCAGCACATATCCGGCCATGTTGGTCATGATCAGAACCAGCAGTACGGAGAATACCGTAACGATGACGGAATTGAGGAAGTATACAGCGAAATTGGCCTTGCCCCAGACGCGGACATAATTCTCCAGTGTGACCGTAGCCGGCAGCAGCGTCAGCTGCTCCTTGAAGAAGTCAGCCTGCGGCTTGAAGGAGGAGATGATGGTCCATACGATGGGATAGATCCAGATCAGGGAGCAGACGGTCAGGATGACATTGATCACAATGCGCCAGGGCTGGAGCATCTTCAGACGTTTCACGGAAGTGCGTTTCTGAGCCGTTACCATTCTTGGTTTCCTCCTTTCTTACTGCAGCTTCTGCAGCTTGCCCTTGAGGGCATTGAGCACTGCTCCGATGAAGATGACCACGATGCCGAACATCGTAGCGGCGGCAGAAGCGTAGCCGAATCTGGGCAGGCCCATATCGGAGGTGAAGGCGGTACGGTATACGAAGGTGGCGATCACGTCAGTGGCAAAGAAGGGACCGCCGCCGGTCAGAGTCTGGATCAGGTCGAATGCCTTGAGGGAGTTGATCGTGCACAGGATCAGGATGATACCGGCAGTAGGCGCAATGATGGGCATGACGACGCTGAAGAACGTCCTGCTGCGGGTGGCACCGTCCACGCTGGCGGCTTCAATTACATCATTGGGAACGCCCTGCAGGGCAGCCAGCCAGTAGATCATGTAGGTGCCCATGTCCTTCCACACAGAGACATACACTACTGTGCGCATGGCATACTTGGCATTGCCCAGCCAGTTGATCTTCTTGCTGATCAGGTGTGTGCTCAAAAGCACATTGTTGATGATACCGGTGGAAGACCAGATGAAGATCATCACGATACCAACGATTGAAGCCGTGACCACGACCGGCACGAAGAGGGATACTCTGTAAGCAGTGCGTGCTTTCAGCTTCTGGTCATTGAGCAGATAGGCAAAGAAGAGGGAAATGACCACTTCCAGCGGAACGACCATGATCATGTAGCGGAAACTGTTTTTGAATGCGCCCCAGAACAGTGAATCCTGCAGCAGATTCTTATAGTTGTCCAGCCCAACATAGGTCATATTGGAAGTCATTCCGGACCAGTTGAACAGCGAGTAGTATACCGAGCACAGGATCGGGTATCCCTGAAACAGGAGATAGAAGATCAGTGTGAGGGATACGAAGGCCCAGCACCACAGATTCAGCTTTACCCAGTTTTTCTGCTGTGCGGGATTCCGCCTTGCCCGGATGGCTTTTTGGCTCATTTGCTTGCCTCCCCTTTATTTATCATCGGGAACTGATTCTTTCAGTCCCGTATATTTCGTCATGACTTCGATCGCCCGGTAAACGTCGTAGTCCATGGGATACTGCGTTTCCCTTTCGCGCACGATGCGGCAGAAACTGTCAAAGGCGGTTCTCATATCATTGTCATCGCCCTGCGTCAGGGCCGCGACCGCGTCCGCATACGCGGCATTCTGCCGGAGCGTGGAGCGGTAACGGCACATGATTGGATCACAGGTTTCCGGAAGCGCAGCCTCTTCGTCACGGGATAGATCTCCGATCCTGCGGTAGCGCTGCGTCAGGTCCTTTCGGAGCCGGGGACCGTTGGCGTTGGCGTAATCCGTATCGCACAGTGCGGATACTGCTTCAAAGTACTGCTTTGCCCGGCCGGCATACTCTCCGTAAAGCCCGGAAAAGTAATCGTCCGTAATTTCTTCCGGTCCGGCATCATCTCCCCAGAGCATCCTGCCCATCAGGTAGATCGGCAGTGCATTGGGCATCATGACCCGCAGTTCCTGACAGGCGATCATTCCCTGGAAACCGAGGGAACGGATGCGTTCCAGGTCTCGGTAGAGCGTCCCTGCGATCTTCATGTATCCGGGATCCCCGTAATGCGCGCGCCCCAGGTGATAGTCATAGATGAAAGCATCGCCCGGGAAGATCTGCTTCCATGCCGCGTAATACCGCAGGTTTTCCTGCAGATCCAGAGGCAGTGTCATGGCATTGCGGCGGAAGGGCGGAAGCCTGCCCGGCTCGACGGCGGGGGGATAGGAGGTCTCAAACGTGCGGGAGATCGGAGCAAACATCAGGACGAAACGTTCCGGGTGGCGGATGCGCTCTGTCCTGGGGGGATAGAGCAGTTCCTGATAGAGCAGGAACACGATCCGCGTGGAAAGACCTTCTTTGGTCAGCGCATCATCGATGCGGTTCAGAATGCATACATACTGATCAGACAGGGTGGTCTTCCGACAGTTTTCGCATTCGCAGAGATTGTTGTACGTGTCGGCCAGCCAGAAATGCAGGACAGCTGCTTCAGGATGTGAACGCGCATAGCTGACGACTTCATCGACCAGTGCCTGCTGTACATCATCCTGGGAATAGCACAGATTTGTATTGGAAGGAACTCCCCCAAAGAGACGCCGTTCGCCGTTCAGAAGTGCGATCCTGCTGCGAAGATGCTCGTCTTTGGGCTCCTCTTCCTGCTGCCAGCCGTTTCCCGCATATCCGAGTGCCTGTGCTGTCCATCCGTGCCCCGCACGGTGCAGGAGCAGCCCGCGCTTCGTGATCTCTTCCGCTATCGTGCGGTCATAAGCATCCTTGTCTGACTCAGTCAGCGGTTCCGACGGGAGCAATGGATTGTTCTGGTGCGAAGACCACCGTTCGATAAACACATCAGGCCGGAAGAACTGAAGGAAGAAAGTGTTCATGCCCGCCTTGGGCAGCCAGTCGATATAGGTCAGTGCCTGATCCAGTGAGACGGCGCCTTCTATGCAGACACCCCGGACGGCGTGTGCTGCGCGGCTTTCCTTCCTGGGCACGTTCAGCCGTTCCGGTCCGGTCAGGCGGGGGATAATGGTGAAATCCTTTCCGGGAGCGAAGAACTCAAACCCGAGTTCTTTCAAAAGCGCATATGCGCCGATTAGGACGCTCCTGGGATTGCTGCCGGTCACGATAACGCATTCCGGCATTGCTTCTATTACATAAGCGTCTGCTGCTTCATCTTCGCCGCTCTCCAGCTGGATGCGGGGCAGATCCTTTTCTGAAAGCCCTGCTTCGATAAGATACCTGCGGATCTCCGCTGCTGCAAAGTCTGTTGCGGGATGCGCCGCCGCTGCCGTCATTCCAATACTCCTTTTGGAGACCAAATCTTTCATATGAGCGCAGATAATTAATTTAACGAGTTAATAATATCAGACAAACAAGCACATGTCAACACGCATTTCTATATATTTTTCATGAAAATTTCTATTGACAAATCGCTCCCGGTTTGTTATTTTGTTAAATGAATAAATTAATTATAAGGAGAGGACTGGCATGGAGCTGTACAAGGACCGGACACAGCCTGTGGAAAAACGCGTTGAGGATCTTCTGTCGCGCATGACACTGGAGGAGAAAGTGGCGCAGCTGTGCGGAGATCTTCCTGCCGGGTTTATGAAGGACGGCCGGGTATCGATGGAAGTGCTGCGCGAAAAGTTCCCGCACGGGCACGGGCGTTTTACCCAGTACTCCCTGACCGGGATAATGGATCCTGTGCAGATCGCCGAAATCAGCAACACTCTTCAGAAATACTTCGTTGAGGAGACCCGTCTGGGCATTCCCGTAGCGCTGCAGGCGGAAAACCTTTGCGGCTATCCGGGCGCGGAAGGCACGATCTTTCCGGCCCAGATCAATGTCGGCAGCACCTGGATGCCGGAACTGGCGGAGGAGATGGCGGAAGTCATTGGCCGCGAGAGCCGCGCGGTAGGCATCAACAGCGCCATGAGCCCGGTCATCGACGTGTCCCGGGATCCCCGCTGGGGCCGTACCTATGAGACTTATGGTGAAGACCCATACCTGGTCAGCCAGATGGGTATTCATTACATCCGCGGCATGCAGGGCGACAAGCAGTCCGGTCCTGCGTGCATCGCCAAGCATTTTCTGGGCTATTCCGACAGTCAGGGCGGTCTGAACTGCGCTGTGAGCCGCATCAATGACCGGGAACTGTATGAAGTTTTCGCTACGCCTTTTGAAGCTGCGGCAAAGGAAGCCGACGTATCCGGCATGATGGCCAATTACGGAGAGATCGACGGCCAGTGCGTGGGCGCGAACAAGAAGATCGCGCGTACACTGCTCCGCGATACCATGGGCTTCCGCGGAATGCTGACCAGTGACGGTGCCGGCATCATGAAGATGTACAACTTCTTCCATATCGCTTCCTCTTATAAAGAGGCGGGCCTGCTCGCAAAGAAGGGCGGTCTGGATACGGAGATCCCGGTAGGCGGCGCGTTCAGACAGCTTCCGGATTACGTGCGCAGCGGCGAACTGGATGAGGCACTCATTGACGAGTCCGTCCGGCGCATCCTGACGATCAAGTTTGAATACGGTCTTTTCGAGCATCCCTATGTGGATGTTGATAAGGTCAGGGCCGCGATGTGCAGCGAAACAAAAACAGCCCTGAGCCATAAGATCGCAGAAAAGTCCATTACACTTCTGAAAAATGACGGCGTGCTGCCCCTGAAAAAGGGAATGAAGCTGGCTGTGATCGGCCCCCATGCGGACAGCATGCGCTATCCTATCAGCGGCTATACTTATCCCGCCTATATTGAAATGATGAAGGCAGGGGAGAAGGATGAAGGCTCTGTGACCTTCAACGGTATAGCGGACGAGGCGGCCAAGGAGAAGACCGGAGGCAAGCCGAAGAAGGCCGGAAGCAATATGTTCGCTTCCATACTGGCGCTGTTCGATGAAGAGAGCCGGGAGAAGCTGGATGATCTGCCTTCACTGCTCAGGAAGATCGGTGCACGCAGCCTGCGCTCCGTGCTGGAGGACAGATTCAGCGTGACCTATGCCCAGGGCTGCGACATCATCCGCGAGGATACTTCCGGCTTTGACGAAGCCGTCGCGGCGGCCAGCAGCAGTGATGCCGTGATCCTGGCAATGGGCGGCAACTGCGGCTGGGTCAATGTCACAGGCGGAGAAGGCAAGGACCGCAGCCATCTGGGACTGCCGGGCGTACAGCAGCAGCTTCTGGAAGCGGTCTGTGCAACGGGGAAACCCGTCGTGCTGGTACTCTATGGTCCCGGCGTATTCGCGCTGCCGTGGGCTGCAGAGCATGTATCCGCCATGATCCAGGCTTTCATGCCCGGACCGGAAGCCGGGAAGGTGGTCGCGGATGTACTGGACGGCACAGTGAATCCCGGCGGGCATCTGACCTTCAGCATTCCTCATCATATCGGCCAGCTGCCTCTGGTATATAATCATCGTGTGGGTTCCGGCTATTCTTCCGGCGGAGATGAGACGGCCAGCGCCATTTTCTCCGGCGGCTATGTGGATGATACCGACAGGCCGCTGTTTCCCTTCGGACATGGCCTGAGCTACACTTCCTTCGAGGTCAGCCCCATGATGCTCTCTTCGACTGAGCTTCCGACGGATGGACAGATCGAGGTAGCCTGCACGGTCAGGAATACCGGTGATCGTGCCGGCGATCAGGTGATCCAGTTGTACTATCACTTCTCCGGAGCGCATGTGATCCGCCCCAACATGCAGCTGGTGGCGTTCAGACGCGTACAGCTGCAGCCCGGTGAAAGCAAGCGCATCGTGTTCCATCTGGAAGCAGCCGGCCTTGGGTATTATAATGAAGATATGGTCTTCGGCGTTGAGCCTGGTCCTGCGGAACTGAAACTGGGCGTCAGCAGCGATGAGATCATCGATACGCAGAACATACACCTGACGGGCAGTCCTGTTGATCTTATGGGCAGACGTTCTTATACCTGCCGGACGGAGATTGAGTAAACAAACAATAATGAAATGAGGTGCATACTATGCTAGTTCCCATGCGAGCCATTCTGGAGGCTGCTGACACGTACCGCTATGGTCAGGCCGCCTTTAACATGAACAGTTTCGGTCAGGTCGAAGCAGCAGTCCGCATTCATGAGCTGATGCATTCCGGCGCGATCCTGCAGGGTGCGGAAGCCAGCAATGCCTACATGGGCGGTGCCGAGGACTTCATGCATGGCACGATCGAGCAGAAGCGCAAAGGCGCGAAAGCGATCGGCGACGCCGTGAAGGCCTGCGGTGAAAACAGCCCCGTCCCCATCGCGCTGCATCTGGATCATGGTAAGACGCTGGAGAGCGTGAAGGCATGCATCGACGGCGGATACACCTCTGTCATGATCGACGGCAGCAGCCTGCCTTATGAAGAGAACGTGGAGCTGACCCGTGAAGTAGTCAAGTACGCGCATCCCTACGGCGTGACCGTTGAAGGCGAACTGGGCGTACTGGCGGGAGTGGAGGACCATGTGTTCTCAGCGAGCAGTACATATACGAACCCCATGCAGGCGATCGACTTCTTCAAAAAGACCGGCTGTGACGCGCTGGCCATCAGCTACGGCACCTGCCACGGCGCCAACAAGGGCAAGGATACCCGGATCCGCCGTGAGATCGCCATCGCGACCAAAGAATGCATGATGCATGAAGGCATCCGCGGCTTCCTGGTCAGCCATGGTTCTTCCACCGTTCCCCAGGAATATGTACAGCAGATCAACGAGATGGGCGGGCAGCTGGAGAATGCTTTCGGCATCGATGTGAACCAGCTGGTAGATGTGGCAAAGTGTGGCATCAACAAGATCAATGTGGATACGGATATCCGCCTTGCCTGCACGAGGAACATCCTGAAGCTGTTCCTGGACAATCCCGAACTTCAGTCAAGCGCCGCCATCGGTGATATTTTCGCCCGTATGAAGGCTAATCCCAAAAACTTTGATCCGCGGAATTATCTGCAGAGCATCATCGATACCGTGATCACGGGGAATATCCCGAATGCCGATGTAGCAAAGATCGTCGAGTGCATGAAGGATGGCGTGATGGAATCCGTTGCGCCTCTGCTGGTGCAGTTCGGCAGCTACCGCAAGAGTCATCTGATTCAGCCGGTCACCCTCGAAGAAATGGCCGACCGCTACAAGAAGGAGGGCATCTGATCATGAAGCATCTGTGCCTGAACCTGAAGCGCTTTGACGTCCCTGCCTGCATGGGCGGCGTCAACCGGCTCGCGGACGGCAGTGCCTGGGCAAAGACCATCGTGGAAGCCGTCAGGGATGAGCTCGAAAAGTATAACGGTGCCGCGCGGTTCCCCATGTATTTCCCGGAAGCGCATGTGATCCCGGCCACCCAGGCAGCGGGTAACAGCAGCGTGATCGAAGCCGGCTGCCAGAGCGTGTACCGTCAGGATGTGGCTCCCGGAGTCAACTTCGGCGCATACACCACCAACCGTCCCGCTGCTGCCATGAAGGCGCTGGGCGTAAAGAGCACGATCATCGGCCACTGCGAGGAGCGCGCGGATAAGCTGGGCGTCCTGCAGGAAGCCGGCGTCACGGATACCGCTGCGGTCAACAGGCTGCTGAACAAGGAGATCGCCTGTGCCGTGAGCCAGGGCCTGACCGTTACCTACTGCATCGGCGAAAAGGCCGAGGAGCGGGACCACTGGCAGGATGTGCTGAAAGAACAGCTGTCCATCGGCCTGGAAGGGATCGACACAAAGAACGTGATCATCGCGTATGAACCCATCTGGGCTATCGGTCCCGGCAAGGTCCCGCCCGGAGCGGACGTCATCGCGCCGATCGCGAGGTTCATCAAGGAACAGACCGGCGGCATGCCCGTAGTCTACGGCGGCG
>JAEEGL012127037.1_pt1 | contig 11052 bp, 9 predicted proteins | sample 9134231 | NCBI WGS metagenome assembly JAEEGL01 (sample SAMN16246548, study PRJNA631951) | gut metagenome | biome: gut microbiome; feature: rumen; material: fiber-attached | host: Bos | place: Iran: Karaj | collected 2018-10
ATATACGCGCCGTAATGGTTGCCGGCGAAATCGATGATCCCCCACGCGCCCAATGTTGCCGCGAGGGCGCCGGTCGCCGTAATGACAATCAGTGCAATGACCAGGATCATGGATGCAGACAGTTTCTTTGCCACGGGTTTCTCTCCTCCTTCTGCCGCGATGATGCGCTGGGCCAGCCAGGGTTCGGCCTTCATGGCGGAGAGGCGGCGATCCATGGATTCTTTGAACTCAGTCCGCGTAATCTTCTGATTCATCGAGCTCTCTCCCTTCCAGCAGGTTCTTCAGCTTTTCACGTCCCCGTTTCAGCCGGCAGGATACCGAAGAATGGGATATCCCCAGCGCTTCCGCGATTTCGTTGACATTCAGTCCCTGATAATAATAGAGCAGGATCACTTCCCGCAGTTTGCGCGAAAGCCGCATGACGGCGTTCGCCAACTCTTCATCGCGTTCATCGTACGGTGCATCGGCCGGTTCAGGCAGCATATCCGGCGTCACATGACGGTTCATGAAGCGGAACCATCCGGAGTGGTTCATGTCATAGCAGGTATGCATGGCTATTTTCATGATCCAGGTTTTTATGCCGGATTCCCCGCGGAACGACTCCATGGTCCGGTATACCTTCAGGAAGGTTTCCTGCATGGCGTCCTCGGCCAGCGTCTTGTCGCAGAGACTGAGGAAGCACATGCGGAGGACCTGGTCCTTATACCGGTCCACCAGCTGCACAAATGCCTGATCGCGATTCGGAGCAGTGTCCGGGCCCGAAACATTGCTCACGTGTCGTTCACCTCCTACACCCCTATAGACTGACAACAGGGGATGAAATGTTGCATTTTCCCGAAAACAATTTTGCAGGGCATAAAGAACGGGCAGCCGGATGCATCGGCTGCCCGCCGCAATACCGCCGGGTTCACCATGAGACAAGACAAGAAGAGGATCAGGAAAGCCTGAAATCCTGAACGAGGCTGTGCAGTTCCGGGATCGGCTCCTCCAGGCAGTACATCCGCATGCGGCCGAAGCCGGACAGGCAGAAAGAACGCTCCCCGGTGACGCTGTCCCGGTGGAAACGGAGCTGGAAACGGCGGTATTGCGCGCCCTGTTTCCGGATGATGGTCAACCTGCACTTCCTCATTGTTTTCAGCCTCCTTACCTATTAGACGATTCAGGAGGCTGTTTTGTTACGCAAAAATGAAAAAAATTACATATTTTTTTAAAAAGACATGCGGACCGGAAAAAAAGAGGCGGCTGTTACGACATTTTCCGGTAGGCGCGGGGGGTGACGCCGTATTTCTTTTTGAAGGAATCCTTGAAGTAATTGCTGTCGGAAAAGCCACAGCGCAGGGCGATCTCGGTGATGGAATCGCCGGTGGTAACGAGTTCCTGCGCGGCGTGGTGCAGGCGGATAAATACCATGTACTCGTGCAGGCCGATGCCGGCGCTGAGGCGGAACTTGCGGGTGAGGTAATTGGGCGAGAAGCCGACGGCCCGGGCCACATCCTCCGTGCTGATGGGATGGTTGTAGTTTTCACTGATATAACGGGCGGCGCGGAGAATCTGCTGGTCGTTGGTGCGGATCTCGCCGGCGGTGCCCGGATGGAAGACGCATACCCGGGAACATGTGAGCAGCAGGATATGCAGCAGGCTGCGGCGGAGGAACGGGGAGAGGGGATCGCTGTTCCTGTCTTCCGCCACCAGCCGGGCTACGGACTGTTCCACCTCCGGGAGGGAGGATTCCGGCACCTGGAAGATGCCGGCCTCGGAAAAGAAACGGCCGCCGCCGGGCATGCAGGAAAGGACGTCATCCGGGACATCCTCGCGGCGGAAGAGAATGACGGAGCGCAGGCATTCGCCGTTATGATACCGGGTGTAATGGAGCATCATCGGCGGAATGAGGATAAAGTCCCCGGTGTGCAGGTCGTTGATGCGTTCGTTGATCAGGACCCGGCATTCGCCGCGGTGGACGTAGAACAGCTCATAGCAGCTGTGGCAGTGGTGGCCGGTCATGACAAAGCCGGAATCGCGCAGGTGCGTTTCCGCGTGGACACCATCCGTGCCATACACATTGGAAGGAATGCGGTCCGCCATTTTTTTCTCCTCCGGTACTGTTGAAAAATCAGTATTTCCACCAAATAATAGCGTTATTTCAGCAGAAATGCAACAAAAACAATGATAGAATACAGTTCCGGCGGCAGCCTTTTTTGCCATGCGCCGACCGAACGGAACAGAGGAGTATCCGATTTATGCTGACGAAACAGATCAGGTGGCTGTGGGAAAACATGGACGCCAGGTACCGCCGGCGCCATGTCATTGCCCTGTGCATCTGCGTATTTACGTGCGTCCTGCTGCTGGTGAACCCCACCGTGTCGCAGCGGATTATTGACGAGGTAATTATGCCGGGAAACCCGGAGCCGCTGCTGGGACTGCTGGCCCTGATGCTGGCCGTGAAGCTGGGCCGCGAGGGCCTGCGGTACATGATGGTCATTTTCCTGGAGACGGACTCCCAGAACGTGATCTTCAATCTGCGGAAGAGCCTGTTCTCCAAGATGCAGTACAACGACATGCGATTCTTCGACGCCCACCGGACGGGCGACCTGATGACGCGTATGAGCGCCGACCTGGACTGGTGCCGGCACTTCCTGGCCTATATCGACTACCGGATCATCGACGCGGTCTGCACCTATGTATTCTCGACGGTGTACCTGCTGACGGTGAACTGGAAGCTGACGATGCTGCTGATGATCATCACGCCGATCCTGATGGTGATCACCCGGTTCCTTTCGAAGCATATCCGGCCGCGGTTTGTGCACATGCGTGAAAAGCTGTCGGAGATGAACACCGCGGCGCAGGAGAACATTGCCGGCAACCGCGTGGTGAAGGCGTTTGCCCGGGAGGATTACGAACGGGAGCGCTTTGAGGAGAAGAATTCCGCGTTCATGGACGCGCACCTGCGGATCAACAAGCTGTGGCTGACGTTCTTCCCGATGATTGAACTGCTGGTGAACGCAATCCAGCTGGTGACCGTGTTCGTGGGCGGTATCTTCGTGATTACCGGGGAGCTGGAATCCGTAGGCCAGCTGGCGATTTTCACCGGCCTGAGCTGGGCGGTGTCCAACCCGATGCGCGAGCTGGGCAACCTGATCAACGACCTGTCCCGCTTCTCCACCTCCGCCGCGAAGGTGATGGAGCTGCAGTACGCCCAGTCCGAGATTGCCGACGCGGAGGACGCGGAGGACCATGAGCGCCTGCGCGGGGAGATCGAGTTTGACCACGTTTCCTTCGCCATTGACGGAAAACCCATCCTGAAGGACGTGACCTTCCGGGTGCCGGCGGGACAGACCGTGGCGGTGATGGGCCCGACGGGAAGCGGCAAGACCACGCTGATCAGCCTGCTGGCGCGGTTCTATGACACCACCGGGGGCCGGGTGCTTGTGGACGGCTGCGACGTGAAGCAGTGGAAGCTGCACCAGCTGCGTGCCGGCATCGGCACCGCCACCCAGGACGTCTTCCTCTTCTCGGATACGGTGGAAGGGAATATCGCCTTCGGCGCGCAGGATCTGACGCTGGACGAGGTGAAGGACTTCGCCCGCCGGGCGGACGCGGCGGAGTTCGTGGACAGGCTGCCCGAGGGATACGACACCATCATCGGCGAGCGCGGCGTCGGCCTTTCCGGCGGCCAGCGGCAGCGGATCGCGCTGGCGCGGGCGATGGCCGTGAAGCCCGGCATCCTGGTGCTGGACGACACCACTTCCGCCGTGGACAGCGAAACGGAGCAGTACATCCAGCAGCAGCTGCGGGAACTGCCCTTTGAATGCACGAAGTTCATCATTGCCCAGCGGATTTCCTCCATGCGGGACGCGGACCTGATCCTGGTGGTGGAGGACGGCACGATCACCGAGCAGGGAACCCACCGGGAGCTGCTGGAGAAGCGGGGCTATTACTGGCAGACCTACTGCCTGCAGTACGGAATTCCCATGACCGGCGAAGCGGAGGAAGAGGTGCAGCATGGCAAGGAATAAATTTGACGTTGACGAGCGGCTGGAATCGCCGTTTCAGCTGAAGCACCTGAAGCGGGCCTGGAAGTACATCGCCCGGCACCGGTACAAGATGATGCTGGCGCTGCTGATGAGCGCGCTGGCCAGCGTCGCGACGCTGTATATCCCCCAGATTACCCGGTGGGTGATCGACGAGGCGATCCCGGCGGGCAACACGCCGGAGAACATGGCGCAGATCGGGCAGCGGGCGCTGATGTTTGTGGGCATCGTGGCGATGAGCATCGTGTTCTTCACCGTGCGGTCCCGGATGATGGCCCACGTGAGCCAGCAGATCATCCACGATATCCGGAGCGACCTGTTCGCGCACCTGCAGAAGCTGCCCTTCAGCTACTACGACAGCCGGCCGGCCGGAAAGATCCTGGTGCGGGTGATCAACTACGTGAACTCCGTATCGGACATCCTGTCGAACGGCATCATCAACATGATCATCGAGATCATCACGCTGGTGTTCATCGTGATCTACATGTTCGCGACGGACGCGACGCTGGCGGCGGTGATCGTCTCCGGCCTGCCGGTATTCGCCTGCGTGATCATCCTGATCAAGCCCCGGCAGCGCAAGGCCTGGCAGAACCAGAGCAACAAGAACAGCAACTACAACGCCTACCTGGCGGAATCCATCGACGGCGTGCGGGTGAGCCAGCTGTTTGACCGGCAGGAAGTGAACATCTCGATTATGGAGCGGCTGGCCACGGCCTGCCGCCAGGCCTGGCTGCGGGCGGTAAAGATCAGCAACACGGTGTGGCTGAGCAGCGAGACGATGACCCAGCTGGTGCTGACGTTTGTGTACATCGCGGCCGCGTACTGGATCGGCGGCGGGAAGATGGCGTCCGCCGGCGTGATCCTGGCGATGACCGGGTATGTGAGCCGCTTCTGGCAGCCGATCACGAACCTGGCGAACATCTACAACAGCTTTGTGAACAACATCGCGTATCTGGAGCGGATCTTCGAGACGATGGACGAGCCGGTGGTCGTGGACGACGTGCCCGGCGCGGAGGAACTGCCGCCGATCAGCGGCGAGGTGGACTATGAGGACGTGACCTTCGCCTACGAAGAGGGCATCAACGTGCTGGAGCATATGAACCTGCACGTGAAAGCCGGGGAGAGCGTGGCGCTGGTGGGCCCGACGGGCGCAGGAAAGAGCACAGTCATCAACATGCTGTGCCGGTTCTACAACCTGAACGGCGGGCGGATCCTGCTGCACACGGAGGACGGAAAGGCGCATGACATCAGCCGGGTGACGCTGCACTCCCTGCGGTCCCAGCTGGGAATCATGCTGCAGGACAGCTTCATCTTCTCCGGCACGCTGATGGACAACATCCGCTACGGCCGGCTGGACGCCACGGACGCCGAGGTGAAGGAAGCCGCGAGGCGGGTGCGGGCGGACGAATTTATCCGGAAGCTGCCGGACGGATACAAAACCGAGATCCGGGAGCGCGGCGGCAACCTGAGCCAGGGCGAAAAGCAGCTGGTGGCCTTTGCCCGGACGCTGCTGAGCAATCCGGCAATCCTGATCCTGGACGAGGCGACCTCCTCCATTGACACGCAGACGGAAAAGCTGCTGCAGGAGGGCATCCAGGAGATGCTGAAGGGCCGCACCAGCATTATCGTGGCCCACCGGCTTTCCACGATCAAGAATTGCGACCGGATCCTGTACATCAGCGACAGGGGCATTGCCGAGCAGGGCAGCCACGACGAACTGATGGCAAAGCACGGGCTGTATTACCAGCTGTACACCGCCCAGGTGGGCGGGGACGCAGCCTGACCGGAATGATGATCCCGGGAGAGATGTAAAGGAAGCTTGACATTTCTCCCGGGATGTTTTATACTTTGAGATGTAAAGGAACCTTTACAGGATGAAAGGAGGCGGACCGGTGAAGAACAGGGTGGAGGAGCTGCGCCGGGAGCGCGGCCTGAACCAGGGGGAATTTGCCCGGGCGATCCGGGTTTCCCGGCAGACGGTGAGCGCCATCGAGACGGGGAAGTACAACCCGGCACTGGACCTGGCGTTCGCCATCGCGAAGTTTTTCGGAAAATCCATCGAGGACGTGTTTGAATACCAGGGAGGGAAAGCGATGTACTGCGAAAAATGCAGCCGCGTGTTTGACGGCGAACGCTGCCCCGTTTGCGGAAGCAGGCGGGTGCGGGAACCCGCGGACGGGGACCTGTGCTTCCTGGCGGAACAGGATTACCTGACGACCGGCATGGTGGAAGACGTGCTGAAGCAGGAAGGCATCCCGTTCCTGACCCGGGGCGTGATGGGCGCGGGCCTGGCCTTCAAGGCCGGACCGACGCTGGAACGGACCCGCTTCTATGTGACATACGACCGCCTGCAGCAGGCGGAAGAGGTTGTGGACGCGCTGCTGGGCGGCGGGGAAGAACCGGAAGAATAAAAAATGCGGACTGCAGTGCAAGCTGCAGTCCGTCTTTCTTCCGGGGCGTTTATTCAGCGGCGCTCATTCCGCAGGCTTCCAGGAGGAAGGCGGTTTCGGCCTCCAGCGCCTGCTCCGCGGCGGCGCCCGTGAATCCGTGACCCTGGCTGGGATAAACGATGAGCTTCGCATCGGGGAAGGTTTCGGCGGCCTTTTCGGAATACCGCAGGGGCACGATCGGATCCCTGTCCCCATGGAGGATCAGCACGGGACCGGGATAATCCGGGAGCATGTCGTAGAGGTCGAAGGAAGTGGCGTCCTCGTCGTACATGCGGCTGACTTTGACGCCCATGATGCTGACGGTTTCCGGGAAGGTGCCGTCCGCCTGCCTGCGGGCTTCGGAATCGTCCTGCAGGACGATGGCCGGGAACTCCAGCACGGCGGCCTTGATATCATCCGGACGCGAGGCGGAGACGTATGCCGAGACAAAACCGCCCTGGCTGGCACCCCACAGGAGGATGCAGGAGAAGCGCGGATCCGCTTTGAACAGGTCGATGACCGCGTTCAGGTCCGCCGCCTCGGTGAGGACGGACATATCCATCATCGTGCCGCTGCTGCGGGAGCCGAATCCGCCGCCGCAGAAGTCATAGCTGTATGCGGCAAAACCGTTGGCGGCGAAGCGGTCCGCAGCCGCCTGGCAGAAGGCGTGGTTGCCGCCGAAACCGTGGGACAGGATGACCAGGGGCACCGGATCACCGGATGCCGGGGTTTTCAGTACACCGTAGATATCTCCGTTCGGACCCGGGATGATGATTTCTTCCATATTCTTTTCCTCTGGAAACGCGGGAACGGAGACTGAACACAGCACTGCCAGAATCAGAAATGCCAGGACAAACCGCCGGACCATAGAAGCTCCCTCCCTGATTATAACTGGATTGCAGAAGACAGTATAAGCCATTCCGGAGCCGGCGTCAAAACCCGGGTTTCGTGCCGCAGTAAACGGCATTTCACGACAGCGCTGGACTGACCATATTCAGAAAAAAGAGAAAAACTTTCCGCTACGGAAGAAGGAGCAGAAATACAGCTGATATAGAAGAATAAGAACTTTAGTATTGTTATTACGTTGTTCAGGTGAATAAATAAGCACTGAAATGTTAATGAAATCCGGTTAATGATGATAAAAGATAGATGCGAGTTGCATAATGCTATATCGAATCTGACGTTTGAAGAAAGAATCAGGAGAATTAACAACTAAAAAAGCATCTAAAAAAAACACCAAAACCTGCAAAAAAAAACTGCCTTAAGCGTTTGTTTATATGTATATGATCACCGGGAGGACTTTGCTACGATTAAGTTTACTGCAAATTATTGGGATGATAATAAAGGAGACTGGTACAAGACAGAAAATGCCAAAGGTGAAACTTTGAAGTCGACTTATGTGAAGAATAAAGTTGTCAAGCGCGACACGAAATCTTACACATTAAAGTCCAAAGGAAAGACTTATTATCATTATGGAAAAATTGAAAAGGGTTATACGAGTATTGGCATTGCGGGATCGTGGAGTTATAAGAAGAACTAAGTAAAATGGTTATCCATCTCCTGGCCGGAAGCGCCTTTTCTTCCGGCCGGGAGAAATTCAGGAGGAATAATACAGATGCGCAAACTGCTGACTATTGCCTGTATGATTATACTGCTGGTTTACACCGGGGTGGGACTGGCAGAAAGAACAACGCTGGTGACAAACTGGGGCGCCTATTCCAATTTACTTGAGCAATATGAAAAGGATCATCCGGAGGTTCGGATCAAGAATGACGATTCTGTCGATCAGCTTTATTCAGAACTGATTAATTTTTTTCTGACAAACGACAGCCGGGTTGATATTTTTTTCGTTGAATCTCAACTAGGCGCATCCCAGCAGATTCGTGAAAAAGGATACTTTGCAGATCTGTCCGGAGAACCGGAGATCGTTGATTATGTTAATCAAATGAATCCGGTTTTTCGGAGATGCGTGATAAAAGATGGTCAGATTGTTTCTGTGCCGACATATATAATGTTTGAGTATGTTTTTGTGGTTAATCGAGAGATTCAGGCAGAAATCGGATTGAAAGATGAAGAATTGCCAGGTACATTGTTGGAATTGTTCCGATTTGCCAATGAATGGGATGAACGCTACAGCAAAGATTATCCTGATTATTATCCGTTGTACAACTCCAGTGCTGCAATGTATCCAGTTGAAATGTATAATCCGTTCTGGGGCTTGATGATGGAAAAGTATATTGATTCCATGCTGTCGGTAGGGAACAAACTTCGCTTTGAAACACCACTGTTCCGTGCCCTGCTGGAAGAAATTATCCCATGGAACATCAAAGGGAATAATTTACCGGAGAAACGGAGGAAGAAAATTGGGCAGCCAAAGAATAGCCTCTTCTCTGTATTTCCGACATCTGATGACTACCTGTTTGAATATCTGGGGCGCAATATCCTGATGCCGATGCCGGTTGCTGAAGGTTGGCCTGATGTTTATGGATGCAAAATCGAATATGCATTTGTTAACCCGGCAGGGAAACAGATTCCGGAGAGTATAGATGCTGTAAAAGCATTTTTGGACTATATGACGCCTGAGATGGAGCGAGTTGTTATTCCGTCACAGAATGAGCCATTTCAGTCGCCTGCATACAAGACGGATCTTGCAGATCTTCAGTTGGACATTGAAAGGCTGAAAAGCGCTGTTGAAAACGAAACAAATGCTGATAAAAAGGACCGGTATGAGTTTGATCTTCGCATGAGCGAGGATATCTTGCAGGACATGATTGATAATCCGTTTCAAATTTCTGCTGAGGCCATTCAGGAATATCGTGAAAGAATAGAACCATTTGTATTTCCGATTGGGGAAAGCAAATATGACGGAGAAACATTCTATGTTGAACTGCTCGATGTGATGGAATCGCTCGGGAGTGATGGCATTACCAATGATGTGCTTATTCGGAAACTTGATGAGATGATTGTTAAACTGGAAATGGAGTTGGGCATTAATTGAGGACTTCCTATGCAGAATAATGCATGGGACTGGAGTTGGAACATGTTTCGAAAAAAAGATCATTATTATTGTTCCTAATGCCCGGCTTGTGCTTGCTGCTAATATTTAGCATTATTCCATTTTTTAGCGGAATCCGGTACAGTGTAACAGATGGTACCAGAGCAGCACATTTTGTTGGGATAAGAAATTTTTATGGATTATGGAACAATCGAATGTTCCTGATCGGGTTTGGAAACACAATGCTGCTGTCTGTGACAGGGGTACCGTTACTATGGCTTCTTTCTTTTGTGTGCGCTTTGATTCTGCAAATGATCAAGCCCAGGGGGGCTTTTTTTCGGGCGGCATCCATGTTGCCATACATTGCTCCTTCATCTGCAATGTTGTTGGCCTGGCTGATTCTTTTTGATTATGGCGGACCGATAAATCGAATTCTTCAGGCAGTATGTGGAGAACGGCTTTTATGGCTGAACAGCGCCATGCTTCGTGCACCTGTCATTCTGATGTTCATCTGGAAAAATCTTGGGTTTTGTACTGTGATTTTTCTGGCAGCATTGCAAAACATGCCACCTTCTTTTTACGAATATGCAACAATGGAAGGTGCGAATTCTCTAACGAAGGCGCGAAAAATCGCTTTCCCATACATACTTCCGACTGGCTTTTTGGTATTGCTGCTGTGTTGGATCAATGCATTTGGTATTTTCAAAGAGGTATATATAATTGCAGGTGCCTATCCGGATTTGTCGGTATATACACTGCAACACTATATGAATAATATGTTTATGCGGTTGGAGTTTCAAATGGTCACATCGGCAGCATATAGCTTTACAATCATCGTAATCGTGATGTTTGGCTTCTTGTTCGTCATACAGCGACGATATGGCATGTCAGCAGAATAGGAATGTTTATGAGAAAAAAGGACTTTGTTACTGCTTCGCCGGCTGATCAGACATATAGTTCGAAAAACAAAGGAGCAGTGTTGCGCGTTCAGAATGGTGCTGCGAGAACAATATGCAATTCATCTGGTTGGCTGGATTTCCTATCGGATACTTGCTTTATTTTCAGGAGCTTTGATTGTATCAGGAATAATTGTGATGATTTCTTTGCTGATCAGACATTTGCTTTTGATTTTTCCTGAATGGGTTCCGAATAAGCCGTTTGATCCGCAATCATATATCAGTTGCTTCTGGTCTGTTCATCATGGGAACTCTGCTGGTGCAGAATATAGAAGCTGCCATTACCATATTGCACAGATGGGAGCATGGTTAATCCGAACCGGTTGCGTTGGCACTCTGGGGGCTATACTGTTTGCCTTTTCAAGAGTCTGAAGCATATCAAAAACGATAGACGATAGAAATATCCAGGCCGTTTTGAATATGAAGCCGGGATGTTTGTTTTGATTAATCATACACTGGTATTGACAAAGGCCGGCGTGTTTGATATGATACGCATCCACACGCTTGCGAAGCTGACAGGCCGTAAGCCTCTGCGAAAATTGAAAATGCGGGACCGGGAGAGGTGCCGCGGAGGTGTGAAATGAGCTACATTTCAGTACAGGGGCTCTGCAAGCATTTTGACGTCCGCCAGAAACGGGAAAAAG